>JACCDH011597933.1_pt1 | contig 72295 bp, 69 predicted proteins | sample 7442481 | NCBI WGS metagenome assembly JACCDH01 (sample SAMN15323433, study PRJNA562643) | freshwater metagenome | isolation source: river surface water | place: USA:Blue River Watershed | collected 2017-08-15 | reverse complement strand
GTGATCTTTGCCTGCGCAGCGCTCTACCCCTACCCCGAAGCACAAACCGCCGAGATGGCCGCACTCACCGTGTCGCCCCAATCGCAAGGCCAAGGCGATGGGGAGAAGGTCTTGAAACGCATCGAGCAACGTGCACGCAACAAAGGCCTTAAGAGCATTTTTGTGTTGACCACGCGCACCAAGCACTGGTTCTTGAAACGCGGCTTTGTGCAAGCCGACCCCGACTGGTTGCCCGAAGCGCGCAAGCGCAAATACAACTGGGACCGCAAGAGCTTGGTCTTGGTGAAAAAGCTGTAATAAGCAACGGGGCTGACAAGCCCCGTTTTTTTATTTAAGGTGCGGCGTCTTGCGCAACGTCGTCATCGATCATTGGCGTTGGCTTCAACACCTTGAGCCAAGTGGCCAAAGCCAACACCCCCAACACTACGAAGGCCACAAACGACCAATTGGCGATCGAACCCCCGAGGAAAGTCCAATCCACCTTCGAGCAATCACCGCCGCCTTTGAAAATCATGGGGATGGCGCGTTGCAAGGGGAAAGTTTCGATCATGCCGTAGAAGTCACGGCCACACGACACCACCTCGGGTGGGTACCACTGCAACCAAGTTTGGCGTGCTGCCACATAGGCACCCCCACCAGCCATTACGACCAGGCCCAAGCCCACACCGAGCGAGCCTTTGCGACAAGGGAACAACACCCCTAAGAAGGCCACCAAGACCATCAACACCATCACATAGCGCTGCACGATGCACATGGGACAAGGCTCTAAGCCCACCACATGCTGCAAGTACATGCCAAACGACAACAAACCTACACAAACCAACAAGATGAACGCCCATACGCGGCGTGGATGATTCAAAAAATTTACAAACACAAAGTCTCCAAAGCGGTTGAACACGATTGTCGCTGTGAAACAATCACACCATTGGCTTCAATGCCAAAAAACCAGAGACTCGCCATGACTTTACGTACACCACAGCTCGCCGATACACCCCGTTTACACAACTTCGTCACTCAGCTAGATGCCTTACTGAAAAGCACCGCAGACGAAGCCACTATTTTGGCAAGCGGCAAAACACTGTTAGGTGAGCTGGTGGCACAAGACGATTGGTTGCCTGATGAATACGCCCAACCCAACCCCGAGCGTTACCAACAGTTTTTGCTTTACGCCGATCCTGACGACCGTTTTTCAGTGGTGAGCTTTGTGTGGGGCCCAGGCCAAGCCACGCCCATCCACGACCACACCGTGTGGGGCATGATCGGCATGCTGCGCGGCGCAGAGCTGTGCCAGCACTTCGCCAAAACCGCACAAGGCAAATGGCAGCCCAGCGGCGAACAAACCCGCCTTGAAGCGGGCGACGTGGAAGCCGTGTCACCCACCATTGGCGATGTGCACCGTGTGTGGAACGCCCTCTCAGACCAAGCCTCGATCAGCGTGCATGTCTACGGAGCCAACATTGGCAAAGTCAGCCGCCATGTGTTCCACGAAGACGGCACGGTGAAAGAATTCATCTCCGGCTACAGCAATGCAAAGGCTGAGGCGCCTAGTGAGTTTTCCCTCACCAAAGGTGAGTTTCCATCAGCCAGCTACGCACAAGTTCGCGAAACCCTCTTGCAACGCCAAGAAATCGCCATCCTCGATGTGCGCGAGGAAGACCCCTTTGCGCAGTGCCACCCGCTGTTTGCAGCCAACTTGCCACTAGGCCGCATCGAAGCCGATGCTTGGACGCGTATTCCTCGTCTAGACAGCTTCATCGTCGTGTACGGCACGGCCTTCAATGGCGACGACCTCGCACTGCCCGCTGCCCGCACCCTGAAACGCATGGGCTACACCAACGTGCACTTGCTTGCAGGCGGCTTGAAAGGCTGGCAAGATGCAGGCGGCGAAGTGTTCCGCGATGTCAATGTGCCCAGCAAATCGTTTGGTGAGTTGGTTGAATCCAAACGCCACACCCCCTCGCTGTCGGCGCAAGAGGTCAAAGCACTCATCGATGCCAAAGCCGATGTGGTGGTGATGGATGCGCGCCGTTTTGACGAGTACCAAACCATGAGCATCCCCACCGGCATCAGCGTGCCTGGTGCGGAGTTGGTGTTGCGTGCACGTGCGTTGGCGCCTAATGTCACCACACGCATCATCGTCAATTGTGCGGGGCGCACCCGCAGCATCATTGGCACACAGTCGCTCATCAACTCTGGCATTCCCAACCCCGTGAGTGCGCTGCGCAACGGCACGATTGGCTGGACCTTGGCAGGTCAAGCGTTGGTCAAAGGAGCCAGCGATCATTTCCCAGAAGTGGACGACACCACACGCGCCAAAGCCGCCGCCAGCGCGTTTGCTGTGGCTTTGCGCGCCGGCGTGAAACGCTTGCGCTTAGACGATCTGCACGTCATGCAAGCCGATGCCACCCGCACCACTTACTTCTTTGATGTGCGTACGCCCGAAGAATTTGCAGCTGGCCATGTGGCCGGCGCACGCAACGCCCCCGGTGGCCAACTGGTACAAGAAACCGACCACCAAGCCGCCGTGCGTGGGGCGCGCATCGTGCTGTGTGACACCGATGGCGCACGCGCCAACATGAGCGCCTCATGGCTCGCACAAATGGGCTGGGAGGTGTATGTGCTGACGGGCCTCACGGCCGAGGACTTCACACACACCGAAGCAACACCTCAACCCCTGCCTGAACCCCAGAGCCCTGTCACCGCCGTGGATGTAGCTCAAGTGAAAGCATGGCTGGCTGACCGCAACAGCCACACGGTTGTGCTGGACTTCAGCACCAGCGCCCAATACATCCAAGGCCACATCCACAGCGCATGGTGGGTGTTGCGCACGCAGCTCAAGGCGTCGCTCACAGCCGCGCATAAGGGCTACCGTTATGTCCTCACCTGCCAAAACGGCAGTGTGTCTCGCTTTGCCGTCGCCGATGTGCAAGCCTTGGTCAAAGCTGGCGTCGACGTGGTGTGGCTTGAAGGCGGCAACGCCGCGTGGCTCGCTGCAGGCGGCAAGCTCCAAACGGGCGATCACCAAATGGCCGTAGAACGTGTGGACCGCTACCGCCGACCCTACGAGGGCACCAACAACCCCGTGGAAGCCATGCAAGGCTATTTGGATTGGGAGTTCGGTTTGGTCGAGCAGTTGGCCCGCGATGGCACACACCACTTCAAGGTGATTTAAATATTGCTACAGTCTTGCCTTAAGTATTCAATCTTCATCACAGAGAAGCACATCACATGTCACGCACCATTCAATGCATCAAACTCGGCACCGAAGCAGAAGGCCTCGATTTGCCACCGTACCCAGGTGAATTGGGCAAGCGCATTTATGAAAGCGTCAGCAAGCAAGCGTGGGCCGATTGGATCAAGCAACAAACCATGTTGGTCAACGAAAACCGTTTGAACTTGGCTGATTTGCGCGCCCGTGAATACTTGAAGCGCCAAATGGAAAAACATTTCTTCGGCGACGGTGCTGACGCCGTGCAAGGCTACGTGCCGCCTAGCGCTTAAACACGCGTGGTGCACACGCACGCTTGGCACGGCTGTCACAGCTGGTGCCACACCCAAGCCAGCTTTGACGAGCTGGCTTTTCTGCGTCTGTGGCACGACTGGACGCACGATGATGCACGCCCCACGCATTTGCACGTGATCGCCCACACCACACACGCGTTGCAAGCGGATGGGTTATTGAATTTGGTGGTAACGCAAGCGCCAGAACTGATGCCCCTCGCCCAACAACTCGCTGAGCAATGCTGGGGTTTGTTACCCGGCATACACCGACTGCGGTTTGCGCAGAGTGCAAACAGGGATGACAGTTTGATGCTCACGCTGTGCGTGGGTGCGCATGACGCGTGGCCCGAGTTTGCCCACGTGCTGCACGCACACCCCACCGGCCCATGCATTCCAGGTGCTGATGCACTGGCCTTGGATGAGCGCACGGTCACCATCATTGGCTCTGGCATCGCCGGTGCTGGCACCGCACGCGCTTTGGCTGAGCGCGGTTGGCAAGTGACGGTGCTTGAAGCCGGTCAGGAACCTGCATCGGGTGCCTCAGGTTTGCCCGTAGGCGTGGTCGCGCCACACACCTCGCATGACGACAGTGGCGTGTCTCGCCTCTCGCGCGCGGGTCTGCGCCACATGGAACAGACCATGCGTCTGCTTTTAAACGAAGGTGTGGATTGGGGTTGCACCGGCGTGCGCGAACGCCGTCTACCTGGCAAAACACGACGCGGTGGTGTGCCACTGAGTTGGCTAAACACAGACGCAGAAACAGCGAAGGACTGGACACACAAAGCCTCACCGCCCGCACCTGACGATGCGTATTGGCACCCACGCGGTGCGTGGCTACGCCCCGTGCAATTGGTACGAGCCTTGCTCAACCATCCCAATATTCGTTGGCAGGGTCATGCCAAAGTGGACGGGTTGAAATGTGTCACGCCAGTTGAAAACATCCACGGTTCAACCCGTGCTTCAAAGTGGCAAGCACTTCAAAACGGCAAGGTACTGACCGAATCAGCTCGTGTGGTGTTGGCTGCAGGCCCGGGTTCGGCAGCACTCGTCGCCACCACCACGACCGATGGCAGCGCACCGCGCATCAACCCACTGCGCGGGCAAATTTCTTGGGGCTTGATGGCCGACGTGCCTGCGGGCGCGTACATGCCCGACACGCCTGTGAATGGCAACGGCAGCTTTGTGCACAACATCGCCTCGCCCGATGGCCCCGCTTGGTACACAGGTGCCACGTATGACCGCATCCATGGCGACGCCCGTTTGCTCGACGCCGACCACGCGGAAAACTTAGAACGTTTGCAAGCCCTAGAGCCAGAGACCGCCGCTGCACTCGCGCCTTTGTTTGCCACCGTGGGGACATCAGCCTCTCGGGTGAATGGCTGGGCGGGGGTCCGCTGCGGTGTGCATGACCGTTTACCGATGACAGGTCGCGTACCCAACACACCAGAAGGTTTGTACATGAACACCGCCATGGGCTCGCGTGGGCTCACACTCGGTTTACTCTGTGGCGAATTGCTGGCAGCGCAATGGCATGGCGAGCCCCTGCCGATCGAAGCCCGCTTGGCAAAGTTTTTAGATGCCACACGGTTTCAGCCCAAAGCCTAAACAAACACGCGCGCAACGCATCACGCCCATGACCCCACACTCACACGACAGTGCCACGCAAGATCATGTCGCTGCACAAGTGCCTCCTGCGGCAGTCAGCATGGCCACCGCTTTTTGGTTTTGGCTCAAGCTCGGCTTCATCAGCTTTGGGGGCCCTGCGGGGCAAATTGCCATCCTGCATCAAGAATTGGTGGAGCGTCGCCGTTGGTTGTCTGAGCGACGTTTTCTGCACGCATTGAACTACTGCATGGTGTTGCCGGGGCCAGAGGCGCAACAACTCGTCACCTACATCGGGTGGCTCATGCACAAACGTTGGGGCGGTGTGGTGGCCGGTGCTTTGTTTGTGCTGCCGTCACTGTTCATCCTCATCGCGCTGTCATGGGTGTACATCGCGTTTGGTGATGTGCCTTGGGTTGCCGGTCTGTTTGTTGGCATCAAACCTGCGGTCACGGCCATCGTGGTGCAAGCAGCGCATCGCATTGGTTCGCGCGCGTTGAAAAACAAGACGTTGTGGGCCATTGCGACCGCGTCGTTTGTGGCCATTTTTGCGCTCGACGTGCCCTTCCCGTTCATCGTGGGCTTGGCCGCTGCGGTGGGCTACATCGGCGGGCGCATCTCGCCCCACACGTTTCAAACAGGCGGCGGGCATGGCGCCTCTAACGCCTCGTATGGACCTGCGTTGATTGATGACCACACACCACCGCCTGCACACGCCCACTTCAGTTTTGCAAGCTTGGCGCAGGTGCTGTTGGCAGGTGCTGTGTTGTGGGCCATCCCAATGGGCGTGCTGTACGTCATGTTTGGATGGGAGCACAGCTTCACACAAATGGCTTGGTTCTTCACCAAAGCGGCCCTGCTCACGTTTGGTGGTGCGTATGCCGTGTTGCCCTATGTGTACCAAGGCGCAGTGACTGAATTTGGTTGGGTCACGCCCACCCAGATGATGGACGGCTTGGCCTTGGGCGAAACCACGCCCGGCCCACTCATCATGGTGGTGGCGTTCGTGGCATTCATCGGAGGCTATGTCAAAGCGTTGCTGGGGCCTGAGAGCGTATTTGCTGCGGGTGCATTGGCGGCCTGCTTGGTGACGTGGTTCACGTTTTTGCCATCCTTCATTTTCATCTTGGCCGGCGGCCCCTTGGTGGAGAGCACACACCGCAACCTCAAGTTCACCGCGCCACTCACGGCCATCACCGCAGCCGTGGTGGGGGTGGTGATGAACCTTGCTTTGTTTTTCGGCTACCACCTTGTGTGGCCCCAAGGGTTTGCGGGTGCGTTGGATATCGCGTCAGCACTCATCGCGCTTGCGGCTGCCGTAGCACTCTTCAAATACAAACGTGGCGTCATGGAAGTGATATTTTTCTGTGGCTTGACTGGACTCAGCCTGCACTTGCTGGCATCAAGTCTCTGACTAGAGTTGGCACAATATCAGCTATGACTGATTTTTTTCCAACGGGTTGGGCCCATTATTTGAATGGTGGTTTGCTGATTGGCGCAGGCGTTAGCCTGATGTTTGTGTGTTTAGGCCGTGTCGTCGGCATGAGCACAGTCTTCAGCTCCACTTGGTCGTTCATTGCACACGGTGTTTTTTTTCAACAAGCAGCACTGCTGGAGTCACGTGTGTGGCGTTTGGTATGCGCCTTAGGCTTGGTGGCAGGGGCTGCACTTTGGTGGTGGTTGCTAGGACCACAAGAAGCGTTGACGACACAAATCACGCCATGGCGCTTAGCCATCGGAGGCGCATTGGTCGGATTTGGTGCACGGTTGTCCAACGGTTGCACATCCGGACACGGGATTTGTGGCTTGTCTTCTTTGTCGCGCCCTTCCCTGGTGGCGGTACTGGTCTTCATGGTGGTCGCCATTGGCACAGCCCACGTCATAGCGGCATTGACCTGAAAGATGACCAGATGCTGAATAAATTTTTTGCACTCCTCGTCACAGCCTTGGGTGGTATGTTGTTTGGATTCGGTTTGGCGCTGTCAACGATGGTTTCACCCGAAGTGGTGCTGAGTTTTCTACAGTTGCAAGACTTCGGTCTGATGTTGGTCATGGGTGGCGCAGTTGCCGTAACTTTGGTCGCCTACCAACTGGCGCCTCGTTTACTCAAGCGCCCTTTGTTCGGCGGTACCTTTGCCACGCGAGAAGCCCAACTTGACCTCAAAACCTTGGTTGGCGCTGCCATTTTTGGTTTGGGCTGGGGCATTTGCGGCGTTTGCCCAGGCCCTGCGATTGCGAGCCTAGGCGTAGGCAATTTAGACATGCTCTGGGCTTTGACCGGCATACTGGTCGGCGCCTACGCACAAGGCCTCTTGGCCGATATCTTGGACAAAGCGCGTAACGCCTCTGATTGAACGTGACACACACACTCGAACAACTACGTCGGGGTGAACTCAAAGGCATTCAACGCCTGCAACTTCGTTGCGGCTTGATGAGTTTTCCGGAAGAGATTTTTGAACTCGCTGATTCGCTAGAAATCCTAGATTTATCTGGCAACCAACTCAGCGCTCTTCCTGATGACTTGCCGCGCTTGCACAAGCTGCGGGTGATTTTCTGCTCGGACAACCTCTTCACCGAATTGCCTGAGGTGCTAGGTCAATGCCAACAACTCAGCATGGTGGGTTTCAAAGCCAACCGCATCAAACGGTTCTCACCCCAAGCTTTGCCGCCGATGCTGCGTTGGCTCATTCTCACGAACAACGTGCTCACACACATTCCCGCAGAAATAGGCCAATGCAAACACCTACAAAAACTAGCATTGGCGGGCAATCAACTCAAACAATTGCCAATCGAATTGGCGCAATGCACACGCTTAGAACTCATTCGTTTATCAGCCAATCAGCTGAGTGAGTTTCCTGCTTGGCTGTTGAACCTGCCACGCCTGAGCTGGTTGGCTTACGCGGGCAACCCATTGTGTGAGGCGTGGACACCACAACCCACACAGGCGTCACCCATCTCTCAGGTGCCATGGCCACAGTTGCAACTGAAACACCAACTAGGCGAAGGCGCATCAGGCGTGATTCACCAAGCGGTCTTGCGCACAGAGAAAAGCCAACGCCATGTGGCTGTCAAGCTTTTCAAAGGTACGGTCACAAGCGATGGTCTGCCTGACTGTGAAATAGCCGCATGCGTCCATGCTGGGACACATCCACATTTAATCAGTGCAACGGGCTATGTGACTGAACACCCCAGACAAACGCAAGCTTTGGTCATGCCACTGGTTGCACCCACCTTCCAAAATCTGGCCCAACCACCAAGCCTAGAAAGCTGCACACGTGATGTGTATCCAACCAACCTAGGTTTGAGTTGGCGTGCTGTATTACGAATCGCCCAAAGCATCACAGCAGCCACAACACACTTGCATGCACGCGGCATCATGCACGGTGACTTATACGCACATAACATTTTGCACACGACTCAAGGAGATGCGCTGCTGGGTGATTTTGGGGCTGCATCATTTTTCAATCTGAATGATGCAGCGCATGCACAAAACTTAGAAAAAATTGAGGTGCGTGCTTTAGGCTGTTTAATCGAAGAACTCGTGACCCAGTGCGATAGCTCAACCCACCCAACAGACGAACAAAGTGCACAACGCACAGGGCTGACGCAGTTGGAAGCGCTTGCGCAACAATGCTTGCGCGACGAGCCAGCAAAGCGCCCTACCCTGACCGAGGTGTACTCAGCACTAGAAGTGCTGGCCGTCTAAGACTCAAAGACCCACCACCCGACCATCACGACGTGAAATCGCGATGATGGATGAACGGGGAACCGAATCACCACCCTGTGGAAAGTGCGATGGAGCCAACTTTTCACCTGGGTGTTGAATACCCACAAACATGGTTTTTTGGTCAGGCGTGAATGCAATGCCGGTAATCTCACACGCAATGGGGCCCACCAAGAAACGTTTGATCTCACCGGTCACAGGGTTGGCACACAACATTTGGTTGTTGCCCATCCCTGCAAAGTCTTTGGCGTTGCTGTAGTCGCCATCGGTTTGAATCCACAAACGCCCATCCGCGTCAAATGCCAACCCGTCAGGACTGTTGAACATGTTGTCCGGCGTGATGTTGGGTGAACCTGCGTACGCATCTTTGTGCAATATGGGGTTCCCTGCCAACGCAAAAATGTCCCAAGTGAACTGGTTGGATGTGTGGTCATTGCCCTTAGCCGTCCAGCGCACGATTTGTCCGTATACATTTTTCGCACGAGGGTTGGGGCCATTCACAGCTTGGTTACTTTTCACACCGCGGTCGCTGTTATTGGTCAAGGTCACATACACCTGCGCTTGCGTGGGATGGACCGCCACCCACTCGGGACGGTCCATCGTGGTAGCCCCTACCACTGTTGCGGCCAATCGCGTGTGAATCAACACATCGGCTTGATCTTTGAAGCCGGCTTCTGCGGTCAGACCATTTTTACCGTGCGTCAGTTCTACCCATTCACCCTCACCTTGGGATTTGCCGTCCACAGCAGCGAAACGTGCCACATACAAAGTGCCTTCATCTAGCAAGTCACGATTGGCTTTGAGATTCTTAGAGTCAAACTTTTTGGCTGACACAAATTTGTAAATGTGCTCACCCTTTTCATCGTCGCCCATATAGACCACCACATAGCCGTCAGCATTCACCACCACCTCAGCGTTTTCGTGCTTGATGCGGCCCAACGCCGTACGTTTGATGGGGGTACTGGTGGGATCCATCGGGTCAATCTCGACCACCCAGCCAAAACGGTTAGGTTCGTTGGGGTTCTTAGCCAAGTCGAATCGACCATCAAAGGGATACCAGTTCAAGCCAGCTCCTTTGGCGCTGATGCCGTAGCGTTTGAAAGCCGCGTTCTCAGGCAGACTCTCGGCACTGCCAAAGTAGCCATTGAAGTTTTCTTCGCAGGTCAGATAGGTGCCCCAAGGCGTGCGGCCATTGGCACAGTTGTTGAAGGTACCCAAGGCTAGCGTCCCCGTAGGGTCTGCTTGAGTTTTCAACAAACTGCTACCAGCAGCCGGGCCACTCAATCGCATTTCTGTGTTCGCTGTGATGCGGCGATTCAAACGTGCTTGCGGCTGGAGTTGCCACACGCCAGCCTTGCGACGCAGCTCGAACACGCTCACCCCGTGCGCAGCTTGAGCTTTGCGTGTGTCTTCAATGCTGCTGCAACGGCCATTCACAAACAAGTATTCGTAATTGGCATATTCGTTGTTCACCGCAATCACGCCATGGTCAGCCCCTAGACCGAAAAAACTCATCCCGTCGTTGTTGTCTCCGATAGACAAGTTCTGGCTGGTGAACGTGCCACGCGTGACTGGATCAAACGCTGAGCCTCCAGGCAAGATGGCATCGCCCCACGATGCCAAGACTTGCCATTGATAACCTGCAGGCAATGTGATGGTGTCTAACGAATTGGCCGCAATAGGTTTGAATCCAATGCGAGGCCCCGCTGTGAGACTGGCGTTCGCGGCATGCGTCAAACTTTGACCACCGAAGAACAAACCCAGCCCCGCACCAGTCGCACCCAACCACTGACGACGACTCAACAAGGCATTGACTAACTGACTGAAGTCAGTGTCATCTGGACGTGGATGGTTGCGTTGATCGTTTTCGTCAAAGGTATTCATGACAGCCTCGGTGAAAGAAATGAAGCAAACTTTAAGCACCGTTCGTGACAAAGAGATGACATATATTCGTCATAAATAAACGGTAATATTGTTTTATGAAACACGGCACCCTCCTCGCAGCCATCGATTTAGGCTCCAACAGTTTTCGTCTTGAAATCGGGCGTTACGACCACGGGCAAATGCAACGCGTGGCCTACCTCAAAGAAACTGTACGTCAAGGCAACGGTTTGGATGAAAACCGAAACCTCACCGACGAAGCCATGCAACGTGGATGGGACTGTCTGGCTCGTTTTGCCGAACGTTTGTCGGGTTTCAAAAAATCACAGGTACGCGCAGTCGCCACCCAAACCCTGCGCGAAGCCAAAAACCGTGACGTATTTTTGAAACGCGGCTGCGAAATTTTGGGGTTCCCCATTGAAGTGATTGCAGGCACCGAAGAAGCACGTTTGATCTACCAAGGTGTGGCCCATCTGCTGCCCACCAGCCAAGAGCGCCGGTTGGTGGTGGACATTGGCGGACGCTCAACCGAGCTGGTTTTGGGTCATGGTTTGGAAGCCCACGAAACAGCCTCGTTTCGCGTGGGCAGCGTGACCTGGTCAATGAAGTATTTCCCCGGCGGAGAGTTCACACCCCAAGCGTTTGAAAAAGCCGAGATCGCTGCGCAAGCGGTGCTAGAAGAAGCGCTGTCCACCTACCCTCGCAGTGAATGGCATAAAGCCTATGGTGCATCCGGCACAGTGGGCGCTGTGGCTGACATCTTGGCATTGGCAGGTTTCCCTGAGGGCGAAATCAGCCTCGATGGTTTGGATTGGTTGGTGAAATGTTTGGTACGTGCAGGCCAGGTCAGCAAGGTGCAACTGGAAGGCCTCAAAGAAGATCGACGTGCGGTCATTGGCGGTGGCGTGAGCGTGTTGCGCGCGTTGATGACACTGCTGCAAGTCAAAACTTTGCACGTCGCTCAAGGTGCACTCCGCCACGGCGTGTTGTATGACATGGTGGACCGCGAAGACCATGACACCGACACACGCGATTTATCCATCCAGCGCTTGGCCACCAAGTTTGCTGTGGATGCGACACAAGGCCAACGGGTGGGTCGCGTGGCCGTGCACCTGCTACAGCAGATGCACGTCAAACCCAAAGACAGTGATGCAGAGACACTCGACCGTTTGTGTCGCAAACTCAGTTGGGCCGCACAGTTGCATGAGGTGGGTGTCGCCATCTCGCACAGCGATTACCACAAGCACGGGGCCTACATTTTGGACAACGCTGATTTGCTCGGGTTTGGCATGCCAGAGTTGCACCGCTTGGGTTTATTGGTATTGGGACAGCGCGGCAAATTGAAAAAACTCGAAGACGAATTGCAAGAGGATGAATTCGCCAAAATGTTGATGGCTTTGCGTGTCAGTCTGATTTTGTGTCACGCCCGCAAAGACCCAGAACACTTGCCTCTGCGACTAACTTGCGACGAGCACAAGCACCGCATCACACTCACTGCACCTACCTCGTGGGCGCGAGAATTCCCTCAATCCACGCACTTACTCAAGCAAGAAGCGATGTCTTGGAGCAAAACGCCTTGGACATTTGATTTTGTGACGAAATCGTGACATATATGACACTAGGTGTTTTGATTTAAACGATATAAACTGTTTATTCTTTTTCAATTTCAAGGAATCAACAGTGAGTACAACTGCTCAAAAAACCATCGTTCAAGCTGCCGTTAAATCACGTGCAGCCAAAGCACCTGCTACAAAAAAACCTGCCGCGAAAAAACCAGTCGTTAAAAAAGTAGCTGCCAAACCTGTGCGTAAAACAGCAGCCAAAAAAGCCCCCGTCAAAGTGGCAACACCTGCGCCCGTCAAACCAGTGAAAGCCGTCAAGCCTGCCAAGGTCAAAAAACCAAAATTGGTGCGCGACAGCTTCACCATTCCCAAAGATGAATATGTGGTCATCGACAGCTTGAAAGTTCGCGCAGGCAAACTCGGCCAAGCCGTGAAGAAAAGCGAGTTACTGCGCGCTGGCGTCAAAGCCCTAGCCGCCATGAGCGACATTCAATTCAAAGCGGCCTTGAGCAACGTGCCAACCATCAAGACCGGTCGTCCCAAGAACTCGAAGTAAGTTCTGGGCAGGCGACGGTCAGCAACACGGTTTGAGGTTGACCGTCGCGTAAGCGGGTGCGTAGCCACCACACCCCGCCTTTGCGCACTGGGCAGGTGTGCTCTTGCATACCCAATAACTTCGCCACCAATTGCCCCAAATATGGCTGATGCCCCACCAGTAAAACAGGCCCTTTCAACTGCGGTCCAGTTTCGGGATGCCACTTCAACAGATTCAGCACATCCTCCACGGACGTCTCAGGTACCAATTCATCGCGCAACTTAAATTTGCGGCCCAGCGGAGCCACGGTTTGTTGTGTGCGACGTGAAGGACTGACCAACACACGGGTCCCCTCGGGCAAATGTCGGTCTAACCAAGCAGCCATGCGCATGGCTTGACGCTCCCCCTTTTTAGTCAAAGAGCGTGATAAGTCGTCACCACCTTCGGGGGCAACCTCTGCTTCTGCATGGCGCCACAAGATCAAGTCCATATACCCTCTCTCCTCTGCTCAGTCCATCAAGGCTTGCTGCCATGCAAGGCCATCAATGCCGCTTGAGCGCCATGCATTGGTGCAGGTGTGCTCGCTGACGTGGTTTTAGCGGAACTGCGCTTGGGCTTGGCAGGTTGCACACGGCTGTAGTGACCATCGGCATCCAAGCTCCAGGCATCCACGTTGTCATGCAGGTAAGCTACCAAACACTCGTCAATCACGCGTTGGCGTAAAACTGGATCCTCCACAGGCCATGCAAGCTCTACGCGGCGCAGCATGTTTCGGTTCATCCAATCGGCGCTGGACAGATACAAGGACTCAACTGAACCCGTTCGGAAATAAAACACACGCGAGTGCTCAAGGAAGCGTCCAATGATGGAGCGCACGCGGATGTTGTCGGTCAGACCTGGACGCTGAGCGGGCAACATGCAAGCGCCGCGAACAATCAAGTCGATTTGCACACCTTGCTGCCCTGCATGCACCAAAGCCTCCATGAGCTTTTCATCGGTGAGGGTATTCATCTTCAAAATGATCCGACTCGCCACGCCCTGCTTCGCAGCCTCGGCTGTTTTTTCAACCTTATCAATCAAACTGCGTTGCAGCTGAAACGGCGCAATCATCAGCTTGTTCAGCCGTGGAATCTTGCTTTGATTGGCCAACAGATTGAACACACTTTCCACATCTTGCGTGAGCTTTGGATCACACGTGATGTGACTCAAATCGGTGTAAAGCTTGGCAGTACGAGGGTTGTAGTTGCCCGTCGACAAATGCGCATAGCGACGAATGCTGCGCCCTTCACGGCGTGTGACCAGCAACATCTTGGCATGGGTTTTCAAACCCACCACACCGTACACCACCTGTGCACCGATGTATTCCAACTTTTCAGCCCAGTTGATGTTGGCCTCTTCGTCAAAACGCGCTTTGAGCTCCACCACCACCGTCACCTCTTTGCCACGTTGTACCGCCTCACGCAGCAACTCCATCAACACCGAGTCAGCGCCCGTGCGATAAATGGTTTGCTTGATCGCCAACACATCAGGATCTCGCACAGCCTCACGCAGAAAGGCCAGCACACCATCAAAGCTTTCATAAGGTTGATGGATCATCACATCACCTTGCTGCAAGCGATCAAAGATCGACCCGTTCGTCACCATCTGCTGCGGGTAGCTGGCGGTGTAACGCGGGAACAACCACTTGGGGTTATCGACCAAATCAATCAGCTGATTCAAACGCACCAAGTTCACGGGGCCGTGCACACGATACAAGGCGGAATGTGGCAACTCAAACTGTTGCAGCAAAAACTCAGACAAGTATTCAGAACAACCCGACGACACCTCTAAGCGCACAGCTTGTCCGTAGTTGCGATGCACCAAGCCTTGACGCAAGGCGGTGCGTAGGTTTTTCACATCCTCTTCATCCACCGACAAGTCAGAGTGGCGCGTGACACGAAACTGAGAGAACTGACCGACATCACGACCAGGAAACAAGTCTTTCAAATGGGCACGAATCACACTGGAAATCGACACAAACAACTGACGCTTGCCACAGAGTTTTTCGGGCAACGCAATCAAGCGCGGCAAGCTGCGCGGCACTTTGACAATCGCAATTTCGTTATCGCGACCAAAGGCATCTTTACCCGACAAGCGAACAATGAAGTTCAACGATTTATTGGCGACTTGGGGAAACGGGTGGGCAGGATCTAAGCCCACCGGCAACAACAAGGGGCGCACCTCACGCTCAAAAAATGTTTTGACCCACTGGTGCTGCGCCAAAGTGCGCTCACCATGAGACAAGATGCGCACGCCTTCTTTGGCAAAAGCTGGCATCAAGACATCGTTGTACAACGCGTATTGCTCATCGACCAAAGCATGTGCGACTTTGCTCAGTGAGTGTTGTGCGTGAGTGCCTGCGGCATCCAATGGCGCCACTGGTTTTTCAACGCTGTTGTGCAAAGCTGCACGCACCTCAAAAAACTCATCCAAGTTGGACGACACAATGCACAGGTAGCGCAAGCGCTCTAACAACGGCACTTCAGGGCGCTTGGCCCAGTCGAGCACACGGGTGTTGAAGGCCAACAAACTTAAGTCACGGTCCAACCATTCAATTTTGGAAACCTTGTGCTGCTGTAAATTTTTGCCTGCTGAACCTGTTGTCATTTGCTTACCTATTTAATTGACGTCAAGTGTGTCAATCCATCATGACAAACGTGTGACATTTATGACAAATTCGCGCGTCGAAGCAAGGACTCTCCCATTCGAATAATTTCACCAGTTGTTACGCCATCCGCCATGGCAAAACCCGGCGGCACAAACATCAAAATGGTAGAACCATGCTCAAACCACCCCATCTCTTGGCCTTTGACATAGGTGGCGTCACATGGAATGTCGTTCAGACCTGTGTAGCGCAAATTGAGCAACACGTCTACCGCATGAAAACGCATACTGGCCACCAACACTGCCGCCACAGGCACGATTAAAAAAGGTATGCCTTGCGTGGTTTGCATTTCCAAAATAGCGCGCTCATTTTTGCAAAACAACGCTTGGATGCGCTTCAGCGCAATTGGATTGACATTCCATGTGTCACCTGAGATGTAGGTCACATGACTCAAATGAGCATCGCTTGGAGAATGGAATCGGTGGTACATGCTGCTGGTCAAACGCAGGGTGATAAACGTCCCACCCTCCAACACACCAAGCCAACGTCGCACTAACTCGGAGGAGTTCAGCAAATGCTCAAGGGTGTACGGAAAACCCTTCGCTTGAAACACCATGCCTTCACGAATATCGCCACAGGCACCGACGATGGCATCGCACGGGGATGTCATCACCGTGGGGTCTGTGTTGACAGGGCGCAAACCTGGTCGCAGTTCTCGCGTGAAGCATGCGTGCACGCTGGCAAATGTTTGCTGCTTCGCTTCGCTCAAATCTAAATCGGTGAACCAACGCCAAACAGCGATAGAGCCTTTCACCACCCACGGATGACGCAACTGACTCCACCACCCCATGAAGCGGGTCAATGTGATGCGTGGAATTCGGTTGGTCAATAAAAAATTAAGGTCTTCTTGCAAAAGCCATGTTTGAAATTTATTTCGAATCTTCATCGTCTTGTCACTTAAGTTAACTACAAAGGCATATCTCTGACACAAGGAAATTGACTGTGAACACCACTTGGATGAGCTTGGGCGCATTGGCTGCATTGGCAACGTCTCTGTATCGACGACTGCAACTCTCACGCGCCAAACACCGTTCGCTGGCTGGCCACTCACGCATGGCCAAACGTTTGGCTCGCCTACTGCCTGGCTACCATTTTGATGACCAAATGTTTTTTAAATGTGACAACGCACCCTTTGACATACAAAATCTTCGTCGTCAGTCGTTTTTCAAAATCGCTGAAGTTCTCAAAGCACGTCACCCCTTGAGCATTCAAGCCAGTGCTGCAGCACGGGAAACCATTTCAGACATGCAATTCATATCGGCCTACCGTGTGCCGTTTCAGTTCAGCCCTTTGGTGCAAGAACACTTGAAGGTGGGCTCGTTCTTGCAATCGGCAACGGGGGTCCATGTGACCGATTTAGATGGTCAATCGTTTTACGATCTGACTGGTTCTTATGGCGTGAATGTATTTGGCGCAGATTTTTATAAAAAAACCATGGCCGATGGCATGGCCAAAACCCAAAGTCTGGGACCGACACTGGGTGCCTATCACCCGTGCGTGGCCAGCAACGCAGAGCGTTTGAAGAAAATTTCAGGCATGGATGAGGTGTCCTTCCACATGTCTGGCACCGAGGCGGTCATGCAAGCCGTGCGCTTAGCGCGCTACCACACCCGACGAAAAAACTTGGTCCGCTTTTGTGGCGCCTACCACGGCTGGTGGGAAGACGTGCAACCTGGCCCTGGCAATCCCATGCCACCTCGCGAAACGTACACCCTGAGCGACATGAGCGAGCGCAGCTTAGAAGTGATTCGCACACGCAAAGACATCGCATGCGTTTTGGTCAACCCCTTGCAAGCTCTTCACCCCAACGCCAATGCGCCAGGCGACACGACCTTGGTTGATGGCAGTCGCCACGCAGCATATGACCGACAGGCTTATACCGAGTGGTTGCACAAACTGCGTCAAGCTTGCACCGACAACGGCGTGGTGTTGATATTTGACGAAGTGTTTTTGGGCTTTCGCCTAGCGCCTGGCGGTGCACAAGAATATTTCGGGGTCAAAGCCGACATGGTGACCTATGGCAAAACATTGGGGGGAGGCTTTCCCGTTGGCGTTGTGTGTGGAAAAAAGGCATGGATGCATCGTTTCAACCCCGAACGTCCAGCCGACATTTGCTTTGCACGGGGCACCTTCAAAGAGCATCCTGCGGTGATGGGTGCCATGTCCGCATTTCTAGATCAAATCGAAACGCCAGAAATTCAGTCCATTTACAACGGACTGGACGAGCGATGGAACGCACGCGTACAACGCTTCAACAGTGCCATGCAAGCCCACGACCTACCACTCCAAGCTGCCAATATGTCGAGTGTGTGGACTCTCTTTTACACACAGCCCAGCCGCTACCACTGGATGCTGCAGTATTACCTGCGGGTCCATGGTTTGGCATTGAGTTGGGTTGGCACTGGCCGATTAATTTTCAGCCTGAACTACAGCGAAGATGACTTTGAAACCGTTCTACAGCGTTTCGTGCTGGCAGCCACACAAATGAAGAACGATGGTTGGTGGTGGCATTCCCCCGAACTCACGAACAAAGGCATCCGTCGCAGCATCTTGAAAGAAACGCTATTTCGCTAAAGCAAAGAGGCGTTCAGGACATGCACCTGAACGCCTTGTCGCAGTGAAACAAGTTCAGTGACTTGCGTTCAAAAAGTTTTGATCAAAACGCTGACCACGCAACAACTGCCATGGCGCCTTGTGATAAAGATACACGTCGTGGAAAGGGTCTGTGAGAATTTTGGTCATCCACACCAAGCCCGTTTGCACATCTTTGATGAAGCAAAGATGAATGGTTCTGAACAACAAACCACCCACACCTAAGGCTAGCCACGCATAGCCCACGGCTTCTGAAAAATCAACCCATGTTTCATGCGTTGGCACAACAGACAACAGACCTGGGAAGTAATAAATCACCAACGGCAACAACACCCAAATACTCAGCAATACCACCTTGCGGCGCAAGTTAAAGCCCACTTTGATTTCTTCTTTGAATTCGTTGCTGGCATCGTTCACATGGTCATAGCCCAAAGGCTCAAAAAAGAAATGACCAGACTGTCTCGCCACCATGGACACCAGCCAAGCCAACAACGCAGCCCATGCTGGATTCACAAACAACAAGGCATACGAAATCAAAAAGCAAATAGCACTCAGCAAATGCAGTGACTGATTGATGCGGCAGTGGTGGTAGTAGCGATGATCGTCCCAACGTTGGACACGCAAGGCTTCTAAAAAATTTTTCACGTCTGATGTTCCTCATGTTTTCAAGACACACCAATCATGAGCCTGTCATGTGAAAAAACAGTGACAAACGACATTGCGCAGCAAATGAAATAAAAACATCAAACAGTTGTCATGTCATCAAGTTGTTAAATTCCATAGCAACCATACAGGCATGGAACTATCAACCAATGCACCAATCACTGTCGAAAATTTTGAACCTACACAACGTTTTTTACGTGTTGCGGTAGTGACTGAAACATGGCCCCCTGAAGTCAATGGCGTGGCCGTGACTTTGTCCAAGCTGATTCACCATCTAGGCCAACGCCATCACACGATTCAATTGATTCGCCCCCGTCAAGACAAGCACGATGAGGGACAAGAACAAACAGGATGGTCTGAGTTGTTGTTGCGTGGCTTACCAATTCCTCGCTACCCCCAACTCAAACTAGGTTTACCCAGCAAAAAAGCCCTCATCAAAGCGTGGAGCACCAAACGACCAGATTTGGTTCACATTGCCACAGAAGGCCCCTTGAGTTGGTCAGCCTTACAAGCCGCGCACCTGCTTCGTTTGCCTGTGACATCAGATTTCCGCACCAATTTTCACAGTTACTGCCAACACTACGGCGTAGGCTGGTTAAGCAAACCCATCGTGGCCTATTTGCGCAAGTTTCACAACCGGACAGCCTTCACGATGGTGCCCACACAAGCGATGAAACATCAACTCGAAGCCATGGGATTCAAAAACCTCCGAGTTGTGGCACGAGGCGTGGATACCCAACTGTTTCACCCCGACAAACGTAGCGAAGTCATGCGCAAGAGCTGGGGTGTGACACCCGATACGGTGGTGCTTTTATCAGTCGGTCGTTTGGCTGCCGAGAAAAATTTAGACTTGACCATTCAAACTTACCAAGCCCTCGTCTCAACAGGTCGACACGTGAAGATGGTGTTTGCAGGTGACGGCCCTATGCGTGCAGTGACTGAATTGAAATGCCCAGACGCTGTATTCATGGGCATGTGCACGCATACGCAACTCAGCACGCTTTATGCCAGTGCAGACTTGCTGTTGTTCCCCAGCTTGACAGAAACCTTTGGCAATGTAACTTTAGAAGCCTTGGCCAGTGGCACGCCTGTACTGGCATTTGATTGCGCTGCGGCCAGTGATTTCATCACCGACCATCAAAACGGCTGGTTAATTGACAGCGACGAGCCACGCAGCTATATCCAACGTGCGATGAGCATCACCCAAGACACCCAAACACTGCGCCGCGCGCGTGAGTTCACACGTGCGAGTGTGGTGCACTTAGGATGGGATGAAATTGCAGGGCAAGTAGAAACCATTTTTCAACGTGCCATTGAGATAGCTTAGTCAACGAAAGTGACGCCACACTGAAAGACAAAGTGGTGCAATTCCCGCCACCAACATGACGGCTAAAAGCAGCATGATGTTCGGCAGTGACACCTCAAACGCCAGCAATGCACTGTAAGCCGCGAGCATCAGCAATACACAAAGATTTTCATTGAAACCTTGGACCGCAATCGAACGCCCAGGGCTGAGCACTTGAATGCCTCGATGCTGTAGCAATGCATTCATCGGCACCAACAGCATGCCGCCCGCGACACCCACACACAGCAACAACGGAATCGCCATCCACAGCACTGACAAGTTGACGATTACTGGCAACAAGACAGCTAACAACAAACCCCAAGGCAAAGCTTGTCGTGCCGCATGCAGTTTAAACACCCGTCCTGCCAAATACGCCCCGACAACAACGCCCACAGCCACCAAGGCTTGCAAATAAGCACCTGATTTCAGGGACATGCCCAGTGAGTCTTGAGCCCAAACCAGCACGGCAAACTGCACCACAGCCCCAACGCCCCAGTACAAGGTCGTGACATACAAAGAGACCCCTCCCAGAGGATCACGCCAGAGTGTTTGATTGGATTTCCAAAATGTAGACATTCGCATCGCGCGCAGCGACAAAGGTGCAATAGCACCACGTCGATCCAAAGGCAACAACCCCACATTCAACAACGCTGCGATGACATAGACACCCATCACGACCGTGAGCGCAGGCGCTGTCTGGGTGTGAATACCCCAAGTCATCGCCTCACTCACCTCAGACAACCCCGTCAACGCCCCTCCTAGCGCAATGCCAAAGATGACCGACAACACCATTGACACTTCAATCCAGGCATTCGCACGCACCAAGTAACGGGGAGGCACCGCTTGCGTGGCCAAACCATATTTAGCAGGGGCATACACCGATGCGGCGAATCCAATCAAGGCAAAGGCACACAAAGGTTGCACACCGGCAAGCAACAAAACCACACCCACCATCTTGAGGGCATTCATACAAACCATTAACTTGCTTTTAGGAAATGCATCGGCCAACGGTCCTACTACCCACGCCAGCAACACATAGGACAGAGTCAATGAAAATTTCAGCAAGGGTGCCCACCAGAGCGGATAACCCTGCTCACTTAACAAATAAATGCCTAGGATGAGCAGCGCGTTATCGGCCAAGCCTGATGCGAACTGCGCACCCATTAAAAAATAAAAGCCATTAGGCATTCAGCGCAGGTGTCTCCAGCAACACGGGGGCCACACTCACGTTGACCAACTCATTGCGACGGCCCACACCTTGGTAGGCAATGCCCAAATCGGCCAAGGCGTCTGGGTTGTACAAATTACGCCCATCCAAGATGTAGGGGGTGCGCATGCTCATCTTCATGGCTTGGAAATCGGGATTGTGGAAATTTTTCCATTCGGTCAGCACCATCAACGCATCCGCCCCCACCAAGGCATCCATGTCATGCGACACCAAGGTGAAGTTCTTCAGCAAAGACTCCTGCCCTGCACAATCAAGTTTCAAGGCCACCATTGCCTCGTGACTGGCAACGGGGTCATACGCCGTGACATGCGCACCGCGTCCTAACAAACGCTTGATGACCACACGGCTCGGTGCTTCGCGCATGTCATCGGTATTGGGCTTGAAGGCCAAGCCCCAAACTGCAATTTTTCGACCCGTGAGGTCATGCCCCAGACGCTGAATCAGTCGATCGACCAACAAGGTTTTTTGACGTTCGTTGACTTGCTCCGTGGCCCCCACGACATACATGGGTTGTCCATAAGCCTGCGCGGTGCTCACCAAGGCTTGTGTGTCTTTGGGAAAACAACTGCCCCCATACCCACACCCTGCGTACAAGAAGCTGTAACCAATGCGGCTGTCTGCACCAATGCCGCGGCGAATTTGGTCAACGTCAGCACCCAAGGCATCTGCCAAATTTGCGATTTCATTCATGAATGAAATACGCGTGGCCAACATGGCATTGGCTGCATATTTGGTCAACTCAGCGCTGCGCACATCCATCCACACCGTGCGTGAATGATGGCGGTTGAAACTGGCGTACAGATCACCCATCATGCGTTGACTTTTCTCGCGGTGAATGCCATCGTCAACCCCTACCACGATGCGGTCTGGACGCATGAAGTCGTCTATGGCGGCCCCCTCTTTCAAAAACTCGGGGTTAGATACCACATCAAACATTTCGCTGGACATTCCACGCTGTGTCAACTCGTGCTTCACAGCAGCGCGCACGCGATCGGCAGTCCCCACGGGCACAGTCGATTTGTTGACGATGAGTTTGAAGTCTTTGAGATTGCGTCCCACCATCGCTGCGACGGACAGCACATGTGCCAAATCAGCAGAACCATCTTCTAGTGCGGGTGTTCCAACGGCAATGAACAAAATATCACCATGGTCAATCGCCATGTGCGCATCGGTGGTGAAACGAATTCGACCTTCTGATTGGTTGCGCGACAGCAACTCTTTCAAACCTGGTTCGTAAATGGGCACCTCGCCCGCTTGGAGCAGCTTGACCTTGTGATCGTCTTTATCCAGACACACCACTTTGAAACCAAGATCAGACAAGCATGCGCCTGTAACTAACCCCACATAACCAGAACCAATGACGGTGACTCGCATAAATTTCCTCCTGAATGCGGTCATCGTTGCAGAACATGATGAAAGGAATAAGAAGGAACCAAGTCAATTCAATGACGACGCTTACATCGTGCGCCAATGTGCCAACCCCATCACCAAAATCACGCGCAGGTGGCTGACGAGTTGATCTAATCCTTGCACTTTTGATTCTTGGTTCGCTTGCCTGATCACAAACACTTCATGTTGATGGGGAAATTCAATGTAAATTTCATCGGGCACGAAGCCCACAGGCGACTGAATTTTCAGCGAGGGGAACTGTCCTTCAAAGCGATTGCTGCAAGTGAATCGACAGTGTCTGTGTTGCGAAAACTCATGGATCGACTCGAGCAACTGTGGCAGCAACTGCTCTCTCACATCACGGTAATCCATCCAACGATGGGTGTCACGCAAATAGCGCTCAAAGCTCGGGTCACTCAGGATGTTTTGCGAAAAATACAAGAGGTTCACGGATGAACCTCTTCACTTTTTGTGCCAATGTCTCGATGTATACGAACCAAATGTTGTTCAAATAATCGCGTAGATTCATCCCAGCTGAATGACAACGCTTGGGTACGCGCCTCTGAGCGTGGCACCTTCAAAGCTTCCAAACTGGCGTATGCCAAATCTTCATGCAGCACACCACCTTTGCGACTATGCGGATAGTCGGCATCGGGGCGTAGCACCTCCAACGGACCATCCACTGGATAGGCCGCCACAGGGGTACCACACGCCATGGCCTCCAACATGACCAATCCAAAAGTTTCGTTTCGACTGGGAAAAGTGAACACATCAGCACTGGCATACACACGCGCCAACTCATGACGCGGCAACACCCCCAACCAGCGCACATGATGAAACTTGTCTTTCAGTTCCTTTTCTAGAGGCCCGACACCGCACACCACCTTGCTGCCATGCCAAGGCATAGCCAAGAAGCTGTCGATGTTTTTTTCATAGGAAACACGCCCAACATACAAGGCAATGGGACGAGGTAAATCCTCTAGATCAGGATGCGGATTGACCGTCTCAGCGTAGCCAAACAATCGCATGTCGACACCATGCGTCCAACTGCGTAAATTTTTAAAACCCCATCCATCCAACAAACGCATCACGCCTTGGGTGGGCACCAACACGCCCGCCGATGGCTTGTGAAAATGACGAAAAATGGAATAGCCTATCCAAAGCGGGATGTGCAAGGCTGCTTTCAACACTTCTGGGAAACGGGTGTGAAACGCCGTGGTGAATGGCAACTTGTGTTTCAAGCAGTATTTGCGGGCGGCCCACCCCAAAGGCCCCTCGGTCGCCACATGGATCACATCGGGGTCAAACGCATCCAGTTGACGTGCCAATTGGGGATAGGGTTTAACAGCCAAATCAATCCCAGCGTAGCCAGGGCACGGACGTGTTTTGAACAAATCGGGGTGAATGACCTCCACCACATGTCCTTTGGCATTGAGCTGATCAACCAACTCCACCAAGGTGGTCACCACGCCGTTGATTTGCGGACGCCATGCGTCGGTGATGAGCGCGATTTTCATGCGGCTTTGGCCAGTTCAGGCTTCTCTAAAACAATCGGCTCTGTTTGCCAGTACAGCAAAGACAACTCACCTTGAGCGTTCTCTACCAACGCACTTCGGCTTTCCACCCAATCACCATCGTTGCAATACAGCACGCCATTGACTTCTCGAATTTCTGCGCGATGGATGTGACCGCAGACCACCCCCTGATAGCCATGCTTGGCGGCTTCATGCGCTACTGCGTTTTCAAAATCAGTGACGTAGTTCAACGCCTTTTTGACCTTGTGCTTCAAATAAGCCGAAAGCGACCAATAGGGCAAGCCCAATCGACCACGCATGTTGTTGAGGTAACGGTTGAGCTTGAGCGTGAACTCATACAAGTAGTCCCCCACGTAGGCCAACCACTTGGCTTGCTGCACCACGGCGTCAAAGTAATCGCCATGAATCACCCATAGCTGACGTCCGTCGGCGGTTTTGTGCACCGCCTCTTCCACCACTTCAATGCCACCGAAGTGATGGTCTAAAAAATGGCGGGCAAATTCATCGTGATTGCCTGGCACATAGATCACGCGACAGCCCTTGCGTGCTTTGCGAAGTAATTTTTGAATCACATCGTTGTGGGCTTGTGGCCAATACCAACGGCGGCGCAATTGCCAGCCATCGATGATGTCCCCCACCAAGTACAAATAGTCGCTGGTGTTTTCTTTCAAAAAATCCAACAAAGCGTCTGCTTGGCACCCAGGTGTGCCCAAATGCAAATCAGAGATGAAGATGGCTCTGTAATGCATCAAGCACCCAAAAAGTGTTTGCGATAGCGCGAGGGCATGTCGTTGATTTTCATCAACATGGGCAAATCAGCCGTGTTGAAATCGGGGTCCCATGCAGGCGCACCCAACACTTTGGCGCCCAATCGCAAATAGCCTTTGATGAGCGCAGGCGGTTCAAAAGCCGTATTCACCTCCCACTGATCCACTGGCAAAGCCAAACGCGGTGTGACTTGGTTTTCAATATCGGCCAAATGTGTTTTCTTAAGCTGATGCCAGATGCTGGCAGCCACTTCACCACTCACCACACCTTGATGCAACATCGGAATACTGGCACAACCAATCATCACATCCAGTTTGTTACGCACCATGAACTCAGCCAGCGCCCCCCACAAAGCCATGATGACCCCGCCATGGCGATGGTCAGGATGTACGCAACTGCGACCCAACTCAACCATGCGTTCACGGTATTGACGCAAGCGAGTCAAATCAAATTCGAGGTCTGAGTAAGTGCTGCCAATGCGCTTGGCTTGTGCGGGTGTCAACACGCGGTAAGTGCCAATCACTTGATCTGTCACATCGTCTCGGATGATGAGGTGCTCACAAAAGTCATCGAACAAATCAATGTCATGGCCTGGAATGCTGTCTTTCAAACGTGCGCCCATTTCAGTGGCAAACACGTCATAGCGCAAACGTTGGGCTTCACGCACCTCGTCTTGGTGCTTGGCCCATTCCACAATCAGGGCTGGGCGAGCTTGCGTTTTTTGTGCTGCGACAGAAACTTTTTCAGTGTCAAGATCGTTTCGATGAAGCGACCCCCGAGGCACATCGATAAACGACAGCGGCATGGTGGGGTTTGGCAGTTCTTTCATGGTTGCTCCTTGATAAATCAATGTCGTTGATTTTTCTCAAGGCATATGAATTCGCCGCGAAGATTGCGTGAAATATTCGTGACACAACAAGCATCAAACCTTCACCGAGTTGTCACATAGGACACCTATGCTCATCAGCTCATCATGTTGATTAAATATTTAAGACTCATCCACGCCTTTGGTCGTGCCTTCTGGATTCTGTGGTTCAAATTCCCTCGGTTGAGCCGGGATAGAAAACTCAACGAGATCAAAGCGTGGTCCCAGTCCACGCTGAAAATTCTTGGCATCCAGGTGCTTCATGAAACAACGCACACACACATACACCCTGCACCAGCACCGCTGATGTTGGTGGCCAATCACGTGTCTTGGGTCGATGTTCTGATTATTCAATCCATTCAGCCCAGCGTGTTTGTGGCCAAGGCTGAAGTCAAACGCTGGCCCATCGTCGGCAGCATTGCCACGGCCTGTGGTGTGGTGTTTGTTGACCGTGGTTCACCCAGCTCGGCACGCCGTATGGTGGACGATGTATCAAGTGCCCTGCACCATGGGTACTGCGTGGCTGGCTTTCCTGAAGGCACCAGCAGCGAAGGTCACACCGTCAGCTTATTTCATGCGAATCTGTTTGAAGCGGCCATTCATCATCAAACTCAAGTTCAGCCCTTGGCCATTCGATACACCCACCCCACCACGGGTGCGTTGTGCCTGAAAGCTGCCTTCGTGGGTGAAATTGATTTCATGCAGTCACTGCATCAAGTGATGTCTGCGCAAGGCATTGATGCACGGATTCACGCAGGTGACATGCTGTCACCGCAAGGCCACTCGCGTCGAACCTTGGCGCATTTGGCGTATCGCAGTGTCAGCAGTCAACTCGAATGGCTCAACGCATCGACGCGGTCAACAGGCTCGGCAGACCCGTGGCCAGCAGAGGCAGCCATGAAATCGTCAATGTCCCCACAAAGATAGCCAGCAAAGCAGGCGCCACCGATGCAGCCACCGTGCGAATCGGTTGCTTGAACACCGCAGAGGCAAAGTAAATGTTCATGCCTGCTGGTGGGCATAAAAATCCCATCTCCATATTGGCCAAAAAGATGATACCAAAGTGCACGGGGTCAATCCCATAGCTGGTAGCCAAGGGCAACAGCAAGGGCACTAACACCACAATCGCGGCATAGATTTCCATCAAGGCCCCTGCCGCAAATAAAAACACATTGAGTGCCAACAAAAACACCCACTTGTTTTGCGTGACGCTTTGCACCCACTCTGTGGCCAAGTCTGGAATTCCTGCGTCAACCAAGTAGTTGGTCAAGCCCAAAGCCATGCCCAAAATCAACATCACCCCGCCAATGATTTGGGTGCATTGAGACAAACACCCTGCCAACTTTTGAGCATCCAGTTCACGGTGCGCCCACGCTTGCGTCAACACCGCATAAATTGCGGTCAAGGCTGCACTTTCGGTGGGGGTTGCGAATCCGCTCCCCAATGAACCAATGGCCACCACAGGCGCAAACAGTTCCCATTTGGCGACCCATGCTGCCTGACGCAGTGATGCCATGTGGCGTGTGGCGCGTTCATGCGAGGGCTGCGACGTCTGCCCGTGACGCAGATATCCGCCAAAAATGAGCAAGCACACCACCATCACCACCGCAGGAACGATGCCTGCCAAAAACATGGTGTTGATGGGCACGCGCGCAATGATGGCGTACATGATGAGCGGCACTGACGGTGCCAACAAAACACCCAAGGCACTGGCGCTGGTGACCAAGCTGATGCCTTTGCGCTCTGGATATCCCACGCCCTGCAACAAAGGCAGCAACAACCCACCTAGGGCCAGAATCGTCACGCCGCTGCCCCCCGTGAAGGCGGTGAAACACGAGCACAACACCGTGGCTGCAATCACGGTTCCCGTTTGCCCTCCCCCAAACAAGGCCACAAACACGGCTCCCAAACGTTGTGCAGCCCCTGTGCCTGCAAAGATCAAACCTGCCAAGGTGAACAAAGGCAAGGCTGGCAATGAAGGGTTGACGGTGATTTGGTAATGCGACAACGCAATCGATGCCAGTGGCAACCCGTCTTGCCAAAACAGCGCCAAGGCCAACCCTGCCAATACCGCAAAAATGGGAGCGCCGCACAACAACATCGACACCAAACCCAGGACCCAAGGCCACAAGGGCAAGGCATGACCATCTAACGCATACGCCAGCCAAGCTCCCGACAAAGGTGCGCTGAGTGCCCACCACCATTGGCCTCCTAAGTGCTGGCTGCAACGTGCGCCCAACTTCATGCCGAGCAATGCAAAGCCCACAGGCATGGTGGCCTGAAACCACCATACGGGGATGCCGTAAGCCAAGACTTGTTCCGCCGACATTTCGCTCCACACCAATTCGCCGCTTGCCCAAGTCAAGACGCCACACACCGCTGCGGCACCAAATTGACCAAGCCCATACAAACGCGGCACCATCACACCCAAACTGGTCAAGTGCCCAAAACGCTCGGCAGCAATCGCACCCGCCATGGCCATGAGCAACCCCAAGTGTTGAACCACCACAGGCGCGTTATCAATGCCTTTGCCCATCAAGGGGCGAGACAAAATTTCGACCAAAGGAATCAAGGCCATCAACGCCAAAGCCAAAGCGGCCAAGCCCGCATCGGCTTGAGTCAAACCACGTAACAGTCGGCCCATCATTTGGCCTTTCCTGCGCGGTAGGCCTTCAAATGGCGAAACACTTCATCAAAGGTGTCTGTCGGCACCAATGTGCCGCGGATGCGTGGGTAAAGCTTGTCTGCTAACTCTTGCCAAGCACGCATTTGTTCTGCGTTAGGTTTGTTGACCACCAAACCGCGCTTTTTCATGGCGTCGACGGCTTCTTCAACTTCTTGCCTTGCTTTGGCACGAATTTGTGCCCCTGCTTTGTCACTCGCCATGCGAACGGCGGCTTGACTTTCAGGTGTCATCTCATCCCACGATTTTTTGGTCACCACCAAGGCCCCCACAATCGGCGCCCAATTGATCTCCAACATATTGGGTGCCATGGTGTAGACCTGACTGGCCAAAGCAAAGTACGGCGTTGAGGGCACCACATTGATCATGCCAGTTTGCACAGAAGGCAAGATATCACTGGTTTCCAACGGCACGGGTGTGTAGCCCATACTCTTCATGATTTCCTGCTGATCGGCCTCGCCACCCCAAGCAAAAAACTTCATCTTTTGATAGTCCTCTGGTTTGAAAGCGGGGTCTTTTGAAAAAAAACGCACCCAACCTGCATCGCCCCAAGCCAAAACAACAAAGCCTTTGTCAAGAAACCTCTTCTCCATGGCGGGACGCATTTTTTCGCGCACGTAGTCCACTTCATCCCACGACTTGAACAAAAGCGGCATCGATTGCAAGGCAGCAATCGATGGCTCTATTTCACGCAAACCCACCACCGACAACAAGGCCCCTTGCAACTGACCAATGCGCATGCGACGCGCCAACTCAGTCTCGCCGCCTTGACTGCCATCGGGGTACACCACGAATTTGGCACTGCCACCTTGGGCGGTACGCCAAGCCTCCCCCACCTCAATCAATTGACGGTGGTAGAGCGAATTTTTTGGCGCCAATGTGCCTAGACGCAACTGTTTGTCAGGTGCCGCCCACACCACGGATTGGTGACACAAAAAACCAAGGGCAACACCGATGTGCAAACACAATTTAAAAATAGGGGACATGCTAGGCTTTCAAAAAAGTTCATCGATGGACGAGAGCAACCATTGCGCACGTGCGCGCATCACTTCGTTTTGCAAACTGCGGTGCTGCTGACTGATGTTCAACGCCTGTTGCAACAATTGCTCAAACTGTTTACGGTCTTCAGCGGGCAAGGCCACGGCTTCGGCCTTGGCGACCCAAGGGCCTGCTTCTTGCCCTTGCCCTAAGGCAATGGCTTGATCGAAATACGCTTGGGCTTTTTGTCGTGAACCACCCACTTTGGCCGCCTCAAGGGTGCCCATCAAACTGGCTAATGCACCCTGCCCGTAGCTTGGATTAGCCTGCCAAGCCAGCTCCGCCAGCCGCACAGACAAAGGGAAATCAGCGACCACATCGGGGTCATCTTTGGACATTGAAATCCATCCCCCTAAAGAAGCGGCAGCCCAATAGGCCAAGGGCACTTCATCTGCTGTGAGTTGCAGTGGCTTTTGGGGGTTGGGTTGACGCAATGCGGCAGAAAAACCTGCGTGATGGCGATCGAGTGCCGTCATGGCATGCCGATGTGCACGGGCGTACAAACGCGCAGCTCGTTCACGCATATCGGCCGCTGCTTTTGGATGCTTGGCATCAATTTTTTCAGCATCGAAGGCCACAAAGGCATATGCGTATTGCGTAAAACCCGATGAAACCGACTCTGCCAACTTCAAGTGCCCGGGTGTCTCTTTCAAAACAGACTCCGAGAACTTCAGATAAAAGGCACTCGCCTCTCTGGCCAGCTGCAAATCATCTTCAGCAGACATGGGCTGAGATGACAAAGCTTGCGCCGTCTGATCCACCACAAAAGGACGCACTGCACAGCCTGAGACCAGCAGCGCACACACCACCCAAGAAATAAAACGAACGTAAAAAATAACAACACCTCTTCAAAGTTAGGCCTGCTCACGTTTAAAAAATGTAAATCTGTCATGTGAATATTCAGTGACAAACCGTCATCAAGTTGAAACAGTTGCCAGCCATGATTCACAAAAAGGAACTCACCATGTCTGACAAACACCTACTCGAAGAAGAGCAAATTCAACGCCTCCGCGATGACCTCTTGGATACGCTAGATGAAGAGCTAGAAATGTCCATTGACGAAGAAGGCAACACCACAGATCGCGTGAAATATTTCCGCGAATTGCTGCGTTTACAAGGCGAGTTGGTCAAGCTCCAAGACTGGGTGGTCGCTACCAAACAAAAAGTGGTGATCTTGTTTGAAGGCCGTGATGCCGCAGGTAAAGGCGGCGTGATCAAACGCATCACCCAACGTTTGAACCCACGTGTGTGTCGCGTTGCAGCACTGCCTGCGCCTAACGACCGAGAACGCACACAGTGGTATTTCCAGCGTTATGTGGCGCATTTACCTGCCGCAGGTGAAATTGTGTTGTTTGACCGCAGTTGGTACAACCGCGCAGGCGTAGAGCGTGTGATGGGGTTTTGTAACGATGCTGAGTACGAAGAGTTTTTCCGAACCGTGCCTGAGTTTGAAAAAATGCTGGCACGCAGTGGCATCACGCTCATCAAGTACTGGTTCTCAATCACTGATGATGAACAACACGCACGGTTTTTGGGCCGCATTCATGACCCACTGAAACAGTGGAAACTCAGCCCCATGGACTTGGAAAGTCGTCGTCGCTGGGAAGATTACACCGTCGCCAAAGAAACCATGATTGAGCGTACACACATTCCAGAAGCACCTTGGTGGGTGGTACAAGCCGTGGACAAAAAAAGTGCTCGCCTCAATTGCATATCTCACTTGCTCACACATTTCGACTATCACGAAATTGCACATCCAGAAATTGATTTGCCGGCACGTGTACGCAACCCTGACTACATCCGACACCCCGTGCCTGACGAAATGATCGTCCCTGAAATCTATTGAAAGACGGGTTTCGTCAAGTTTTTCACACCACCGTCACAAATCATTTGTAAATTGGAGCTCATGAGTGAGATTCATGAAAACCTCCAAAAGCAACGCCGTGGCCTCAATCGAGTCATTCATGCATTCGGTTACTCGCTGCAAGGCCTACAAGCGGCCATGCACGAGCCCGCTTTCAAACAAGAGGCCTACCTTGCTTTTGTCTTGATCCCTTTGTCTTTCTATGTGGGTGGCAATTGGGTTGAAATTTTTCTGCTTTCTGGATCGGTGATTTTTGTTTTGATAGTTGAACTTTTAAACACGGGTCTTGAATCTGCCATTGATCGTGTAGGTCCACAATGGCACGACCTCTCCAAACGTTGCAAAGATTTAGGCAGCGCTGCAGTGCTCTTGAGCATTTTGCTTTGCATGGCTATCTGGTTGACCTCCTTGATTTTTAAATTTTCAAACTATTTTTAAATTTACCTTTGACCAAAGATTTTTAATCGTTGGTGAATTCAATTCACCACGTATATCGACTGCCTTTGCTAAGCCATGTCACTTCAATATTTGATCGATATGTTCAACAAACAAAAACTGGTCGACGGCATGGTCCACAGTCAACACATGCACAAACACGACATGGTTGAATCTTTGATTCAAAAACAACATGACGCAGAGTTAGCAAATTTCATTACCAAACAAAATTCGACTGAACTAGGCGGCTACCTAGATGCACTACCGCTTGATGATGCTCAAAAGCTGTGGGCAAAAATACCGCCCCATCGTGAAAACGATGTACTTTGGGAAATTTCAGAGGAACGACGAGTGGCACTGGCAGGCGATCGTCAACCTGACTTTGAAGACAGCAAAATCAACGTCTATGAGTTAGTCGATGGCAGGCTTAAAAATATACCCATTTCAGGACGAAAAGACCTAGAGGGCGCAAAACCCATTTGGGTTGATTTGATCAACTCAACCAAGGCTGAACGCATTTTCGTGGGATCGCACTTCGGGGTCGAATTACCAGACCCGATTGAAGCGACTGATTTGGAAGTTAGCGCCCGATTTCATGTAGAAGAAAACGATGACATTCATTTGCATTCGAATTTTCTATTTGATCGAGAAGATCAATCCAAAAGTGTTCCCGTTGCTTTTATCTTGCACGGTGGGATTTTGTTTTCGCTGCGCAATGAAGAACTGTCTGTCTTTCGACTACAACGACGCAGAGCGCTCACACAACCTGGCTATGTGAGTGACTGCATTGATCTTTTGCTAGATCTTTATGGCGCCGATGTTGAAGTGTCCGCAGACTCTCTGGAAAACATCTATGCCAAGCTGGGCGTTGTAGGACGTCATGTTTTAAGTGAAGCAATCACCGACCAAGAAGCAGCTGGCATATTGGCAGACATTGCCGAAGAAGAAGACCAAAACGGTCGAATTCGCAGCAATATTTTGGACACTCAACGAGCGCTGAGTTTTTTGATGCGAGGTCGATTGCTCACACCTGATCAAATCTCAGATGCCAAACAAATCCTTCGCAACATTGATTCGTTGAACAGTCACACGGCTTTTCTATTCGACAAAATCAACTTTTTAATGGATGCGACGATTGGTTTCATCAACATCAACCAAAACAAACGCGTGAATCAGCTCACTGTTTTCAGTGTGGTGTTTATGCCCATCAACATTTTGGCAGGTGTCGGTGGCATGTCCGAATTTTCGATGATGACAGACGGGACACCTTGGCCAATAGCTTATGGTGGATTTTTAGTTGGATCTGCGTTCATTGGATTGATCACGTATGTTCTGCTTAAACACTTTGAAAAACGACGCCTTAAAAGATAAGACGCATCACACACATGACCTATCACAAACACGAAACAACTGAAATCAAAGATGATGGATTGCGTTACAACCGAAAAAAGAACGGTTCACCATTTGAAGGCACAGGTCGAGCAGGAGAAATGATGAGCTGCATTAAATGCGGCACGCATAAGCCTCGATCGACTGGGTCATTTCGCCGATTCTTAAATGCCAATCATTTTTTTTGCGGCGAATGCCGCGTCGTCCCTGTTCAGGCGTGAAGCATCCAGCGACTCGCTGGAAAATTCAATGTGAAGCAAGAGCCTTGTCCTACCTCACTGACAATGGACAAGTTGCCACCATGGCGTTGCATGACGTGCTTGACGATGGCCAAACCAAGACCCGTGCCACCCGACTCACGCGAGCGACTGCGATCCACTCGATAAAAACGTTCGGTCAAACGTGGCAAGTGTTCTGACGCAATACCTGCCCCTGTATCACGCACTGCTATCGACAAGCTGCCATCTACACCTTGCGCCGCCGAAACATGGATTAGCCCCCCAGATGGGGTGTAGCGAACAGCGTTGCTGACCAAATTAGACAATGCACTTTGTAGCTCTCGCGCCTCCCCCGTGAGCAGTGCTTCCTCCAAAACGGGGGCAATTTCAAATGTGATGATTTGGGGGGCTGCACCATTGGAAATGGTGTCAGACAAACCACGCGCCTCGGATTCACAGGCTTGCATCAAACGTTTCAAAGGCAAAGCATTGACAAAATTAGGTGTAGGGCTGCCTTCCAATCTGGACAGCGTCAACAAATCTTCGACCAGTCCTTGCATGCGTGTGGCTTGAATGGCCATCAGACCTAAGTAGCGTTTTTGCTCCTCGGCATTCAAATTCAAGGTTTGTAGCGTCTCGACAAAACCTGACATCACTGTGAGCGGTGTACGAATTTCATGTGACACATTGGCTACAAAGTCACGCCGCATAGCTTCAGCTTGCTCTAGCAGCGTGACATCACGGGTGAGCAGCAACTGTTTTCCTTCGCCGTAGCGGTGCCGTTGCACTGAAATACGCACAGGCCGATCCACACGATGTTGGTGTCCTGCAATTACCACCGAATCGGTTGGTGTCTCGACCGCCATATACGCAGTAAAGATAGGGTCTCTCAGAAGATTGCCAACCCGCTGCATCACATCGCGTTCAGGATGAATACCTAAGTGAATGGCGGCCGTTTGGTTACACCATTCGATTTGTGCATTGGCATCCAACATCAACACGCCGTTAGGCGAGGCTTGAATGGCCGATAAAAAATCTTTGAGCCGCTGCTCTCCCGCGTCAATGCTGCGCTCTCTATCTCGCAAAAGCTTGCGCGCACGATCAAGTACGACGCCCCACCAACCCGACATTTGTGGCGCCATCGCCAAGTCGCCATGGCGCAACCATGCACGGACACGGTAACCCCGCCAAGCATCAAGCAGCATCCAGGCCAGACCCGCCAGCAGAGCTCCCAAACACAAGTAAAGCAATTGCGGTTGTTTATCACCCATCAGCGCCCACGAGAAACCGACAGCTGCGCCAAATGCCAACAGAGCGAGGAACGAAAGAAATCGACTAATCACAAGAACCTTGCGTCGGTTTTAGAGATGGTGGGTAATTCTGTATCCTACGCCACGAACTGTCTCAACCATGCTGCCTGCATCGCCCAAAGCCTCTCGCAAACGTTTGACATGCACATCGACCGTACGTTCTTCAATGAACACATGGTCACCCCACACACGGTCCAGCAACTGACTACGGCTGTGCACACGCTCGGCATGGTGCATCAAGTAGTTGAGCAATTTAAATTCTGTAGGGCCCAGCTTGACGGGCTGCTCGTTAAAGCTCACCCGGTGGGTTGACCCATCGAGCTTCAAAGCGCCGATAGACACCACATCGCTGGCTTGCTCTGGCGCACGACGGCGCAACACCGCACGAATGCGTGCCAACAACTCCTGCGTAGAAAAAGGCTTGGTGATGTAGTCATCTGCCCCAGCGTCTAAGCCGGCAATTTTGTCGGGCTCATCGCCACGTGCTGTGAGCATCAGAATGGGCGTCGTCTTGGTGCGTGGGTCAGCGCGCCAACGGCGCGCCAACTCCAAGCCACTTTGGCCCGGCAGCATCCAGTCCAACAAAATCACATCAGGCAGTACCTCATCGATGTGATTTTGTGCCGCCACACCGTCAGCAGCCAACAGCGGCATCATGCCGTTGTGACGCAAATTGATGGCAATCAATTCGGCAATTGCGGACTCATCCTCCACCACCAAAACGCGAGCTACTTTCATCGTCTCATCACTTCCCAATCAGCTCATCGAAGATTCGACATCGGCCAACGGCGTGTGACGCACGTCTTCGCCCTTGACGATGTAGATGATGAATTCGGCAATGTTTTTGGAGTGATCGCCAATGCGTTCAATCGCTTTGGCAATGAACAACAAATCCAAGCTGGCCGAGATGGTGCGTGGGTCTTCCATCATGTAGGTGATGAGCTTGCGCACGAAGCCGTCGAACTCTTTGTCGATCTCGTTGTCTTCACGCAAGATGCTCACCGCCATGGGTACATCCAAGCGAGCAAAGGCGTCGAGCGCTTTGCGCAACAAGCCTGAAGCCAAATTGGCGGACACGCGCAAATCGGTCGAAGGCAAGGAGCGAGGGGCTGAGCCTTCGATGATGGACTTGACCATGCGAGCGATCTTGGCCGCTTCGTCACCTACTCGCTCTAAGTTGGCTGTGGTTTTGGACATGGCCATGAGTAAACGCAAATCGCGTGCGGTCGGTTGGCGACGGCCTATGACGGAGGCGATTTCTCGGTCAATCTCCACTTCGAGGTGGTTGACTTTGTTTTCGGTGACCAACACATCGTCAGCCGCTTCTGGGCTGAACTGCGACAGCGCCAAGATGGCTTGACGAATTTGCGCCTCTACCAAACCACCCAACTCCATCACATGTGAGGAGATGTTGTTGAGATCGGAATCGAACTGCGAGGACAGGTGTTTTTCTGGCATGGTTTTTTCTCCTATTAGCCGAAGCGGCCAGTGATGTAATCTTCTGTGGCGGTTTTGTTGGGCTTGAAGAAGATTTGTTCTGTCTCGCCAAATTCCACCAACTCGCCCAAGTACATGTAAGCGGTGTAATCGCTGCAACGCGCCGCTTGTTGCATGTTGTGGGTCACGATGGCAATGGTGTAGTCAGCCTTGAGTTCATGCACCAACTCTTCGACCTTGCCCGTCGAAATAGGATCCAACGCAGAGGTCGGCTCATCGAGCAACAAGACCGAAGGCTTCACCGCCACGCTGCGTGCAATGCACAAACGCTGCTGCTGACCGCCCGAGAGCGACAAACCGTTTTGGCCCAATTTATCTTTCACCTCGGTCCACAAAGCGGCCTTGGTCAGCGCCCATTCGACGCGCTCATCCATTTCCGTCTTGCTGAGGTTTTCATACAAACGCACGCCAAAGGCGATGTTGTCGTAAATCGTCATTGGGAATGGCGTGGGCTTTTGGAACACCATGCCAATGCGAGCACGCAGCAAGTTCAAGTCTTGCTTGGCATCCAAAATGTTTTGACCGTAGAAGTTGATTTCACCTTCTGCACGCTGACCTGGGTAGAGGCTGTACATGCGGTTCAAAGTGCGCAACAAGGTGGACTTGCCACAACCTGATGGCCCAATGAAGGCCGTGACTTTGCGCTCAGCAATGTCCATGGTGACGTTGCGTAAGCCTTGGAACTTGCCGTAAAAGAAGTTCAGATCGCGAACTTCGATGGCGTTTTTGGGTGCTGTTTTGATGTCAGACATTTTGAAATCCAATTGAAATTACGAGCTAACTTTTTCGCGGAAGAACACACGGGCCAAGATGTTGAGAACCAACACGGTCAAGGTGATCAACAGAGCTCCAGCCCAAGCCAAGCGCACCCAGTTGTCGTAGGGGCTCATGGCGAACTGGAAAATCACCACGGGCAAGTTGGCCATCGGCGCGCCCATATTGGTGCTGAAGAATTGATTGTTAAGCGCCGTAAACAACAAGGGCGCTGTTTCGCCACTGATACGAGCCACAGCCAACAACAAGCCTGTCATCACACCACTCTTGGCAGCGCGCAAGGTGATGAAGGTAGAAACCTTCCAGCGTGGTGCGCCCAAAGCAAATGCAGCCTCGCGCAAGCTACCAGGCACCAAACGCAACATGTTTTCGGTGGTACGCATGACCACAGGCACAGCAATCAGCGACAAAGCCAAACTACCCGCATAGCCTGAGAAGTTACCCACGGTCGCCACAGCAATCGCGTAGACAAACAAGCCCAACACAATAGAAGGTGCTGACAACATGATGTCAGTCACAAAACGGGTCAACTCGGCCGTTTTGCTTTCGTCACCATACTCAGTGAGGTAGATACCCGCCAAGATGCCCACGGGCGTGGACACCAAGACGGTCAAACCCACAATCATCAGGCTGCCCACAATGGCGTTGCGCAAGCCACCGCCCTCGGTGCCGGGCGCAGGTGTGTCGCTGGTGAGCAAGTGGCCATCCAAGGCAGACAAGCCATTGGAGAACAACACATACAAAATCCAAAGCAACACGGCCAAGCCGACGGCCATGGCGGTCATTGAAAACGCCAACCCCAGCAAACTGGTGATGCGACGCTTCATATAAAGCTGTTTGTTCATTTCCATAAAAACCTCTTAATTGCCTTTGGCTTTTTCAGCACGAAGAATCATGACCTTGGCCATGGCCAACACCACAAACGTGATGACAAAGAGCAAAAAGCCCAACGCAAACAAGGTAGAAAAGTGCAAGGCCTCAGCCTCGCCGAATTCGTTGGCCAACACTGAGGCAATCGAGGTGCCAGGTGAGAACAACGAGGTGGGCATGCGGTTGGCGTTGCCAATCACAAAGGTCACGGCCATGGTTTCACCCAAAGCACGCCCCAGTCCCAACATGATGCCGCCGATCACGCCTTTTTGCGTGTAAGGCAACACTACTTGGCGCACCACTTCCCATGTGGTGCAGCCCAAACCGTAGGCCGACTCGCGCAGGATGGGCGGCGTGATTTCAAACACATCACGCATCACTGCCGCCACAAATGGCAACACCATGAAGGCCAACACAATGCCGGCCGCCAAGATACCCATACCGTTGGTCGCGCCACCAAACAAGAAACCCACCAGAGGCATGCCGCCCAACATGCTTTGCAACGGCACTTGCAAATAGTCAGCAAACAACGGCGCAAACACAAACAAGCCGAACATGCCGTAGATGATGGATGGCACGGCAGCCAACAATTCAATCGCTGTGCCCAATGGACGGCGCAGCCACACAGGACAGGTCTCGGTCAGGAACACCGCCACACCAAAAGCCAAAGGCACGGCAATCAACAAAGCGATGCTGGCACTGGCCACCGTACCCACGATGGCAATGGCTGCACCGAAGTCTTCATTGATGATGTCCCATTCGATATGCCACAAGAAGTGGAACCCAAAACGCTGGAATGTGGGCCATGCGTTGATGAACAAAGAAATGATGATGCCCAACAAAGCCACCAACACCAACAATGAAAACGCTTGCGTGACACGGTGAAAGAAAAAGTCTTGCACGCGCTGTTTCTTGGCAATCGCAATCATGTCGTCACTGACGATTTGACTGGTGTCTTGCTGCGATAGTGAGGGTGAGCTCATGACAAACCTTTAACCGATGGAAACATTGCTTTACTTTTTAAAACCGAAATCCGTCGACGCTGAGAAAGAGCCGACGGACTTCAAACAGAACATTCAAATTACTTTTGAATTTGCGTCCACACCTTGGCGCGGATTTGGGTGGTCAAGGTATCAGGCAGAGCCACGTAATCGAGATCCTGTGCCATCTTCTTACCATTCATGAAGGCCCAGTCGAAAAACTTCAAGGCTTCGGCAGCGGCCACTTTGTCAGCAGGTTGCTTGTGCATCAAGATGAAAGACGCAGTGCTGATAGGCCAGCTGTTGGCGCCTTTGGCGTTGACCATCGACACGCCCATGCCTGGCACTTTGAGCCAGTCTGCGCCCGCAGCGGCAGAGGCAAATGTCAAATCATCAGGACTGACGTATTTGCCATCGGCATTTTGCAACTGCATGAAGGTCATGTTGTTCTTCTTCACGTAGGCATATTCCACGTAACCCACAGCGCCTTTAACGCGGTTGACGTTCGCGGCCACGCCCTCGTTGCCCTTGCCACCCACCGAGGTAGAAGCTGGCCACTTCACAGCAGCGCCCTTGCCCACTTTGTCAGCCCAGTCTGTGCTGATGCTGTTCAAGTAGTCGGTGAAGTTGAACGTGGTGCCCGAACCATCGGCGCGGTGCACCACGGTGATGGCTTGGTCTGGCAGCTTTTTACCTGGGTTCAAAGCAGCGATTTTGGGGTCGTTCCAGTTGGCGATCTTGCCCAAGAACATGTCAGCCAACACGGGGCCGGTCACACGCAGTTCACCTGGCTTGAAACCTTCGAGGTTCACCACGGGCACTGTACCGCCGATGATCGCGGGGAACTGCACCAAACCTTCTTTATCGAGGTCCTCAGCTGACAACGGGGCATCGGTTGCGCCGAAAGTCACGGTCTTGGCTTTGATTTGACGGATACCACCTGAAGAACCAATGGATTGGTAGTTCAAGCCGTTGCCTGTGGCGGCTTTGTAGCCTTCAGCCCACTTGGCATAAATCGGGAAAGGGAAAGTCGCGCCTGCGCCTGTGATATCGGCGGCAAAGGCGGAACCCATGGCCAACGTTGCCATCGCAGCGGCAGCCACAGACTTGATAAAAGTGCGCTTCGTGTTCATCGAGATTCCTTCAATTGGTTAGAACAGCTGTGACTTTAGCTAGCCATTGTGACGGTACTGTGACAAATATGACGCCAGAACGATTCAATATTTCAAGTATTATTGAAATATGAAAAAACAAAAAGTCCCAGAAACGCAAGTGGTTGAAGCACTGGCCGCCCTCGCCCAAGGCCAACGCTTGCGCGCCTTTCGTGCATTGGTGGTGGCAGGCGCTGAGGGGCTCACCCCCAGCGCGCTGAGCGCCTTGCTTGATCTTGCCCCCAGCGCCTTGTCGTTTCATCTGAAAACCTTGAGTCATGCGGGTTTGGTCAGCACGCAGGCCAGTGGTCGACATCTGATTTACCGCGCCGAGTTTGCACGCATGAACGACCTCCTCACCTACCTGACACAAGACTGTTGCCAAGGTCAATCCTGTGCCGTGGTGCCCGCGTCATCAACCACCTGCTGCTAACTTTCCCAAAGGAGACCCTATGAATGTCGAACAATTTTTAGCTTTACTCGAAGCCAACCCCAACCAGTCGCTGCGCATTGTTTTGCCAGACGGGCAATCGATACCCGCGCACTTTCACATCACAGAGATCGGCCATGTCAGCAAAAATTTCATGGATTGCGGGGGGACACGTCGCAAGACTGAGAGCTGCTTGTTGCAGACATGGGTATTTCTAGACCTGCATCACCGTCTGAGCACCAGCAAACTCGCCAGCATCTTGCGAATCGCTGGCGATGTTCTGCCCTCACTCGACTTACCGGTGGAGATTGAACACGAAGCAGGTGTGGTATCGCAATACCCAGTGACTGCAGGCAGCAGCGATGGTCAGACCCTCACACTGACAACAGGCCTGAAACATACCGCCTGCCTCGCCATGGACGTGTGCTGCGCACCGACTACCGAAGCTGCACAGACAGGGGCTGCCATCACAACAGCAAACAAGCCACGCGTCAAAGCCGGTGCCTGTTGCGCGCCCACCAGCGGTTGCTGCTAAGCCTGACACACGTTTGAAAAATTTCTTCTTTACCTTCTAGCTTTTTACGCTCGGAAATCAGTCATGAACACCTTGAATGTCCTCTTTTTGTGTACCCACAACTCCGCACGCAGCATCTTGGCTGAAGCCTTGCTCAACCACATCAGCACCGGCGCTGGCAAAACACACTTTCAAGCGTATTCAGCGGGTAGTAGCCCTCGTGAGAACCAACAGCCTAACCCGCTTGGTCTTGAGGTGTTGAAGTCTGCCGGCATTGACACTGGCTACCTGCGCAGCAAAAGCTGGGATGAGTTTGCCAAGCCCGATGCACCGCATATGGATTTGGTGATCACCGTCTGCGACAACGCCGCAGGCGAGGTCTGCCCCTATTGGCCGGGCCAACCCGCCACTGCACATTGGGGCTACGCCGATCCATCTGCGGTAGAGGGCACAGACGAGGATCGCTTGCAAGCGTTTCGCAACACCCTTTATCTGATTCAAAAACGCTTGCAATTGCTGGTGGATTTGCCTGCCGACAAACTGCAAAAAGCCATGCTGCATCACACAGCACATGAACTCAGCAAGGAAGCCGCATGAGTTTTTTTGAACGTTATCTCTCCGCATGGGTGGCCTTGTGCATCGTGGTCGGTATCGCGCTAGGCCAATGGCAGCCTGAGCTGTTTCAAGCCATCGGCAGCTTGGAATACGCGCAGGTCAACTTGCCTGTGGGTTTGCTGATTTGGGTGATGATCATTCCCATGTTGGTCAAGGTCGACTTTGGCGCTTTGCACGAAGTGCGTCAGCACATCAAAGGCATTGGCGTCACACTGTTTGTGAACTGGTTGGTCAAACCGTTTTCCATGGCGCTGTTGGGTTGGTTTTTTATCCGCTATTTGTTTGCTCCGCTGCTACCGGCCGATCAAATTGACAGTTACATCGCTGGGCTAATTTTGTTGGCCGCCGCGCCTTGCACCGCTATGGTGTTTGTGTGGAGCCGCCTGACCAACGGTCATCCGCTGTTCACCTTGTCGCAAGTGGCATTGAACGACGCGATCATGGTGGTGGCATTTGCACCATTGGTGGCTTTTTTGCTCGGCCTCTCGGCCATTGTTGTGCCGTGGGACACACTCATCGCATCAGTGGTGTTGTACATCGTCATCCCCGTGGTGTTGGCTCAAGCGTGGCGCAAGTCCTTGCTGGCCAAAGGAACCGACACCTTTGATGCGGTGATGACTCGCATTGGTCCGTGGTCTATCAGCGCCCTGCTCGCCACCTTGGTGTTGTTGTTTGCCTTTCAAGGCGAAGCCATCTTGAAGCAACCTTTGGTGATCGGTTTGCTGGCTGTACCCATCTTGATTCAGGTGCTGTTCAACTCGGCTCTGGCCTACTGGTTAAACCGTCAACTCGGTGAAGCGCACAACGTCGCTTGCCCTTCCGCCTTGATTGGCGCATCTAACTTTTTCGAGTTGGCTGTGGCTGCAGCCATTAGCCTGTTTGGATTTGAGTCTGGCGCCGCATTGGCCACCGTGGTGGGCGTACTGATTGAAGTCCCCGTCATGCTGCTGGTGGTTCGCGTGGTCAATCGCAGCAAGGATTGGTACGAGAACAAAGCTTAAGACATTTGCTCACCAAGGAATACGCTCGCCCTTGTGGTCTAAAAACTGCGCGCCCGCTTGAGGCACCAGAGCGCGCAGCGTTTGCCACATCCCTGCCACGGACTCGGCGGGTTCCATGAGATGACTCACCGATGCAGCGAACGGCTGAGACAACTCCGAACGCACAGTGCCAGGCTGCAACGCCACCACGCAAGCGGATGGATTTTTACGCTGCAACTCAATGGCCATGGTTTGAAGCAACATGTTCAATGCAGCCTTCGACGCACGATAACCGTACCACCCGCCTTTGAAGTTATCGCCAATGCTGCCCACACGTGCCGATAGCTTGGCGTACACGCAAGGTCCTGGCGCTAAGAGCGTAGAAAAGTAACGCATCAGGAGCGCCGGCCCTACAGCATTGATTTCAAAATTTCGCAACATCGTTTGTTGCTGGATGGCTGACAACGATTTTTCTGGCCCTACCCCCTCGATGGTGAGCGCGCCTGTGGCATCGATGATGAGTTGGTAAGGCCCTGCCGCTTTGCACTGTTGCGCGTGGTGTGCCATCGAGGCTTCATTGCGCAAATCAAAATCCGCATACAGCTTGCGAGACAGTTGCTGCACATGTGTGCACAGCGGGTCGTTTTGTAAGGTGTGCACAAACGCACGGCCAATCGCGCCAGTTGCGCCAATCACCAGCGCTCGATAGGGTGTGCTAAAAATTAGTTGATGCATGGGAAATGCTATCTGTCGTTTTCAAGTAATAGCCGCAGCGTTTGATGTTGCGAATTGGCAAAACATCGTGACTGATTTTTTTGCGCAAACGATGGATGTAAACCTCAATGGCATCACTGTTGATCTCGAGGTTGTCTGGGGCTATTGATCGAACAAAGTCCTCTTTCGAAATGATTTGGCCGATACGCCGGAGCAATACATCCAGAACTTGAGCCTCACGCGTGGTGAGATCAACCTGCGCGCCATGCACATGCAATTGTTTTAACCCATGGTCAAAACTCAAACGGCCATATTGCGTGACCGACGAGACATGCCCTTGACGCCTGCGCATCAACGCCCGCACCAACGCGCCGAAGTGTTGCTCGTCAAAAGGCTCCACCAAGAACCGATCGACACCTGCATTCAACAAGTGCACAGCTTCAGCGGTTTGTTGATCTGTGACGATAGCAATGCTGGGCGTGGCTTCGCTCAATTGCACGATACGCTCAAAATCGGTGCGCTGTTGTTGATCCAGTTGCGCAGGGTGCAGCACAATCAAATCGCGGGGCTTGCCCATCACATCGCCACGCATCCTAGGCTGCCAATGCAAGCGCTCCACCTTGGCTCTGGCAAACAACAAGGCTCGTTGCACTTTTTCTGCAATTTGGTCGTCTCCAGTGAACAAGGCCACATCAAGCATGGCGAACACCTCCATTTACACGTTCACGTGCAATCACAGAGACGCCTTGTTGGTTAAGCATCCACTGCACGGGCTGGGCTGACAGTTGGACTGCCAAGCGGGTCAATTGTTTTTCAGCTACACACGCAGGCGACTGCCCCATGAGCGCCAACAACCAAGACGGTATGACATCAAAAGCACATTTCAAAATCAACGCCATCCATGGCTTATCCAACACATCCACGGGATACGCTTGAATGATGCGCAAAACTTCTTGCGCACGTGCATCGAAGCTGAGCTCATCGGCAAAACCTAGCAACTCAGCTTGCGCGGCCGAATATGTCAAAGGTAAATCCACAGCCCCCAGCAAGTGTCCGACACGACTCATTTCGCTGATGTATTGGTCACAAGCTTGTGGCGACAAAGGCTGTTTGGCCAAGTGCTGGTAAGCCGCTAGAAATGACGTCACTTCTACCAAATGCACCCAGCGAATGAGCCTTGGCTCATTGGCAACATAAAGCTCTCCTTCCAAATCAATGCCACGAATATTGGTATGGATGGTGTTGACCCGATGAATGGCATTGAGCGCCGTGGCTTCGCTGCCGTAAGTCGTGGCCGCCACAAAGTAGGCAGTGCGGCCTAAGCGCTCTTTAAGCTTGTGACGAAAGTCCGAATGGTCCCACACAGCCGCCAGCGCACGCGGGTGCAAGGATTGCACGATGAGAGAAGACAAGCCACCCACCATCATGGCGGTAAAGTCGGCATGTACTTGCCACGCCACAGAGTTTGGGCCGAACAAACCTGCATCACCTTCAGGCTTGGCGAAGTCGTCCAGCGATGCCGTCGACCCCGTAATACCACGCACACGCTCACCGATGGCATGGAGGGCCAAGGTTTGGAGTGCTTGGATGATGGACATAAGGAGGTTTTAGCAATTCGCACGCCGATGGTCAGCAATCGCGCAGTCATCAAACTTCATATCAGGGTTGCGCAATGCGCGGTGTTTGGTTGTTCGCCCTCGCATCCGCATGCGCCACAAGCGAAACGAACTTGGGTTGAGCTCCGTGCGCATCAGGCGAATCACTTCGGACTCAGTGAGGCCGACTCGCTCATGAATGGTTTCAAACGAGGTGCGGTCTTCCCACGCCATTTGAATCACTGCAGACACATCCCCTGGACTTAGGCTGGCAAGGCGTTGGCTGAAACTGCGTGGCATGATCAACTCCAATTGGGTGCACTTTTAAGACGCGTCAGGCCATCATCATGGACAACTGAAACACCGAATTAGGCGCTTTGGGCATGAGCGGTGCAGACATAGGTTTGAATTTGAAGCGCCCCATGGTTTGCACAAACGAACGAGCCTGCTCGTCATGCGACTCGTCCACAAAATCAGCCAAAGTGAAACTGCTAAGCGTGTTTTTCACAACCTGCTCCAAACCAAGCTCAAAACAAGTGGGTTGCGTTTCAGCTTTTAGCGTGTCGGCAACTTGTATCGCCTGCGCTTGATGCCCTGTATCAAGGGTGCTTTCAAAGACAGAAGCGATATCCCAAATAGAAATGAGTGAGGTATCACCCAGAATCATGTAACCACCGCCCGGCCCTTTCATGGCGCTCACAATGTTGCGTGCTTTGAGCGGTTTGAGTAGGTTTTCAAGGTAGGAGATTGAAAGACCTAGTCTGGGTGACAGCTCGGTGGTAGTGACATAGCCTGCGTGGCGTTGGCCTGCCAAAAATACACAGAGCTCGATGGCGGTGATAGTTTTCTTAGAGATCATGATTCAAACTCCTATTGCGTAGAATTTTGACGTATTAATCTACTCAGTATCTATTTATTTTGAATAAAACCTATATTTCAATAGATAATCTACACAACTCCTACTCAAAAGATAAATTTTGAATACCAGTACGAACGCCTCAACCGCCCTGTACCGCATTGGTGCGGTATCGAAAACCACGGGCATCCCTGTATCGACCTTGCGCATTTGGGAAACCCGCTATGGCGCATTCGCACCTGTGAAGACCGAGGGCAAGCAGCGCTTGTTCGGCGAGCACGATGTGTCCAAAGCTTTGCTACTCAAGCAGCTGTCTCAAAGCGGCCACGGCATTGGCATGATCGCTGGCCTCGATCTAGATCAACTTCGCCGCATGAGCAATCTGCCTCACAGCGCTTCTCTGAGTCTGGCTGTGCCCGGTCAACCCGTGTCGCTCGCTGTGGTGGGCCAGAGCATGGCCAACCGCATTGAGTCAAAGAAATTTGCAGCAGGCTTGAAACAAAATCAGATCAAGGTCACCGATGTGCTGATCGACTTGGCCGCAGCAGCCAATGCAGATTTGGCGCTCAAGCCACAAGTGCTCTTGGTCAAGGTCAACACCCTGCAAACCACGGTGCACCAAGACATTCAAGCGTTGATCGCCAAACACCAATTTGCGCAAACCATCGTGGTGTACAACTTCGCGCCCGAGGCCGTGGTGCAAGCCATGAAGTTCTCGGGCCTCATTTTGCGACGCGAGCCCATCTCAGACATTGAGTTGGCCGAGTTGCTGCAATCGGTGCTGTTTGTCGATCCAGCGCGCGCGCAAGAGTTTGGCACCTCGGGTGCAGTCATTGCTGCGCGTAAATATTCAGATGCCACCTTGAGCCGCGTAGCTGGCATCTCAACCCATGTGCTGTGCGAATGCCCACGTCATGTGGCCGAACTGATTGCACAGTTGGCAAGCTTCGAGCAATACAGCCAAGAGTGTTTGAACCGCAACGAAGAAGACGCCCACCTGCATGCCTACCTGCGCTCGATCTCGGGCTCTGCACGTTCGCTGTTTGAAAACGCCTTAGAAAAAATTGCGGCGCACGAAGGCATTGATTTGCGCGAGGCATCCACATGATCTCCAACGCACGCAATGTGTTGGGCACCGCACTTGTGCCTTGCTCGTATGACCCGCTCACTGGCTACTACCGGGACGGTTGCTGCAACACGGATGCGCACGATCAGGGCAGCCATGTGGTGTGCGCCAAAGTGACGCAAGCGTTCTTGGAGTTTTCGCTGCAACAGGGCAATGACTTGATCACGCCTCGCCCAGAACATCGCTTTGCAGGTCTCAAAGCTGGCGACCGCTGGTGCTTGTGTGCCCGCCGACGGCAAGAGGCCTTCGATGCGGGGGTGGCCCCGCCCGTGCTGCTGGAGTGCACACAAGCCAAAGCTCTTGAATTTGTGACGCTGGAGCAATTGCAGTCATGCGCTTAGACACAGACTCAGCTGCACTCGAGTTCGCAATGTCCACCCTCACAGGCTGGGTGCTAGACACCCACGCTCAGCACCACCAGCCTTGCTTGTCCAAAAGCTGGACACTGCCAAGCTTTGAAGCGGCGGTGACACGTTTCAACCAAATTGCGCAATTGGCCCAAGCGCAAGACCATCATCCTGAAGTGCTCTCTAACTACACACGGCTACAAGTTCGCATATGGACCCATGACGTCGCGGGCTTGACGCAGAAAGACTTTGCATTAGCCAAGGCCATCGACCAACTGAGCACCGTGCCATGAACTACTTCAACAAGCTCAAAGGCTTTCAACGCTCACCCGCTGGTTTGGAGTGGCAGATTTGGAAACGGCTACACATCATCTTGGGGGTGGGCACAGCACTGCCACTGCTGGCCAGTGCTGGGGCCTATGTGTTGGATGGACTTGAAATAACTCGCGCACTGGAACAGTTTTTTTATGTCATGGTGGGATTGGTGGTGCTGCACTGGACGCTGGTGCTGACCCTTGCAATTGGCTGCGTGATTGTGATGCTGATGAAAGGCCCCGCCTACGTGGCCGATGCGTATGCGATGGAGGAACCCACGCGTGACAAAAAAGCAAACATTCAAAGGTAACAAGCAAAGCCTGCCCAGCAAGCCCTGCAAAACCTGCGGGCGCGACATGACATGGCGCAAGGCCTGGGCCAAGAACTGGGAGCAAGTGTTGTACTGCTCTGACGCTTGTCGTAAACACAAATCGAACACACCGTCATGAGCTACGAGCTGGTTTGGTTCAAGCGAGACCTGCGCTGGCAAGACCATGCGGCCTTAGCCCAAGCTGCGCAACACGGACCTGTGCGCTGCATCTATGTGGTGGAACCTGAACTGTGGTTGCAGCCCGATGCGGCCTTGCAGCACTTTGAGTTTGTGCGCGAATCATTGCAGGCACTAGACGACGCGCTGCGTTTGCAAGGGGGCTGCATAGAGGTACACACAGGCGAGATGCCCGATGTGCTAACCCGCATTTGGCGCGAAGCCCCCTTTCGCCAACTACACGCACACCAAGAGACTGGGAATGGCTTCACTTACGCACGCGACCTCAAGGTGGGCGCATGGTGCAAAGCACACAACGTAGGCTGGCACGAGTACCCGCAGTTTGGTGTGGTACGTCTGTTGAAAAACCGCAACCTCTGGCAAGCTGCTTGGGAGCGGCACATGGCGGAACCTTTGCAAGATGTGAACAAGTTGCAGTTTTGGCAGTCATCGCCGAATGCACTCAGCCATCAGCTTCACACCAACATCGGCGAAGACTTGCGTGCTGCTTGGTGCTCGCCCTCGCTCATGCAAGCGCCTTCGCATCTACAACACAACCCACCACTGCGCCAACGTGGCGGCCGTCCACTGGCGCTAGACACACTGCATAGCTTTTTGAACGCACGCAGCTTGGGGTATCGCGGGGGTATTTCTTCGCCGCTGTCTGCGCCCGATGCATGCTCACGTTTGTCGGCCTACCTAGCATGGGGCTGTATCAGCATGCGCGAGGTAGTGCAACAAACGCGTGCACACATCGCGCAGTTACCTCCTCAGGCGAGTCGCCACCGTGCAGGTTTGACGGCTTTCATCAGCCGTTTGTATTGGCACTGCCATTTCATCCAAAAGCTCGAGAGCGAACCCGACATCGAATGGCGCAATATGCACCGCGGCTACGATGGTTTGCGCGAAGACGATTTCAATGAAGCGCATTTTGAAGCACTCAAAGCTGCACGCACGGGCTGGCCCATGGTGGACGCCTGCGTGACGATGTTGCGCGAAACGGGATGGCTGAACTTTCGCATGCGCGCCATGTTGGTGTCGGTGGCGGCGTATCCCCTGTGGCTGCATTGGCGCCTCGTGGGTGAATGGTTGGCCACGCAATTTTTAGACTATGAGCCCGGCATCCACTGGAGCCAGCTGCAAATGCAGTCGGGCACCACGGGCATCAACACGACGCGCGTGTACAACCCCATCAAACAAGCGCAAGACCATGACCCGCAGGGCCGCTTCGTCAGGCAGTGGCTACCGGCTATGCAACGTGTGCCAGACACTTGGCTCTTTGAACCTTGGCGAATGCCTCAAAGCCTACAAACGCACATGGGTGTGGTGGTGGGTGACGACATTGCCGAGCCCTTGGTTGAGTTGGCACAAGCCACACGCGAAGCCAAACAACGCCTGCACAGCCGCCGACAAACCGATGCCGTGAAATCTGCCAAAAAAGCCGTGGTGGACAAGCATGCCTCACGCAAAAACTGGTCCACACGCGCCCAAACGAAGCGAGCATCAGGCTCCCGCTCTGACACCAGCAAGAACCAACTCGGTTTTGACTTCTAACCACAACATCCCCATGCCCACCACAGCTGCCAAACGTCTCATCCTCATATTGGGCGATCAATTGGATGCAAACGCCACTTTGCTGCGTGACATCAACCCAGACCATGACACCCTCTGGATGGCGGAGGTGATGGAAGAGTCCACCCACATCGCGTCGTCTAAACAACGTACAACTGTGTTTTTAAGCGCCATGCGGCACTTTGCACACATGCTGCGCATGAAGGGTTGGCCCTTGATCTACACCGAGCTTGATGCCCCACAGAACACGGGCACGCTGGCAGGTGAATTGACCCATGCCATTGCAGATGTGAAACCCACACAGCTGGTCATGACGGCCCCTGGCGATTGGCGTGTCCTACAAAGCTTGCGTGCTGTGGCCAAAGCACATGCGCTGCCGCTTGTCATACAAGATGACACGCATTTTTTTAGTACCGTGCGTGAATTTGCAACACATGCCCAAGGTCGCAAACAACTGCGTTTGGAATATTTCTACCGAGAGCTGCGCCAGAAAAACGGCATTCTGATGAATGACAACAAGCCCATCGGGGGGCAATGGAACTTTGATGCAGACAACCGGGGCAGCTTTGGCAAACAAGGCCCAGGCCTGCTACCTGCGCCTGCTCGGTTTGAGCCCGATGCCATCACGCAAAACGTGATGCGTTTGGTCAACCAACAACTGGCAGATCATCCTGGTTCGATTGCGACGTTTGGCTGGCCTGTCACGCGAGAGCAAGCGCTCGTGGCGTTGGAGAACTTCATCACACACCGACTACCCAGCTTCGGTCTCTACCAAGATGCCATGTGGGAAGGTGAAGTCTGGCTGTACCACTCGCACCTGTCTTGCGCTTTGAACCTAAAGTTGCTTAACCCACGTGAGGTGTTGGCAGCAGCTGAAGCAGCCTTTCACCAAGGTCATGCCCCCATCGAGGCGGTCGAAGGTTTTGTGCGGCAAATTTTGGGATGGCGCGAATATGTGCGTGGCATTTATTGGACACAAATGCCAAACTACCTCGAGGGCAATGCACACGAAGCCCATGCAACCTTGCCCAAGTTTTACTGGACGGGTGACACCGACATGGCCTGCTTGCGTGACGCCATCACACAGACCCTGCAACACGGCTACGCCCACCACATTCAACGCTTGATGGTGACAGGCCTTTACGCCTTGCTGTATGGCGTGGACCCTAAACAAGTTCATGCGTGGTACTTGGGCGTCTATGTAGATGCCGTGGAATGGGTCGAGCTCCCCAACACCTTGGGCATGAGTCAGTTTGCCGATGGCGGACTGATGGCCAGCAAACCCTATGTAGCCAGCGGTAAATACATTGACCGCATGAGCAATCATTGCCGCGGCTGCCGCTACGACCCTGCTCAATCTACGGGAGAAACTGCTTGTCCGTTCACCACCTTGTATTGGGACTTTTTAGATCGACACGCAGACACATTAGCCAAAAATCCACGCATGGTGATGCAACTGAAAAACCTCAACCGTCTCTCAACCGAACAACGTGCAGCGATTGCCACACAGGCACAAATACACCGAAATGCCCACAGACGTTGAAGACCATGGATTTAAATTTTTTCTCGAAATGCTTTTGGACTCACACCAGCATCTCTCTTAAACACCCGCGTGAAATATGCGGGATCGGCATAACCCAAGCTGTAAGCAATGGTGGAAATGCTCAAGTGGGTGTAGGCCAAATTGCGTCTCGCCTCGCGCATCATCCGCGCCTCAATCATGCGCAAAGCAGATTGCCCCGATGCAGCTCGCGCCAAACGACTCAGGTGCGTGGGTGAAATGGCCAATGCTTGGGCGTAGTCACTGACTTGCCAATGCTCTAAAAAGTGCTGATCAATCAGCGCTACAAAGCGGTGTACCAAGTTCGAATCGGTTGGGGTCGTGGCGTTCAAATCACCCGACCCCACGTGACGTGCCACCCAGCCCAACAGACTGGCACTCAACCCCCTTAACACCAAGGCACGCGCTTTGTCCTGCGACGAAAACTCGGCCCATATGTGAGCGACCACCCAAGTCATGGCGTGGTCCGCCTCAATCACGCAGGCGTGCGAAAGATCACGTCGCACATCGCCCACGCGGTTGAACAAATCATCCAACAACTCATCGGCAAATGTGGTCACCCACCCTTGGGTACTGCGCTCAAACCGAAACGCGTGCACATGCCCAGGCGGGATGTTGACCAACGAACCGGCTGACAGCTTGTAGGTGGCATCGTCTAATTGCACCTCACCCCCGCCCGCTTGCACCAAAAGCACTTGATGCAAACGTGCATGTCGGTGCGGGGCCAGTTCCCAATCGTGCAAGACCGAACGGTCGGCAATGGTTTCGCAGTGGAGCACGTCCGGCAAATGTTTGGACTCGCCAAACAGGCTGTAAGACTGGATGTTTGAACGTCGTTTGACCATGTTCGAAATGTACAAGAATTTGCGTAGTTCTGCTCTTTATGAAGAACCCAAAACAGCGTATCTTTCGGGTCTCGGCTCAACGCCGTATTCAAACAACACCCCTTGGAGACGTTCATGAAAACTCAAGTTTGTATTATTGGCGGCGGCCCCTCAGGCCTGATGCTCTCGCAGCTGTTGCACCTCAAAGGCATTGAAACCGTGGTGCTCGAACGTCAAAGCCGCGAATATGTGCTGAGTCGCATTCGTGCAGGTGTGCTGGAGCACGGCTTTGCCGCATTGATGCGCGAAGCGCAATGTGGCGAGCGCATGGACAAAGAAGGCGAAATCCATGACGGCTTTTTCATTGCCCACGGCGGCAAGATGGACCGCGTTGATTTGCACAAGCACAGCGGCGGCAACTCAGTGATGGTCTACGGTCAAACCGAACTCACCCGCGATTTGTATGAAGCCCGCGACCGCATGAAAGGCATCGTGATTCACAACGCAGAAGATGTGAAGCCCCACGACCTTAAGAGCGACAAACCTTATGTGACCTACCGCAACGGCGACGATGTGGTGCGCATCGACTGCGACTTTGTGATTGGTGCAGATGGCTTTCATGGTGTGAGCCGCAAGTCAATTCCCGCCGATGTATTGAAGGAATACGAGAAGGTGTATCCCTTCGGTTGGTTGGGCGTTCTGTCACGCACCAAGCCCGTGTCTCCCGAGCTGATTTACGCCAAACACGAGCGTGGTTTTGCACTGTGTTCGTTGCGCTCGCAGGTGTTGAGCCGCTACTACATCCAAGTGCCACTGACCGACAACGTAGAAGATTGGTCTGATGAGGCGTTCTGGGCAGAACTCAAGCGCCGCTTGCCCAAAGAAGTGGCAGACAAACTCATCACCGGTGATTCGATTGAAAAGTCCATCGCCCCCCTGCGCTCGTTTGTGGCCGAACCCATGCGCTACGGCAATTTGTTCTTGGCAGGCGATGCGGCTCACATCGTGCCCCCCACAGGCGCACGCGGTTTGAACAGCGCAGCCTCAGACATTTACTACCTCTACCATGCACTGATGGACCATTACAAAAATGGCGACAGCACGGGCCTGGACAAATACTCAGAAAAAGCTCTGGCGCGTGTGTGGAAAGCACAGCGTTTCTCGTGGTGGATGACGTCGATGTTGCACACGTTCCCCGACTCGATCGAGTACGACAAAAAATTGCAAGAGATCGAAATGGCGTACCTGTTTTCGTCCGAAGCCGCGCAACGCTCGTTGGCCGAAAACTACGTGGGCTTGCCTTTCTAAAAGGCGACGCTCAAAGATTCACAGCGACTCAATCGTCACTGTGAATCTTGGCATGGATGCGTCGCGTGGCCACCCACACCAGCCACAACACCAGTGGAATGAAAGCACCCGCCAACAGTTCGGGCTCCACACCAAAGCCAACGGCTTTGGCCGCTTTACCTGCATACAACAACAAGCTCACCACGTAGTAAGAGATCGCTGCGATGGACAACCCTTCCACCGTGGTTTGCAAACGCAGTTGCAACGCTTGGCCTTTGGTGAGTTTTTCAAGCAACAAACGGTTTTGCTCTTCGGTCGCAATGTCCACACGCGTGCGCAACAACGCACTGGCACGACTAATGCGCACAGACAATGAGGCCAAACGCTGTGACGTAGACGCCACCGTCGCCATCGCAGGTGACAAACGACGCTTCATGAATTCACCAATCGTCTGCGTACCCGATATCGCCGACTCACGCAACTCAGCAATGCGTTCATGCACCAATTTGTCGTAAGCAGCAGTGGCCGAAAACCGAAACGCATTCTCAGCCGTCAAACGCTCGACGGTGCTGGCCAAACCAACCAGCCTAGCCAGCAAGTCTTGATCATCCCCACGTTTGTGCTCCAGCGTGTCGATGATGTCGGCCAATTCTTTTTCCGAATCTCCCAACTGACTGCCGACCAACTTGGCCACAGGCAAGCCACGCAACGCCATCAACCGGTACGTTTCAAGCTCTAGCAAGCGTTGCGAAATACGGCCCGCACGCTCTTTGCTTGTGTCTGGAGGGGCCACCACCAGCATGCGTTCAAACCCGTTATCTCGCAATTGAAAATCTGTTGCCACCATGGAGTGAGCTGGATTGCCCATGCGCGATGCAATCACAGGTTGGTCGCCCAGCCATGTACGCGCTTGTTCAAGGGTGCGCTGCACATCCGCCACCTCCCCTTCGAGCATGACCAATTCAATCGCGGAAAAAGTACGCCCCGGAATATCGGCAAGCCACCCTTGAGGCAACATCAGATGCGACAACAACTCCGGCTCTTGAGCCCCCAACTCGGCCCCTGGCGGCAAAGGTTGCACCAAGGAATAGCGCGTGAATTCGGTGTGTCGCTCCCATTTGACGGTGCACTCGCCTAAACGCATCCGAACAAAGTTGCCTTGCACATCTTGCAACGACAAGTCAGGCTGAAGTTTTTGCAAATGTGCGCACTCTTGCTCACGTGTGATGTCCTCGTTGAAGACCCCCACCAACAAGATAAAAGCAGGCAAGCGAATACGGGCACTCGGGCGCGCATGAACCTCGTTATGCAGTTGCGCACGTTGGGCATCGTCAATGGGCAAGAAGTTCATGCGTCTCACTTTCAAAACCCGAATATAAACAAAAAAGCCCTCTAGGCTTTGGCCTAGAGGGCTTGCGTCAACGTAGCTGACGAATTAGATGCTAGACAAAGCTGCGTTCAATGTTGCGCTAGGACGCATCACAGCTTCAAGCTTCTTGGGATCAGGCATGTAGTAACCACCGATGTCGACTGGTTTGCCTTGAACCGCATTGAGCTCGTCCACGATCTTTTTCTCGTTGTCGGTGAGCGTTTTAGCCAAAGGTGCAAACTTGGTAGCCAAGTCTTTGTCTTCGTTTTGCGCTGCCAACTCTTGGGCCCAGTACATGGCCAAGTAGAACTGGCTGCCACGGTTGTCGAGCTGACCTGTTTTGGGCGATGGGTTTTTGTTGGTGTCCAACAATTTACCTGTCGCGGCATCCAAGGTTTTAGCCAACACTTTGGCTTTGGCATTGTCGGTTTTGATGCCGAGGTCTTCAAAGCTCACGGCCAAGGCCAAGAACTCACCCAAGGAATCCCAACGCAAGTGGTTTTCTTCCACCAACTGTTGCACGTGCTTCGGAGCAGAACCACCCGCACCCGTTTCGTACATGCCGCCACCCGCCATCAAAGGCACCACAGACAACATCTTGGCCGAAGTACCCAATTCCATGATGGGGAACAAGTCGGTCAAGTAGTCACGCAAGATGTTGCCAGTAGCACTGATGGTGTCCAAACAACGAATCACGCGCTCGAGGGTGTAACGCATGGCGCGCACTTGGCTCATGATTTGGATGTCCAAACCATTGGTGTCGTGCTCGTGCAAGTACATCTTCACTTTGCGGATCAATTGAGCTTCGTGTGGACGGTAAGAGTCCAACCAGAACACCACGGGCATGCCAGAGTTGCGTGCACGTGTCACAGCCAACTTGACCCAATCTCGAATCGCAGCGTCTTTGACTTGGCACATGCGCCAGATGTCACCGGCTTCCACATTTTGGCTGAGCAACACTTCACCGGTTTCGAGGTCAGTGATGTTGGCAACGCCGTCTTCTTGAATTTCAAACGTCTTGTCGTGTGAACCGTATTCTTCAGCTTGTTGAGCCATCAAGCCCACGTTAGGCACCGTGCCCATGGTTTTGGGATCAAAAGCGCCGTGCCACTTACAGAAGTTGATCATCTCTTGGTAGATACGGGCGAACGTCGACTCAGGCATCACCGCCTTGACGTCTTTCAAGCGACCATCGGCGCCCCACATCTTTCCGCCGTTACGGATCATGGCTGGCATAGAAGCATCCACGATCACATCGTTGGGCGAATGGAAGTTGGTGATGCCTTTGGCTGAGTCCACCATGGCCAACTCAGGACGGTGCTCGTGGCATGCGTGCAAATCGCGCTTGATTTCGTCTTGCTGGCTTTGTGGCAACGCAGCGATCTTGCCGTACAAGTCGGCCATACCGTTGTTGACGTTCACACCCAATTCTTTGAATGTTTTGGCGTGTTTCTCAAACGCTTCTTTGTAGAAAATTTTCACGCAGTGACCAAACACGATGGGGTGAGACACCTTCATCATGGTGGCTTTCACGTGCAAGGAGAACATCACGCCTGTTTTGTGCGCGTCTTCAATTTCCTTGGCGTAGAACTCTTCCAGAGCTTTCTTGCTCATGAACATGCTGTCAATGACTTCACGGTCGAGCAACGAAACTTTGGGTTTCAACACCACAGCTTTACCGGACTTGGTGATGAGTTCCATCTTGACGTCACGGGCTTTGTCCAATGTGATGGACTTTTCGCCGTGGTAGAAGTCGCCTGCGTGCATGTGAGACACGTGCGAACGAGAGGCTTGGCTCCACTCAGCCATGCTGTGTGGGTTCTTGCGAGCGAACTCTTTGACAGCGCGAGGTGCGCGACGGTCTGAGTTACCTTCACGCAACACAGGGTTCACCGCAGAACCTGTGCACTTGGAGTAGCGAGCCTTGATGGTTTTTTCTTCGTCTGTGGTTGGATTTTCTGGGTAGTCTGGCAGTGCATAGCCTTTGGCTTGCAACTCTTTGATCGCGGCTGTCAACTGGCCCACAGAGGCGCTGATGTTGGGCAGCTTGATGATGTTGGCTTCAGGCTTCAGCGTGAGCTTGCCCAACTCGGACAGGTTGTGTGTCACGCGTTGCGCTTCGGGCAACATGTCAGAGAACTCGCCCAAGATACGTGCAGCCACAGAGATGTCGCTGGCCTCCACCTCAATCCCAGCAGGCGCAGCAAACGTACGAATGATGGGAAGGAACGAAGCAGTCGCCAACAAAGGCGCTTCATCAGTCAGGGTGTAAACAATTTTGGAATTTTCAGCAGCCATTGCTCGGTCTCATTCTTTGTTGGGATAGGGTTAAAGAAATACGGTTTTCTGAGGTTTTGCGGCGGTTAACCGCTGACGCACAGCCGATATTATCCACGCCACTTTAGCCCACCTCTCCCTGCGCTTTGCTTACGAGTTGTGACTGCAGAAACCCCTTATTCCAAATAAGCATATATGTACAACTAAGAAATCGTTTGTTTTGGCATAAGGAACCCCTACAGTTCGTGCCATGCAAGATTTAGGTTTCGTATTCGCAGGGTTTTTCGTGGGCTTGGTCGTCGGCCTGACAGGCGTTGGCGGCGGCTCATTGATGACCCCCATTTTGATTTTCTTCTTTGGCGTCAAGCCCTACATGGCTGTGGGCACCGATTTGCTGTTCGCAGCCTTCACCAAGGCGGGGGGGACCTTCAGCTTTGCGCGGCAACGTATCGTGCCTTGGCGTGTGGTGGTGTCTTTGTGTGCAGGCAGCATTCCGGCTGCAGGCGCCACACTTTGGGTACTACACAACGTGGGCCCATCCGATCCCGCTGTGCAAAAAGTGATGACCGTCACCCTCGGCTTGGCCTTGTTGCTGACCGCCAGCGCCATGTTGTTCAAGGTGATTCGCGGCAAGCAAACGCCCGTGGTGTTGGCTGAAGAGAACTTGCACCAAGCCACTCAACCACGCCACTGGGCGCTGCCCGTGTTGTTTGGTGCAGCCATTGGTACCTTGGTGACCCTCACTTCGGTGGGCGCGGGCGCCATTGGCGTGACGGTGCTTATGATCCTGTACCCGCAGCTGCCGCTGTCACGCATCGTGGCTGCTGACATTGCTTACGCCGTGCCCTTGACCTTGGTGGCAGGCTTAGGCCATGCGTCATTGGGTTCGGTGGATTGGCCTTTGTTGGGCCTTTTGCTGGCGGGTTCTTTGCCTGGCATTTGGGTGGGTTCTCGCCTGATGCACAAAACGCCTGAGCGCGTGATTCGCTCCATTCTTTCTGTGTTGCTGGCATGGGCTGGCAGCAAATTGGTTTTTGCTTAATTTTTCGTTTGAGTTCTTAGATGTATCAATACACCGCTTTCGATTCTGAGTTTGTCAAAGCCCGCGCCGCCCAGTACCGCGACCAATTGACCCGCAATTTGGCTGGCAAATTGGCCGATGATGACTTCCGCCCCTTGCGTTTGCAAAACGGCTGGTACGTGCAACGCTACGCCCCCATGCTGCGCGTGGCCGTGCCTTACGGTGAACTCAACAGCGCCCAGCTGCGCGTGCTCTCCAAAATTGCCCGCGATTACGACACCCCTTCTGCCGAACTGCTCCAACAAGCACAAACCGCACAGGACAAGATTGGTGGCATCGAAGCGCCAAGCTTGGTCACCAACTGCGGCCACTTCACCACGCGTCAAAACGTGCAGTTCAACTGGATTCCCTTGGACAAGAGTGCGGACGTGATGGAACTGTTGGCCACGGTCAACTTGCACGGCATTCAAACCAGCGGCAACTGCATTCGCAACATCACCAGCGACGAGCGTGCGGGCATTGCGGTGGACGAAGAAGTCGACCCACGCCCCTACGCCGAAGTGCTGCGCCAGTGGAGCACCTTGCACCCAGAGTTCGCGTACTTGCCTCGCAAATTCAAAATCGCGATCACCGGCGCCAACGAAGACCGCGCAGCCATTGAATGGCACGACATTGGTCTGCGCTTGCTGCGCGATGACGAAGGCAAGGTAGGCTTCAAAATTTACGTCGGCGGTGGCATGGGCCGCACGCCCATTACTGGCACGGTGATTCGTGAGTTCTTGCCTTGGAACCAAATCATCAACTACCTCGAAGCGGTGGTGCGCGTGTACAACGGCTGGGGCCGTCGTGACAACATTTACAAAGCCCGTATCAAAATTTTGGTGAAGGCCGAAGGCCAACGCTACTTTGACGAAGTCAACGAAGAGTTTGAACGGATCTTGGAAAGCGGTGCCCACCACACCATCCCGCAAGTTGAACTCGACCGCGTGAGCGCTTGCTTTGTGATGCCACCCGTCGATGTGGTGTCGGACGAAGCCCAAGAAAAAGCCGAGCAAGCTTTGGTGGCACAAGCCAAAGCGGACAAAGAGTTCACACGTTGGTTACAACAAAACGTGACCAGCCACCAAAACCCTGGCTTGCGCGTGGTTACGCTCTCGTTCAAGCGTCTGGGCCAAGCCCCTGGCGACGCCACGGCTGACCAACTCGCCACGGCGGCAGACTTGGCCGACCAATTCAGCTCCGGCGAAGTGCGTGTGAACCACGACCAAAACTTGGTGTTGCCTTGGGTGCGCATTGACCAATTGGCCGATTTGTACCAAGCTGCCAAAGCCGCAGGTTTTGCCCGCGCCAACGTGCACTTGCTCACCGACATGATTGCCTGCCCTGGCGGCGACTACTGCGCCTTGGCCAACGCCCGTTCGTTGCCTATTGCAGCCGCCATCACCGTGCGCTACCAAGACCTCGACGAGTTGTTTGACTTGGGCGACATCGACCTGCACATCAGCGGCTGCATCAACTCCTGCGGTCACCACCACAGCGGGCACATTGGTATCTTGGGCGTGGATAAAGACGGCCAAGAGTGGTACCAAGTCACTCTGGGTGGTTCGGATGGCTCATTCTTGAGCGGCCCTGCCAAAGCAGGCAAGGTGGTAGGCCCATCGTTTGCTGCGGCCGAAGTGGTGGACGTGGTGGAAGCCGTGTTGGATGTGTACCGCGACAAGCGCGAAACCCATGAAACCTTTGCACGCACCTTGAACCGCGTAGGCTTTGATGTGTTCAAAGCCGCAGCCAACTCGGCACGCAACACCACCGCCCGTGCAAATTAAGTACACGGCCTAAGCCCGAACGACATACGAGAAGAACCATGAGCCTGCAAATCATCACCCAACACACCACCGACGGCGTCAATGCACGCGCCTTGGCCAACGATGTGGATGCACAAACCCTTGACCTCGAAGGCTTGGAGCGCATTGACTTGAACTTTCCAAAGTTCACCGATGGCCGGGCTTTCAGCCAAGCGTTTGTGCTGCGCCGTCGCGGTTTCACCGGCGACATTCGTGCCCACGGCGATGTGTTGATTGACCAACTGCTGCAAATGCAACGCAGCGGTTTTTCAAGTGCTGTGCTGCGCGACGACCAAGATGCTGCCCACGGCGAAAAGCTGTTGAGCCACTACAAAGCTTTCTATCAAGGTGATGCGGTGCAACACGTGCCTCACTTTGCCCAAGCGGTTTAAGGCGAAACGCACATGAGCAGCAGTTCATTCCTCTCTGCCAACGGCACATCCAAGGCCTCCACCTTGAACGCCCGCGCCAGCGACGACTTCGCCGCCAAACTGGCTGAAACCCAAGCCTTGCTGCAACGTGCTGCGGCTGAGTTTTCGCCCCTCACCCAAGCATCCAGCCTTGGCGCAGAAGATGTGGTGATCACCCACCTCATCAACAGCTTGCAACTCGACATCCCTGTGTTCGTGCTCGAAACCGGCGCATTGCACACCGAGACTTTGGCGTTGCTGGAACGCACCGAGGCCACCTCGCGTGCGCCCATCCATGTGTATCGTCCCCTGCATGAATCGGTCATCCAATTTGTGCGCCACAAGGGCCAAGACGCGATGTACCAAAGCATCGAATTGCGCAAAGAGTGCTGCGGCATTCGAAAAATGGAACCTCTGGCTCGCGCCCTCAAAGGCCAACGCGCGTGGATCACAGGCTTGCGCCAAGAGCAATCCAACGCACGCGCCGATGTGCCCCTGCAAGACGACAGCGAAGTGGCCACCAAAAATTTGAGCAAATTCAACCCCTTGGCCAAATGGACTTGGGGCGATGTGTGGCACTACATCGCCGCAAACCACGTGGACTACAACCCACTGCACGACCAGTTCTTCCCCAGCATTGGCTGTGCGCCTTGCACGCGCGCCATCAGCTTGGGCGAGGATTTCCGCGCCGGCCGCTGGTGGTGGGAAAGCAGCGACCTGAAAGAGTGCGGTTTGCATGTCAAACCGCACGGCGAGCGATAGCTCGCGAGTCGCTGCTTCAGTGCAGGTTCATTTCGCGGCAAGCGAAGTGAACCGAAACTAAAACGAATAGATTTCACAGACCTAACTTATGAACGCTACAACCCAAAACGAGTTGCACACCTTAAGCAACACCCACCTCGATGCCCTCGAAGAAGAAACCATCTTCATCTTGCGCGAAGTCGCCGCTGCATTTGAGCGCCCCACACTTTTGTTCTCAGGCGGCAAAGACTCTTTGGTCATGCTCAAGTGCGCCGAAAAAGCTTTTGGCGCAGGCCGTTTGCCCTACCCGCTGTTGATGATCGACACCGGCCACAACTTCAAAGAGGTGACAGACTTCCGAGATTTCCGCGCCAAAGAGCTCGGCGCTGAGTTGATCGTGCGCAGTGTGGAAGACTCCATGAAGCGTGGCACGGTGCGTTTGGCGCATCCAGGCGAAAGCCGCAATGTGCACCAATCGGTCACGCTGCTGGAAGCCATTGAAGAATTCCGCTTTGACGCCCTCATTGGTGGCGCCCGTCGTGACGAAGAAAAGGCCCGTGCGAAAGAGCGCATCTTCAGCCACCGCGACAGCTTTGGCCAGTGGCAACCCAAGGCGCAACGCCCAGAGTTGTGGACGCTGTTTAACCACAAGTTGCAACCGGGTGAACACTTCCGCGTGTTCCCCATCTCCAACTGGACCGAGTTGGATGTGTGGCAATACATTGCACGCGAAAACATCGCCCTGCCCTCGATTTACTACACACACAAACGCGAGGTGGTGGACCGCCGTGGTTTGTTGGTACCTGTGACTGAACTCACACCGCCTAAAGATGGTGAGAAGGTTGAAATTCGCGATGTGCGTTTCCGCACCGTGGGCGACATCACCTGCACTTGCCCTGTTGAAAGCGATGCAGCCACACCGGAACAAATCGTTATCGAAACCTTGGCCGCTGACGTCAGCGAACGTGGCGCCACGCGCATGGATGACAAGACCTCTGAGGCTTCGATGGAGAAGCGTAAAAAAGACGGTTATTTCTAAAACGGTGAATTTGATGACAACAAAAAATACAACGACCCAAAATGCTCTGAAATTCATCACCTGCGGTTCCGTGGACGATGGCAAAAGCACCTTGATTGGCCGCCTCTTGGTTGACACCAAAGCCGTGTTGCAAGACCACTTAGCCGGCGTACAACGCTCGGGCGAAACTGACCTCGCGTTGTTGACCGATGGTCTCTCTGCCGAGCGCGAGCAAGGCATCACGATTGACGTGGCTTACCGCTACTTCAACACCGAGGCACGCAAGTTCATCATTGGCGACGCGCCCGGCCACGAACAATACACCCGCAACATGGTCACCGCCGCTTCGAGCGCTGATGCTGCTGTGGTGCTGGTCGATGCCATCAAACTCGATTGGAAAAACGCCAATCTCGAATTGCTCCCGCAAACTCGCCGCCACTCGCTGCTGGTCAATTTGTTGCGCGTGCCATCCATCGTGTTTGCCATCAACAAACTCGACGCGGTAGAAGACGCTGCATTGGCTTATAAAAACATCGAAGCCGCCTTGCGCAAGTTTGCACAAGAAGCTGGGATCACCATCACCGCCTTGGTGCCTGTCTCTGCGCTCAAAGGCTGGAACGTGGTGGAAAGCCACCCTGATTGGTGTGGCTACACAGGTCCGAGCCTGTTGAGCATCTTGGAAGAGTTGCCCAACACGCCCGCCGAAACAGACGCGGCTTTCAGCTTCCCCGTGCAGTGGGTGGAAAAATTCCACGACTCTGGCGTGACCACCCAAGGTCGCCGTGTGTTCTGGGGCCGCGTGGCCACTGGCACCATCGAGCCTGGTCAAACCATCAAGGTCTTCCCCAGCGGCCAAACGGCGGTGGTGTCACAAGTACTCTCAGCCACGCGCCAGCCACAAAGCAAGGCGGCAGGTCACAGCGCAGGCATCGTGCTGGACCGCGAAGTGGACGTGTCACGTGGCGACTGGTTGCTTGCTGCTGAAGGTAGCCCCGAAGGCCAACGCCAACTCAACACCACCATCGCGTGGATGGACGACGAGCCCTTGGTGGCTGGCCGTGTGTACTGGGCTTTGCACGGCCACCGCTGGGTCAAAGCCAAAGTGCAACGCGTGGTACACCGCTTGAACGTGAACACGCTCGCTGAAGAAGAAGCCACGGAATTGGCGCCCAACGCCATTGGCCACGTGACCTTGGCTTTGCAAGAGCCGTTGGTGGCGCTGCCTTTCGCACAGTCGCGCATCTTGGGCGCCTTGGTGTTGGTGGACACTGCCACGCACAAAACCTCAGGCGCTGTGCTGGTGAACTGATCCAGCGCAAAGCCTGGCTTTGAATCCCGTTTAAAATCAACGGCTTGGCGCGACACAGTGTGTGTTGCGCCCTCTTTTTTTACCCATCGATTGAATTGCCATGACGCACGTAGTCACCGAAGCCTGTATCCAATGTAAGTACACCGACTGTGTGGACGTTTGTCCCGTCGACTGCTTCCGCGAAGGCCCCAACTTTCTCACCATCGATCCAGACGAGTGCATCGACTGTGCGGTGTGTATCCCTGAATGTCCTGTCAGCGCTATTTACGCCGAAGAAGACGTGCCAGAAGGCCAAGAGCACATGACCAAGCTCAACGCCGAGTTGTCCACCATTGGCTGGCCCAGCATCACCAAGCGCAAAGCCGCATTGCCTGACGCTGACGCATGGAAAGACAAAACCGGCAAACTCGCCGAACTCAAGCGCTAAGCACATCGCTTGGCCTGCATCGCCCCATGACGGCACACACGACCACGGCTCAAACGATTCATAGCGATGCCGTGATCGTGGGCGCAGGCCCTGTGGGCCTGTTTCAAGCGTTTCAGCTTGGGCTACAAGATATCCGCTGCCACGTCATTGACGCACTGCCCCATGTCGGCGGCCAGTGTGTGGAGCTGTACGCAGACAAACCCATTTACGACATTCCGGGCATCCCTGTGTGCACAGGGCGTGAACTGGTGGCACAACTGCAAACCCAGATTCAACCTTTTGCGCCTACGTTTCACCTCAATCAAGAAGTCACCGAAGTCAAGCGCTTGGACGAAGGTTTGATTTCGGTGCGCACCTCTGCGGGGCTGCACTTGCGGTGCAAGGTGTTGGTCATCGCCGCAGGCGTGGGTGCATTTCAAGCCCGCAAGCTGGCCGTTGAAGGTGCCGCAGAGCTTGAAAACACCCATGTGCATTACCGCTTAGGCGATGAATCGCGCTTTGCCAACCAAGACGTGATTGTTTTAGGTGGCGAAGAATCTGCCGTGGCCGCAGCATTGAAGCTCACACTCGAAACTCAAGCACCACGCAGCGTGACGTTGATGCACCGCCGTGACGTATTCACCGCAGAGCCAGCACTATTGCAAGCCATGCGCGATGCGGTGGCCAGCGGCCAGTTGCAACTGCAAATTGGTCAACCCACGGCGTTGTTGAGCACCGATCAACAACTGCATGCCGTCCAAGTGGCAACACCCGAAGGCCAAACCATCGAGCGCTCTGCACAGCACGTCTTAGCCTTCTTAGGTCTCTCCCCCAAGCTCGGCCCCATTGCCAATTGGGGCTTAGCCCTAGAGCGTAAACAACTGGTGGTCAACACCGAAACCTTTGCCACCGATGTGTCGGGCATTTTTGCCGTGGGTGACATCAACACCTACCCCGGTAAAAAGAAACTCATCTTGTGCGGTTTCCACGAAGCCACCCTCGCCGCGTTTGGCGCAGCGGCCATCGTGCATCCCACACGAAAGACCCTGTTGCAGTACACGACAACCTCCACCGAACTGCACCGCCTTTTGGGCATCGCTTAAAATTCATACTGCGTTAGCAATAACGCATCCGCTAGGGGTGTTGAAGCCGTCACCGACTTCGACTGAGAAAGTCCCTTTGAACCTGTTGAGACCTGCCCTCCGTGGGTCTCAAAGTCCGCAAGGACTTGAGGTAATCCTCGCGCAGGGAAGCTTGGTCTTATTACGAGGCTCTTGACTCACCAGAGCATTCACTCGTTTCAAAGTCAGCCGACCTGCCATAACGTTAAAAGGAAAACGTCATGGCAAACCATTCGCCATTTTTCAAGGCCACACGCATTTCTGCGGCAGTGGCTGTTTGCATCGCATCCACCGCTTGGGCACAACAAAACCCAACTGAAATCACCATCGTCGACAAACTGCCCGCACAAGTGTCTGGCTTTGGTGATGTCAGCGCCCGCGAGCTGCCCTTCTCGACCACAGTGATCGACCAAAGCACACTGAAAGACATGGGTGCACGCCGTGTATCAGATGCTCTGCGTTTAGATGCATCTGTCACCGACAGCTACAACTCACCCGCATACTGGGACATGCTGAGCGTGCGTGGATTCACACTCGACAACCGCTACAACTATCGTCGCGAGGGGTTGCCCATCAGCGCCGAAACGATGATTCCAATGGACAACAAAGAGCGCATTGAATTACTCAAAGGCACCAGTGGAATTCAAGCAGGAACAAGCGCGCCGGGTGGATTGGTCAACTACGTCGTCAAACGCGCGCCCACCCATTCGGATCAAACCATTCGCAACATGACCTTGAGCTACGGCGAGGGCAACAACAAACTGACTGCCGCTGATTTGGGCGGGCGTTTTGGCAATAACGGTGAATTCGGCTATCGCTTCAACGTAGCCTATGAAGACTTGAATCCTTATATCGGCAATACCAAAGGGCATCGTAATTTAGTCGCGCTTGCGATGGATTGGCGAATCAATCCAGATAGCAAATTGGAGTGGGAATTCGAGCAAAGTCATCGTGAGCAAATTGGCGTGAATGCTTATAGCTTGCTTGGCAACGCACTCCCCCCCACCGTCAACGGGACACGCAACATCACGCGCCAAGCGTGGGCACAGCCAGGCGTTTTTGACGGCATCACTGGAAGCGTTCGTTTTAAACAAAACCTAGATAACGGTTGGTTGTGGACCACACAGTACGGGCTACAGCAGCTTAAGACAGATGACCGTTTGGCATTTGCATTTGGATGTGGAGCAGACAGCAATTACAAAAGCTACTGCAACAACACAGGCACTTTCGACCTATATGACTGGCGAAGTGAAAACGAAAAACGCACCACAGAAGCGATCCAAACAGAGATAGCGGGTAGCTCCATACTTGCGGGGCTTCAACACGATGTCAGCTGGAGCATCACACGTCAGCGTCAGCTAGATAGGATGCCCTACCAACAAACCAACAACTATGTGGGCACGTCTAGCATTTACTCATACGCCATCAACAACACAAATGCCGCATACACAGACTCGCCACTGTCGACCAACCGGACGGAATACAGCACTGAACTGGCATTCAAAGATCGCATCCATTTAAACGCTAGCACAGCCGTCTGGACGGGCCTGAAGCACACGATGTTCAATCGAAGCAGTGCACGCACAGACAACACACAAAGCACTTCTGACCAGCGCTCTGTCAATACGCCATGGGTTGCTTTAACGCATCAACTCAACCCTGCTCACATGATTTATGCAAGCTATAGCGAAGGAGTTGAACTCAATGTCACACCCAATAAGAGCAGTTACACAAATGCAGGTGCAGTTTTACCTGCACTGAAAAGTAAGCAACACGAAATTGGGGTGAAAGGGGCTTCATCTCAATCTACATGGCAAGTCACTTGGTTTGACATCACTCGCCCGGCCGTTTCAGATGCGCCTGATGCTTGTGACCCCACAAGCACAACACCTTCATGCACCCGTCAAATCGATGGTCAAGCTCACCACAAGGGTCTTGATATCAGTGGTCAAACCAAAGCTATTTCACAGTGGACACTGGGGGCGGGCTACACATGGATTGATGCCAAGCGTGAAGCCAGCACAGTCACCCCCTCAGTCAATGGACAAAGCCCTATCAACGTACCTGCTTATGTTTTCAAAGGCACGGCTGAATACAGGTTCAGCAGCCTTCCAAGCTTACGCACGGGGCTGCGTGTCACCCGAGAGGGAGAACGTAACGCGACCGAATTAGGCGAAGTCAAACTCCCCGCTTGGACGACCTGGAGCGCCTCAACACACTATGAAACCAAAGTGAACAATGTGGCATCTACATGGAGCTTGGCTGTAGACAATCTGACGGACAAGCAATATTGGCGGGAAGCGCCAAAGCAGTTTGGTCACTACTATTTGTACCCAGGAGCGCCACGGACCATTCGTGCCACTGTTCAGTTCCGGCTGTAAGCACCGAATACATTCTTCATACAAAAGCCAGCAACTTGCTGGCTTTTCTTTTGAGCCAAGGCCATCTAAATTAAAATCTAATCTCAATAAAAATCTTTACCCAACTTGCCTAGTCAAAAACACCCCAAACTCTTGGCAGCTCAGCTCAATGAGATGTCTGCACGCGACAGGCACTCAACTTTGGTGGGTATTCCTGCAGTTCTCACGGTTGTGTGGATGCATTTCGGACACATGGCAAACCACCTGGTTTTTGGTTGGATGAGTTACATGTTTGCGCTCATGGCGGTACGCATGTGGATGGGGTGGCATTCGAAGAATACGCTTCTGGATGACTCCAAATGTCGCCGCGAGTTGAATTGGCGACTCATCACTTCTGCGTTTTATGGACTGGGCTGGGGTGGTTCGATGCTTGTACTCAATACGCAAGCACTTGATGTATTGACCACTTTCAAAGTTGGCACAGTCACTGCCGCACTTGGCATCATGCTCAACTCAATGAGCCTCATTTTTCCTGTGTACGTCGCATTCTTAATACCTTGCTGGCTGTCTTTTATGGTCTACATCGTTTACGCCAGCGGGTTTCTTACGCCACAAGACGCCATGATTTCTGCGATTGCAGCCACTATCTTTGCTTTTGTACTACTCGGCTCATCGTCCAGCATTGCTCGCTTAAGTCGCATGTTCTTTCTGAGTAAATTTGAACTGGACCAAGCTTTAGAACAAACCCGTGAAAGCAATTTACGTGAAAAAGCACTGTCACAGCAACTTGCTGAGCAAGCAAGACGAGACCCACTGACAGGCACATATAACCGCCGACATTTGACCGAACAACTCGACTATCAACTCAGCACCTTTTTGCGAACTCAGCACCCTGTTACCGTTTTACTCATTGATATTGACCATTTCAAAAAAATCAATGATGTCTATGGTCATGATGCGGGTGATGCTGTGCTTACAGGTGTAACGCATGCGATCACCGACGAACTACGCGACATCGATATTTTTGGACGATGGGGCGGCGAAGAATTTTTGTGCATCCTCCCTGATACGAATGGGGCGGATGGACAACAGTGCGCTGAACGGCTACGCAAACGATTGGAAACGACAACATTTACCGAGTTGCCTCACAACTTAAACGTGACAGCGTCATTCGGTGTCACCACCGCACTTGCTCACGACAACGAACAAAGCATTGTGAAACGCTGTGATATTGCTTTGTACAAAGCCAAAGCCGACGGACGCAACCGTGTGGTTGCCACATAACGCCACGTTTAACCCAGCAGTCCCTTGGTATCTACCACCTGACGAAGCGTGGCACTTAACGCCTGTTCCGTAGGTGTTTTGTATTTACCCGAAAGAGTAATGATGCCAATCGGTGGCAAATCCATACTCAACTTCACAGGCAAAACAAAGGCAAGCCCCTGCGCTTGAAGGTATTGAGCCACATTGCTAGCCACAAAGCCAATGGCATCAAGCGTCTGCATCTGGGTGAGTGTGACCAGCAGTGATGCCGTCTCAACATAGTCTGTGGGTGGATCAAGTCGATTCTTGTAAAACAGCTGATGCAATTTGGTACGAGATGTCGCCCAAGGGGGTGGCATGACCCAACGCTGGTGTTGCAGATCTGCCCATGTCAATCGTTTCTTTGAAGCGATCGGATTTTTAGGACTACAGATCAAGCACATGCCGTCCTTGAATAAGACTTCGGTTTGGAGGTCCGGTGCCGCATAGCCAGGCTCTAGTCGACCCACAATCAAATCCAGCTCACCAATGCGCAACCGTGGCAGCAAGCGCGTCAGGTCCCCCTCTTCTACCTGTACTTTTGCCGCAGGCATATTCTGTTTGAACCGCTGAATTGCTTGTGTCAGCAACCCCGGAATAGCCACCACCATGGCGCCCACATTCACCCGTCCCTCAGCCCCAGACTCAGCCAATTTCAAGGCATCACTGGTTTTTTCGTATTCAGCAATCACATGTCTGGCAAACCGAATCACTGTGTGTCCAGTGGGCGTTGGTTCAGTTCCTTTGGTTGAACGCTCAAAGAGGGTCACACCAAACATGCGCTCGATTTCACCAAGCATTTTTGACACAGCGGGTTGACTCACCGACAAAAACTCAGCCGTTCGCCCAAGATGCCTCAGCTGATCTAAAGCCACCAACAGTTGCAAATGCTTGAGCTTCAGATTGGAACGTAAGACGCGATCGATGCTGGTCGTCATAGATAACCTTAACTTTATGAAGTGAACATCTTATTTCATGCTTGTTGTATATCCAAGCAGACACAATGCAAGCACATCCAGAACACTGGGGCCACAACAGGAGATACACCATGCACACCAATCGCCGTCAATTCAATCTGAGCCTCATAGGCACAGCTCTGAGCACCGCCCTTCCCTCAGTCGCTCACGCATCGACTTTTCCTGACAGGCCCATCACCTTCATTTGTCCTTGGCCAGCTGGCGGCACAGCGGACCAAACCATGCGCGCCTTATGTGCAGCAGCTTCCAGAGAACTGGGACAGCCAATTGCTATTGAAAATAAAGTCGGCGCGTCAGGCATGATTGGACTCAAGGCCATGGCTTCGGCCAAACCAGATGGATACACGATCGGACAGATCCCCATTTCGGTGACTCGTTTTTCACAGCTGGGAACAGTTCAAATCGATCCTTTAAAGGATTTGACATACCTAGCCCGCACCTCAGGTCAAGTGTTTGGTGTTGCCGTTCAGGCGAGTAGCCGCTTTAAGACATTGCAAGACCTGATTAAGGAAGCCCAAGCCAATCCCGGAAAGATCACTTATGCCCACGCGGGCGTAGGAGGCGCTACGCACGTAGGAATGGAAGAGTTCGCCATGGCGGCGGGCATTCAGTTGGCGCATATTCCCTTCAAAGGAGGCTCTGAGGCACTTCAGTCCGTGTTGGGAGGCCATGTAGAACTGCTGGCTGATTCCTCATCTTGGGCACCGCATGTGGAGGCTGGCAAACTACGCTTACTTGCCACTTGGGGCGAGCAGCGTACGGCCCGCTTCAAAGACGTACCAACGCTCAAAGATGCCGGTTACAACGTGGTGGTCGACGCCCCTAACGGCATCGGCGCACCCAAAGGGGTTGATACCGCCATCACGGCGCGTCTGCGACAGGCGTTCCGAGCAGCAGTCGCCAGCTCAGATTTCAAGCAAGCTTGCGACAAAATAGATGCGCCCGTACTCTACTTAGACGGCCCCGATTACGAAAAATATGTGAGCCAGGTCTATCTCAAAGAAACAATGCTCATTGAACGTCTCAAACTAAAAGAACTTCTGAAGCCTTAAATCCATGGCCCTTTTGCAACTTCACGCCAACGACAACATTCTGGTTGCCAAATCCCCTTTAGCCATCGGCCAAGAGGCTGCAACTTGGGGGATTCGTGTCAAAGCGCAAGTCCCCGCTGGACACAAGATTGCATTAAGAGACATTGCGCCTGGAGAACGCATACTCAAATACAACACCGAGATTGGCGTGGCGACAAGAGCGATTACAGCAGGCGAACATGTGCATGGTCACAACATCGCACTGGAAGATTTCCATCATCAGCACAACTTTGGACAAGACGTCCAACCTGTCGACTACGTACCCACCGAACAGCAGGCGAGCTTCATGGGCTACATGCGTCCGAACGGACGTGTCGGCACGCGTAACTTCATTGGTCTGTTTTCCTCCGTCAACTGCTCGGCCACAGTCATTCACAAAATTGCCGCGCACTTCACGCCCGAGCGTCTAGCCCCCTACCCCTACATTGACGGCGTCGTGGCCTTTGCCCAGACCACAGGTTGTGGCATGGCCTCACCCAGTCCTCACTTTGATCTCTTGCGCCGCACCATCGCAGGCTATGTACGACATCCCAATCTGGCGGGTGCGTTGATCGTAGGCTTGGGCTGCGAACGTAACCAGGTTGCAGAACTGATCGAAAGCCAGCATCTCCAACCGAGCCCATTGATGCGCACATTGGTCATGCAAGACAGTGGCGGCACGCGCGCATCCATAGCAGCAGGCATCGCCGCTGTTGAAGGGATGCTGGAACAAGCCAATCAAGCACGTCGTGAACCGGTCAGCGCGAGTCACCTCAGCATTGGTTTGGAATGTGGCGGTTCGGATGGCTTCTCAGGCATCACCTGCAACCCTGCCCTAGGCGCGGCCATGGACATCTTGGTGCGCCATGGCGGAACCGCAATCCTGTCAGAAACACCAGAAATCCATGGCGTCGAGCACATGCTGACGCGTCGAGCAGTTTCGCCGGAGGTCGGTCAAAAACTGCTTGATCGTTTGGCTTGGTGGACCGAATACACCAAAGGTACAAACGTGCAGTTCAACGGAGTTGTCGGCCACGGCAATCAACAAGGTGGTCTGGCTAATATTTTCGAAAAGTCCCTAGGCTCAGCCATGAAAGCAGGCACAACCCCGTTGCAGGGGGTGTATGAATATGCCGAACCCATCGCGCAAAAAGGCTTCGTGTTTATGGATTCACCCGGCTACGACCCTGTCGCAGCCACAGGTCAAATCGCCAGCGGTGCCAATCTCATTTGCTTTACAACGGGACGCGGTTCCATGTTCGGATCCAAGCCCGCCCCCACCATCAAACTGGCCAGCAACACAAGCATGTACGAACGTTTGCGCGAAGACATGGACATCAATTGCGGCACCATTCTGGACGGACACCACAGCGTAGAAGAGATGGGTCAAATCATTTTTGATGAAATTCTTAGATACGCCAGCGGGGAAAAAACCTGCAGCGAAAAACTGGGGCTTGGTGACCATGAATTCGTGCCATGGCACCTTGGCGTTGTGAGCTAAACCTGCTCGCTCTATAAAAACAGCGATTTTTTTGCTATACTGTCGTTCTTCGTAGGGCGCTTGTAGTGCTTTACGTACCGAATATTCCTCAATAGCTCAGTCGGTAGAGCGCCGGACTGTTAATCCGTAGGTCCCTGGTTCGAGCCCAGGTTGAGGAGCCAAAAACAAATGAAATCAAGGGCTTAGAGAAATCTAAGCCCTTTTTTCTTTTACCCCACCAGCGTCCTATTTTTTTTGCCTCTC
>JACCDH010354343.1_pt1 | contig 72425 bp, 59 predicted proteins | sample 7442481 | NCBI WGS metagenome assembly JACCDH01 (sample SAMN15323433, study PRJNA562643) | freshwater metagenome | isolation source: river surface water | place: USA:Blue River Watershed | collected 2017-08-15 | reverse complement strand
TGATTACTGAAACCGATTGACTAACGATGCTTATGCAAGTACAAGAAATTTCAACCATTTTTCAGCAGGCTTTTGGTAGCCTAGAAACGCCTTTGATTGTTCGCTCTCCCGGACGTATCAATATCATTGGTGAACACACAGATTATAATGAAGGTTTTGTTTTACCCGGCGCCATTGATAAGGCTGCTTATTTGGCTGTCTCTCTTCGTGATAACAATACTATTCAGCTGCATGCGTATGATCTGAAAGAAAACTTTACGACATCTGTAGACAACCTGATGCCTGTGGGTGATGTGAGTTGGCCAAATTATATCCTTGGCGTAGTTGCGCAGTTTAAAAAGCGTGGTGTAGACATAAAAGGCTTTAATGCTGTGTTGATGAGTGATGTGCCCATTGGTGCTGGGCTTTCTTCATCAGCAGCAGTTGAATGCGCCACCGCATTTGCATTAAATGAGTTGTATCAAACCAATATTGATCGCATCACCATGGTGCATATGGCGCAAAAAGCTGAGCATGAATATGCAGGGGTTATGTGCGGTATCATGGATCAGTTTGCGTCCATGATGGGTAAAAAAGACCATCTCATTAAGCTGGATTGTAAAACACTGGAATATAACTATGTGCCATTCAAATTAGATGGCATCAAAATAGTATTATTAAACACCAATGTGAAACATTCGCTGGCTTCTTCTGAATACAATACCAGAAGAAAAGAGTGTGGCACTGCAGTAGAGTGGGTGAGAACCCATGTGCAGGGTGTTAACTCGCTGCGTAGTGTAGATGAAACGATGCTAGATACCTATGTGCTGCCCAAAGATGCGCTCATTGATATGCGCAGTCGCTTTGTGGTACAGGAAATCAGTCGCTTACAGGCAGCTTGTGCCGATTTGGAAGGTGGTGATATTGCTGCGCTTGGTAAGAAAATGTTTGCGACACATGAGGGCTTGAGCAAGATGTATGCAGTTAGCTGTAAAGAGTTGGATTGGTTGGTTGATCAGGTAAAGCATAATGATGCTGTTATCGGTGCAAGGATGATGGGTGGCGGCTTTGGTGGCTGTACGATCAATCTGGTTCGTGAAGAGGCAGTGGATAGTTTGATTGCTTCGCTGAAGCCTGCTTACGAAGCAGCTATGCAGCTGCCGCTTACTGCTTATGTGGTCTCAATTGAAAATGGAACTGAAATTATACGATAGGTTATGTTTGATTTTCATGAACACGCGCATACGCGTTTAAATATTCTTACCGGTGAGTGGATATTGGTTTCTCCGCATCGCATGAAGCGTCCTTGGCAGGGTAAAGTGGAAGCGGTTGCGCCGGATAATCGTCCGCAATATGATCCTAGCTGTTATCTCTGTCCGGGTAATAAGCGTGCAGATGGCTCTGTCAATCCACCATACGAAGGACCTTATACTTTTGTGAATGATTTTTCTGCTTTGTTAGCAGATACGCCTGAAGGCGTGTATGAAGAAGATGGCTTGCTTAGCGCTAAGAGTGAACAAGGCATCTGTAAAGTGATTTGTTTCTCTCCAAGACATGACCTCACACTGCCACGTATGTCTGTAGAAGGCATTAAGGGTGTGGTTAATTTATGGCAGCAGGAGTTTAATGAGCTGTCTGCAAATCCGCAACTGCGTTATATCCAGATATTCGAGAATAAAGGAGATGTGATGGGTTGTAGCAACCCGCATCCGCACGGACAAATCTGGGCATCTTCAAGTTTGCCACTTGAGCTGCATAAAGAAACAATACAACAGCAAAAGCACTATACTGCAAATGGTCGCAGTTTATTAGCCGATTATTTGGCCCTTGAATTGAAAAAGCAAGAGCGTGTTGTGCTAGATAATGAACATTTTACCGCATTGGTTCCATTCTGGGCAGTGTGGCCATTTGAAACCATGATCGTTAGTAAAAGACATGTACAACATATTGGTCAGTTTACGGATGAAGAGAAATTGGCACTCGCAGAAATATTGAAGGTGCTTACGACGAAATATGACAATCTCTTCCAGACATCCTTCCCTTATTCGGCAGGTATGCACCAGTCGCCAGTGAATGATGGTCCACATCCTGAGTGGCATTGGCACATGCATTTCTATCCGCCATTGTTGCGCAGCGCATCAGTAAAGAAGTTCATGGTTGGCTATGAAATGTTGGCAAACCCTCAGCGCGATATCACAGCTGAAAAAGCTGCAGCACAATTAAAAGCATTGAGTACGGTACATTTTTTAGATACATCCAATGGCTAAAGGAAATAAAATATTGGTAACAGGTGGGCTGGGCTATATTGGCTCGCACACTGTTGTGGCTTTGATTGAAGCAGGGTTTGAAGTAGTGATTGTAGATGATCTTAGCAATGCAGAAGCATTTGTGTTAGATCGTATTCAGCAGATTACTGGCGCGAAGCCGGCTTTCTATCCATTCAATCTGTTAGATAAATCTTTGCTCTCAGATCTTTTTAAGCAAGAGCCGGGCATTGGCGCTGTGATTCATTTTGCTGCATTCAAGGCCGTAGGTGAGTCGGTAAAACTTCCTTTAAAATATTTTCAGAATAACCTGACTTCCCTAGTCAATTTGCTGGAATGCATGGAAGCCAATCAGGTAAATAATATTGTCTTTTCTTCTTCCGCCACTGTTTACGGAGACCCTGATGTATTGCCGGTAACAGAAGAAACGCCGTTCAAGAAAGCTTTATCTGCTTACGGTAGCACCAAGCAAATGGGTGAGGAGATTATTGAGAAAACAGTTAGCGCTGGTATGGTAAAAGCTATTTGCCTGCGCTATTTCAATCCGGTAGGTGCGCACGCATCGGCATTGATTGGCGAACTGCCACTGGGTGTGCCCAATAATCTTATGCCTTATGTTACGCAAGTAGCCATAGGTAAGCGTCCACAGCTTACCGTATTTGGTAATGATTATCCTACCAAAGATGGTACTTGTATCAGGGATTATATTCATGTGGTAGATCTTGCCAATGCTCATGTGCGTAGTTGTGCGCGTATGTTAGAAGGGCAAATGCAGGATGCTTTTGAAGTTTTTAATATCGGAACAGGTAATGGTCTTTCAGTGAAAGAGATCATTGATGCTTTCGAATCAGAAAATCAACTAAGCTTAAACTATGTTTTCGGTGAACGCAGGGCTGGTGATGCTGCTGCCATCTATGCCGATGTAACAAAAGCCAACGAAGTATTGGGTTGGCGCGCTGAATTGGGTGTGAAGGAGATTGTGACGAGCGCATGGAAATGGGAGTTATCTATCAAATCATAAACGCTGCTGTATGAAATTGCAATGGATCGATTATTTAGTGATTGCTATCTACTTCTTGTTTGTAGTAACCATTGGATATGTATTAAAAAAGAAAATTAAAACCGGTAACGATTTTCTGATGAGTAACAGAAGTATTCCATTATGGATTACTTCGCTAGCATTCATCTCTGCCAATTTAGGTGCACAGGAAGTATTGGGTATGGCGGCCAGTGGCGCGAAGTATGGCTTTTATACGGCTCACTTTTACTGGCTGGGTGCAGCTTTGGCCATGATCTTCTTAGGTATTTACATGATGCCTTTCTATTATGGTAGTAAAGCCAGATCTGTACCTGAATACCTTGCTTTGCGTTATGATGAAAAGACCAGAGGTTTCAATGCCATCACTTTTGCGGTGATGACTGTGTTCTCTTCAGGCATCTCTTTGTACGCATTGGCCATGTTGTTGAATATCATTCTCGGTTGGGATTTCAACGTGTCTGTCTTTGCAGCAGCAGGTATCGTTTTGGTGTACACTTATTTAGGCGGTTTAACCAGTGCGGTTTACAACGAAGTATTGCAGTTTTTCTTGATTGTATTGGGTATTGCACCATTGGTGGTGTTGGGCTTGATGAAAGCCGGTGGTTGGGAAGGTGTGATGCACAACGTAGACGAAGCCAAGCTACATGTTTGGAAAGGTATGGCAAGTGCTTCAACCAATCCTATGGGTGTTGATGCGTTTAGCTTAGTATTTGGTCTGGGTTTTGTACTGGCATTTGGTTATTGGTGTACGGACTTCCTAGTTGTACAGCGAGCCATGATTTCTAGAAACTTAAATGAAGCACAGCGTACGCCGATTATCGCCAGCATTCCAAAGTTGTTCATGCCGGCTATTGTGATTTTACCAGGTATCATCTTGTTGGCCTTACAAAATCAGATGGAAGGTTTTGAATTACCTGTGAATTCGAATGGAGAAGTGGATTATAATATGACATTGCCTGTATTGTTGTCTAAGCTCTATCCTAACGGTATTTTGGGTGTGGGTATCACCGCGTTGATTGCTTCTTTCATGAGTGGTATGGCTGGTAACGTAACGGCTTTCAATACGGTATTCACCTTTGACATCTATCAGTCTTACATTAAGAAAAATGCCTCTGAAAAGCATTATCTCTATGTAGGTAAGTTTACCACTATTGCGGGTATCCTTATTTCAGTAGCTACAGCTTATGTAGCTAGAAGCTTCAATAGTATTATGGACTTGCTGCAGCTGGTATTCAGTTTCGTGAATGCGCCTTTGTTTGCTACATTTTTCCTTGGTATGTTCTGGAAGCGTACTACGGCTAATGGCGCTTTCTATGGTTTGTTGAGTGGCACTGCCGCTGCGGCCATCACACATGGTTTAACCACTGCCGAAGGGAAAGGTGGTTGGTTGGGTAATATCCATACTTTCTATTCAGGAACCAGTCATGCATTTAACATCGCATGGATATCTTTTACTGTATGTTTTATCGTAACTGCCTTGTTGAGCTTAGTCACCAAGCCCAAACCTGAAAGTGAGTTGGTGGGTCTGGTATACAGCTTAACGCCTAAGCAGAAAGATTCGGCTAAAGTTTGGTATAAGAATCCGCTGGTGTTGGGTGTAGTCATCTTAATTGCGACTTTGGTATTAAATATTGTATTCTATTAATCAACTAGTATGGAAAAATTATTCGATCTCCGATTTGTGATAGGACTATTCTTTACAGTAGTTGGTTTGTTGCTGGTGGGCTATCATTTTTTTGGTAGCGCAGCAACAGAAGAAATGGTCAACCTGTGGACAGGTGGTATTTTCCTTTTATTTGGTGTTTTTATGGTAGTGCTTTCGTACAAGCAAGCCCTGCCTGAAGAGTAGTTGATCATTGTTGTTGAAGAACACCATTGATTTAGTACTTTCATCCCCTAGTCTGTAGATTATGCGGCGTCAATTGTTTTCGTATGTTGGATTAATCGCTTCAGGTATCCTTATCTATGCTTGCGCATCTGATAAACAGGAGTCTGTTGCTGAGCAAAAAGACACTGCTGTGTCGTGCATGACTGTGCCGCAACGTTTTGGTGTTGATACTGCCAATCACTCAAGTAAAGTTGATGGTGATAGCAATTATCGAAACATGGTCTTTATACCAGGAGGTGAGTTTATGATGGGTGGTGATAATGATCAGGCTGATAGGGATGAATATCCAAAGCATCGTGTACAAGTAGCACCATTCTATATGGATGCAACAGAAGTTACCAATGCTGAGTTCAAAAGATTTGTAGATGCAACAGGTTATGTAACCATCGCAGAGCGCAAGCCCGATTGGGCAGAAATGCGTAAAACCCTTCCTCCCGGAACGCCTAAGCCTGCGGATAGTTTATTGGTGGCAGCTTCCTTGGTTTTTTATGCAACACCTGGTCCGGTTAACCTGCAGGATTATAGCCAATGGTGGCGTTGGATTAAAGGTGCAGACTGGCGTCATCCGCAAGGGCCCGGATCATCTATCGTCGGCAAAGAGAATTATCCGGTTGTACATATCAGTTGGTATGATGCCATGGCGTATTGCAAGTGGGCTGGTAAGCGTTTGCCTAGTGAAGCTGAATGGGAGTTTGCTGCGCGAGGTGGCTTATCGAACAATATTTACCCATGGGGTAACGAGCACGTGAATAGCGGTAAAGCAAAAACCAATTCATGGGAGGGTAAATTTCCTTACATGAATATGACCAAAGATGGTCATGAAAGAGCCGCACCTGTTAAAAGCTATGCTGCTAATGGATATGGCTTATATGATATGTCTGGCAATGTATGGGAATGGTGCAGCGATTGGTATGATGCCAATTATTACCTGCAGTTAGAAGGGCAGTTAAGTGTGAATCCTCAAGGTCCCAATAAATCAAATGATCCAGCAGAACCCTATACACCTAAGCGCAGTTTGAGAGGTGGTAGTTTTCTGTGTAATGATAGTTACTGCAGCGGCTATCGTGTTTCAAGAAGGATGAAGAGCAGTCCGGATACTGGTCTGGAGCATACAGGTTTTCGTTGTGTGAAGGATGCAAAATAAAATGTGTCTTCTAATCATACCCCTCGCAGTAATCTATTCCTGATCAAAACCTTTCTTATCTATAGCTGTTGAATTGCTATGGAAAAACAATTTTCTGCAGCTATTTGGTCTACATGGGATCGTTTTTACAGAGCCAATTTTCTAAATAGTTTGAGCGGATTCAAATCTGCAAGTCTCATTGGTACCATCAGTGATAGCGGTATACCCAATTTGGCGATCTTCAGTAATATTGTTCACTTGGGTGCTGATCCTGCATTAATTGGCTTTGTCAACAGGCCATTGGCCGCTGCGCCGGATACGATTGCCAATATTCAGGCAACAGGTGTTTATACCATCAATCATATTCACGAATCATTTTATCAGCAAGCGCATCAAACTAGTGCAAAATATCCTGCTGAAGTCAACGAGTTTATAGCAGTAGGTTTGACAGAGCAATATAGAGAAGGTATTCGAGCGCCATTTGTGCAAGAAAGTAAGATTCAGTACTGCTTAACGCTTAAGGAGATCATTCCCATTCAGTGGAATAATACATTTTTTGTGATTGGTGCTGTTGAACAAATATTTCTTGATGATGTGTTAGTGGGTGAGGACGGATTTATTGATCTGCATGCGGCAGGTAGTTTGGCTAGCGGTGGATTAGATGCTTATTATGCGGTAGCACCGTTAAAGCGACTGCCCTATGCTAAGACTTGAATTTTATTATACATTGAAAAGCCTTATTTTCAGTAAAAATTACTCTATGAAATTCATGCGTACCATCTTCATGTTAGGACTACTCTGCTTCGTGTTAGGTGTTAACACAAGTACTGCTGCTCTTGCTGTAAAGCCAACGAATATTGCTGATTCTGCTAGCATCGAAAAAACGCTTGATGAGTCTATCCAGTCTTTTCAGTCGCTGTCTAAGAAAGAGCGTAAGCAACGTATCAACGATGCAAAAAAGGCTGTAAAAGAGTGGAAGGCAGCCAAAGCTGCCGGTACAGCAGATGATAACCAGATTTTAGCCATCATATTCGCTATTCTGATTCCACCTGTTGGGGTAATCATCAAAGAGAAAGGACAGGTGACTACTAAATTTTGGATTTCTTTACTGCTGACTTTGTTATTCTGGTTGCCTGGTGCTATTTACTCTTTGTTGGTTGTAACTGGTAATGCGTAAGTATTTACTCTTAATATTCATGCTTTCATCCTGCGTACTACTTGCGCAGGATGAACTTGCTTTTCGCCGTCAAGCTGCTTTGGGTAAGGGAATGAATCTTACCTGGGCAGAGCAATACTGGCGTGGTCACGCGCAGGTACAACAGACAGATTATTTCGAGACCAAGGCATTGTATCGAAAAAAAGCTGAGCTGCCTAAAATGAAAGCACTAGGCATAAAGACTTTGCGATTGCCTGTTTGTTTTGATCGTTGGGAGAATAGGGTTAAGCCTTACAATATTGATTCGGTCTCTTATTTTACAGCTGTTGATAGCATGATTCGCTGGACGGCAGCGCTGGATATGAATATTGTTATTTGCTATCAGCATGGTTTTTTACAGCCGGCGAATAAGCAGTATGATGATACTACACGTTTATATAATTTGTGGGAGCAGATAGCTCAACACTTTGCGTATACCAATCCTGAGCAGGTTTATTTTTCCATTTTCAACGAGCCGCATGATATCGCTGATGCAGAATGGTATGAAGTAGCCAACAGGCTTGTAACCATCATCAGAAAATATTTGCCGAAGCATACACTCATTGCAGGCGGTACTGAGTACAATAGTCTCAGAGACCTATTGCGTATGGAGCCATTGCAAGACCACAATATTATTTATGCAGTACATTATTATGAGCCTTTGATATTTACCCATCAGGGTGCGCATTGGATGAGCAAAGAATACCAAACGCTACATGTACCCTTGGGCGATCCATTAGCTGTTTTACCTGAAGCAGCAGACGCCAAAGAAAATGGTTGGAATGATTACAACAAACAAGTCTTTAATCAATGGAAGGATAGCAATCGTGTATTAAGAGATGTACGTAATTTGATTCAATGGAGCAGAATGCATCATGTACCAGTGTTTATTGAAGAATTTGGGTCATATCGTGCAGCAGATGCCGATCAAAGAGCTAGACATATGCGCTATTTACGTTTGGCTTTTGAAAAATACCACATTCCTTATGCTTGGTGGGAATGGGATGGTAATTTCTCTTTTTTTGTAGATAATAAAATCCCACTTCTATATCAAGAAGCTTGGGGTTTACAACCGCCTGAGCATGCTCCACCTTTCTGGCCAGTTAAATACACTGCTAATGACCCTTCAGCGAGCTTGTTGATTGAATTGGATGCGCCTGTTAACGGAAGAATAGCGCTGGTTACTGTTGAGCGAAAAAAACTAAAAGACATCAGTTTAAAGAATAAGCAGTCGCTTATAATTAAAGGTGCAGATTTGCCTAGCACAGAAATAAAAGTTTCTTTGTGGGATGATCAAAATCGTTTGCGCGGCACCTATACATGGGATAGAAGGCCGGCTAGCGCAAGATGATTATGCAATTTGTACATGATATTCCGCACCTACTCTGTAGTAATGCACTTTTGATGCTTGTATGATATTCCATTCTTGTGGATCCTCTACCAAGAGTGGGTTTACTGCACTTAGATTTTGATACATTTTTCTTACATGCACTTGCATGGCATCGAAAGATTGATTGGAAGCAAGCTTGCGTAAGGCAGATTCAATTAAGGAGAGGGCTTCTCGCTCATTTCTTGCATGTCTGATTTGATCTATCAGGTGCGTTTCTTCTGCTGCTAAAGGCATCGTGGCTGTTTTGGGAATAACAAGGTAGTTGTATTATATGAACGCTCAATATTTTCTGTATTAAGTTTTATAGAATAATTGTCTGGTATGTATTTGTTCATAATTGGTTCACATTAATGTCACAAATCGCTAACGATTCTCTAACGGTTACTTCATGTACGATTACCAGTTTTGGTAAACCAACCACATGGAAAGAAAACCCATTGAAGTAGTGGTACTCAGCGACTTGCATTTAGGTACCTATGGCTGTCAGGCTAACGAAATTGTCACCTATCTCAGAAGTATTCAACCCCAGTTGCTGATTTTGAATGGAGATATCATCGATATCTGGCAATTTAGCAAGCGTTTCTTTCCTGTTGCCCATATGCAGGTATTAAAGGAAATCTTCTCCTTGCTGTCGCAAGGCACAAGGGTGATTTATATTACGGGTAATCATGATGAAGCCCTGCGCAGGTATAGCGGAATGCGTATCGGTAATCTGGAGTTGGCCGACAAGTTTGTGATGGAAATGAATGGAAAAATGACTTGGTTTTTCCATGGGGATGTATTTGATAGAACAACCAAGGGTTCAGCAAAATTCATCGCTAAACTCGGTGGCTATGGTTACGATTTACTGATTTTGATCAACAGTGTGTTGAATAAACTAATGGTCTTGTTGGGAAAAGAAAAAATGAGTTTCAGTAAGCGGGTTAAAAACAGTGTGAAGAAAGCGGTGAGCTGGATTGCAGATTTCGAGCAAACAGCGGCAGAGTTGGCTATTGAAAAAAAATATGATTATGTGGTTTGTGGACATATTCATCAGCCACAGAAACGAGTTGTAACAACCAAGAACGGTTCTGTTACTTATCTGAATAGTGGTGATTGGATTGAGAACCTGTCTGCATTAGAGTACAATCAAGGCATTTGGGAAATCGTCTATTATGATCCTGCTGCATATAAAGAAAAGCTAGCGCCAGTGATTACCATGGAGAAGCAATTACCCAAACTAGATGTGTTGGCAGATACTATCCATCATTATATCTACTCACTTCGTGTAGACTAGGCATGAAAATTTTTTATGCCGTTCAGGCCACTGGCAATGGCCATATTTCAAGAGCGATTGAACTCTTACCCTACTTGCGTAAATATGGAAAGGTTGATGTATTCCTTAGTGGTAATAATGCCAGCTTACAAACAGATTTAGTGCCAACTTATCTAAGTAAAGGATTGAGCTTGCATTATGCAGCCAATGGTGGACTTGATTATTTCAAAATGATTAGGCAGTTGGCACCAAAACGTTTATACAATGAGGCTAAGTCTTTACCACTAAAGGCTTATGATCTAGTGATCAATGATTTTGAACCCATAACTGCACTAGCAGCTAAGTTGCAAGGTGTGCCCAGTATTGGCTTTGGTCATCAGGCAAGTTTTCAAAGTGAATTTGTACCAAGGCCCATTCGCAAAAGCTGGATGGGAGAGTGGGTGCTCAAGCATTATGCCTCATCTGCTACATACGTGGGTTTACATTTTAATCATTATGATGATTTTATCTATGGACCCGTGATTAAAGATGCTATAGAGCATGCCGTGTCGGAAGATCATGGTCATATCACTGTGTATCTGCCACATTATCATGATCAGGTACTGAAAAAATATTTTCTGCAACTGCCTCAATATCGGTTTGAGATTTTTTCCAGAAATATGCAAGTGGTTGTTGAGGACAGGAATCTTGTATTCAGGCCAATTTCCAATCAGCATTTCACACAAAGCTTGATTCAATGTCATGGAATCATTACCGGTGCCGGTTTTGAAACACCTGCTGAGGCTTTATTTTTAGGTAAGAAATTAATGGTGATACCCATTAAAGGGCAATATGAACAATATTGTAATGCTGCAGCTTTGGCAAGATTACAAGTGCCGGTGTACACACAAATAGATGATTCCTTTCCAGATGATTGCGCGCGGTGGCTTAAGCAAGAATCCATCAGCACATCCATAAAAGCTGTATCCAAGGAAGCAATTATTGAAATAGTTATGTGTAAGGCTTCGCTTACTGCTTAGGCACCGGCGGCGGTCCATCAGGCAGCATGGCTTTCCATACTTCGTTACCCTTTCTTTTCAAGAATTCAGTACGAATATCTTTTCTTAGTTGCTCGTTCTCGAACAAGTCAACCATCGTGGTGCCCAATGATTTTGCTGCAAACAACATACCCTTGTGGCCAATGCTCATGCCTCCGCAAGCAACAACAACCCATGAATGCCAAGGTGCTTTGTACGGTGCTGTTACTGCATTCAGCGTAATTTCCGGAACGATATAGCTGATATCACCTACATCGGTTGAACCACCATCAGGATCAGGTCTGGTTTGCTCTAATGGCTTCACACTGCCATCAATGCCTCGGGCAGAATCGCCGTAAGCGCGCATGATCTCGTTTGCAAAGCGGATTTCTTCGGGTGTATATTGAATCGGTCCAACCAATTGCATGTTTTGATGCAGGGTTTTCGCACCTGTTTCATTCACCAATAATTCGTATAAGCCATTCTCCATATAGAATTCCACTTCAGTGCCCGTCATCATCGCTGCACCTTTGGCAACTTCTTTCATGCGTGCTTCCACAGCAGCTACACCGCTTCTTTTTGAATCGCGTATCCAAATCCAAACGCTAGCTTCATCAGGAATCACATTCGGCACATTGCCTGCCTGTTTGTATACATAGTGAATGCGCACACTTGGTTTCACGTGTTCGCGCATGAAGTTCATACCAATATTGAATAACTCAGCAGCATCCAAAGCGCTCTTGCCGTTCCAAGGGTCAGCGGCCGCATGTGCAGATTTGCCTTTAAACTTCACGGTATAACTCACAACAGCCTGAGAGCTCTGCATATTCGCAAGATTCTCATAATGCGGATGCCAGTCGAGGCATACATCCAAGTCGTTGAATACACCAGTGCGTGCCATATATACTTTGCCGGCAAGATCTTCTTCAGCTGGCGTACCATAAAAGCGGATGGTGCCCTTGAGCTTGCCGGAAGCGATTAGCTCTTTAATAGCAATAGCTGCACCTAAACTGCCAGCGCCAAACATATTGTGTCCGCATCCATGTCCGGCAGCACCTGGCTGCAGGGCTTCTTTTTGGCTGCTTGCTTTTTGCGATAAACCGGGTAATGCATCAAACTCGCCCAGAATACCAATAATGGGTTTGCCTGAACCATATTCTGCGATAAAGGCTGTGGGAATCTCAGCTACATTTCTCGTCACGCGAAACCCTTGTTTCTCTGCATAGTCTGATAACACTTTTGCTGATTGATATTCGCGCATAGCAATCTCTGCAAAGCTCCATACTTGATTACTCAACTGTATTAATGCTTGTTCATGTTGTTGTACTGAACGTAATACGGCTTGTTTGTTTGCGGCAGTGTTTTGTTGGCTGAAAGCCTGCATGCTGATACATAGCAACAAAATGATTCCTGTTGATCTCATGGCAAAGGGTTTAGCTAAATATACAAATCAATTAGTGGAAGTTTACCCTGTAGTGATCTTTCTACAAGAATTTGGAGGTTTTGCGATAATGCGCTGGTTTTGACAGCGATAATTTTGTACAGCAATCGTTAGTCTGAATTTTATACTGTGTTATAGCAAATTTTGTTTTTGGTTTCAGGATGTAGCAACCCCCGGAAATTCTTTTCCGGGGTTTTTATTACATTGAGTGAGGTATGTGACTGTGGTCACTTATGCAGTTCAATAAAGACTGCATTTTCATTAGCTAAACACGAACGATTGCCATGTCAACACATCAAGAGAATCATTGCTCGTGCAATGCCTGCGTGGAGAAAGCCCTTTCTGCGTCAGAAATCAAAGCGCATCAGTCACAGGTAAACGCCAGTAGGCGCGATTTTTTGCGCAATGCCGGTAAGCTGGGATTAGGTGTTGGCGGCGGTTTGCTGGCTACACCTTTGGCCGCTAGTAGTTTGTCTGATCAAGATCAGGCGGGTGTTTTCAAAGAAATGGCGCAAAGTAAAGTAGTTGAACAAGGCAAAGCTCAGCGTATTACTTTATTGCATACTGCAGATATCCATGCCCAATTGATGGTGCACAATGAATTTTTCTGGGAGCAAGATAGGCCGGTGTATAGAAAGCGAGGCGGTTTTGCAACGCTTAAAACCATGTTGGATCGTTTGCGTAAAGAAAATCCTGCAAACACTTTGGTGATTGATGGGGGCGATTGCTTTCAGGGAAGTGGTGTGGCCGCCATGAGTAAGGGCAAAGCCATCGTTCCTTTGATGAATCAGATTGGCTATGATATCATGTTGCCCGGTAACTGGGAAGTGGTCTATGGCAAAGAGATGATGATGCAGGACATGTTTGCCTACAATGGTGTGAAGGTTTGTGCCAATATGTTTCACGATACGAATGATGATCGCAAAGGCGAGCTTATCTTTCCGCCGTATTATGTGCAATACATTGGTGGTGTGAAAATTGGATTTATTGGATACAATGATCCGCTTACGCCTAAGCGTCAATCGCCTGCATATAGTAATGGCATCAAGTTTACTTTTCCCGAATTGAATATCGAGAAGTATGTAAAAATTCTTCGTGAATACGAGCAGTGCCAGATGGTGTTTCTGTTAACACATATGGGTTTGGCACAGCAGGTTGGTTTAGCCAATATGCCGCAGATCAAAGGCGTAGATTATATTCTTGGTGCAGATACGCACGAGCGTGTGAGAACGCCAATTGAAGGGCAGTATGCAAAAGTGACTGAGCCTGGTGCATTTGGTTCATTTGTTGCCAAGCTGGATATCGTGGTTGAGAAAGGTGTGATCAAAGAACAGTCGTATCAATTATTGGATGTTGATCCTGCAGTGGATAAGCCAGATCCGGAGATAACCAAAATGGTCGCTGCTGCACGAGCACCTTATGCAAAAGAATTGAACAGAGTGATTGGTAAAACCAAAACACCTTTGGTTCGCTACTATGTGATTGAAACACCCATGGATAATCTGATTACAGATGCCATCATGTGGAAGTTTCAGCCGGATATTGCTTTGAGTAATGGATTTCGTTTTTGTCCGCCTTTAGTACCCGATCCCGTAAAAGGCGAAGCAGATATTACGGTAGATTATTTATGGAATATGCTGCCGGTAGATAGTGAAGCCAAGACAGGTATCATAACTGGTAAGCAGCTGTGGGATTGGATGGAGAAAGAGTTGCAAAATGCTTTTGCCAAAGATCCTTCGAAGCGTTTTGGTGGATGGGTGGTGCGCTTCAATGGTATGGAAGTGAATTTTACCATTGGTAATGCCCTTGGTAAGCGCGTGAACTGGATAAAAGTAAAAGGACAGCCGGTGGTGATGGATAAGGAGTACAGTTTTGTTGCCTGCGAGCGTGAAGGAGATCCAGATACAACTATTTGTCGCGTTGAAGGTGTGAAAGCACCGAAACGCTTAGGGGCAAGCTTGCACAGTATTATGGAAGAATACCTGAAAATACATTCTCCTGTTGCACCTAAACTGGAAGGTCGCTGTACCGCTACTGATGCACCAAATACTTTATTGACGCAATTGCAGGGCGTAGGATATACATTCAGATAGTAGGTTGTGACATTTGTCACAAGAGCTAATAGCTGGTGCAACGTTATTTGCACTGGTTTGTTCTGCTAAGTATTTAAACAAGTAATGGATTCTTCATGACACTGGAGCAACTGAAAATTTCGTTTCCCGGATTGGAGCCTGAGTTGTATGATGAGCTATTGGCGCATGCTGAGCTCAAAGAATATCCTGCAGGCGCTACTTTATTGCGTATTGGTCAGACCATCCGCTCTACGATGCTGGTTTTGGAAGGTGTGGTGAAACTCTACCAAGAAGATGAAACTGGTAATGAGTTTTTAATTTATCACCTGCAACCAGGCCAGGCTTGTGCAGTTTCTATGGTGTGTACCTATGCGCAGGAGACCAGTCAGGTTATGGCTAAAACCTTAACAGATGTAGTGGTATTAACTATTCCGCTTCAATTCATGGATAGCTGGCTGGCCAAATACAAGAGCTGGCACTACTTTGTGATTAAGACCTATCGATCAAGGTATGAGGAGCTGTTGAACACCATTAATGAAATTGCTTTCAAGAATATGGACGAAAGGCTGGAATTTTACTTGCAGCGTCAGGTAAAACAGTTCGGTAATCATGTGAAACTCACACACCAGGAAATCGCTACAGATTTAAATACCTCTCGAGAAGTGATTAGCAGATTGATGAAGAAGATGGAAAAGAATGGGTGGATAGTGATTCATCGTAATTCTTTTGAGTGGATTAGAAAAGACTAAAAATTAGTTCGCTGTGATTCCTGTCACACAAACTGTATTACAGGAACTGCAGTTTTGCGTCAAATAAAGTAATATGGAAATTGTTGGATACATCGCTTCATTGTTAATTGGTTTGTCACTTGGATTAATCGGTGGCGGTGGTTCTATTCTTACCGTTCCTGTGCTAGTATACTTGTTTGGGGTTGATCCAGTAAGTGCAACAGCCTATTCATTATTTATTGTTGGTGCTACCAGTTTGGTAGGTGTGTATCCTAAATATCGTGCTGCGGAGGTAAACCTGAAAACTGCCATCATATTTGGTATACCTTCTATTCTAGCAGTATATGCAACACGAGCTTGGATTGTACCGGCTATTCCTAAAGAAGTATTTCATCTTAGCGACTTCGTTGTAACGAAAGCATTGTTGATGATGATCTTATTTGCTGTGTTGATGGTTTTTGCATCTGTATCTATGATCAGAGATAAAAAGCAGGATACAGCAGCAGACGAAAATGCCGTACAGCATTTTAATTATCCAATGATTTTATTGGAAGGCACCATCGTTGGTGTATTAACTGGTTTGGTTGGTGCGGGTGGAGGATTCCTGATTATTCCTGCATTGGTATTGTTTAGTAAACTGCCCATGAAGCAGGCAGTTGGTACTTCGCTGTTAATTATTGCTGCAAAATCCTTGATTGGCTTTACCGGTGATTTAGGAAATATGACGATGGATTGGATGCTATTGTTATCTGTTGCAGCGTTAGCGATTGTCGGTATTTTTATTGGCAACGGTCTTAGTAAAAAGATTCCCGCAGCAAGCTTGAAGAAAGGCTTTGGCTGGTTCGTATTGGTAATGGGTATTTACATTATTCTGAAAGAATTGTTATCTGCTGGCGTTGCTGCACATTAAAATTTTCATGTGTGACTTAAGTCATTGATACAGCTGATACACGCATACATTTTTGCATCATAAAAATTAAAATAGTTACTATGAAGATTGAACAAATCTATACCGGATGTTTGGCTCAAGGAGCTTACTACATTGAAAGCGAAGGTGAAGCAGTGATTATCGATCCACTGCGTGAAGTGCAGCCTTATATTCAAAAGGCGGAGAGAAATGGAGCCAAGATTAAGTATGTATTGGAAACGCATTTCCATGCAGACTTTGTTTCTGGTCACTTGGATTTGTCTAAAAAGACTGGTGCACCTATCGTTTACGGTCCTAATGCCAAGCCAGATTTTGATTTCTATTCTGCAAAAGATGGTGAAGAATTGAGAGTGGGTAAGCTTACCATTCAGGTATTGCATACACCTGGTCACACCATGGAGAGTACTTGTTATTTGCTGAAAGATGAAAACGCTAAGCCGCTTGGTTTATTCAGTGGAGATACTTTGTTTATTGGCGATGTTGGTCGCCCTGATCTGGCACAGAAAGTAAAAGCAGATTTAACACAGGAAGTATTGGCGAGTAATTTGTTCGATTCTCTGCGCAACAAAATCATGCCTTTACCTGATGACGTGATTGTATATCCTGCACATGGTGCCGGTTCTGCTTGTGGCAAGAACATGAGTAAGGAAACGACAGATACATTGGGTAATCAGAAGAAGACCAACTATGCCTTGCGTGCAGATATGACTAGAGAAGAATTCATTAAAGAAGTAACGGATGGTCTGGTAGCACCTCCTGCTTATTTCCCTTTGAATGTAATGTTGAATATTCAAGGTTATGAAAGTATTGATACGGTATTAGAAAGAGGTTTGAAGCCGCTTTCGCCTAAAGCATTTGAAGCTGCTGCTACAGAAACAGGTGCAGTGGTATTGGATGTGCGCCACGCACAGGTGTTTGCGCAAGGCTTTGTGCCCAACTCGATCAATATTGGTATTGATGGTCAGTTTGCTCCATGGGTAGGCGCATTGATTCCGGATATTCGTCAAGAAATCTTGATTATAGCTGAGCCTGGTACAGAAGAAGAAGTGGTGACTCGTTTGAGTCGTGTAGGGTACGATTTTGTGATTGGTTATCTGGAAGGTGGTGTGGAAGCTTGGAGAAATGCAGGCTTTGAGGTAGATAGTATCAAGAGCATCGATGCTGCTGAGCTGGCTGCTATTCAAAAACAACAACCGGATATCAGTATTCTCGATGTACGTAAAAAGAGTGAGTACTTCAGTGAGCATATTGTGCAAGCAGAAAATGCACCGCTTGATACAGTGAATGATGCCATGAGCACTTTAGATAAAGATGCTACCTATTATGTGCATTGCGCAGGCGGCTATCGCTCCATGATATTTACATCTATTCTTCGCTCCAGAGGTTTTCATAACCTGATAGATGTGAAAGGTGGCTTTAAAGCCATTAAGGAAAGCGGTCTTTTTTCGGTAACTGATTATGTATGTCCATCAACGATGTTATAGTATGATGCGTAAACAACAATTCATTTGGGTTTGGTTGGTGCTTGCTACTTTATTAGTTGCTTCTTGTAGCAGGTTGATGGTGAACGGGCAAAAACAGCCCGCTGGTGCCATCGTCTTGGATGTAAGAACTGCGGAAGAATTTGCGCAGGGGCATCTACCCAAAGCCATTAATTATAATGTATTGGATACGGTTGCCTTCCAGCAACAAATTAATCAGCTTCAAAAAGACAAACATTATATCGTGTATTGCAGAAGTGGTAAGCGTAGTAAAACGGCTGTAGCGAAAATGCAGGCAGCTGGTTTCAGTCGCATTACTGAGGTAGATGGTGGTATACAAGCGTATAAAGGGAAAACAGTTAAAAACTAAATCATGATGACAGCAACATTTGATACAACAACGGCTTTTTTTGTTGACGTTAGAACAGAAGCAGAATATCAGGGTGGCCACAGAGATGGGGCAGTAAACATTCCCCTGCATGAATTACCTTATCGCTTAAATGAGATTAAGGGTCTGGGCAAAGAACCTGTAGTTTTCTATTGTAGAAGTGGTAATAGAAGCGGGCAAGCAGTCAGCTATTTACAGCAGCAGGGCTTTGGTAATATTTACAATGGTGGAAGTTTAGAAGAAGCTTTAGCACTCTAGCTTCTCAATACAAAGAAACTTTATATGCGACAAATTCTTTGGTTGGCAGCAATGCTGCTGATAAGCCATGTTTTGCCAGCACAGCACCAAGAACTACAAGAGCGGCCCGGTATCTGGAAACAAAAGCAAAGGGCTTCAGATACCAGTTCTTTGCACCATGCTTTTACCAGTGGAACCGTGCATGGGCATATCCGTAATTTTCTGATGATTACAGATAATCAGTCTGGCTTATCAGATTACTATGCCAATGGTACAGGTGGTGCTATACGATATGAAACAGGTAGTTTCCGCAAACTAAAATTTGTTGTAAGCGGCTTCTTTGTATTCAATACTTTTTCATCTGATTTGGCTAAGCCGGATGCGAAGACTGGAGCACCTAATCGGTATGAAGTTGCGTTGTTCGATGTGGAAGATCATGCTAACAAGAACGATATAGATAGGTTGGAAGACTTACACGTAAGTTACCAGTCAAAACAGTTGCAACTCATTTTTGGAAAACAATTAATCAATACGCCATTTATCAATCTGCAAGATGGCAGAATGCGTCCTACTGGTGTAGAAGGTTTGGTAGCGCATTGGCAGCCATCAAAGAAAACCATGATTGATGTGTCTTGGTTATATCGCGTTTCACCCAGAGGTACGGTAAAATGGTATGGTATTGGGGAATCCATCGGTATATATCCACCGGGTGTTAATACGGACGGTACAAAGTCGGGTTATCCTGATCATACCCATAGTAATTTTATCGCCATGCTTGGCTGGAAGCAACAGCTAAGCAATGCTTGGCAAATGCAGTTTTGGAATCTATATGCAGACAGGGTGTTTAATACAGCCATGCTGCAATTGGATTATCAGTCGCGCATTCAAAAACCCCGTTGGATTGGTGCTGTGCAAGTGATCCAACAACAAAGTATAGCAGAGGGTGGCAATGCTGATCGGCAAAAAGCATATTTTCCAAAAGATGCGGCTTCGCTGAGTTTTGGTGGAAAGCTTGGTTGGGAAGACAAACAATGGAGTTTCTCGATGAACTACAACAGAATTACCGCAAAAGGTCGTTACCTAATGCCAAGAGAATGGGGGCGGGATCCATTTTTTACTTTCATGGCTAGAGAGCGTAATGATGGTTTAGGTGATGTACATGCATTGGTAGGCAGGATACGCTACGATCATCCATCCAACTTAACCAGTGTGCAACTGGGTCTTGGATATTATCAGCTGCCGGATGTAACTGATACACGCTTAAACAAGTATGGACTACCTAGTTATGTACAAAGCAATTTGGATATACGGCACAAATTTAAAGGGTTCTTGGAAGGGTTGGAAGCACAATTATTGTATTTGGTAAAGTGGAAAGCAGTTAGGGGTCATCTAGCGGAAAAGTTCATTATTAACAAAGTGAACATGCAGCAATGGAACTTTGTTGTAAATTATCATTTCTAAGGATTTTCTGCTGGGTGATATAAGGCACATATATCGATTTCGAATCAATACATATTTACAAACGCACAAAACAGTACAGGTATGTTAGAAACAATGAAGCAACCTTGGCCATGGTATGTGGCCGGAGTTTTAATCGGGTTAATTGTACCCGCACTATTGATTTTGGGGAATAAGCATTTTGGTTTGTCGGCCAATTTCAGACATGCTTGCGCAGCTTGTTTTCCCTCAAACATTAATTTCTTCAAGTACGAATGGAAGAAGGAAGTATGGAATTTCTTTTTTGTGATGGGTATTTTGGGTGGTGCCATCATCGCAGCAACTTTATTGCATAATCCTGATCCAATTGTCGTGCATCCTGATTTGAGTAATGATCTGAATGTATTAGGCATTACAGATAGATCAGGTATTCTGCCAAAGGAATTGTTCTCTTTTGAAAGTTTGTTTTCAGTGAGAGGTTTTATCATGCTTGTTGGTGGTGGTTTTCTGGTTGGTTTTGGTTCCAGATACGCCGGTGGTTGTACTTCCGGTCATGCCATCATGGGTTTAAGTAATTTACAATGGCCCTCATTAGTAGCTACCATCATGTTCATGGTAGGTGGATTTATAATGGCAAACTGGATACTGCCTTTTATTCTCGCATTATAATCTGATCAACTTTAATCAAGCTATTATGTCTCAAATAAATGCATTCGTAGAAGCCCCTGTATTAACTGCTGATGACAGGGATTTTGAAGTTCGTTCCTTAGACACCATGTGTGTGAACGAATCGCACATTCAACACCCTTGGTGGTACAATTTTAAATACACCGCTGTTGGAATCATGTTTGGTATTGTCTTCGTTAAAGCGGAAATTATTTCTTGGTTTAGGATTCAGGAAATGTTTCGTTTGCAAAGCTTTCATATGTATGGTGTAATCGGTACTGCAGTTGTTGTTGCTGCATTATCTGTTTTCCTGATTAAGAAATTCCAAGTAAAGACTATTCATGGTGAAGCTATTGAGTTTCATCCTAAGAAATTCAATAAAGGCCAGATCTATGGTGGTTTATTGTTTGGCTTGGGTTGGGCTTTAACAGGTGCATGTCCTGGTCCTTTGTTTGCACAAATTGGTACTGGTGTTTTTGTAATCGCTGTAGTTGTGTTGAGTGCAATTGGCGGTACTTGGACCTATGGTTATCTACGTGATAAGTTGCCACACTAATACTCGTCCATCATGAAACATCTGCAACAAAACTGGTTGGTGTATCTGATTGGGTTGATTGTACTAGGTGCATTTGCAGAACGTGCTTTGCGCACTGCTACCATCAGTACAGCAAACATGACTACAACAGCTGTATTGGATAGTCATTGGGTAGCGCCTAGTTTGTATACAGATGAAACACCCAAGGGAGAAGCGCTGCAAGAATTGCTCTATGGTGAAGATTTGATTGTGAACACGGCAAGATATTTTGGCCCTAAGGGTAGTGTGGCACAAATCACCAATGGCATGAATTGCCAGAACTGCCATTTGAATGGCGGACGTAAAGCCTGGGGAAATAATTACGGCGCAGTTGCAGCAACCTATCCAAAGTTTAGAGATCGCAGTGGTAGTGTAGAAAGTATTTCCAAGCGCGTGAATGATTGCTTTGAAAGAAGTCTAAATGGACAAGCGATTGATACTAACTCTAGAGAGATGAAAGCCATCATTGCATATATGCAGTGGTTGGGTAAAGATGTAGAGAAGGGAAAAGTGATGAAGGGTGTAGGTATTTCGCAACTAACTTATTTAGACAGACCAGCTTCTCCTGAAAGGGGAAAGCAAGTATATAGTACAAAGTGTGTGAGTTGTCATGGTGCAGATGGTCAGGGCCAGCCCGATGCCAACGGTATCGTATACAACTATCCACCATTATGGGGGCCGCATAGTTATAATAATGGTGCGGGTTTATATCGTCTGAGCAGATTAGCTGGTTATATCAAAGACAATATGCCTTTTAATCAGGCTTCGCATGAGCAGCCTGCATTAACAGATGAAGAGTGTTGGGATGTGGCTGCATTCATTAATGCACAACCACATCCAACAAAAGATATCTCACACGATTGGCCTGATATCAGCAAAAAGCCTGTGGATCATCCCTTTGGTCCATATACAGATGGCTTTTCTGAACAACAACACAAGTTCGGTCCTTTCAAACCCATTATCGCTGCAAGAAAGCAACAAACGGCTAGTAAATAATCCTGTATGCAAAGCACTCAAGAGCATACAATTCCTCTAGAGCCTGGTATCAAGAAGCATTTCAAGCAATTCATGCTGTTGGTTATTGTAAATGCTTTTGTAGGTGCCATGATTGGTCTGGAGCGAAGTGTGTTGGCCGACTTAGGTATTCAGGTATTTCACATGCAATTGGGTATCGTGTTAACCAGTTTTGTGCTTGCTTTTGGTTTAGTAAAAGCATTGGCTAATTTATCCGTTACAAAGTTGTTGCAGCATATCACGAGAAAGCAATTACTGATACTCGGTTGGTTGTTTGCCTTGCCTGTTCCTTTTTTATTAAGTTTTGCACAGAGTTGGACATGGATTTTTGTCGCCAATATTTTTTTAGGTGTACATCAGGGTTTATCATGGTCTGCTGCTGTTGTGATGAAAATTGATCTTGCTGGTCCCAAAGAAAGAGGACTAGCCATGGGTTTAAATGAGTTTGCGGGCTATGCATCAGTAGGGCTTGCTGCTTATCTAGCAACTGTATTGGCCAAAGCCTATGGATTATCGATGTATCCTTTTCTGCCTGGATTCTTTTTTGTTGGCGCAGGTTTATTGTTAACGATTGTTTGGGTGAAAGATACCCATGCTTTCGTGCAGGTTGAAGCGACATATTCTACCCAAAGTATACTTGCTAGTGTTTGGCGTGAGGTAAGTTACCGTCACCATAATCTTGGTTCAGTTAGTATCAATGGCTTTATCAACAACTTAAATGATGCAGTGATTTGGCTCTTGTTGCCGGCGTTGATGATGAGTAAAGGTTTCAGCATTATGCAGATAGGTATTGCTGCTGCAGTGTATCCATTGGTGTGGGGCGGGCTGCAGTTATTTACCGGCAAAGCAGGAGATCAATTTTGTAAAAAACAATTGATTACTGGTGGCATGTTATTGCAAGCTGCTGCCTTGATTTTACTGGCAGTTGTTCATCACTATGCACTTGTGTTATTGGCCTTAATCTTATTAGGTGCGGGTACGGCTTTGGTCTATCCCAATTTTATGACAGTGATCGCAGATAATACGCATCCATCGCAACGTGCCAATGCGTTGTCTTTGTTTCGCTTCTGGCGTGATATGGGTTATGTAGTGGGTGCTTTGTTGACAGGTTGGTTAATGCCTTTGATTGCTTTGCCTGCATTGATATACATCACTGCGGGTATTACTGCAGCTGCAGGGTTGATGGCACACTTTAGAATGTGTTGCACGAGAAAGTTGTTTTGGAAAGACAGTGTTTGCGCTGCTGAACTAGCGCCTTTTGCGTAGTAATGTGTATTTGCTACACATTGCTAATCAGTTGATTACATGACAAAAATCATGGGTGTGTTCACAATTTTTCTATCCTTTGCAGCGTATTTACCCCTACATTTAGTCTAGAGTTACAGATGCATTACGATCGCTTGCACATACAAGAGTTACAGCATGCTATTGCTACTAGCGAAGACCAGCAGGCCTATGCAGAGTTATTTGCAAGGTTTGCACCGCAGCTCATACGCTTTACTAAAGCAATTGTACAACAACAGGAAGTGGCAGAGGAGATTGTTTCAGATGTATTTATTAGAATATGGGAAAAGAGAAAATCCCTTGACCATGTTCAACATTTGAAAATGTATCTCTACGTATCTGCGAGAAATTTTTCCCTCAATTATTTAAGAAGCAAGAATCGTCAGTTCTCGATGCAGGTAGAGCAATTAGACCTAGACATGGCTTCTTTCTATGCAAACCCACACGAAGAAGTGGTTGGTTCTGAACTCAGACATGAGTTATTGCAGGCCGTTCAGCAACTGCCTGACCGCTGTAAAATGATTTTTAAGTTGGTGAAGGAAGATGGACTGAAGCAAAAAGAAGTGGCTGAGTTGTTGCATTTAAGCCCAAAAACTGTTGAAAATCAACTTGCTATAGCTTTGAAAAAACTCGCAGAAGCTGTGCAGGCGGCTGCTTTATTCCGGGTAAAAAATAATTCCAAATAACCGATACTGCTTTGGGGGATATGGCGCTTTTTGGTGTCTTAGCAGTTTGAACCTGATTGTATGCCTGAAAGAATCTGGTATTTACTAAGCCTAAAACTGTCCGGAGAAGCAACCAAAGCTGAGCTGGATGAGTTCTATGCTTTGTTGGAAGCAAACCCGGACTGGGAGACTGCTATCCAGCAAATTACCCGCTATTGGTTACAATCACCCGTTCCAGCACATACAGCCAAGGATAGTCAGGATTTGTGGAGCAAGCACCTGCACCGTATGCAGGCATCTAGCATTGAGTGGGCTGATAAAGAAGCGGTTGTTACTGCTGATCTCGAAGAAATTTCTATTGAAACATCAACCCCCCGAATCTGGTTATGGCGCTCTCTGAGCGTTGCGGCAATTTTTCTATTTGCCTTGGCTGGCTGGTGGATTTTCCGTCCTGCTAGCGAAACAAAGCGAGAAATTGCTGCCATCAACCAGAATCAAGTATCTACTCGTCCCGCTTCTAAAACCAAACTCACTTTGCCTGACGGTAGTAAAGTATGGCTGAATGCCAGCAGTAAGATAACCTACGGCAATGGTTTTGGTGAAAAACATCGCGAGATTTGGTTAGAAGGCGAAGGCTATTTCGATGTTGCCAAAAACAAACAGATTCCTTTTGTCATCCATACTTCACGCATGGATGTTCGTGTTACCGGTACCGTATTCAATGTTCGCGCCTACGCGCAGGAGCCTACTTCTGAAACAGCACTGATTGAAGGCTCCGTGGAAGTGACTTTATCCAACGATAAAAGCAAGAAATTCTATCTCAAACCCAAGCAGAAATTGGTGGTGGATGAGCATGGCTTAGTGAACAGCGCCAAAGAAATGCCCAGTCTTCGTGTAACGCCTGCTGCTTTCACGGCTAGTTTACAGGCTTTGGCAAAACCACTTGAGGACAATCAGGTAGTGGAAACCGCTTGGGTGTACAACATGCTTTCTTTCTCTGATGAATCTTTTCGTCAGGTGGCCAATAAGTTCGAAAAGTGGTTTGCAGTGGAGATTCGTTTTGAAGATCCTGAGCTGGAAGCGTTGCGCTTTACAGGTAGTTTCCGTGATGAAACACTTGCAGAAGCTTTGAAAGCCATGCAATTAACCACACCGGGAACGCCATTTGGTTTTGTGGTCAGGGAAAGACAGGTAACGATTCAGAGAGCGAGATAAACTAGCTCAACGAATATGTAAAAATCGATTGTAAACATAAAGAAGGGAAAGATGCTGCCACATCTTCCCCCGATTTGAAAAACTATGAAAGAAACTTGCCGATTCCATCAGCAGCCTCCGAAGGCTAGTTGTTTAAGCTTAACCTTTTAATTTTTCAACATGAAAGTACACCAAAGACTGCTTCCGCGGATAAAAAAATCCGCAATGACTAAAATGATGCGGGCCATGAAACTGACGATTGCCTTTTTGCTGTTCGCTTGTCTCAATGTGTATGCGAATGGATTCTCTCAGACCAAAGTGTCTGTTAGCCTCCAGTCTGCAGATTTGAAACAGGCATTACAGCAGATCGAGAAAAAAACCCAGTTCAGGTTCCTGTATAATCAGGAAATCCTGAAAAAGTCCGGGAAAGTATCGCTGCAAGTAAATAATGCAGCTTTAGATGAGGTGATGCGCAAGCTCCTCGCTGGTACCGGCATTAACTATCAATTATTAGAGAATGACCTAGTGGTCCTCAATGTAGAGGATGCTGCTGGTGTTCCTGCTCCTCCTCCTGTAAGAGTGAGTGGTCGTATCACCGGTGCTGACGGTCAGCCTGTTTCAGGTGCCAGCATTACTGTAAAAGGTAGTAAGATTGGTACTGCAGCAGATGCTGAAGGTCGTTTTGCATTAACAGTAGCCGATGACGCTACTTTGGTGATTTCTGCCGTAGGGTATATTTCTCAGGAAGTATCTGTACGCAACAGAACAGATATCAGTCTGGTATTACAAGCTGCTCCTGCTAACCTGAATGAAGTGGTGGTAATTGGTTATGGTAACGCTAGCAAGCGCGACCTGACCGGTTCTATCGTAAAAATTGCAGGTAAAGAAGTTGCGGATAAGCCAAACCCTAACCCTGTAGCTTCTTTGCAAGGTAGAGTAGCCGGTTTATCTGTTGTAAACTCCGGTACACCTGGTGCAGAACCAGATATTCGTATCCGCGGTACAGTAAGTATCGGTGGTATTCGTCCGCTATATGTTGTGGATGGTATCTGGAACGATAATATCAACTTCTTGAATCCTAATGACATCGAGTCTATCGAAGTATTGAAAGATCCTTCATCACTGGCCATCTTCGGTGCGCGTGGTGCGACTGGTGTAATCGCCATCACTACCAAGAAAGCCAAGACTGGTCAGGTGGTTGTTAACTTCAACTCTACTTTTGGTTTCAAAAAACTGGTAGATAAAATTGCCATGGCAAATGCCGCTCAGTTCAAAGAACTGTTCGATGAAGAGCAAACCAATATTGGTGTGCCTGCTAACCAGCGGTTTGATTATACGCCTTGGACTGGTAACACAGATTGGATTGATGCCATGACACGCACAGGAGGCTATTCTGCTAATAACCTGAGCGTAAGCGCCAGCACTGATAAGAACAAATTCTATATGGGTGTTGGTTTCATCACAGATGAAGGTGTTGTGAAGCACGAAAAATTACAGCGTGTGAACATCAACCTGAGTGATGAATACAAAATCAGTAAGACATTCAAAGTTGGATTCAATGTAAGTGCAACACGTCAGCGTCTGCCTTTCAGCCAAGCCAACGGTCTATTGTATGATGCACGTCGCGTACTGCCTATTACCAATCCATTTGATGAGGCAAGAGGTCTTTACTCAGAACTCGCTATCCAGAATGCACAGATCAGCAACCCGCTGATGAATCTGGAGAACAAGTGGGATAAAGAATTGCGCTATGAAAATCGTGTTGTAGCAAGTGCTTTTGCTGAAGTAAACTTCCTGCGTTATTTCAATTTGCGCAGTGTATTGTATGTAGATGCCAGCAACCTGACTAGCAGAACATACAACCCAATCATCTACACATTCAACCCAGCAAACGGAGCAGGTAGTGCTTCTTTTGTTGACAGAAATAACCGTTTCACCAGCGTATCTCAGAATACGCAAAACTGGTCAAAACTGCAGCAGGATCATATCCTGACTTTCAAGCGCAATTTTGGCGACCATGGCCTTACTGCAATGGCTGGTCTGACAACTTACTACACTGATTATCGTGGTCTGTTTGCATCTGCAAGCCAAGCTTCAAATGGTGACCCTATCCCAGCTGATAAGCGTTTCTGGTATATTGATAACGGTTTCGTTGATCAAACAACACGCAGAAGTAGTTCTGCGCAAACAGAGCGTGCACAGGTATCTGGCCTCTTCCGTTTGTTGTATAACTACAAGGGCAAGTACATGCTGAATGGTTCTTTCCGTCGCGATGGAACATCTGCATGGAGACCAGAAAACGGACAGTGGCAGAGCTTCTATTCAGTGGGTGCTGCATGGGAAGCAACTAAGGAGAAGTTCATGGAGAATCAGCAGATTTTCGACTTCCTGAAAGTGAAAGCTTCTTGGGGTATCCTGGGTGTGCAGAACACTTATGGATTTGATTATCCTGCTTATCCTGCATTGCAATCTGGTAACACTGCCGTATTCGGTAACGTGATTGCGCCTGCCTATTCACTTGCTTACAACGTAGATCAGAACCTGCGTTGGGAAACAGTGGATGCACGTGAAATTGGTATTGAATTCAACATGCTGAAAAATAAGTTGCATGGTGAAATCACATATTACGACAAAACAACTCGTGATCTCTTGTCACTCGTTCCAGATGGTAACAACCGTCAGCGTTTGAGTAACGTAGGTACACTGAGCAACAGAGGTATTGAATTGTCTGCGAGCTACTCACACAAAGTGAACAAGGATCTGTCCTTCACTGTTGGTGGTAACCTCACTACATTCAAAAACAAAATGGGTGAAACTACTTTCAAGCTGACTGCTAGCGAAGAAAGACCTAACCAGACTGAACAAGGATATCCTGTTGGTTACTTCTTTGGTTATGTTGTAGAAGGTTTGTACCAGAGCTATAACGACAAACTTTCTTCTCCAAGAGTTGTTGGTTATGAATATGGCCCCGGCGACTTTAAGTATAAGGATGTGAATGGTGATGGTGTTATCGATTCTAAAGACAGAACCTTGATTGGTAATCCAACGCCTGACTTTATGTACGGTTTGAATGCTAATATCAACTACAAAGGGTTTGATTTGAGTCTGGACTTCAACGGTGTATATGGTAACGAGATCTATCGCTTCTGGGGTAGCTCTGAATTGCCTTTCACTACATTCAACTATCCTGCATTCAAAATGAATCGTTGGAGAGGTGAGGGTACTTCTAACTGGGATCCAATTTTGGGTGCTAACAGAGCTATCAACCGTTTGCCAAGTACCTATGGTATTGAAGATGGTAGCTATTTCCGTTTGAGAAATATTCAGTTGGGCTACAACTTCAACTCAGCTGCTTTAGCAAAAGCATGGATCAAGAGTCTGCGTGTTTTCGTAAACGCTCAGAACTTGAAAACATGGAAGCGTAACTCAGGTTATACACCAGAATTTGGTGGTACTGCTACTTCATTCGGTATTGATAATGGTAACGGCCCACTGCCAATGGTGATTACAGGTGGTATCAACGTAAACTTTTAATAATAAACTTCTATAATCAGATAATATGAAAAGAAAAACCTTACTGTGGAGCCAATGGGTAATGGCTGTTCTGCTGCTGGGAACGTTGGGTGCTTGTAGTAAGTTCCTAGACAGAAAACCACTTAACGCTACACTGGAAGATCTAAATCAAGGTGGCCTCGAAGGTCAGATCTATGGTCTGTACGGTGCAATCAGAAATGGTGATGTTGCCGGACAAGGTTTCGGTGGTATTCCTTGGCTGGCGATGAACAACTTCCGTTCTGATGATTCTGAAAAAGGTAGCTCTGCTGCTGATGGTGCAGATTGGGGTGTGATCTATGATCAGTTCCAGTATGTAAAAGACCATTGGAGCAATACTACTTATTGGGATCAGCACTATGTATTGATCGGTCAGGCAAATACTGCATTGCAAATTGCTGACTCATTGAAACTGACAGATGCTGCCTCTCAGATCAACAGAGCAGAAGCTCGTTTCTTCCGCGCCTTTGCGTATTTTGATCTGGTACGTGCTTTCGGTGAAGTACCTAAGATTGATTTCCGTGTATATAGTGCAGTAGATGCGCAGCGCCCTAAAGCAAGTGTAGCAGAAATTTATGCCTTGATTGATGCAGACTTGCAGTTTGCTGCAGCCAACCTGCCTGCAAACTGGAAGAACGCTGCTGGTTCAAGCAGATTCCCTGGTCGTTTAACCAAAGGTGCTGCTCAAGCTTTAGCTGCAAAAACACAATTGTATCGTCAGAACTGGAGCGCTGCATTAACACTTTGTCAGAGTGTAATTAACTCTGGTGAATATGCGCTTACAGCCAACTTCGATGATATCTGGAAAGAAGCTGGTGAAAACAACAGCGAATCTATCTTCGAAATTCAGGCAAGTATTGGTGCGAATAATGCCGACAATTATTTCAGCTGGTACGCTATTGCACAAGGTGTGCGTGGTAGCGGCGACTGGGATCTGGGTTGGGGTTGGAATACACCTACTGCCAACTTGGTGAATGCTTTTGATGCAAACGATCCTCGTTTGAAGTCAACTGTACTCTATTCAGGTCAGCAAGATCGCTATGGTAAAACAGTGCCTGCTTTCCCTGCTATTCCACGTATGTACTGGAACAACAAAGTATATCCAGAACCTTCCATGCAAACTTTCACAGCAAATCGTCAGGGTGGTTGGATCAACCAGCGTGTGATTCGTTATGCTGATGTGATTTTGATGGCTGCAGAAGCTGCCAACGAATCTGGTAATGGTACTTTGGCTGCCAACTATCTGGAGCAAATTCGCGCCAGAGCAAGAGCCGGTGCTTCAGGTGTATTACCTGCAATTGCTTTTGCTAATCAGGCTCAAATGCGTACGGCTATTCGTAATGAACGTCGTCTGGAATTGGCTATGGAAGGGGAAAGATTCTTTGACTTGGTTCGTTGGGGTCAGGCTATCTCCGTTTTGGGTGGTCAAGGCTATCAGAACAAGCACAGATATTATCCTATTCCTCAGCAGGCCATTGATAATTCAGGTGGTAAGTTGATTCAGAATTCTGAATGGTAATCAATAAGCAGTCATTGACAAATCATAAATAAACTACAATGAAAAATAAGCTTCAATTCTTCTTACACGCTGCCCTGTTGCTGATGGTATTCAGCGCATGTCAGAAAATGGATCGCCCTAAACTGGGCGACTATGCCAAGGATGCGAATCCTCCCGGCGGTCCGCTGAAGTTCTACACGGCTTTCGACGGTGCTGATGTGGATAGCATCCGCGCCAACTTCGCAGCAGATAATCCACTGACTTTTGTAACAGGTATTACCAAGCAGGCAATCAAAGGTGCTGATGGCAAAGCCATTTCATGGCCTTCTGCTAACGACTTCAAACAGTCTACCAGTTTCTCTATGTCATTCTGGATCAAGAATACCGCACAGGCAGGTAGAACAGAATTTTTGTTCTCACTGGTTGATCCAACTTACAATGGTTGGCATTACAGCGCACTCTTCTTGTTGATGGAAAACCAAACGGCTACCAAGACAACCATGAAAATGGGTTTGATGGATCAGTGGTTGGAAGGTGATTTCAATAGGCCTGTATTTGATGGTAACTGGCATCATATTGTGTATGTGTATGATGAAACAACTTCAAAGATGACTTACTATTTTGATGGTGCTGTGGTAACAGGGATGACACCTACGCAAACAGATGTAAAGAACGGTGGTGCGCCAAGAGGTAAACTCAACTTCACCAGAGCTGAAAAGTTCATCATCGGTGGTTGGAACAAGCATGCAAATGCGAGTGGTCCTGGCGACGATTGGATCAAGTCTTTCACCGGAAGCTTGGATCAGTTCCGCTTATATGGTAAAGCGCTTTCAGCTGCTGAGGTAACAGCGCTCTACAATAGCAAATTGTAATTCGCTAAAGCGATATCATTCTTTCAAAAAAGGGTGCCGGTTCTGCTGTGCACCCTTTTTTCTCCTAGTGCATTGAATACGGTAACTTACTAGTATGAATCTGAAACACATTTTCTTTTCGGGCTTGCTGCTGTCTGTTCTATATGCTTGCAATAGCGAACAAAGCTTGTTTAAGGAACTTCCTTCTAGCAAAACAGGCATTCAATTCCAGAATACACTGTATAGGAAAGATACTTTTAATATTCTCTACTATCTCTACTACTTCAATGGTGGCGGCGTAAGTACAGGCGATATCAATAATGATGGTCTTGCAGACGTGTACTTTACTGCCAATCACCCTTCAGGAAACAAGCTATACCTGAATAAGGGTGGAATGGTCTTCGAAGACATTACAGCACAAGCAGGTGTTGCAGGTTCATCGGAATGGTGTACCGGTGTCACAATGGCTGATGTAAATGGTGATGGTTGGTTGGATATTTATGTGTCTGCCATCAACGGCGTAAGAGGATTAAAAGGAAGGAATGAATTATTCATCAATAATCAAAACGGCACATTTAAAGAAAGTGCAGCGCAGTATGGATTAGATAAAGCAGGCTTTACGACGCAATCTGCTTTCTTCGATTATGATCATGATGGCGATTTGGATTGCTTTATCATGAATCATTCACAAAGGCCACATCAGAATATTTTAGATACAAGCCACAGAAAAGATATCAGCGAAGCAGCAGGTGATTATTTGCTGCGTAATGATGTAGCCACAACGGGTAAGTTTACAGATGTAACAGCGGCGGCTGGTATTTCACAAAGTAGTCTGGGTTATGGATTGGGTTTGGCCATCGCTGATTTTAATAATGATGGATGGGAAGATATCTATGTGGGTAATGATTTTCACGAAAATGATTATTACTACATCAACAACGGTAATGGCAGTTTTAAAGAAAGTGGTGCAGATCACTTCAGGCATTATAGTCGGTTCAGCATGGGTAACGATGCAGCCGATTATGATAATGATGGACAGTTGGACCTGATTACCGTAGACATGCTGCCGCCGGATGAGAAAACAGTTAAGACTTATGGTAGTGATGAAAATCTCGATATCTACCGCATGAAGATTCAGCAAAACGGGTATCAAAATCAGTATTCACGAAATGTGTTACAGCATAACAATGGAAACGCAACCAGTTTTAGTGATGTTGCAGTGATGAATAATCTTGCTGCAACTGATTGGAGTTGGGCGCCTTTGTTTGCCGATTTTGACAATGATGGCGTCAAAGATTTATTCGTTTCTAGCGGGATTGTCAAGCGCCCTGTTGATTTGGATTATGTGCGTTATGTGTCTAGTCTTTATGCACAACAAAATGTAGATAATACGGATAAGTTTGATGAGATGGTGATTGAGAAAATGCCTGATGGCGCTTCTCATCCTTTCTTTTTTAAAGGTGATGTGCAGAAAGGCTTTGCCGATGTAAGTAAGGATTGGGGTACAGCTAAGATGAAAGGCTATTTCAATGGTGCAGCGTATGCTGATCTGGATAATGACGGTGATTTGGATGTGGTGATCAACAGTATTGATGCTAAAGCCAGCGTATTGCAGAATAATGCTAAAGCGGCATCTTTTCTGAAAGTGAATCTGCATGCTGATTCAGGCAATACATTTGGATTAGGCGCTAAAGTGTATCTGTTTACTAAAAATGGTTTACAGTACCAGCAGCAAATGTTGACTAGAGGTTTTCAGTCATCAGTTGCCCCAGGTTTACATTTTGGTTTAGGAAGTTTGACTAATGCAGATAGTTTATTGGTGGTATGGCCTGATCAGTCTTATCAAGTTGTAAAAGATCTAGTAGCAGGTAAAACCATTACGCTAGAACATAAACAGGCTTCTGGTCAGTTCAATCAAGCACAATTCTTTCCTGAACAAGCACCTATGTGGAAAGATGTAACTGGTACTATCCAATGTGCATGGAAACATAAAGAAGATATTTTCCTTGATTTCAATAAGCAACAATTGATTCCGCACCTGCAGTCAACACGTGGGCCTAAGATTGCAGTAGCCGATGTTAATAAAGATGGATTAGATGATATCTATGCATGTGGTGCAAATGAACAAGCCGGTGTTATGTTGCTGCAAACAAAAGTGGGTGCTTTCGAGCCAATTGATGTGCCCGTTTTTGGCAATAGCCTCAATTATGAAGAAGTAGATGCTTTATTCTTTGATGCCAACAATGATACATGGCCTGATCTCTATGTGGTAAGTGGCGGTAATATGTATCCCAATGCTAGTTTGTCTTTGGCCGATAGGTTATTCCTGAATGATGGGAAGGGACACTTTCAATTAGCATCTACCAATTTACCTGCTACTTTGGTGAATAAGAGTTGCGTTCGTGCTGCAGATATTGACCAAGATGGTGATCAGGATTTATTTGTGGGCGGATTAGCTGATGCTACTTACTATGGCGCACCACAAGCTTCTTATATTTTGTTGAATGATGGCAAGGGCGTATTTAGCATTGCGGATAAATCGTTAGCGGATCTAGGAAGTATTGGTATGGTAACCACTGCTGATTTTGCTGATATCAATAAGGATGGCTGGCAAGACTTAGTGATTGCTGGTGAGTGGATGGGCGTTAAAGTACTTCTGAATAATAAAGGCAAGTTCAAAGCACAGGAGTTGCCTAAATCGAGTGGCCTCTGGCAATCAGTTCAAATAGCAGATGTTAACGCCGATGGGAATATGGATATTCTTGCCGGAAACTGGGGGCAAAACTCGAAACTGTTTGTAGGTAAGACTGGTCCGCTGAAAATGTATGTCAAGGATTTTGATCGTAATGGTTCTGTAGAGCAGGTAGTATGTTATACTATTGATGGGAAAGAGTATACTTTTTTAGCTAAAGATGAACTGGAACGTTATTTGCCTGTGTTGAAGAAAGCATATCTCACATATAGTGAGGTGGCGGGTAAGACAGTTGATTATATGTTTTACGATTTGTTCAAAGATTACGCTGAATTAAAAGCGGAGACATTAAGTTCAACCTTGTTCTTGGGCGATGGTAAGGGTGGCTTTACTGCACAACTTTTGCCAAGAGATGTGCAGGCAGCACCGATATTCAGTTTTATGAAAGCTGGCAAAGGCTTTGTGGCTGCTGGTAATTTTTATGGAGTAATTCCTTATGAAGGCCGTTATGATGCATTAAATCCGACATGGTTTTCTTTTGGTGCAAATGGTCAAGCCAATTTGCAGCAGGTTGCACATTTGAGTGGTGAAGTACGCGATATGAAACTGGTGAAATCAGCCAACGGACAACAATGGGTGGTGGTTGCAAGAAATAACGCGCCATTGCAATTTTATCAAGTACAATCGAAATAATTATGTTACGTAATAGTAGAGTGTTTTATCTGATGGTTGGTGCAGCTTTAATGGTTGCTAGTGCTGCATGTGGTCAGAAAAAGCCGGTTGAGACGCCGGGGAGTGGTATTAATGATGTAGCGATGTGGTTAACCAAGCCCGATCAGTCTGTGTTGTTGAAGCAACAATCAACAGTTTTGTCTTTTGGTACAGCTGCTAATACCAATCAAACCATTGACATTGATACAGCCACACAATACCAAACGGTTGACGGCTTTGGGTATACATTGACAGGTGGTAGCGCCCAGTTGATCAATGATATGATCGCTGCAGATAGAAATAATCTGCTCAATGAACTTTTTGGTAGTGGCGCCAATAGTATTGGTATTAGTTATTTGCGCGTCAGCTTAGGCGCATCTGACTTAAGCAGTACTGTTTTTAGCTACAATGATTTACCTGCAGGACAAACAGACCCTACACTTTCTAGATTCAGTTTGTCTTTCGACACAGTAAATGTGGTGCCCGTCTTAAAACAGATACTCGCAATTAATCCCAACATCAAAATTCTTGCTTCGCCATGGAGTGCACCTGTATGGATGAAGGATAACAATAGTAGTATTGGTGGGTCATTGTTACCGCAATACTACAGTGTGTATGCACAATACTTTGTGAAGTATATACAAGCGATGAGAGCACAAGGGATTACGGTAGATGCTGTTACTGTACAAAACGAACCGCAGCATGGTGGCAATAATCCAAGTATGGTGATGTCTGCTGTTCAGCAAGCTGATTTTGTAAAGAATCATCTTGGTCCTGCTTTTCGCGCAGCAAGCCTGAATACGAAGATTATCATCTGGGATCATAACTGTGATAATCCCAATTATCCTATCACCATCTTAAATGATGCTGCCGCTAAGCAATATATTGATGGCAGTGCTTTTCATTTGTATGCAGGTGATATCTCTGCTATGTCAACTGTAAGAAATGCGCATCCGGATAAAAATCTCTATTTCACAGAGCAGTGGACTAGTGCCGATGGTGATTTCGGTGGTGACCTGATCTGGCATACCCGTAATGTGATCATCGGCAGCATGCGTAACTGGAGTAAAGTGGCGTTAGAATGGAATCTGGCCAACGATCCTAGTTTCCGTCCTTATACACCGGGTGGATGTAGTAAGTGTAAAGGTGCATTAACCATCAATGGTTCAAATGTTACAAGAAATGTAAGCTATTACATCATTGCACAGATATCCAAATTTGTGCCTTCAGGCTCTGTGCGTATCAATAGTTCTTTGCCGGGCACTTTGTACAATGTTTGTTTCAAAAGACCTGATGGTAAAAAAGTATTGGTGGTATTGAATGATGGTAGTAGGTCTTCTACATTCAATATCAAACACAATGGTAAATGGGTTACTTCTACACTCGCCGCAGGCGATGTGGCAACATATATCTGGTAAAACAACACGTATGAAAAAAATAATGTTAGCTGCTTTTGTGCTCAGTATGGTGGCTTGTAAGCAAAGCAGTACGAAAGAGGCGTCAGTTGGCACGCAGCCAAGTGGAGCAGTAACAGTCTATACTACTGCCGATAGTACTAATCTCAGGTTAAGTCTGAACGATACTTTGCAGTTTGAAGACATGGGGCAGCCTGTGGAGACGCAGGTGTGTGTATTTGTTGATCCAGATAAAACCTTTCAGTCTTATTTAGGCATTGGTGCAGCGCTTACAGATGCTTCTGCAGAAACCTTTTTCAAATTACCTGAAACAAAACAGCAGGAAGTATTGGATGCCTTCTTTAGTAAAGACAAGGGAATTGGTTATACAGTTGCCAGAACCAATATCAATAGCTGCGATTTTAGCAGTGATATGTACACCTATGTAAAGGAAGGCGATAAGGAACTCAGCAGTTTTGATATTGCGCATGATAAGCAATACAAAATTCCTTTTATTAAAAAAGCAATGGCTGCTGCAGGTGGTAAACTGACTTTGTTTGCAAGCCCTTGGAGCCCACCTGCATTCATGAAGACGAACAATGATATGCTGCGTGGCGGTAAGTTGAAGCCTGATTATTATGATAGCTGGGCGAAATACTATGTGAAGTTTATTCAAGCTTATGAGAAGGAGGGTATTCCTGTTTGGGGTATATCTATTCAGAATGAGCCCATGGCAACACAGAAATGGGAGAGTTGTATTTATACCGCTGAGGAAGAAAGAGATTTTCTCAAGAACCATTTAGGTCCAGTTATGCATCAATCTGGATTAAAGGATAAGAAAATCATTGTTTGGGATCATAATCGTGACTTGATGTATCAGCGTGCACAGACTTATTTCAAAGATCCCGAAGCCGCAAAATATATCTGGGGCATTGGCTTTCATTGGTATGAAGATTGGAGTGGTGGTACACCGATGTACGATAATATAAGAAGAGTACAGGAGGCTTTTCCTGATAAAAATATTTTCTTCACAGAAGGTTGTGCTGAAAGTTTTGATTCTACCCGTTACAAAGCATGGGTGTTAGGTGAGGAGTACGGTCGTTCTATGATTAATGATTTCAATAACGGTATGACAGGCTTTACTGATTGGAATATCATCTTGGATGAAACCGGTGGCCCTAATCACGTCCAGAATTTTTGTTTTGCACCGGTGCATGGCGATACAAGAACAGGCTCACTGATCTACACCAATGCTTACTACTATATCGGTCACTTTTCTAAGTTTATCCAGCCGGGTGCAAAGCGCATCATTAGTTCTGCGAGCAGAAGCCAGCTGCTGACAACTGCATTCAAAAACCCTGATGGTAAGACTGTGGTGATTGTGATGAATCAGGGCAATAAGCCAACAGAATATTATTTGTGGGTAAATGGCAAAGCGGCAAAAGCTATGGCGTTGCCACATTCTATCAATACATTGATTTATTGATCTGTTACTATGCGTAAACTCAATTGGATTGCTTTGCTATTGCTGACTGCCTGCTCTAAAAAGCCGGCTGATCAGCCAAGTACGCCAGTAACACCTGTAAACTTCTCCATACAATCATGGTCGGTAGATGGAAGTACCGGTGCAACTAGTTATGTGCATGTAAAACCCAATCCTGTTATTCGTTTAGGATTTCAGGCGCCTATCAATAGGGCAACGGTGAGCGGTGCAATCAAACTGAATACGGCTTCTGCTGTTACAGTTCCTTATTCAGTGGATTATGCTTCAGGCGATAGTGTATTGATTCTTCAGCCTTCTTCAAGACTTGATTTTTTAAGTCGCTACCAATTGGTAGTGGGTACAGGGCTGCAATCGAAGTCTGGTGGCAGGTTGACATCATCTACAACTATCAATCTCTTTACACAAATTGACTCTGCCGATAAGTTTACGCGCATTGCAGATGATGCCTTGCTTACGTTGGTACAAAGACAAACGTTTCGCTATTTCTGGGATTTTGCACATCCGGTGAGTGGTTTGGCGAGAGAGCGAAACACGTCGGGTGATGTGGTAACAACCGGAGGATCAGGTTTTGGTATCATGGCTATACCTGCAGCTGTAGAGCGTGGATTCATTACACGTGCTCAAGCTTTGACAAGGATGCAAACTGTTGTAGGATTTCTCAAAAACACCGCACAAAAGTTTCATGGAGCTTTCCCGCATTGGTTGAATGGTACAACGGGTGTTGTTCAACCATTTAGTGCAAAAGATAACGGTGCAGATTTAGTAGAAACAAGTTTTTTAATGATGGGACTACTCACCGCTCGTCAATATTTCAACGATGCAGGAGTAGCAGAAACTGCTTTGCGGAATGATATCAACACATTGTATAATGCAGTAGAGTGGAGCTGGTTTCGTAAAAACAATGAACAGGTATTGTATTGGCATTGGAGCCCCAATTTCGCGTGGGATATGAACCTCCCCATTCGTGGCTGGAACGAATGTTTGATCACGTATGTGTTGGCGGCAAGCTCATCTACCTATACCATTCCTAAAACAGTTTATGATCAAGGTTTTGCTAAGGATGGTGCAATGAAAAACGGTAGTCCTTACTATAACATCAATCTGCCACTTGGTCCAAATCTTGGTGGTCCTTTGTTTTTCAGTCATTATAGTTTCCTTGGCATTAATCCCACAGGTCTTGTGGATGGCTATGCTAATTATCAAGATCAGGTAGTAAACCATAGCAAGATCAATTTTGAATATTGTAAGGCCAATCCGCGTAATCAAATTGGTTATAGTGATCAATGCTGGGGGTTAACCGCCAGCGATATTCCAGGTGGCTACACTGCCAGTTCCCCTACAAATGATGTAGGTGTTATCGCGCCAACGGCAGCATTATCATCCATGCCATTCACGCCTGATGCATCTATGGCAGCATTGCGCTTTTTCTATTATAAGCTTGGCGATAAGATTTGGAAAGACTATGGTTTTGTGGATGCATTCCATTTGGGTAATCCATGGTTTGCAGACTCTTTTCTGGCCATTGATCAGGGGCCTATTGTGGTGATGATAGAAAACTATCGTACAGGACTGATTTGGAATTTATTTATGAGTGCGCCTGAAGTAAAAGCAGGTATGCGTAAACTCGGTTTTACTGGTCCAAATCTTTGATATGCGACAACTACTCATACTGATATCCATCATGGCTATAATTCCTGTTGCAGCGCAACAGCATAAGGGCATTATGCCATTGCCATTGCAGAAAAATTTGTCAGACAGCGCTTTACTGGATGCAGTGCAGCTCCAGACCTTCCGTTATTTCTGGGATTTTGCACATCCGGTAAGTGGTATGGCCAGAGAGCGAAGCAATACTTCTTTTGGTTATGGCGACGAAGTAGTTACAACAGGCGGAACAGGGTTCGGTATCATGGCAACTATTGTAGCTGTAGAACGAAAGTGGATTAGCAGAGATACTGCAGCTAAGCAGCTGCTGAAAATGGTGAACTTTTTGCTGAAAGCAGATGCGTATCATGGCGTATTTCCACATTGGCTGAATGGTGCAACAGGCAAAACAATTCCATTCAGTAGAAAAGATGATGGGGCAGATTTGGTAGAGACAAGTTATCTATTTCAAGGCTTGCTTTGCGCTAGACAATACTTTACAAGTAACAACCAAACAGAGCGCGAATTACGTAACCGAATCGGTTGGTTGTGGAATGATATTGAATGGAATTGGTTTACAAATGGTGGTCAAGAAGTGCTGTATTGGCATTGGAGTCCTAATAACGGATGGGCTATGAATTTTCCGGTACGTGGCTTTAATGAATGCCTGATCATGTATGTGCTGGCAGCAAGTGGTCAGCAGTATCCGGTGAGCAGTGCGGTATATCACCGTGGCTGGGCTGAAAGTAATTTCTTTAAAAACGGGAAAAGCTTTTACGACATTAAATTACCGTTGGGTTTCGATTACGGTGGACCACTGTTCTTCTCGCATTATTCTTTTCTGGGATTGGATCCGCGCGGATTGAAAGATCGTTATGCGGATTATTGGGAGCAGAACAGGAATCATACGCTTATCAATAGAGAGCATTGTATTCGTAATCCAAATGGATTCAAAGGTTATGGTATTAATGCGTGGGGTTTAACTGCAAGCGATACCTATAATGGATATGCTGCACATTCGCCTACAGAGGATAACGGTACTATAACGCCTACAGCTGCATTGAGTGCATTCCCTTATACGCCTGAATACAGTATGCAGGCTTTAAAACATTTCTATTTTACTAAGGGTAGTCAGTTGTGGTCGCAATATGGTTTTGTAGATGCATACAACGAATCGCAAAACTGGGTGGCTGCATCGCATTTGGCGATTGATCAAGGCCCCATCATTGTGATGATTGAAAACCATCGTACTGGTTTGTTGTGGAAATTATTCATGAGTTGTCCGGAGATACAAAATGGTTTAATAAAACTCGGTTTTGAAAGTCCTTGGATTAAAAAATAAGTACATGAAACAAGTGTTCTGCTTATTGTTGGCTTCTTGTTACACACTGATATCATCGGCGCAGTCAAATAGCAAGGAGAAAAATAGTATTGCACCCGTTGGTGTAATAAAAGGTTTGAGCGATGAAGCATTGATGGAAACGGTTCAAAGACAAACTTTTCGTTTCTTCTGGCATTATGCACACCCTGTTAGCGGATTGGCACGTGAACGCAGTAATACGGTAAAAGCACGTTATTACTGGGACTATATTAATGAAGCATGGGATGAACCCAATTTGAGTACAACCACTTTTGGTGAAGAAGCTTGTGCCATCGGAGGAACCGGCTTTGGTATTATGAGTACCATTGTTGCAGTAGAACGTGGCTGGATTGGCAGAGATACTGCTGTAAAACGATTGATCAAGATTGCTGATTTTCTCATTCGTGCAGATGCTTTTCATGGTATCTACCCGCATTTCATGGATGGTAAAACAGGTAAAGCCATTCCTTTCGATCGATTGGATGATGGTGCTGATTTAGTTGAGACATCCTATCTGCTCATGGGCTTTCTCTGTGCGAAAGAATATTTTAATAAAGACAATATCACGGAAAAATACCTTCGTAAGAGAGTGGATCAGATGTGGGGCGCAGCTAACTGGAACTGGCATACCAATGGTGAAAATAAATTGTATTGGCACTGGAGTCCCAATAACGGCTTCGATATGAATTTCCCTATCTGGGGTTGGAATGAATGTTTGATTACTTATGTGATGGCGGCTGCATCTCCCCGTCATAGCATAAGTAAAGCCGTTTATGATGGTACATGGGCTGGCAGTAACGGATTTAAGAATGGAAAATCTTATTACGGTTATACTTTGCCCTTAGGCAATTTTGATAAAGGCGGTCCACTCTTTTTTGAGCAATACACATTCATGGGTATTAATCCAAACGGTTTAAAAGATAGCTTAGGTATTGATTATTTTGAACAAGTGAGAAATCATACCCTCATCAATCGAGCCTATTGCATAGAGAATCCTAAAAAATATAAAGGATATAGTGAATATTGTTGGGGACTTACCGCAGGCGATAGTTACAAAGGTTATGTAGCACATTGCCCCGAAGTAGATATGGGTGTCATTCAACCAACAGCAGCCATCTCGTCATTGCCATTTACGCCCAAGGAAAGTATGCAGGCCATGCGCTATTTTTATGAGGAATTGGGTAATAAAATCTGGAGCCCTTATGGTTTTGTAGATGGTTTTAGTATTCACCATAATTGGTATGCAAAATCACATTTGGCGATTGATCAGGGCCCTATTGTGGTGATGATTGAAAACCATCGTACCCAACTCATCTGGAAATTGTTCATGCAAATTCCTGATGTGCAGAACGGTTTAAAGAAACTTGGATTTGTTTTTCCTGCAATTACAACTAAATAATATCCCCGATGAGAAAATTGTTATTGCTTACAGCAGTCTTGTTTGCTTCTTTGGCACAAGCTCAGTTGAAAACAGTGGTGATGAGCTATAATGTCCGTTTTGATTCGCCCAATGATGGTGAGAACAAATGGGAGATTAGACGTGGGCATTTGGCAGGATTGGTGCGCTATCATGATCCTGAATTCTTGGGTGTACAGGAAGCACTGCATCACCAATTGCAATATTTGCAGGAATCATTACCCAATTTTAAATGGATTGGTGTAGGCCGCGATGATGGTCAGCAGAAAGGCGAGTATTCAGCCATCTTGTATCGATCAGATTTGTATGAATGCCTGCAGCAAAAGACTGTTTGGTTGTCGCCCACGCCTGACAAGCCTTCCAAAGGATGGGACGCTGCCTTGGAGCGTATTTGCACTTATGGTTTATTCAAGCATAAGAAAACAAAAAAATTGATTTGGGTATTGAATACGCATTTCGATCATGTAGGTAAACAAGCTCGACTGGAAGCTGCTAAGCAATTATGGCAACTAGCAGAAACTTTGCAACAAGAAAGGAAACTGCCTTTGGTATTAATGGGTGATTTAAATGTAAGACCGGAAGATGAGCCGCTGGTGTTTTTAAATAGTGTGATGGATCATGCCAGAAATCTCTGTGCACAGCCCTACGGTAATCCTGATACTTGGAATGCCTTTAAGTTTAAAGAAAGGCCTAATAGACAGATCGATCATATATTCCTACACAGAGCATTTCCTGCAACCGTACAGAAATATGCTACAATAACAGACTCGTATGATTTGAAGTATCCATCAGATCATTTACCTGTATTGGCACATCTTCAATTCAAATAGATGAGTATGGCTACAACTATTACCAGAGCCGATTTTATACAGAGAACAGCCATGGCTGGCGGAGCAGTATTGTTGCAGTCGCTGGAATCATGGGCCGGAGAAACTAAGCAAGTGCTACGTATTGGCGTCATCGGCTGTGGCAGCGTGAGTAATCGATATATTCCGCATTTGCAGACTTCGCCCTACGTGCAGATTGTTAGTCTCTGTGATATCCGTTATGAAAGAGCTGAAGCACAGAACAAACAATATAAAGTAGGTGCAGCTACTTATGCCAGTATAGATGCTATGCTTAAAGGTGTGCCTTTTGACATGCTGGTTACATTAACCGATATGCAAACGCATGGCAGTCTAAACAAACAGGCCCTACTTGCGGGTAAACATGTATGGAGCGAAAAGCCCATGGCCAATACTTACGCAGAAGGGAAATCACTGTTTGAACTGGCAAAACAAAAAAAGTTGCGCATTTGGGGTGCACCTGCTGTTGTGAATAGTCCTCAATTTGTTTTCATGAGTAAAGCCATTCAGGAAGGTAAATTGGGTAAGGTATCAGCTGCACATGGGCAGTACGGACATACAGGCCCAACTTGGAGTGCTTTCTTTTATGAACAAGGCGGTGGAAGTATGCCTGATCTGGGTGTGTACAATATGGCTACACTCACCGGATTACTTGGTCCTGCTACCAGTGTAATGGCCATGACGAGTATTGTGACACCGGAGCGACAAGTAGATGATAAAGGACAAATAAAAGTAGTTGCAGAAGACAATGCACATGTGTTGTTATCTCATGCTAATGGCGTCATTAGCCATGTGATGTGCGGCTTCAATTATTTTGACCCGCATGGGCATGAAGCCACTAATCAAACCTTGCATTCTATTCAGATTTATGGTACGCATGGCAATATGCGCTTGATTGGGTACGATTGGGAGCCTAATGGTGTGTACTTAGATACATCTTGGTCGGAGCCACCTGTATTGCATCAGAAAAGTGCAGAAGGCTATCAATGGCAGGAGGGCGCTACAAAAGTGGCTGAATCATTGATTCAACAAACGGAGCCACGTATTGCAGCAGAACATGCTTTGCATGTATTGGAAATTATTGAAGCAGCAAGAAAGTCACAGGAAACAGGCAAACGTATCAACTTAGTTAGCAAGTTTACCTGGCCCATGGTATAAAAATGTCAGACAACACGATCCATATCAACACCAAAGGTAATCCAGCCCATAAGTATGATGCAATCGTGATTGGCAGAGGCATCAGCAGTGGTGTGGTTACTAAGAAATGGCCCATGGCTTTTACTGTAAGCGCAGTGAACTATGTGGTTTGTTTATTCAAAAAAAATGAATGTTAGTATGCGGATAGCCTTTGAAAATATCAGTCCGTATGGATTAGCCATCGTGCGAATAGCCACAGGTTTGCTTATGGCTTATCATGGTATGGAAGTATTTGATGCGGCAGCCATGCACACTTATTATGACTGGGAAGCTTTTCAAAATTTTTCATCCCCTGAGCGAATTGTCTATGTAGGTAAAGGGCTTGAGCTGGTAACGGGGATACTGCTAGCGATTGGATTAGGTACGCGTATAGTCGCCCTATGTATGGCTGTTGTAATGTTCTATATTACTTTCTTTATTGGACAAGGAAGATTTTGGTATGAAGACCAGCATCCTTTCTTATTTGTGTTATTAGCACTGGTTTATTTTTTTGAAGGTGCTGCTACTTGGAGTGTAGATGCACATTTACGTAAATTAAAGATGGCTAAAATGAAAAAATGGTATTTGTTGGTTTTTGTTTGTTGCATGGCCTTGGGTGCAGACGCACAGCAGAAAACCTATTGTAATCCTATCAATATTGATTATGGATATACGCCTATTCCAAATTTTAGTGAATGGGGTAGACATCGTGCTACTGCTGATCCTGTAGTCGTAAATTATAAAGGCGATTATTATCTCTTCAGCACCAATCAATGGGGCTATTGGCATAGTGCTGATATGTTGAACTGGACTTTCCACAGCAGACGATTCTTGCGTCCGTGGAATGCCGGTTATGATGAACTCTGTGCACCTGCGGTGGGAATTATCGGAGATACGATGTTGGTTTTTGGTTCTACTTACTCACGCAATTTCACTATCTGGATGAGCACTAACCCTAAGGCCAATGAATGGAAACCTTTAGTTGACTCATTTGATATTGGTGGTTGGGATCCTTCCTTTTTTACAGATACAGATGGTAAACTCTATATGTACAATGGCAGCAGCAATAAGTTTCCGATGTACGGTGTGGAGTTGGATAGAAAAACCATGCAGCCCAAGGGTACAAGAAAAGAAATGTATTTGTTAGAGCCGTGGCGATTTGGCTGGCAAAGATTTGGAGAGCATATGGATAACACATTCCTCGATCCATTTATTGAAGGCAGCCATATGACTAAGTATAAAAACAAATACTATCTGCAATATGGGGCACCGGGTACGGAGTTTAGTGGTTATGCAGATGGTTTGTTGGTAGGTGAAAATCCGCTTGGCCCTTTTCGTGCTATGCCAGATCCTTTGAGTATGAAGCTTGGTGGTTTTGTGCGTGGCGCTGGTCATGGTGCTACATTTCAGGATAATTTTGGAAAGTACTGGCATATATCTACAACAGTAGTGTCGGTAAAAAACACTTTTGAAAGAAGATTGGGTGTTTGGCCTACAGGCTTTGATGCGGATGATGTGATGTACTGTAACACAACGTTTGGTGATTATCCGCATTATATTCCTTCCAAAGACATTACAGATGGATATGGTAAAGATGGTAAGTCGCCTTATTTTACTGGATGGATGTTGCTTAACTACAATAAGCCTGTACAGGTCTCCTCTACATTAGGTGGCTACTTGCCGAATAATGCTGTAGATGAATTGATCAAAACCTATTGGAGTGCAGCAACAGGCAATGCTGGGGAGTATATTCAAACAGATCTGGGCAATATCAGTACAGTAAATGCAATACAAATTAATTATGCAGATCAGGATGTAGCAACGGATCGATTGGGGAAAATTCCTAATCAGTCACATCGCTACAAGCTCTGGCATTCTGTAGATGGGAAGAAATGGCAGTTGCTGGTTGATAAAAGTAATAATGACAAAGATATTCCGCACGACTATGTAGAACTGTCTCAGTCTATACAAACAAGGTTTATCAAATTGGAGAATATCGCCATGCCAACCGGTAAATTTGCGATCAGCGGCTTACGTGTATTTGGGAATGGTAACGGTGCAAAACCAGATGAAGTGAAAGGCTTTATTGTGCTGCGTACAGAAAAAGATAAGCGAAGTGCATTCATTAAGTGGAAGCCCGTTGACAATGCTTTTGCTTATAATATCTATTATGGTACGCATCCTGATAAGTTGTATACCAGCATCATGGTACATAGTAACAATGAATATTGGATGAAAGCTATGGATGCCAACAGCACTTATTATTATTCGATAGAAGCAGTGAATGAAAATGGTGTTTCTGTAAGAACCAAACCTGTAAAAGTAGATTGATATGCGTAGATTATTGCTAGTAGTTATTGCCTTGTTTGTTGCGGACTTGATTACTGCGCAGCCCTTCGCTAATGAAATTGCTGCTTTCCGAAAGCAGGATAGTATTGCGATGCCACCCAAGAAAGCGATTCTGTTGGTGGGTAGTTCTTCTTTTAGGCTTTGGGATAACTGGCAGGATTATTTCCCCGGTAAAAAAATGATCAATCGCGGTTTTGGCGGTTCTTCTTTGCCTGATGTGATTCGCTACGCAGACGATGTCATTTTCAAATATCGTCCCAAACAAATTATTATTTATTGCGGCGAGAATGATTTCGCTGCCAGCGATACAGTTTCTGTTCCCACGGTAGTAGATCGATTTAAAACCTTGTTTGGCATGATTCGTGCAAAGTATAAAAGAGTACCAGTGGCTTTCGTATCGATGAAGCCGAGCCCCTCTCGCCAGAAGTTCTTACCAAAATATGTTGCTGCCAATGCTGCTATCAAAGACTTTCTTGCAGCACAAAAGCGCACTGCTTATATTGATGTATACACGCCAATGTTACAACCTGATGGCAGTGTCATGACAGATATTTTCAAATCAGATAATCTGCACATGAATGCCAAAGGTTACGCCATTTGGAAACAAGTAATGGAACCATATCTTTTACAATAAAATCGAGAACATGCAATCGTTGATGAAAAAATTATTCTTTGTGTGCTGCTTGCTAATGGTTATTGAGTTGCAAGCGCAAGATCCCAAAATGAAAAGCTTCATTGATAACCTGATGAAGCAGATGACGCTGGATGAAAAACTGGGTCAATTAAACCTGCCTGGGGCCGGCGATATTGTAACCGGACAAGCATCTAACTCCGGTATCGCACAAAAAATTGCCGAGGGTAAAGTAGGTGGCTTATTCAATATCAAATCTGTAGAAAAGATCAGAGAGGTGCAGCAGTTGGCAGTTACGAAGAGCCGCCTAAAGATTCCACTTATTTTCGGTATGGATGTGATTCATGGCTATCGTACGGTGTTTCCAATTCCTTTGGGTTTGTCTAGTACATGGGATATGCAGTTAATCGAGCGTAGTGCACGCATCGCAGCCATTGAAGCCAGTGCAGATGGTATTAACTGGACTTTCTCTCCAATGGTAGACATTGCTCGCGATCCACGCTGGGGCCGTATGGCAGAAGGTAGCGGTGAAGATGCATTCCTGGGTGCGCAAATTGCTAAAGCAATGGTCAAGGGTTATCAGGGTAGTGATCTTTCAAAGAACAATACCATTATGGCTTGCGTGAAGCACTATGCTTTGTATGGCGCTGCAGAAGCTGGCCGCGATTACAATACCACTGACATGAGTCGCATCAGAATGTACAATGAACATTTCCCTCCATATAAAGCGGCCGTGGATGCCGGTGTAGGTAGTGTGATGGCTTCTTTCAATGAAGTTGATGGTGTGCCTGCTACAGGCAACAAATGGTTGCTGACAGATGTGCTGAGAAAACAGTGGGGCTTCAAAGGTTTTTTGGTCACTGATTACACAGGTATCAATGAAATGGTGGATCATGGTATTGGCGATTTGAAAACAGTGTCTGCCCGCGCATTGGATGCAGGTATTGATATGGATATGGTGGGCGAAGGATTCCTGACTACGCTGAAAGCGTCACTCAAAGAAGGAAAGGTTTCACAACAACTAATTGATGCTGCGTGCAGAAGAATTCTGGAAGCAAAGTACAAGCTTGGTTTGTTTGAAGACCCTTATCGCTATTGCGATCCTAAGCGTGCCGCTACAGAAGTGTATACAGATGCGCATAGAAAAGAAGCACGTGCTATTGCAGCAGAAAGTTTTGTACTCATGAAAAATGAGGGCAATATTCTGCCTTTGAAACGCGGCGGTAAGATCGCATTGGTTGGTCCACTTGCTAACAGTCGTGAAAATATGCCCGGTACCTGGAGTGTGGCAGCAGATTCTAAAAAAGCTATTTCTTTATTGGAAGGATTGAAAGCGGTTGCAGGTAGCAATACACAAATTGTTTATGCAAAAGGCAGTAACCTTGATTATAATGCCAAGTTTGAAGCAGACGCAACCATGTTTGGAAAAAATCTAAAGCGTGATGAGCGTCCTGCAGAACAAATCATTGCAGAGGCTGTAGCTGTAGCAAAGGAAGCTGATGTGATTGTAGCAGCGGTTGGCGAGAGCGCAGAGATGAGTGGTGAATCCAGCAGCAGAAGCAATATTGATATTCCTCAAGCACAAAAAGATTTATTAAAGGCATTGAAAGCAACTGGTAAGCCAATGGTTATTGTATTGTTTGCTGGTCGCTCTATGGTAATTACGGAAGAAGCCAAAGAATATCCTGCTATTTTAAATGTGTGGTTCCCCGGCAGTGAAGCTGGTTATGCGATTGCGGATGTGCTGTTTGGCGATGTAAACCCAAGCGGTAAACTCAGTGCAACCTGGCCACGGAATATCGGACAAGTGCCCTTGTTTTATAACCATAAGAATACAGGTCGTCCTCTTGAAGAAGGTAAGTGGTTTCAAAAGTTCCGTAGCAATTATCTGGACGTAAGCAATGATCCGTTGTATCCCTTTGGTTATGGGTTAAGCTATACTAGCTTTAGCTATGGCAATGTTGTATTGAGCAGCAGTAAGGCCAAGGGTAACCAAAAGATTACGGCAACAGTGGCTGTTACCAATACAGGTAAGACTGCTGGTAAGGAAGTAGTACAATTATACATACGTGATGTAGTGGGTAGTGTAACCAGACCTGTAAAAGAATTGAAGGGCTTCCAAAAGATTAGCCTGCAACCCGGTGAAACCAAGCAGGTAAGCTTTGCCATTACACCCGAGGATTTGAAGTTCTACAATTACGAGCTGAAATATGATTGGGAACCAGGTGAGTTTCATATTATGGTTGGTGGCAACTCACGAGATGTTCAAAAAGCATCTATCCACTGGGATAAATAATGCATATGCAAATACATCATTTTCGCAACCTGTGTCTGGCTATTTTAGCCACGACACAGGTTGTTTGCGTTTCTGCGCAGAAACCAAAGACAATTGCACAAAAAGTAGATTCCGTATTAAGGCTGATGACACTTGAAGAGAAAATCGGGCAGTTGAATCAGTACAGTGGCGATTGGAGTCATACCGGCCCCATTACAAAAGATGGGGATAAGCAGGCACAGATTAAGCGAGGGCAATTGGGTTCCATGCTCAATATTGTGGGTGTTGAACATACACGAACACTGCAAGAGCTGGCCATGCAGTCACGCTTAAAAATTCCTTTGCTGTTTGGGCAGGATGTGATACATGGATTGAAAACAACTTTTCCCATTCCTTTAGCAGAAGCAGCAAGCTGGGATATACCAGCGATTGAGCGCAGCGCCCGTATTGCAGCAAAAGAAGCAGCAGCAAGTGGTATTCACTGGACCTTTGCGCCGATGGTGGATATTTCGCGAGATCCGCGCTGGGGCAGGGTAATGGAAGGTGCAGGTGAAGATCCTTTTCTCGGATCAGTTATCGCCAAAGCACGTGTAAAAGGTTTTCAAGGAAATGGATTAGGCAGGCTGGATGCAGTGATGGCCTGTGCCAAACATTTTGCAGCATATGGTGCTGCTGTTGGCGGTCGCGATTATAATAGCGTTGATATGAGTGAGCGCATGCTGCATGAAGTGTATCTGCCACCTTTCAAAGCAGCTTTGGATGCGGGCGTGGCAACATTTATGAATTCGTTCAATGATTTGAACGGCGTACCTGCTACAGGTAATCGTTATTTACAACGCACTTTACTGAAAGGTCAGTGGAAGTTTAATGGATTTTTGGTGAGCGATTGGGGCAGTGTGGGTGAGATGATAGCGCATGGTTTTGTGCAAGACAATCGCGAAGCAGCCAAAGCAGCGATCAGTGCAGGCAGTGATATGGATATGGAGAGCAGAAGTTATCTCCATAATATGGCTGATTTGGTAAAGCAACAACAAGTGCCAATAGCATTGGTGGATGATGCGGTAAGGAGAATTCTTACGAAGAAATTTGAAATGGGTTTGTTTGATGATCCTTTCAGATTCAGCAATCCGCAACGTGAACAGGCTGTCTGGAACGATCTTGCACACAAAGCTGCAGCATTGGATATGGCGAGAAAGTCGATTGTCTTGTTGAAGAATGAACAGCAGGTATTGCCGATTCAGGCATCAGTAAAGAAAATAGCACTCATAGGCCCTTTCATGAAAGCCGTGCGTGATAACCTTGGTTTCTGGAGTTATGAATGGCCCGATGATTCATCTACAATCGTAACACAGTATGCCGGTATTGTAAACAGATTGCCAAAAGATGCTATTGTACATTATGCAAAGGGATGCAATATCAATGATGCGGATAGTTCAGGCTTTGCAGTAGCGATAGCAGCAGCAAAAGATGCCGACATTGTTGTTATGAGTATGGGTGAAGCCAGAGACATGAGCGGGGAAGCTAAAAGTAGAAGTGGCATTCAATTGCCGGGTGTTCAGGAAGCTTTGATTAAAGCGGTTCATGCAACAGGTAAACCAGTAGTGCTTTTAATCAATGCCGGCAGGCCTTTGATTTTTAACTGGGCAGCAGATAATGTACCGGCGATTGTATACACTTGGTGGTTGGGTTCGCAGGCGGGTAATGCGATTGGAGATGTGTTGTTTGGAGCATACAATCCTTCTGGTAAATTACCTATGACTTTCCCGAGATCAGAAGGACAAATCCCTATTTACTATAGTCATTACAATACAGGTCGCCCAGCAAAAGATGAAAACAATCTCTTTTATGTATCGGCATATACTGATTTGCCTAACTCACCCAAATATCCCTTTGGCTTTGGGTTGAGTTATACGGAATTCAAATATGCTCCGATGCAATTAAGTGATACTGTGCTTAAAGGAAAAGAAACCCTGACAGTAAAAGTGCAGATAAGTAATCAGGGTAAATATGATGGAGAAGAAGTTGTGCAGTTATACTTGCGTGATGTGACTGCTTCTGTGGTAAGACCTGTAAAGGAATTAAAAGGATTTCAAAAAATCTTGCTCAAAGCAGGTGAAACCAAGGAAGTCATATTTCAGATAACAACAGATGATCTGCGTTTTTATAACGAAGCGTTACAGCATATCTGGGAGCCGGGCGAATTTCATGTAATGGTGGGCACTAGTTCTGCGCAGGTAGAGACCAGAAAAATTATTTGGCAGCAGTAATTACTTGCGGCGGGCTTTTTCCCAAACCACAGATTGTTTCTTGCCAAGGTAGCGAAAGAGTCCGGCCACTACCGCTGCGTTCATAAAGCAGAAATAATAGGGCACAAAAAACACTTTGGTTTTCATTTCTCTGGTTGATTGCCACCATCCGATGATGGCAAGTCCATAGAAAACTGTTTGTGCCAATAAGCTTACAACATAGAACCAATGTGCATCGCCCGTAGCTACTAACCATGCATTGCTGATAAAGGCCAATACAAGACAATAAGGCGTAATCGTCCAGCGAAGTACACGATGCGATAGATACATAAAGCTGAACAGCGGGTTGGGATAAGGGATAAGCAGTGTCCAGAGGCGTACAAAAGATTGGATGCCTCCGGCCGAGATGCGCACTTTACGTTTCCATTCTTCCTTGGTGTTTTCTGATGCAGCTTCAGTGGCATAAGCATCGGGGGCATATGCAATTCGGTAGCCTTTCATGGCAATGCGCATAGAAATCATAAAATCATCCAATAGGGTATCCGGCTCTACAGCTTCGTATAAAGATTTGCGAATGCTGAATAGTTCTCCTGCGGCACCAACTGCAGAATACAAACGCGCATCCCATTTTTTTAAGGTGGATTCATATTTCCAGTAAATACCTTCACCGGCTGTGGCATCAGCAGTCTCTTCAATTTTTACGCGCTTTTCTCCTGCAACTGCACCGGTTGTAGGATTGGTGTAATGTTTACAGATATTCTTTAGTGCTTGCTTATTTAGCAAAGTGTTGGCATCGGTAAAAATCAGGATATCTGTTTGTGCTTGTTCAATGGCGCGGTCTACCGCAGCAATTTTTCCTTTTCGTTCGGCCTCATGCATTAATTGTATGCGTGGGTGGCGCTGGATAATTTCGGAAGAATTGTCTGTAGAGCCATCTGTAACAAAAATGCAATGAAACTTGTCTGCTGGATAGTCGAGTGAAAGTGTATTGGCAATTTTTTCTTCTAGAATATAAGCTTCGTTGTAGGCAGCAACAATCAAGGTGATGGCCGGCCATTCATCAGGTGTTTCAGGTTGTTCCTTTTGTTTGCTAACAATTGACTTGAGTTTCTGTAGTACAAATAAAACGATGCCATACCCCAGAAAGGTATAGAAGACAATGCCTACGGCTATCCAGAATAGTACTGTCATAAGCGATAACCCAATTGTGTGCTGTGAACAGAATGAATACAGTTCCACCAGATGGCACGCAGCAAAACGATGCAATAACCAGGATTCCCTTCATTGATATATTGCAACATGTTACGCGGTGTTACCACTAGTAAGAAGAATAGGAAGAAGAGACAGTAATTGCTGATAGAAGTATTTTTACGGATGAACAATAACCTGTTTCGGTTCATAAAAAATACTTTCAGCGGACTATTCTTTCCAACTGACATAGATTCTTTATGGTAAATCACTGCTTGCATATTCAAGCCCATTGTATAACCGGCTTTTCTGAATTGCTCGCACCAATCCATTTCCTCGTAGTAAAGAAAATAGTTCTCTGCCATCAAGCCGGCTTTGGCCGCAGCAGATGCACGTGCCATCATGGCAGCTCCATGAATAAAAGCAGTTTTGCCCGTTAAATGATCGTATTGTCCCAGATCTTTTTCAAACTCACCAACACATTTGTTTCTAGCAGTACGGTAATTCATTGCAGTGAATCCGGCATACTGTAAAGTATCTGGGTTATCGTAATAACGGATCTTAGGAGAGCAGATACCAATGCTTTGATCTGCTTCCATCTGTTCAATCAGGGTCTGTATAAGTCCTTGTGTGAACTCTGTATCATTATTCACTAGGAACCAATAATCACCTTTCGCTGCACGAATGCCTAAATTATTGCCACCTGCAAAACCCAAGTTCTGATCTGAGCGAATGAAATGGATGGCTGGGTGAGCATCCCGCCATTGCGGCACAGGATTATCCTTACTGCCATTATCTACTACGATGATTTCAATATTAGGGTAATCATTGGTGTTTTGAATAGAATCAATTAACGCTTCTGTGACAGCTGTATTATTGTAGTTGACGGTTATAATGGATACTAGTGGACTCATTTTCTTCTGTTTTGAATCCAAGTATAGATTTCCCGATAACCAGTCGTAAAGAAATCGAAAAAGTGTAAGCGTACATATTTCTTTACGCAGATATAGCCAAATAAAACGCCAAATAAGAAGGTTGGAATACTTGCTACTGCAACACCATAAAGATTGTTCAGCAGGTAGATACCTACAAAATCGCCAATAACATTAATCACCAACATGATCACAACTTTAATGAAGTTCAGTCGAGGTTGATGAATTACATCCAGGGTGATGCCCATAAATCGGTCAATAGGGAAGAAGATAGCGAAGGTCATGAAGATGCGAAAAAGGTTGGCTGCTTCAGAGTCAACATATTGTTCTCCGCCTAGTAGTCTTACGCCAATATCAGCTAGCCCTAATGCTACAGCAGCAACAGGGATTAGGATAACTGTAAGTAAGCCTGCATATTTTTTCAGCAGCTTGGCTACTTCTGCCTCGTTATTCTCATTGTAAGCAGCTGACAAAACCGGCATACCTGTAGCAATAAAGCTGCGTAAAGGAATTTCGATTATTTCCATCAAGCGTTGTGGAATATTGTAGACAGCAACTGCAGCTGGTCCTAATAAATAGTTGATGATGAATGTGTCTGAGCTTCTTAACAGATTCGCGCTGATGGTTGTGCCAACACTGTACTTACCAAAGTGAAAAATTTCCTGAATACAAGATTTGGTTCTACGTTGTATCGTTCCCAGATGCAACCATTTTTTGTAGACAATATAGACTACAGTAGTTACCACCCCAAGCACATTAGCGATCATTAGATTTTGGATGGTCATTTGATTCATCCAAATTAATGCGAGGACATAAAGTAAGAAGGAACCTTGGTTAATAACGCGTAGATACAATATGCCATCGAATTTTTGTTCTGCCTGTAACACCCAGTGTGCAATTACCAAGGGAAGTGTTACCAAAAAGGTTACAGAGAACCATTGAATCACCACTTTAGTGCCTGCATCAGTAATGTAAGGCAGCGCAAATAAGGCTGGGATGGTGATGGCAAATGAAATGCCTGTAACCATCAATCCTAAATACCAAGTGCTGCCTACAACAGTTGTAGCTCTTTCTTTACTGGCGCCAGCATAAAACTTAATTAGGGCTGTTTGCAAAAAGCCGGTTCTGAATGTGTCAAGTAAAATGAATACAGACATGAAGAAAAACCAAACACCAATTTCTGCTGGTTTCATGAAGCGATACAAAATGCCAACAGTAACAACAGCCAATACCGCCATAATGCCATTACTGGCTAGTGATAGGAAGTGTTTGTTGCGAATAATAATCAGCAATTTTTGCCACATGGTGCTTGATAACGCTTGTTCTTATCAAAGTAAATGATAAAAAATCGGAATCAAACCTGTAGCTTTAATTATCTGTTTTCAATTTATTAACCATGTCTTTTTTTCGTCTGCCTGCTTGGATTCAGCCACACCTTTACCCCGGTAAAGCCTATGCTAATTTGAGCATAGAGGAAAAGGCTCGAATGAAAGCAGCGCTGAGTAGGTTTAATCACCCCGAGCCAATGATATCGGTGATGATTCCTGCTTGGAATGAGCAAGACAATATATTCAGAACCTTATCATCGCTGGCGGCCAATCAAACAGATGATCCGGTTGAAATTGTCATCATTAACAATAATTCAACAGATCATACAGCACAGTTATTGGAAGAGCTGGGGGTGCAATCCTGCTTCCAGCCGGAGCAGGGTATTATGTATGCGCGTGAAATGGGACTTGCTGTAGCTAAAGGCAAGTATCATCTCTGTGCTGATTCTGATACTCTCTATCCGCCCGACTGGATAAGGCTGATGGTGGAACCTATGAAAGCTGACGGAGGTGTGACAGGAGTTTATGGCCGATATGCTTTTATGCCGCCACCCGGAACAGGACGTTGGAGTTTGTGGATATATGAAGCGGTTACGGGTATCCTTGTACGCATCAGGAAAAAGAACAGAGAGCACCTCAATATGCTTGGCTTTAATATGGGTTTTGTAACAGCGATTGGTCGCGAAACAGGAGGTTTTAAAGTGAGAGCTGTAAGGAAGTTTGATAATGATCCCAATAGTAAGGATTTTACCTTGGTAGCTGAGGATGGACAAATGGCTTTGAACCTGAAAACAAAAGGTCGATTGGAGATGGTTACTAGTAGCAGAGCAGTTGTGTATACTTCACCACGCAAACTAGAAGCCGATGGTGGCGTTTGGCCAGCATTTTGGAATCGTTTATTGATTCATGGTAAAAATCTTGGGGAATACATTACAGGCAAATACCGCAAAGACGCCGATCTCTGATTAACGGAACATCGTTTTTAGCTTATCGATCATAATTTTAAGCTTCTGCATATATCTGGCAGATTCTCCAATTGGCTTAAAATGTTTCCATTCAGTCATGCGCAAATAGCTGAAAAACTCCTCCTGATATACTTTACTATATTCATAGCTGGTATACATGGGTTTTCTGGAAGTAAAGTGAATGATGCTGGGGTCGGGATTTGCTTCTGATGCAAAATGATTCCAGCCACTGTCTAAATGATACCATCTGCCTCTTAATACGATGTTTGCTGCGTATTGATCGGGATAATTAGCATACTTAATATTTTCATGCACACATGTGAGCACCTGACGGCCGATTTTTTCAGCTTCCCATTTTACTAAATCAACCAGATACAAGCCGGCATTGAAGTAGGGCGATTTCCCATCTATACCCAATTCCTGATAATTTTTTACACCTCCCCAATCATTATCGAAACTGACAATTCTTGGGTCTTGTACCATAGCGGCAATATTATCTCCAAGATCTGTGTGCCATAGTGTGCTGATCTCTTTTCGCACAATCATGTCAGTATCCAAGAATAAAGCTCTTTCACGTCCTTTGGGTAAATAGTGTGCCATGAAATAGCGCGCGTAAACTGTAATAGGGAAAGTAGTTTTATCAATTGGAAGTTTTACATCTAATGGTATTGCGTCACTAATATCTCTCCAAATAATGCTAAATCCATCTCTAACAACACTCTTTTCCAACTTCTTTTTAGACCCTTTACTGATGCCATCAGAAACCATAAATACTTCAATTGGCTCGCCACTGTGATGGTTTACCTGAATAGATTTTAATAATGCCGCTGCCATCGGCATAAAATGTTCATCATTCACCAATACGATTGTGATAGGATGGGCGGTATACATAAAGTCTATTTCTGATGGTAAAGGTAGTCTTCTATTGCGTTACTGATTTCGAAAGCACGCTTTTCCCAGGTATTATCTTTTGCAATAGCCAGTCTTTTTGCTATCAATGGCGCTGTGTTTTCTGTTAATGCCATATCAATAGCTTTGCTAAAGGCATTGGCATTTGCACAATAGTGCACACAATCGCCTGTAAACTTGGTGAGATCCGAGTTAAAGTCTGTAGAGATAGTAGGCTTTCCTGCACCCAGATATTCGAATAGCTTCAATGGAAATATTGTTCTGCTTACATCGTCTTTCTTGAATGGCAAAATAGCTACATCAAATCCTTTCAGTAAAGCGGGTAGGCGATCATAGTCAATTCTGCCAGTCAGGTGGATATTGGTTGTGTGAAAAAACCAGTCAGGCACAAATTCTTTTTCAATTGGTCCCGTAAAGACAAACTGTTTATCCGGATTCGCTGACGCTACTTCCTGCATAAGTGCATAATCAATTCTACGCTCAATATTACCTAGATAGCCGATGATCGGTCTGGGAATAGGCATTAACAATTCGTCAATTGTTAATGCAGGATCCAATGCTTTACTACTATGTGCAATGTCTGCAGCATTGGGTATGAATAAACAGTTGTTGTGTGTGGTTGATTTTTCTTCTTGCAATGCTTTGCTGGTACAGATCACCATGTCGCTGTTACGAATGAGCTCAACTTCAGAGATAATGCCATGCTTTTGATCGTAAGGTCTGATAATTGGGTCAACACAATGGTAAATATTGCATTTGCTGGGCAGCCCTTTGGCAATATTGGGAAAGTGGAAATTATAAGAGTTGATAAAAATGAAATCCTTGATTTGTCTAGAAGCGATTAGTTGTTGTATGCGCTTCCGAATAATGCCCTCACTATAGTTCAATAACTTTCTATAAAGCCAGCCCTCAGGTAAAAAATTCAATGAAGCTACAGGTGGCGTAACAACAAAATGCAGGTTGCCTTCTTGTTTGATGATGCCGTTGCTATTGGCGCTGAAAAGAGGCTTTCTGCTATTTAATGCAGCTGTGCCGCGTAATTGCCAATAGTCTTTCCAGGTAATTGGGTTGTCAATATAATAGACTTGGTTGTGTTTGGCCAACTCACGTGCAATGGTAATATTGGTTGACTCATACGGTCCGTCAAACCTTGGTAAACCTAATATGATGATATGCTCATTACGCAGCATGGTTTACGGTTGAAGTGAGTGGATCATGCTGCTGGGCAACATCTAATTGCTTAGTGATATTAATTAAAGCAGCTACCAAATAGAAGTAAATATTCATTGGGAACTGTACCAATGCTTCTTGTGGGTAGTTGCCAATATTGATTGCAAACGCAATTAAGAGCATCGACAAGCAAATGCTTTTGAGCATCGGATCCTTAATACTGAAATAATTTAAGATGCCCGATCTCAAAATGGTGAACATTAGTATACAGAACAGTAGCAAACCAATCCATCCTAATTCAACAGCTACGCGTACGTAACCACTGTCTGGTGGAAATTTTGCCAACATGGATTCTGGCGCAAATCTTTGTCCCCAAACACCGGTAGCACCAAGACCGCCACCCATAGGGTGCGATAAAATAAAAGGTTGAATTTTTTTCTGATTGGCTGCACGAACATTAAAAGAGGCATCTTCCGCTGGTGCAAATGCTGTTTGAAATCTTTTGATTAGCTTATTTTCTGTAGGCATCACGATTAATGTGCCAAAACCAATTGCACCAACAATTGCCAAAAGCAGCATATTCCTATTGAAGTTGAGCACAATCAACATGAATACACCTGCAGGTACTAAAACGTAAGCGCCTCTGGTTCCAGAGAAAAGCATAGCCCATAAAAAGATAAACGCAAGTACGCCCAGTATCCATTTTTTTGTTTGGGAAAGTGGCCCCATCATTAAACCAATACAAAGCAGCGCACCTGCAACCATGTTGTAAGAGAAGGTTACCGGATCGGGGAAGATGGAAAATTTTCGCCAGCGCCCATCGATGAAAAAGAGATCGATATTGATGGGGTTGGAGGTAAGTGAACGAAACTCAAAACCTGCCAAACCAATATATTCTTGTTTGAATGACCATAAAGCAGCAAAAAGACAATAGGCTAGCCATAGTTTAAGCAAGAATTTGATGAAGCCTACTGTCCGGATCTTATACATGAACAAGAAGTAAGTCAGCATGAATAAGGCAACAGATCTTACCGTATAAACCCAAGACATTCTGGAAGCTGCATCAGGGTTTAATACCTGCAGTAGGTTGTAGGAGATCCAAATAAGTATCATGATACTGATTGGATTCCTTAGCATCTCCCAGTTACGTTGAAATTTTTGTCGGAGAATGAATGCTAGCAGCAATATGCCTACCAATGCATCCATGGTTGTTCCCAGAGGAAAATCTACATTGGCAACATTGATGACCAGCATGATGAAGTATGCTGCTGTGAGTAGCAAGACAATACCAGCTTTCTGATAAGTGAGTAAGGTATAGAGTACCAATATGCCTATGAGTCCACCGATCACTGCTAAGCCTGGGATCATGCCAAATTTAGCAATAGCAATGGCCACAAGAAGTCCTGCCATTAATAAAACGGTGATCATGCCAATCATAAAACGCTTCCCGGACAGTTCAAATCCATGGGCTGCTCTTGCGCGCTCGATGCTGCTCAGTGATTCATCGTCTTTAGCAATATGTATTTTGAAGCCACTCACTAAAAGAATAAGAGTTTAATAAAGAATACAAATACGCTCACAAATGCCAATACCAATGCAGCTGTCTTTCTGGCTTGCTGAAATTTCTCTTCGTCAAAATCATTGTGTTTCGTCCGTTCTATTGATTCTATGGTAATTTTGGCCATCTTATGCTTTTTTAGGTACAAGGAAGAAATTCAATGCTGTTCTTTGATCATAAGGCACCAACTCGCCATTGTCATAAATGCTTACTTCGTAGCCAATACCTTCCATGAAGTCGAGGAACACTTTTCGTTGTGGTGTATTCCACAACTCGCAGTAAATAAGTGGCTTAAAACGATTGATGAGTTGAAGTCCGCCTGAAATCACTGCATATTCAAATTGCTCTACGTCAATTTTGATAGCGCTAATATGCCCCATGTGATTCAATTCTTTGATATCGTCAAGACGCATTACTGGAACTGAAAACTCTTCTCCCTGCATGGTAGCGAGTTCTTGAGGTAGTGCGCCTATTACATGGCTAAGCCCTTGTTTCTTAACATGATCAATTATGGGTGTAATCATGTTGATACGTCCGTTATGATCGCCTGCTGCCATGGGGAAAACCACCACGTTACTTGCGCCAAAGAATCGGATAATCTTTTTTAGTGTACGCACATTGTGCGGAATAGGTTCAATGGCTGCAATCCGACTGTTGGGTAATTGCTTTGATAATGGGATAGTGGTTATACCAATGTTGGCACCAATATCAATCACGGTGCCATTGTCTGGTACCATACTTAGAAAATGCAGAAACTCCGGATCGTATTTCGTATTACGGATTCTGTAAATGGTAAAAGCGGCAAACACGAACAGATAGTTCTGAAAGCCTAGTATCTTTTGAAGAATAATTTGTGTCCAGTTTTTTAGCATTCACTCAACAATTTAAGATTCTTCATCGGGTGGAGTATCGCCGTGATGAAAATGCTGTGTTGCTACGGATAGCTTATTTGCCCTTCTGATATGGGTTAGTGCCAGTATTTGATAAAAGATAAATACAGGTGCATGCAATAGTGCCTTGTAGATACTTTTCTCTGCCTTGCTTTCTTTTAGCGCAATCATGAAACTGATGAAGAAGCAGGCAAAGCCGCATAACCAAACTAGTAATCCAGTCATGCTAAAAAATGCATTAGCTATCATACATAAACCTGAGAGCGCCAAGAAGATAAACAGGGGTGGTCTTAGCAGAATTAATCCAAAGATGATTTGGTTAAAAGAAGCATTACGGATACCCTTGCCAATGATGGTAAATCCAAAGCTGAAATAGCGAAACCAGGTATTGATCCATCTGGCTCTTTGCTTTACCAACTGATCACCTTTAGAGGTTTTTTCATCATACACGATAGCATCCTCAGCAAATGCGATACGGATATTTCGTTTTACAATTTCTGCCTGCAGTACTTTATCAAATCCGGCACCTTGTACATTCAAGTGCTCCAGACATGCTCTGTATAAGTCAGTTTGGAATGTCATGCCAGAACCGGAAAGTGTGGCTGATGCGCCAATCGAGAACAATACATGTCCGTCGAAAAAGTGATAGTATAAATCTCTTGCGGCATCCAATTTGGCAATCTGAGTTTCTTTATTCTTGGCTTTTCTCAAACCTTGAATGGCTGAATAGCCTGCTTGTACATATCGATTCAATCCTACCAATAAGCCCGGCTCTGCGATATTATCGCTGTCCATAATCACAATATGGCTGTGTGGTCTCTTAAAATGGTTGATAGCATAAAAATGAGAACCGGTATTGCTGGCGATAACATTTGGTGGGCGTAGTAAAATCACCCGATCATCATTGAAATGCAGATTGCTGACATCACAGTTGTCGGCCACCACATAAATAAGGTAGTTACTGTATTGTTGCTTTAATAGTGCTGATACGACACCGGGAAGTGATTCTGTATATTGATAGGCAGTAACGATAACGCCAAAATCTGCAGCTGGTGCTGTAACAGGAAGTACTTGATTGCTACTTTTTTTGCCGGTGAGTCTGTAAAGGAAATACAATAGCAGCGGAAAGATCAGGTGATATCCAATTAGTAACTGCAGTAAAATCAACAGGTAGTCCATCATGTGCCGTTTATGGGTTATCCATTCAGCAGTTTCTTCAGAAAGCTTTTCTTTTCTTTGGCCCCCAATGTTTTATTGTATACCCAGCCGGTCATTTTTCCATTGATCTCTTTCAGGTAATCAATGGCATGTTTGTCGTCATCTGTTAATGCCCTTCCATTTTCGAATACAGGCACTATTTTTCTTGCAAACATGCTCCACTCTTTGGCGTTGTGTGAGTGTTCTAAAGAAGAACCTTCAATGAAAATGATGTCGAAATTATTCGCCAGTTGTTGTATCTGATGAATGATTGTCTGGTAATCTTGTAATTCAAGAATAGAGATATCTTCTCCTTTATTGCCCAATATAGCTACTGCGTTATCTCTTGGTATGTCAAACAGGTTGATTGTTCCCTGCAGGTAATCTTCCAAATACACAGCAGTATCAAACATTCTTGTTATTACAGGGTCTTTGAAATGACCATCAATCACTAGCACTTTTTTCTTGATCTTGGCATAGGCATAAGCCAGATTCAAAGTTGTAAAAGTTTTGCCAGCGCCTTCTTGTAAGCTGGTGATAAGACATATACGAGAATCCCCCACTTCTTTATCTACCTCAAAGCGTAATGCCCTTAATGCATTTTTAAATTGCTGCGTCTGAAAACTCTGACCATCTTCCCATGCAGTATGGGTGTGCAGATTTTTCGAAGAGAGCATGGGTAGTTGTCCAAGTACTGGTAGTCTCGTTTTACCTACCAAGGTCTTTGCGTCATGAATAGATTGGTCGAAATAGAAAACAATGACCAATGCTGCGAGGTAAATCACAAATGTGACAACCCCTGCCAATATCACTAGAAATATTTTCTTGGAAGGTTGCGCCTGATTGGGCATAGCTACTTCTACCTGACGTAGTTGCAATGCATAGCTGGCTTCGAGATTGGCTTGGTTGTATTTGTATAATACTTCCAAGTATTCTTTGCTGGCCAGGTCAATATCGCCTTCATAGGTTTGAATCACCGCTTCATGCGGCATTAATAAATCCAATCGTTGGTTCAGCGTATTGATTTCATTTTGCAGCGTAGCAATACTGTTTTTAGACATTTCAAGGTCTACTTCCAGTTTTAGCTTTTGTGCAACTAAGCTTTGTTTGGTTGATAACGGACTATAAACATTTCTGTCTGTAGATAGCTTGATCTGTTTATCAAGAATCGCCAATAAAGAATCTCGACGCTTCAGGTAAACAAAGTTGTAATTGCTTTTGATGAGCTCATCGCTGTTCTTCTGGAGTTGCATTTTTGTCTCAATCAACTTCTGATTGATTTCTTCTGTAGAGCGTTCCAGATATTGTTGATCTGAAGGATCAAATTTCTGGTTGATGACTTTCAATGTACCTGAATTTGCAGCGATGCTTTGCTCCAGCTTCTGCTTTTCTGCTTCATAGGAAGAAATCTGGTTATACAGTGCTCTCGCTTGCTCAGGCAAACTCAGGATTCTGTTTTGCAGCTTATAGCCTTTTAATTCCTGAATCTTATTGTTCAGGGTATCTTGCTTCATGGCTACCAGCTTTTCTAAAAAGCGAACACCTTTCTCCTGATTTTCGCGAAGTACAGTAGTGTAATACGTGATAAATTCGTTACAAATAGTATTTACAACAAAAGCCGATAAAACAGGATTTTCAGATTCAAACTCTATGTCAATAAAATCGCTGTATTCCCACCTGTATATTTTCAGTTTCTTCAATAGCGAGCCATCATCATAGCCCATTGAAACCAATACTTTGTAGAGACCAAATTGGTCGTTATCCCAAAGTGAAAGTGCTTCGCGTGTGTTGTATTTTTTGGTGTATACTTCAATCGCGTGCTTTCTTGCAGCGGGATTGAGGTCAATTACATTTTGGCTGGCTTTGCGATAAGGTTGCTTGTCAAGTAAGTCGTGCAGCATCAGCTTATAAGAAACCTGATCCAAAATTAGTTTCAACTGCATCGTTTGAATCAGGTTGCTAAACTCCTGATTGACATCTGATTCACTTTTGTTTTTATCTGAGCCGGGAATTTTTCTGGTATCATCAACAATACCTGTTGCAACCCTTGCTCTGGAGATATAAGTATCTGGAAGTTTCCTAACTAAGAAGAAAGTGGTAATAATAGCAACTATGGGCAACAAGAGTAGCCATAGTAAATGCTTTTTCACCAGCTTTAAAAAATACTTCAACTCCATTAGTTCACAGATTCCAGGGTTACACCAATCAATTCTTCCAATCTGCTCTTAGCTGTTAACAATGCGGCCTCAGCTTCAGTTATTTTTTGTCTGTTTTCCGCTATCAGCATCAAGGAGCGATTGTAATTCTCAAATGTTTCTTCGCCTTTTTCAAAGCGGTATTTTGTCTGCTTCAGCACAGCTTCTGCATCAAGCATTACCTGTCTGCGCATTTTTAATAATTGTTGCTGTTGTAAAAAAGTGTAGTATCTGGATTTTACTTCAGTGGCTAGCAAAAGTTCGTATTCTGCTTTTTCCAGCTTGGCAACTTCCAGATCTTTTTTGCTCATATTGATCTGGGGCTTTTTCTGCAACATGGTGCCCAGGTTCAAACTAAACCCTAATTGATAACCATTCAACAAATTGGGATTTACCAAAGTGGTAGAGTTGTTAGGGCTATAGAGATAGAAAAAATTAAACGCTTCGAACCAAGTCATTCGATCTTTCTTGAGCATATATGCCGCCTTTTCTACACGTCTATCGAATGCTTTTACTTTAGGATAGTTTTCCCTTGCAAGGCTAATGAGCTTTGCTACGTATTCTGGTGAAACATCCTGAATAATGGATTCTTGTGCTTTTGCTTGGGTGATGCTGTTACTCAGGAAAAGTACCAGCAAAACAAATTTTGCGCAGGTGAATTTGCTGCGCCTGAGTGAAGGTCTCCGTGGTATTTGATAAAATGTATAAGACACAATAAATCAGGCGTTTAAAGGTAAACAATACTCATCTGAATCGGCATAAACTTATCCACGCTTACTCACACATTTTCCTTTTGGAAAAGCGCGGGAATCGTTCTCAGAATCAGTAGAATATCCTTCCAGAAACTATTGTCCTTAGCATAGGCGTTATCCAGCATAATTCTTTCCTCTTCAGACATATCTCCGGCCTTGCCTCTTTTCTCCACCTGCCACAAGCCGGTAATGCCGGCGGGGGCCATGAAGCGCATCATGTATTTATCTGTTGTCAGCTTTTCAGCTTCGTATAATGGCAGTGGCCTATTGCCCACAATGCTCATATCGCCAATCAGTACATTCCAGAGTTGGGGTAACTCATCGAAACTGGTATTTCTAATGATCTTACCCACTTTTGTAATCCGTGGATCGTTTTGAATTTTCAGAAAAGCTGCCCCGGCTTCTGCTTTTTGACGCTTTTCATAGATTTTTTCGCAAAGGGTTTCTTTGTCTGTATAAATCGGTCGTTGGCATGGTGTGCCATTCGCTTTACATTCATCGCACAGGTAAGTACTGGTATCGGGTAGTGAACTACTTGCAGATGTAGAACCATACTGGTTCAGGTGCTTCAGCTCTTTCAGCTTTCTGTCGGCATTTGTATACATCGACCTAAACTTGTAAAAGCGAAAGATTTTATAGCCCGTACCGACCCGCAGAGAATAATAAATTACTGGTCCTTTAGATTCTAACTTGATCAAGATCAACACCAAGAGGATAAATGGCGACAAGAGCAGCAGTGCAGTACCGGCTACCAGTATATCAAATAACCTTTTGAGGAAGGGGGTTTTGTATTCGAAGCGGATGGTTTCTTTCATTTTGCCACTGAAGTCCTGCCAATGCGTTGCTAGAAAGCAAACCCTGATTTTGATAGCTTCCTGATCTAATGGTAAGCTGAATACTTCTGCAATGCCGGATGTTTGGGCAATCGTTAAAAGATTCTGGCTTCTGTTTTCAGCAATCAGGCAAATGGGAAAACGTTGGTGGTATTGTTTGCGAATTTGGGTGGCTAAATTCACGCCATTGGCAGATAGAATCTCGGCTTGTAATAAAATCAACAGCTTTTTATTATCAGCATTCTCGCTGATCTCATGCATCAGTTGCGTTGAATCATCATTGATGAAAAGATTACAAGTGTTTGGTAGCACCTGCTTCAGCTTTTCAGCCAAAAGGGTGTCTTTGCTCAGCAAAAAGATGGAGAACCGTTGGTCGTCTTGTGTCATCTACTCTAAGATACGGTGATGCCGCTTCTTTTCAATACCACTTTTATCCGGGCTTCCAGTTCCAGCGGATTAAAGGGTTTTACGATATAATCTTCCGCACCGGCTTCCAGGCATTTGATACGTGTGGATGATTCAGTATCTCCGGAGAGTACAATTACGGGTATGGATTTGAAATAACTGCTGGCTTTTACCTGCTGCAGCAATTCCAGTCCACCCATATTCGGTGTGGTAAGGTCAGAAATAATCAACTGAACCATATTGCCATTCTGCAGATAAGCCATGGCTTCTAATCCGTCTGCGCAAACAAATACATCGAATTTTTTGCTCAAAAATTTTTGCAGAACCAGTTGGATAGGCTCGGCATCTTCCACGACAAGAATTTTGGGTATTTGGGGGGTATTGTCGCTCATATCAAGGTTAGGGTTTCGGCAAGTGCTTAACGATGCCGATTACAACGCAATATACTCGGTTTCAGACGCAAATTAAGTTTTGCAATGACAGAATCTATTTTTTTAATATGATCTTTAGACCTCTCGGAATTGGATCGGTAATTAGAACAGGGGTCGCGGTTTCTCCAATACTTCAAATACGGTTTCATTAGGTGCTACCAATAACAAACTTCTCACCCTGCCATGTATGGGGTCTTCATAAGAAGTGATATCACTTAGAATGGGTGCTTTTTGCTTTAATGCCAGAGATTTTACCTCATCCAAATTTTTAGTGAAAACAGTGTACATACCAATACCCCTGTTGGGTAGTCTGGGTTTTGTTTTGGGTGTGATCTTTATCCCATCCCTAAAATCCATCATCAGTATATGCCCGCTAGAAGCGCCCTTGGCATACACGATGGTATATCGATACTTAATGCCCTCTTCTAATCCTAGGGGAGAGCCTTTGATTGTCGCTAGTTCAATATCGCGCCTTACTTCCCATCCCAGCACATACCTGAAAAAGCTGATCATGGCATCACTCATACCTGTTACTACCATGGATGCGTATCCTGGTCCGCCCTTGCCTGTAGCGGTATCGTAGGGTGCCAGCTGCGGCATGCCGTTGCCCCTTTCAATACCTGTGTGATGCACAAAATCTGGTCCCAAATAAGTTGCTTCCCAATCGCGATATTGCCCGCCATCTGGTTTGGGAAGTATGGTTTCCTGTAATGGTGCTTTTTTTGAAAACCCCAGTGCTTGTAACTCCTGATTCAACAATACTTGTTTTGCATTGGGGAAGCCTAGTCCAAATGAGCCCAGTTCGCGTATTTGATAGCTCTCGTGAATGAGTGCAGTTGGTTTTGCAACCACCAATAAGCGGATACGGATATTCTCTGGCACTGATGGCCTGCTCAGTTCGTATAGTTGCCAGTCTAGCGCAGCAGGTAAATCCCATTGTTTGATTAATGTTCTTTTTTGCAGCGCATTTAGCTTGATTGGTCCGCTTAGTTGCATACCCATGCCTTGTACAAAAAATCTTCTTGCGCTATCTAGGTTTGCTGTGGTTAATGTAACCGTATGTACTTGAAAACAGAGTGCGTCTTCTGCTTTGGATACAGGTATGGTTAGATCTTTTGTGGTTGGTTTAATTTGTTGTGCAAAAGCATCTTGTGTTGCACAATCAAAAGAACAAGCAAGGAGTAAGGCTAAAATGATTTTTAGGTGCTGAGCAATATAGCGCATGTTGTTTTGGATCAGTTTGACAGTGGGCAATACACGTAAAAATCTATACGCACATAGAACGCTTACGAAACTAGCTAAAATACGGTAGGGTTGTATGAACAGTTTTTATCTGGCTGAAGCAAAAGATTCATGTAATTTTTAAGTGTGTTTTAGTGTAAAGGCGTAACTTGTATAGATGCTCAAGGAGCTGAAATACATACTGCTGCTGTATTTGGGCATGTCTTTTGTCCAGAGTTGGGCTCAATCGTGCCCCCCTAACATTGATTTTGAATCAGGAACTTTATTGGGTTGGAAGTGTGATACAGGAAGGGTAATGGCCAGCGGTACGCCCATGTTATGGGAGAGTGGTCAGGTTTTCGGTAAGCATGATGTGTTTAGAAATGATCCATTAGCGGGTGGGGATGATTATTTTGGTGGTTTTCCTACTGCTTGTCCCAATGGAAGTGGTTATTCTATGCGCTTAGGTAATAGCGGTACAGGTGCTGAAGCCGATAGGGTTACCTATAGTTTTCGCATTCCTGATAATGCAGATGTCTACAGCGTTGTGTATTGGTATGCAGTTGTTTTTCAAAATCCTAATCACGCGCCTAATGAGCAACCAAAGTTTACAGTAAGAGTAACAGATGAAACAGACGGCACAGCTTTACCCTGCGCATCATTTACTTACGTAGTGAGCCCTGCATTGCCCGGTTTTCAAGCTTCTTCAAGAGGTGGTTCAGTTTTGTATAAAAGTTGGACACCGGTAACAGTTAACCTCAATAAACGTGCAGGCCACGTCATTCAATTAGAGTTTACCACAGAAGATTGCAGCAGGGGCGGGCACTTTGGTTATGCGTATGTAGATGTGGACAGTGACTGTGATCAACCACTTCGCGGAGCAGGCTATTGTATTGGTGATCCTGCGCTCACGCTGGAAGCACCTTTTGGGTTCGAGCGCTATGCATGGTATATGAATCGAAATTTTGGTTCGGCAGTAAGTACCAATAACCGATTGGTCTTAACGCCACCACCAGCTGATGGCACTCAGTATTCACTGGTATTAAAACCCTACGAAGGATATGGGTGTGAAGATACCCTGCATACCGTTGTGCGATGGGGTAGTGTACCTAAGTTCAAAATCACCGGTGATAACGCTATTTGCTTAGGTGATGAAATGCAAATGGATGCAGGTTTTACCTCTACTGATGTGCGGTTTAAGTGGTCACCATCTTTTGGCTTATCCAATCCGGATGGCAGCAAAACCAAGGCCAAGCCTGTTGGGGATACACGCTATATATTATCTGCGATTGATAAAAACTCTGGTTGTACAGTCAGAGATACATTCACTGTGAGAACCATATTCATGGATACGGTTCTGCGCGTTACTGGCGATACAGTTGTTTGTGGCACTAATCCATACACGGCTTCTTTTAAAGCGATAGGTACAGATATTACTTGGTATCGCGACGGACAAATTTTGCCAGCCCCATCGGTCCGAGATATGTATGTGCCAGATATTGATGGTAGGTATTATGCTATACTTAAGGATGGTATTTGTGTAAAGCGAACCAATACAGTTTTTGTTAGAAGAAGGCCTAAGCCGTCAGCGCAATTTAATGTCTTGCGTGGTGATCAATGTTTCTTGAATCATGAAGTGAGTGTGGCTGCAAATGCCTCGGGTGTATATCCGGTTAAATGGCAATGGACTCTTGGCGATGGACGTACACTTGCTGATAGTGCCGTTAGGTTTGCCTATACCAGTGCAGGTGTATACCGACCTTTGTTAACAGTAACCAGTATAGATGGATGTAAGGATACAGTCAGTAGGCCAGTGCAAATCTTCGCGCCACCGGATCCTAGATTTGATATTGACAATGCTTGTGTAGCAACCACTACTGTCTTTACCAACAAAACAATCATACCGGTGGGTGATCAGATGCGATTCAGGTGGAATTTGGGTAATGGAGTGGTTTCTGGTCAAACCAGTGTTGCAACTATGTATGATAAGCCGGGCATCTATACCATTGTGCTGGCAGCTATTTCTGATAAGTGCTCCGAAGATACAGTGTACAATATCCGGAGAGTCAATGTGCAATATGCTGCACCTCCTAAAAAGCAAACCATCAATACTGCTTTTGGCTATCCTGCGGTTTTGAGTACAGTCAATAAAGGTTTCGCATATAAGTGGACACCACTCTTGGATTTAAGCAGCGATACCAGTGCAAGTCCAGTGTATACTGGCAATACAGATCGACAGTATTTAGTACGAGTTACAAGTCCAAGTGGCTGCTTCGTTGTAGACACCGTGCAACTCATCACCTTCAATAAGGCTGATATTTTTGTGCCATCTGCTTTTACACCTAATAAAGACGGTAAAAATGATCGCTTAAAACCAATCACTGCAGGCATTAGGCATTTGCAGTATTTCCGGATATGGAATCGTTGGGGGCAATTGGTCTATCAATCGGTTACTGATTTGCCGGGTTGGGATGGAACTATTCAGCAAGTGGCTGCTCCCGCAGGTACCTATGTGTGGGAAGTAAAAGCGCTCGATACAAGAGGATTCCCTGTACAAAAGAAAGGTACTGTTGTGTTGATTAGGTAGCAATCCTATTTGCTCTATTCATTACTAGAAATAAAGAGCCCCGCTGTAGAAACAGCAGGGCGATTCTAACGATTGCTTGCCATTATAAGAAAGACTCTTTATTATAAACGTTCTCCATGTTGGCTCCAGTCAAGCCCTTCTGATTCTTCCACTTCAGAAACACGTAATGGTGAGATCATATCAGTGATCTTCAGCAAAACAAATGTGCCTCCAAATGCAAAGACAGAAACCAGCAGCATAGCCCCCAAATGCGTAAGAAATAATTTTGTCTCACCAAAGAATAAGCCATTGTCTACCACCAAGGAATTGATGTTTTTGTGTGCAAATACACCGGTTAGTATCATACCACTAATTCCGCCAACGCCGTGACAAGGGAATACATCCAATGTATCATCGATGGATGTTCTCGTACGCCATTCTACCATCATATTGCTTACGATGCTGCTAACAATGCCTACAGTAAGTGAGTGCGGCAAGCTGATGAATCCCGCCGCAGGCGTGATAGCAACTAGTCCAACCACTGCGCCTATGCAAGTGCCCATGGCACTAGGTTTTCTACCTCTGATGGCGTCAAAGATGATCCAAGTGAATGCAGCTGCAGCTGATGCAGTAGTGGTAGTAGCCAATGCTGTTGCGGCTAAATTATTGGCGCCGAAAGCGGAGCCCGCGTTAAAGCCAAACCAACCAAACCAAAGCAGGCCTGTTCCCAACATGACGTAAGTAATTCTTGCCGGACTATGATTCGGTACATTTCTGCCTTTCAGATAAATGGCGCTCGCCAATGCAGCCCATCCAGCACTCATGTGTACTACAGTACCACCTGCAAAATCTAGTACACCCCATTTGGCCAGAAATCCATCCGGGTGCCAAGTGGCATGTGCTAATGGTGCATAAATAAAGACTGCAAACAAGGTAATGAATAGTATATAGGAAGTAAACTTGATACGCTCTGCAAATGCACCAGTTATTAGGGCTGGTGTTATGATTGCAAACTTTAGCTGATAAAAAGCAAAGAGTAGCAATGGAATCGTTGGTGCTAGTTTCCACGGTGCACCGTCAATGATGCCGCGCATCATAAAGAAAGTCCCGGGATTACCAATGATGCCACCGATGGAATCGCCAAAAGCAAGACTAAAACCAACCACTACCCAGAGAATCGTGATGACTGCCATGCTGATATAACTCTGTAGCATCGTACTCAAGACATTCTTCTTGTTCACCATGCCACCGTAAAAAAATGCCAGTCCGGGTGTCATAATCAGTACCAGTCCTGTAGCACTCAACATCCAGGCAGTATCTGCAGCGTTGATTTCCGCATAGGCTTTTACCTCTCCGGGTACATTCGGGAAGATCATGCTCAAGATCACAACGCTGATCAATAGAATGAAGGGTAAAAGGGCCAATCTGCGTGTCATCGACATATACAAATAAAATTAATGTTTTATTTAATGAATTATGTGTTCAAATTAACGATGAAAAATTCAAAAAATAAAAACATATAAAATAATTTAATGTGAATTTTATTTTGATTTCCTTGTAACTATTGCAATCCAAGTCCGTTCAGCAGGAAATAATTTGACTATGAGACGTCTTTTTTTGGCTGGTAGCTTGCTTTTTTTAGCGCTCACCAGCTTTGCGCAAAAAACCGTGTATGATGCCAATGCTACCAAAAGAACTGTGGGCAGCTTCCATGGGGTTGATGCTTCTGCCGGTATTCAGGTATTGATCAGTCAGGGGAATGAAGAAGGGGTAGCCGTTAGCGTAAGTGATCCCCAGTATGCAGATAGAATCCGTACAGAGGTGAAAAACGGCATTCTGCATATTTATCGTGATAGCGATTGGCGTTTTTGGAATCAGCTAAAAAATTTCCGCGCAACAGTATATGTGTCGTTTAAAGACTTGGATAAGATTGAAGTGTCTAGCGGAGCTTCTGTAAAAGGCGATATCAAAGCAGATAATCTTAGCACACATCAGAGTAGTGGAGGCATGGTGTATTTAAAAGGAAGTGTAGCTAAATTAAAATCAGATGCCAGCAGTGGTGGTATGCTTCGCGCATATGATCTTACTGCAGATTATCTGACCGCTGATGTCAGCAGTGGTGGCGGTGTTGAAGTTACCGTTCATAAAGAAGTGAACGCAGAAGCAAGTAGTGGCGGTTTTGTGCGCTACAAAGGTCAAGCACTGATTCGTGATATTTCTACTAGTAGTGGCGGCTCTGTAAAAAGAATCAAAGAGTAAATCACATTCAGCCTGCTGCAAATGAAAATCCCCATCCTGAAATTTGTTTCGGTATGGGGATTTTACTGGGTTGTAGTTGGAAAGAAAAATTATTGACGGCCGGGATAGACTTTCAGCGCTGCTTCCAGACAATCCATGGCTGCATGAATCGATTCGATATTCAATACATAAGCGAGTCTTACTTCTTGTTTGCCCAATCCCGCTGTGCCATAAAAACCGGTAGCAG
>JACCDH011003079.1_pt1 | contig 72600 bp, 75 predicted proteins | sample 7442481 | NCBI WGS metagenome assembly JACCDH01 (sample SAMN15323433, study PRJNA562643) | freshwater metagenome | isolation source: river surface water | place: USA:Blue River Watershed | collected 2017-08-15 | reverse complement strand
TCATAGCACTCCTCTTCAAGACGGTTGTAACTGATCCGGGTAGTTCTATGTCAGTTCTAAATTTTAGCCAAGGTGAAACTGTCAGGTATTACGTTAATTTTTATTCATCACACCAAAATCGGCTTATGTCACTGATTTTACAGATTTAATCTCCATGAAAAAAAGTGCTCTTAAGGCTCGCTCGCAGAACCTCAAGGAGGTCTTTATTTTTTTCAATTCAAAGTTTTCTTGTTAGGATGTGCCATTCATAAATGAAGGACGGATTCCATGCTCAAAGACTCTTTTATCATTCACGCCAAACGCACGCCCGTTGGATCTTTCGGTGGTCAACTTTCATCAGTCCGAGTTGATGACCTACTCGCCGAACTTTTTAAGGATTATGCGCAGAATACTAAGCATGATCTGACTGAGATCAATGACACAATCATCGGATGTGCCAATCAGGCCGGTGAAGACAATAGAAATCTCGCTCGTATGAGTCTTCTGCTCGCAGGTTTTCCCTATGAAGTGCCGGGAACAACGATCAACCGCCTTTGTGGATCATCACTCGATGCAGTGATGGATGCACATGCTAGAATTTCAGCTGGCTTCGGCGACTGTTTTATCGCCGGTGGTGCCGAAAGCATGTCCCGAGCACCTTATGTGATGTCCAAGTCTCAGTCGGCCTTCGATCGTACCCAAAAAATTTGGGACACCTCAATTGGCTGGCGATTTGAGAACCCCAAACTTGCTGAAAGATTTCCGCTTTTAGGAATGGGAGAAACCGCAGAAGAAGTTCAAAAAGTTCATCATATTTCTCGCGAAGAGCAAGATCAGTTTGCTCTTGGATCTCACCAAAAAGCTGTGAAGGCCCAGGAGAAAGGTAAATTTAAAAATGAAATCGTACCGATCGTTATTGAAAGCAAGAAAGGAACTTTAAAAGTCGAAGCAGACGAGGGTCCACGTGCAGACACCTCTTTAGAAAAACTTGCTAAATTGAGACCGGCATTCAAAAAAGATGGGACGGTGACTGCAGGTAATAGCTCCTCTATTAATGATGGAGCAAGCATGGTGGTGGTATGCTCAGAAAGCTTTCTTCTGAAACATAAGATCCAACCGATTGCTCGAATCACTGGCGGTGCCGTGCATGGCCTTCATCCAAATGTGATGGGGTTGGGTCCGGTTGGTGCAATAAAAAAACTATGCCTTAATTTCAAGCACAATATTGCTGACTTTGATGTGATCGAACTTAATGAAGCCTTCGCGGCCCAGGCGATTGGTTGCATTAAAGAACTCGAACTCGATTCTGCTAAAATAAACCGTCTCGGTGGATCGATTGCGATTGGTCACCCACTAGGAGCTTCTGGAACAAGAATCTTGACCACACTTTTACATCAAATGAAGAGCGACCCGAGTCTGAAAAAGGGACTTGCTTCTATGTGCATTGGTGTCGGTCAAGGCATCGCACTATCGGTGGAAAGATGTTAAAAATTATTTTAGGCCTATGCCTTTTATTGAGTCTAAGCGCTCACGCCTGCTGGAAAGTCGAAGGTTCATTTGCTGTCGACGGTGAAACCTGGAAAATTAATCAAAAATTCGATCACGACAAAGACTACATGTTTTCGATGGGGACTTTTATTCTAAAACTAAGAATTGGAGCAACTAAGAATAAAAAAAATAGTCTTCAATATTCTGTTCAGGAAAAGAAAGGAACAACCCTTGGCCTTATAACAAAAGGTGAAGAAGACATCGAAGTAGATAAGACCAAAGAGATCTTCGCCAAAGGCGAAGAGGGTCAACCAAATTCAATACTCACTATTAAAATGATTCATATCTAGGAGTTTATCATGAAAGAAATAAAGCTTTATATTAACGGAGAATTTAAAACATCTGAAAAGTTTTATACGTCAGAAAATCCGGCCAACGGCGAAGCCGTTGCAAAAGTCTACCTCCCGTCTGAAAAAGATATTGATCAAGCGGTTGATGCAGCTGAAGTCGCTTTTCACTCAGCTCAATGGCGTAACATGGATCAAATGAAGCGCGCGGACATTCTTGAAGCGATCTCCGAGAAAATGAAAGAAAGAAAAAATGAACTCACAGAACTCGAAATCGCCGATTCAGGCTCTTGTGTAAGAAAGGCCAAGGCAGATATCCACAATGCCGCCTCCTATTTCAAAGTCCTTGCAGGCCAACTAAGAAAATTTCAATTTGAAATCAAAGACGAAAATGCTTCAAGAGCGGGATTTTCACATAATTATAAAATCTACGAACCCGTTGGTGTTTGCGCGCAAATTATCCCGTGGAACTTCCCTCTCGTCATGGCCGCGTGGAAAATTGGTCCCGTTATCGCTTCTGGTTGTACGACTGTGCTTAAGTCAGCACAAGAAACACCAGTGACAGCTGGGATTCTCGCCGAAATTTTGAATGATGTTGGTCTTCCAAAAGGAGTCGTTAATATCATCACCGGTGGCGCCAAAGAAGGCGAATATCTACTCTCTCACTCAAAAGTAAAAAAAGTGGCCTTCACTGGATCAACTCAAGTTGGTAAGAAGATCATGCAATCGGCCGGTAAGAATATTCAGAATCTCTCCCTAGAGCTGGGTGGGAAATCGGCCAATATTGTTTTAGCAGACGCAGACCTTTCAATTGCCGTTGATGGTGCTCTATATGCCTTCCTCTATCACTCAGGGCAGGCCTGCGATTCAGGAACAAGACTTTTCGTCGATGAAAAAATTTATCCATCCTTCAAGGAAGCTCTAATCAAAAGAGTGGCCGATGTTAAGGTTGGTACTCCCAACGACCCTGCTACTGGCTACGGGCCGGTGATTAACAAAAAACAATTTGATAGCATCATGAACTATATCGAAGTCTCTAAAAATGAAGGCGCGAAACTTCTTTTCGGTGGAGCAAGAGCAACTGGTGGTGAACTAGATAAGGGGTATTACATCCAGCCAACCCTATTTGAAGTTTCTTCAGATAATACAATATTTAACGAAGAAATTTTTGGACCGGTTCTCGGAATCACTCCATTTAAAACTGAAGCAGAAGCCGTAAAACTTGCCAACAATTCTGTTTACGGTTTAGCTGGTGCTGTATGGTCAAAAGATAAAGACCACGCTATCAAGATCGCCAAACAACTTGAAACAGGAACTGTTTGGATTAATGAGTATCATCTCTTGAACCCAGGTATGCCGTTTGGGGGCCATAAACAATCTGGTATTGGCCGTGAAATGGGTGAAGAAGGACTTAAGTCTTATCTTGAAGTAAAACATCTGTGGGTTTCAGATTGTGATGAGAGAGCTAAAAAACCTTGGTTTGATGCCATCTTCTAAAATAAGAAGACCCGCCTTTCGGCGGGTCCCTTTGTTCGCTTTTATCCAGACTACTTAGATAAAAAATTAGCCGATAAGTTTAAGAGCAGACTGGCCACTCATGTTGGCCTGAGCGAGAACCGAAGTACCAGCGGCACCCAAGATATCGTTTTTCGCTTTAGTTGCAGTTGCTTCAGCATAGTCCACATCACGGATACGAGAGTTCGCGGCTGAAACGTTCTCAACGTTAACTTGTAAGTTGTTCGATGTTGACACTAGTCTGTTTTGAATACCACCCAGGAAAGCTCTATAACCAGAAACTTTTTCAATGGCCGCATCTACTGATGCTAGAGACTGCTGAGAACCTTCTTTAGTAGAAACTTCAATTTCTGAGAGACCTAAACCATCCATACGCGCATTCACTTGGCCAGAGTCGTAGGTAATTCTATCTTGGAAAGCATCGTTGTTAGCACCGATTTGGAAATCGTACATGCCGCCTTCTCCACTAAGAAGTTTCTTACCGTTAAATTCTGTCACTTGTGAGATACGCTCAAGTTCGAGTTTTAAGTTTTGGTACTCCATATTCGTCATCCCACGCTCAACATCACCAACAGTGTCAGAAGATGTTTGGATCGCAAGTTCACGCATACGAGTCAAAATCGAAGATACTTCGTTCAATCCACCCTCTGCAGTTTGGACCATTGAAATACCGTCGTTCGCATTTCGATCAGCTTGTTTTAATGAACGGATGTTTGCTTTCAATTTTTCTGAGATCGCGAGACCTGCAGCATCATCTGCAGCTTTCGTGATTCTCGAACCGCTAGAAAGCTTAGCTAAGTTCGATTCCGACTCTCTTGTGTTAATTCCTAGCGACCTTTGAGCAGCAATGGAAGCAACGTTTGTGTTGATACGAAAACCCATGAAATCCTCCTTGGTTTATACCCTCATCAATTCCGTGATGATCAGTTCCCAACCTTGAGAGACTTGATAAGCTTCCGTGCTTAAGTTTTTTTATGTCTTCACTCTTGTGCAGACGTGATGCTAATCGGAACAGGATTTCTTAACTTAAGAATATTTTCTGAAATAAAAAAATATTTTACATGCCTAATATCCGACTATTTAGCTAGCAGTCCCCAATACAGAATAGAATTAGAGGCTTAAGGATTCACAAGAACAAACTTGGCCGCTATGATCGTATTATGAATTTTGCCAATCCAATCTTAATATGTGATGAAAACGAAGAATTTCGGGTCTTGATACGAGATATGCTCACTCGCAATGGTTTTTTTCATGTTCTCGAAGCCTACAATGGGATTGAGGCAATTGAACTTCTTAAAGATACGAACAACTATTTTGTTGTAATGAGTGCTAAAGAATTGAGTCCAGAACTATCCAAGGCCCTTAAAAGGCAGAAAAACTTTATTGTTCTCTCCAATAACTCTGACCCTAAGACGACTTCTCTTGCCATTGATCTAGGAGTTGGGCACATGGTATCTTACCCTCTGCAATCACGAAAATTGATTGAAAAAATTAACTCACTTCTCTAGTGGTACTCAGAGTACGGAAGGTTGTTGATCCCCATCCATGACTTCAAATCAATTTCAACATGCTTATCAAAATCTTCTAATTCGAAATCTAGCTTATTTACTAAAATTTTTGCATAAGTAAGTGCGTTTCCACTATTCCAAAGTCCTAAATCGAGGTTCACCATACGAGTCCATGTTCCAGTGTTAACGAAGGTCGTCCCGTCGTTAAAGATCCTGAGCGTTGGGTTGTGTGTGTGCCCTACAATTAAAACTCGCGACTCTGGATTTTTTTCAAAGAATTGCCTTGTGAGCGACTCGTAGTCTTGAAAAAGCTCGAGCTCTCGGAATATGTCTTCGAAAACCTGCTTCAGGCTGCCTTTTACCATATAGAAATGCCAAAACCTTACCATCACGAAATAGTAGAAATTTGAGAGGATAAATCTCACGGTAAAAAAAGTATCAAACAGGATTCCATGAATCATAAAGTGCTTGATCGGCCTTACGGCATTGATAAAGTGCCGCTCCTGTTTATATTTATTAATAACGTTCGTTACATAATAAGAGCCCCAGGGTGGGATAAAATATTTTTCCCCATTCAATGTTTCTACGATGGCATTTTCTTGGTCAAATTCATGGGCCCGTTCATATTGGTGACCATGCTGAATAAAAACTCCCTTCACTGGGACATGAGTCGAAATCGAATTCGTCAAAACAATGTTTTCTCTAAGAGTACCAAAATAATTTAAAAACTCTTCCTTGAGAGAATCAAAAACAAACTCTGCATCATGATTCCCAATGATGTAGACAATTTTTTTATGAGGAGTACTTAGAAATTTTTTCAATGCTTCGAGGACACCTACGTGCGCACTCATGATCATCCGGAGCTTCGCCATAGCGGCCGTTTCACTCCAGAACTCATCATCGAAAAACTCAACATACGGAACGGCAAGAAAATCAAGAAAATCACCATTGATCACAAGCTCAACATCAAGATCTTGGTAATCACCAGATGAGTAATATTTCAAGAAATCAATCAACTCGTTATCATAGTGAAAATCTTCCAGAAGATTTCTTTTTCCTTTGAACATCTTACCAGCGGAAAGATGCAAGTCAGAAATAACCAAGACAACTTTTTGGACATCATACTTTAGATGGGATTTCATAGGCCTTCTTACCAAATAAAAGGGGAACTTCTTGAAACGCAGGACTCACAGGTATAAAACTCACATGGGAAGATGTTTTATTTTCAATTTCCACCACTTCACTTTTCCCTGAATTTACAGAGATAAATTTAAGAATCTTTCCACCCACAACAAATTTTCCTATCTGATTAGTGAGAGATTTGTTTTCAACAATGACTGAATACACGGGTCTGACTTTTTCTGGAGAAAGGACTGACATGCTTCGATCATTAACCTGAACAATAAATCCCTCCGGCCTAACATCAGCGAAGCTCAAAAGTGGATACAATATTAAAAACCAAAACCTCATAGCATAAACCTTAACTCAGAGAGTTTCTTTATCTCGTCACGAAGCTTAGCAGCTTCCTCAAACTGAAGACCGGCCGCAGCCTCTTTCATCAGTTGTTTTAGTTCTTTAATTTTAGCATCAATTGCCTGAGGTGAAAGAGACTCTTCAGATATTTCCTTAACCCGCCTTTTCTTGTCAGACTTCTTGGCGCCACGGAGGATTTCAATGACACCACCGCCAACCTTCTTGTTAATCGTAAGCGGCGTGAGACCATGCGTAAGGTTATACTCATGCTGCTTCTCACGCCTTTCAGAGGTAATTTTCATCGCTTGAAGTATACTTGGAGTCTTTTTAAAACCGTAAAGTAAAACTCGTCCCTCTGAGTTACGGGCCGCACGTCCAATTGTTTGGATAAGGGAGCGAGTCGAACGCAAAAATCCCTCTTTGTCAGCGTCAAGAATACCAACGAGTGAAACCTCAGGAATGTCCAATCCTTCCCTGAGTAAATTGATCCCTACAAGGATATCGAATTCGCCTAAACGGAGATCTCTGAGGATTTCCATCCTCTCGAGAGTATCAATATCCGAATGAAGGTACTTGATTCTCATTCCCACACCTCGATAGAATGAGGTGAGTTCTTCTGCAAGCCGTTTAGTTAAGGTCGTTATCAGGACCCTGTTCCCGTTAGCAATCACTTTTTTGGCCTCAATCAGCATGTCATCCACTTGATTCTTAGCATCTCTAAATTCGACGATAGGATCTAAGAGTCCTGTTGGCCTGATGATTTGCTCAGCGTACTCCCCTTCACACTTTTCAAGTTCGTAGTCAGCAGGAGTAGCAGAAACAAATAAAACCTGATCAAGCTTCGTTTCAAACTCAGGAAAATTTAGTGGCCTATTATCGAGGGCACTCGGGAGCCGGAACCCATAATCGACAAGATTGAGTTTCCGAGCACGATCTCCTTTGTACATTCCTCCAACTTGAGGAACCGAAATATGGGACTCATCAATAATCATCAAAAAATCTTTCTTGAAGTAATCCAGTAGAGTGTAAGGCGGGTCTCCGGCCTTGTTGCCGGCCAGGTGCCTTGAGTAGTTTTCAATGCCAGGACAAAATCCCATTTCCTCCATCATCTCCAGATCGAGCATCGTTCTTTGCTGAAGACGCTGAAGTTCTACGAGCTTGTTTTGATTTTTTAGATCTACAAGTCTGTCCCGAAGCTCTATTTTGATCTCTTCCACCGCAGACTTCATTTTATCTTTACCCACAACGTAATGGCTTTTTGGATAGATCTCCACACGCGTGAGAGGCCGCAGAACTTTTCCACGGATTGGATCCACAACAAAGATGCCATCAATCACATCATCAAAAAATTCGATCCTGATAATTTCAGAATCTTCGTACGCTGGAAAAACCTCTACGACATCCCCGCGGACTCTAAATGTCCCTCGGTGAAAGTCCACATCATTTCTCTGGTACTGGACGTCCACGAGATTTCGAAGAAGCTCATCCCTTTCGATCTTATCCTGAGTAAAAAGTGAGATCCTTTGAGCAAAATATTCATCAGGGGCACCAATACCGTAGATACAACTGACAGAAGCCACTACGATTACATCTTCTCGAGAAAAAATAGAGCGTGTGCACGAATGCCGAAGTTTCTCGATCTCGTCGTTAATTGCAGAGTCTTTTTCGATGTATGTGTCCGACCCAGGAACATAGGCTTCAGGCTGGTAGTAGTCGTAGTAAGAAACGAAATATTCTACAGCGTTGTCAGGGAAAAATTCCCGGAATTCGGCAAAAAGCTGGGCCGCGAGGGTTTTATTTGGGGCCAGGATCAGAGTTTTTTTCCCTAAGTTCTTAATGACATTCGCCATTGCAAACGTCTTACCCGACCCGGTCACGCCCAAAAGAGTTTGAAATTGTTTATGGTTTTTAAAGTTCTGAGTGATCTGCTCAATTGCCGCCGGCTGATCTCCCATGGGTTTGAAATTTGATTTCAGTTTGAATACTTCAGTCATAATATTTACTCTTGCCGAGATCTTTTGATATTGATATTAATTTTAAAATCGAACGCCTAGGATTGTGTATATGCGTATGGTGCCTAACTGCATCAAGTTATTTTTCCACGTCTTCCAACCATCAGTCTATTCTATTCTCTCTAATCTACTCTCAATAACTTTTTCCGCTCCTCAGGAGGAGAATGATCAAGCATTTTCTATCTCTCTCTAGTTATTCGTCCCAGGACATCCAAGCTCTCATTAGTAGGGCCAACCATTTTTTTCTTCACCAAAATAAACCTGACCAAATCCGCCACCTCTTAGAACATAAAATCGTTGCAAACGTTTTTTACGAACCGAGTACACGGACTCAGTTTTCTTTTGAAATTGCTGCAAAAAAACTCGGCGCTGACGTCATCAACTTCTTGCCAGAACACTCCAGCGTGAAGAAAGGAGAAACAGTGTACGACACTCTTAAGACGCTCGAGAGCCTCGGCGCCAGTGCGATTGTGCTAAGACACGCAGATGACCACGTCTTTGACCATTTAAATGATCGATTCAACCTCCCATTGATCAATGCTGGCGCCGGAAAATTTGAGCACCCATCGCAAGGTCTTTTAGATCTTTTAACGCTCCAACAGGAATTTGGAAAACTTGAAGGCCTAAAGATTGCTGTTTGTGGTGATATCAAGCACTCACGAGTAGCGGGCTCCTTAATGGTCGCTGCAGAAAAATTTGGGATGAAGATTATTTTATGTGGTCCCGAAAGTTTAGCTCCCGCCTCTACCAAGAGTTATGTGCAGAAAGCAGAATTTGATGAAATCCTGCCGGAAGTTGATGCAGTGATGATGCTAAGAATTCAACTTGAAAGACACGAGTATTTAGAGTTAAATCCTGCAAGTTACCACACTCAATTTGGTCTTGATTTAAAACGAGTCCAAAGGATGAAAAAAGACGCTATTATTCTGCATCCAGGCCCCTTTAATAGAGGAATTGAAATTGCTGAAGAGGTAGTGGAGCATAGGCAGTCACGAATTTTTAAACAAATGGCCAATGGAGTATTCGCCCGCATGGCAATCCTCGAAAGCGCAACGAATGAGAGCAGACTATGAAAAAAATTAAACTTGTCCTCGAAACAGGCGATGTTTATGTTGGTGAGTCAATCGGGCATGAAATTACAGACTCCTTTTCGCTAGGTGAGCTTGTATTTAATACCAGTATGACGGGCTATCAAGAAATCATCTCCGATCCTTCTTACTGTGATCAAATTGTAGTCATGACCTATCCTTTGATTGGAAACTACGGCGTGAGTAAAGATGATTTCGAATCACTTATTCCGGCATTAAAAGGATTTGTGGTCAGAGAGTGTGTGGTCGAAGGTTCAAACTGGAGAAATGAATACTCTGTGCGTGAGCTTCTCAAAAAATTTAAAGTCCCAGGAATCGCAGGACTTGATACCCGGGAGCTCACGAAAAAAATTCGAGATAAGGGTGTGATGAAGGCGGTTTTGGTTCCGGAATCTTTTTCCGAGAAAGACATTGAAGCTGCCCTCGCGCATAACTTGGGAGTAGATCAAATCGCCCGAGTTTCTACCAAAGATCCAATCCATTTTCCGGGTAAAGGAAAACGAATTATTTTGATGGATTTTGGGTATAAGAAAAATATTCTGCGCTCACTGCTCGTTCGTGATTGTGACGTGGTGGCCGTTCCTTGGAATTCGTCCGTAGAGCTTATCAAGAGTTTTCGTCCCGACGGGATTGTCATGTCAAATGGCCCGGGAAATCCGAAAGATGTCCCAACAGTTATTCCGGTGATCCAAGAGCTTCAAAAAACATATCCGATGTTTTCTATTTGTATGGGTCACCAACTCTTCGCACTCGCAAATGGTGCAGAGACTGAAAAACTCAAATTCGGTCATCGCGGTGGAAATCATCCAGTCAAAGATTTAAGACGTAATAAAGTGTTCATGAGTTCACAAAATCACGGCTATGCAGTTGTGACTGAGTCTGTTCTCTCGACGAATCTTGAAATCACCCAAATCAACAGTAACGATAATACAGTTGAAGGATTGAAGCATAAAACACTTCCAGCATTCTCTGTTCAGTATCATCCGGAAGCTTGTCCAGGACCGGAAGACACGAATTGGTTATTCGATGAATTTTTAGATAGTATAAGGAAATAAAATGCCCATTCATTCGCATCTAAAAAAAGTTTTAGTCATTGGTTCAGGCCCGATTGTCATCGGACAAGCTGCTGAGTTTGATTATTCCGGAACACAAGCCGTTAAGTCTTTAATCGAAGAAGGTCTCGAAGTCGTCCTGGTGAATTCAAATCCAGCAACTATCATGACAGATAAAGAAACGGCCCATAAGGTTTATATCGAACCTCTAACGACTGATTACCTTCTCAAAATCATTCACAAAGAAAAGCCAGATGGGATTGTCCCGACTCTTGGTGGTCAAACTGCCCTAAACTTAGCAGTGAAGCTCGAAGAAGAAGGTCATCTTAAACGACTAGGTGTTCAACTTTTAGGCTGTAAAGTGGATACCATCCAAAAAGCCGAAGATAGAAAACTCTTCAAAGATTTGATGCAAGAAATTGGAGAGCCGGTTCCGGAAAGTCGAATTGTAACGACGGTGAAAGAAGCTCTTGAGTTCACCAAGAAAATTGGTTACCCAGTTATTATTCGTCCGGCATATACCCTTGGTGGTACAGGAGGTGGTATTGCCTATGATGAGATGGAACTTCTCGCAACGGCAACTTCAGGTCTTGCGGCTTCTCCCATTCATCAGTGCTTGATTGAAAGATCGATTGCTGGATTTAAAGAAGTGGAATACGAAGTGATCCGCGATAGTCAGGACAACTGTATTATCGTTTGTAATATGGAAAATATCGATCCCGTAGGCGTTCACACTGGTGACTCCATTGTTGTGGCCCCAAGCCAAACACTTAGTGATAAAGAGTACCAATTACTCAGATCGTCCGCACTAAAGATCATCCGATCACTTAAGATTGAAGGTGGATGTAACGTACAATATGCACTTGATCCTCATTCATTCCAGTACTACGTGATTGAAGTGAATCCTCGTGTTTCAAGATCTTCGGCACTTGCTTCAAAAGCCACTGGTTACCCGATTGCGAAAATTGCGGCCAAAATTGCTGTTGGTAAAACTCTTGATGAAATCATTAACCCAGTCACGAAAAAAACTTACGCTTGTTTTGAGCCAGCGCTCGATTACGTTGTTTGTAAAATCCCACGCTGGCCATTTGATAAATTTGTCACTGCAAACCGTAAGCTTGGCACTCAAATGAAAGCGACCGGGGAAATTATGGCCCTAGGCCGTAACCTGGAAGAAGCTCTCCTGAAGGCCGTGAGGTCTCTTGAAATTGGACTTCACCACTTAGAGTTTCCTGAATACAGAAACAAAACGAAATCTGAAATCTTAGAAAAAATTTCAAGACAAGATGATGAAAGACTTTTCGTCATCTCTGAAGCGTTAAGAAATAAAATCTCTATAGATGAGATCCATAGCCTTACAAAAATTGACCTGTTTTTCTTAAGAAAAATTGCCAATATCATCGCCATGGAAACTAAACTTGCTCAGGATAAAACCCCGGAAACAGCTTACGAAGCAAAACGTCTTGGTTTTTCTGATCATATGATGGCCCAGATCTGGAAGTGCGAAGAAGTTGATGTTTACAACTACCGTAAGAAAAATGGGATCCTACCAGTCTTCAAAATGGTTGATACATGCGCCGGGGAGTTTGAGTCTACGACTCCGTACTACTATTCAACATATGAATCTCAAGATGAAGTGCTTGAATCAACAAAACAAAAGGTCGTCGTTCTTGGATCTGGCCCCATTCGTATCGGTCAAGGAATTGAATTTGACTACGCGACTGTTCATGCCATCGGTGCCATCAGAAGCATGGGCTATGAAGCGATTATCATCAACAATAATCCTGAAACAGTTTCAACCGACTTCAATATCTCAGACAGGCTCTACTTTGAACCTCTCACTGTTGAAAACGTCTTTAATGTCATCGAACGTGAAAAACCAATTGGGGTAATCGTTCAATTTGGCGGTCAAACGGCGATTAACCTTGCTGAACCACTTGCTAAGCGTGGAGTGAAAATCCTTGGGACATCAACCGATGATATTGACCGCGCCGAAGATAGAAAAAGATTTGAAGCTCTACTCAGAAGTCTGAATATTGCTCAGCCACTCGGTATTACTGTGACTTCGATCCATGAAGCGGTAGAAAAATCGGCCCACCTTGGTTTCCCTGTTATTGTTCGTCCTTCGTACGTTCTTGGAGGACGTGCGATGGAAATCGTTTATAACGAGGATGAGCTTAACGATTATATGAAACGGGCCGTTCAAGTGAATCCCGAACACCCAGTCTTGATTGACCGTTATATGATTGGCCGTGAAATGGAAGTTGATGCGATCTGCGATGGTGAAACAGTCTTTATTCCGGGAATTATGGAGCATATTGAAAAAGCTGGGGTTCACTCTGGAGATTCAATTGCTGTTTATCCTCCTCAAACCGTACCTCAGAACATCTTAAATATTCTGTCTGAAACAACGATCTCGATTGCTAAGGCCCTCAATATCAAGGGTCTCATCAATCTTCAATTCGTGATTTATCACGGTGAGGTTTTTGTCTTAGAAGTGAATCCTCGCTCATCTAGAACGATTCCATTCTTATCAAAAGTCACAGGTGTGCCAATGGCACAAATTGCGACTAAAGCAATTATGGGGGAATCTATTCTGAAGCAAGGCTACTTCAATGGAATCCTACCATCGAAAGACACAGTGGCGGTGAAAGCTCCCGTCTTCTCGTTTGCGAAACTCACAGAAGTTGAAATTGCTCTTGGCCCAGAGATGAAGTCAACGGGTGAAGTCATGGGTCGAGATAAAATTTTCGAGAAGGCACTTCATAAAGCCTTTGTTTCAGCTGGAGTTGTAATTCCGGACTCAGGGACAATTCTCGCAACGATCAATGACCTTGATAAAGCAGAAGCCGTGAAAATCTTCAAACGTTTTTACCAAATCGGTTTTGATTTTGTTGCCACTGAAGGAACTGCAAAAGTTTTAAGAGAAGCCCAAATTCCGGTACGAACCGTGGCAAGAATTGATCAGGCGGAAAATGATATCATCAAAGAAATCAAATCTGGTCGAGTGACTTTAATTGTGAATACCATCTCGAAAGGCAAGAACGTTGAATCGGATGGATTTAAAATGAGACGAGCGGCCGTTGAAAGAGGGCTTCTTTGTTTAACTTCTCTTGATACAACCGAAGCCTTGTTAAAAACGATTGAGAGAAATACTTACACCATGGAACCACTTTAAATGATTCCTGCAGAAAAAATTATTGTCGCCTTGGATTTTTCAGAGAAAGAAAAGCTCTTTAGTTTTTTTAACTCTATCCAAAATGAGAAAGTCTGGGTCAAAGTTGGAATGGAGCTTTTCTATTCTATGGGCCCAGAAGTGATCTATGAGGCCAAGAATCAGGGCTTCAAAGTTTTTTTAGATCTGAAACTCCATGATATCCCCAATACAGTGGAACACGCGCTAAAGGCCCTGATGAAACTCCCCATCGACATGGTTAATGTTCATGCCGCCGGAGGATCTGAGATGATGAAGAGGGCCTCTGGGATTGTAAAATCTCAAAAGACCCCTCCCCTTCTCATCGCTGTCACCCAACTCACCAGCACGACTCAAGAACAAATGAATCATGAGCAAGGTATTCCTGGAGAGATTTTTCAAAGTGTTGCGAGGTTTGCTAAACTCGCTCAAGACAGTGGATGTGATGGCGTTGTTTCTTCACCTCTCGAAGTGAAAACCATCAAAGAACTCTGTGGAAAGAATTTTCTCACCATAACACCTGGTATACGACCTCTTCAAAGTGATTCCCAAGATCAAAAACGCATCACGACTCCCCAAGAAGCACTTCATCTTGGGACTGACTACATGGTCATCGGAAGACCGATTACCGAGTCACCAAATCCCAAAAAAGCATTACAGAATATTCTCCAAGGAAATTGATATGACGACTGCTGAGGCCGTGGCCGAGATTCTTTTAAAAGAGAAAGCCGTTTTTCTAAGACCTGAAGAACCCTTCACTTGGACGTCAGGTATTAAATCTCCTGTCTACTGTGATAACCGCCTTCTGATTTCTACCGTAAAATCAAGAGAGCTCATTATCAAAAGCTTCTCTGATGCCGTAAAAAATTTAAAGGTTGACCTCATCGCAGGAACTGCGACTGCCGGTATTCCCTGGGCCGCTTGGATTGCTCATGAACTAAAGCTTCCTTTAGTTTATGTAAGATCAAGTAGCAAAGACCATGGTCGCCAAAACGCTATTGAAGGCTTTGCGAAACAAGGTCAGAAAACTGTGCTCATTGAAGACCTTATTTCGACCGGGAAGAGCTCGATTGCTGCGGCCAAGAAACTGGAAGAAGCTGGAGTCGAAGTTCTCTCAGTCATGAGCATCTTTAGCTATAACTTTACTCAGGCACAAGAAATATTTGCGGCCAATAATCTTAAAACAGAATCACTTTCGAACTTTGAAATCCTATCAAAAGTCGCCTATGATAATAAAATGCTCAATGATGATGCATTAAAACAAGTCCTCGAATGGCGAAAGAGTGTAGTATTTCCATGAAAAACTTAGAATATAAAAATAAAAAACTTCAGTTTAACCAACTTGACATCAGTACTGTTTCTAAGAAATTCAAAACTCCATTTTTTCTCTACTCAGAAGAAATCCTCACACATAACTACTCTCTTTTTTTTAACGGTGCCGTGAACGCCGGCCTCATTAATCCTCTTGTTTGCTTTGCCTTGAAGTCAAATCCGAACAAAGAACTTTTAAAGATCCTCGCCAAATTAGGCTCAGGTGCCGATATTGTTTCAGGGGGAGAACTTAAACGCGCTTTGGAAGCAGGTATCCCATCAGATAAAATCGTCTTTTCAGGGGTTGGAAAAACAGAAGAAGAAATTCTTTTTGCGCTTAGAACATCAAAAGACGGGATTTATTCATTTAACGTCGAATCCTTAGAAGAGTTAGAACTCATCAATGCTTGTGCCAAGAAGACAAAAAGAGTTGCTCGAATTTGTTTTCGCTTAAATCCGGTCGTAAAGCCTAAAACTCACAAACATATCTCAACAGGAAATAAGACTCATAAGTTTGGGATGCTTGAAGCTGATGTTTTATCTTCGCTTTCCCATAAAAAATACTGGAGCCATTCTAAACTCGTAGGACTCTCGATCCACATCGGAAGCCAACTTCTTGATCTAAATGCAACGAAAAAGGCCATTACTGTTCTGTGTGAAGTGGCCTTAAAAACGAAGGCCAACTTGGAATTTTTAGATGTTGGCGGTGGCCTTGGTGTAGATTACCACCCTGATGAATCTAAAAAACTTCCTTCTATTTCTGATTACATGAACATCGTTTCAGTGACTTTAAATAAGTCTTTTTACACAAAATCAGAACTTCGACCACGAATCGTCTTCGAACCGGGGCGAAGAATCGTAGCGAAAGCTGGTATCTTTGTGATGAAAGTTTTAAGAAATAAAATTTCTGAGAATAATCATTTCGTCATTGTTGATGGCGGTATGAACGATTTTATGCGCCCTTCACTCTATGGTGCCTACCACGGCATTCTTCCTGCTCACGAAGGAAAAGCTGAACAGCCTTGCCATATCGTCGGCCCAATCTGCGAAACAACTGATTGCTTTGGCTCAAATCGATTAATGCCGATTCTTAAAAGTGGAGATCTACTCGTCCTTGCTGATACTGGTGCCTATGGATTTAGTATGGGGTCTAATTACAATCTTCGTGGAAGACCGCTGGAAGTTATGATTACTAAAAACAAGAAGCTAAAGATTGTAAATAAAGCACAAGAGTACGCTGACTTACTATAGTCAACGTACTCTTAGTATTGAGAGACTAACGAACTTTATAAATCAGAGTCTTAGAATCAACCAACTCTCCAAACTGCGATCTGTTCATAAGGCTTCCGTCGAATTTTGCAAAAATCTTAGCTGTTAAGCTAAATTTACCACTTGCGAGTTCTATGCCTTGTTTTGATAAATCAATTCCAACTTCTGACCCTTCAGAGATCGCATTGATTGAAACTTCGGCCGGAAGAAAATCTTTGGTTAAAAGATTTGTATCAGCTCCAAACGTCTTCACTTTTACAACTTCCACAGAAAAAGCAAGATTTGAAGCATTTGTAATCGGCGCTACAGTAAAATTTAGAATAGGATTTGCAACGGAGATGTCTGTCATTTTAAGAGAGCTCAAAACTGGAGCAGCTTCAATTAACTCGACAGCGAGGAGTCCATCAATCACTTTCACAGAACCATTCACTGATGAACGGATACTCTGCTTCTTATTAACGATAAAAAACTTCTTTGACCCAACAGCATTGAAGGTAAGAGCATCACCAGTAAGTGTTACCTTAATCGTTTCAGATGCTGCCAACTCTGAAGCCACTTTGGTGACATCAACAATAACTTTTGCAGTCACATCAAAATCTTTAACTTCGAATGGAATCTTCACATCTTGCATACAAGAATAAGGAACATCTTGGTACACAGGTTCAGACCAACAGTTACCATATCTTCCTGGATAAGGACGATATCCCAACCCTCTTCCATAACCGTAACCATTTCCGTACCCTAATCCACTGTTTGTGCAGAATGTTCTGTAGCCAGCAATCTCACGCTTATAGCAAGTAGATCGACGATTTTCTGTACGATACTCGGTGTGAGTTTTTTCTGTGTTCAGTGTGAACTCTATAGAATTCTGAGATCCATCATAAACAAATGTCCCGGTGTCCACTGTCGACGCCAAAGTACTAAAAGACAATGCCATCAAGGCAAAACCCATAACTGATTTCATGCTTTCTCCTCATTATTAATATGCAGAAAGCAGATAGCATCATCCGGTTTATTGGTGTTAAGAGATGTAATTATTACATGCTAATTTGATGAACAAAGGATGATGGCGTCCAGGACTTTTTCCTTAAGATCAGGAAACTTCTTCAGCTCTTGCTGAACACAGGGATTATGTTCGGTTTTGTCGCTATAAGGAAGCTTTGAGTAGTAGAGCTCATAGAGATCTCCGAGGGCCTTCAAAGCTTTCTTTTGATAAGCACCTGTAGTGTAACTAATGATATTTAAACTATGTAGTTTCTTTGCAAGGACATCAAACTTGTGTGTATCAATTGATGAGTCACAGTTAAGAAGTCCTTCTTTTGCTCGGTATGTGGCCATGAGTCCACGGTCAAAGCAATATTCACTTGCCATCGCATTAAGAGTACAAATCAAGATTGTTCCAATTAAAAATACCTTCCACATAAAAGTTCCTTTTAAATTATTGAGCTTCAGATACAGCGGAATAATATCTCCTGTATAATTTATAGTTTCTATACCACCATAAATTATTCTTATGCTATAAGTCCTCATGATTATAAACACTGACCAACTTGTTGCTTTTTTGACTGTCTCTCGGACAAAGAACATCTCTCGTGCTTCACAAGAAATAGGTCTTACGCAGGCAGCAATTTCAATCCGTATACAAAAGCTTGAAGAGGCACTTGGGAGTACCCTACTTATTAGGAATCGCACTGGTGTGATACCGACAGAGGCCGGACTTAAAATTCTTAAATTTGCCGAGACGCTCGAAGACCTAGAGAAGGAATGTATCGGTGATCTTAAACCATCTAGAGATAAAAAACTTTCTGGAGCAATCCGGGTCAGCTGTTTCTCTACGATTGGACGCTCTTTTGTTCTACCGGCCTTGGAAACAATTCTGAAAGAACATCCAGTTGATTTTCATTATCACACGAAAGAAATCCGCGAGCTCCCTTCGCAGCTTCAAAGTGGTGAAGCAGACTTTATTTTACTTGATCATGAACTTAAGCGCGAAGGCGTCACGAGCATCCTTTTAGGTCATGAAAGATACGTCTATGTAAAAGGCAAAAATAAATGTGAAGAGATTTTTTTAAATCACGATGAAGACGACATGATGAGCTACCGGTACATGGAATTTTTAGGAAAGAAGGATCTTACTCTTAAGAGACGTTTTTTAGACGAGATCTATAGCGTGATTGATGGTGTCGCTGCAGGTATCGGAGTTTCTGTTCTCCCCGAGCATTTGATTGCAAAAGATCCAAGAATTAAAATCATCAACCCTTCTAAGGCCCTCTTATCGCCTGTCTATCTTTGCTACAAAGAGAGACCTTACCGGACAAAACTTTTTCAACAGACACTTGATTGCCTAAGCGCAATCTCTCTTTAAATGAGAAAGGCCTCACAACCGGCAGCTGTTGTGAGGCCTTTCAGTTCTAATTAACGAATTTTATAAATCAACGTACGAGATGCTTCTAGAGAATCAAATTGTGAAGCATTCAAAACTGCGTCTTTGGCCTTGAAGAAAGCTGTTGAAGTGATCGTGAAACGACCAGAAGTTAATTCAACTCCAAGTCTCTGGATATTCACTGCAACGTCTGAATTGTCAGCACTTGTATTTAACTGAAATTCATTTGTATCTAAAACACGATCAAAAAGAACTGTATCAGATCCAACAACAGGAGCTTTCTTAACGTTCAAATTGAAAGCGATAAGACCTAGTTCAGCGATTGGACCCATTTTGAATTTAACGACTGAATCACTCATTGAAATATTTGTGATATCCAATGCTTTAAGAACTGGAGCCGCTTCTACCAATTCGGCCGTGTAGCTTCCTTGAATAGATTTAACTCCACCACTCATTGAAGATTGAATAGTTGATTTTTTCAAAACAACCAAGAACTTCTTAGATCCTACAACAGCAACAGAAAGCTCATCTCCATTAAGAGTGACATTAAATGCTTCTGCGGCCGGAAGAGTAGTTTTATTGATCACGTTAAGCTTCACATTAGCATCCACATCGTAATCTTTGACTTCATACCCGATACGCACTGTTTCCATACATGGATAAGAAACTGTTCTGTACTCTGGAACAGTTCGACAAACGCGTCCACCACGAGGCCCACCACCCTGACAAATTGTGCGGTAAAAAACCTGCTGACGATAACAAATCGATGAGCGTTGCTCATAACGGTATTCAGTGTGTGTCTTCTCAGCTTGAAGTAGTAATTCAACTGAGTCTTGAGCACCATCGTAAAAGAATGTTTTCGTTTCAGAACTCGCAAACGATGTCATTGAAACAACAAGCATCACTAGCATTGATAGCATTTTCATATTAACTCCTATGGTTAGATAAGGTTTTGTTAACTGAAACCGTAGCATGCTGATTTCACAATGAGGAGTTATTGTTAGGAAAAAGAAGGAATGATAGAAGGCAGAGTCAAATTGACACTAACTCTGCACCGTCCATGTCGTTGAACCATCTGGATTGTCTTTGAGCACAATATTTTTTGCAGCAATCTCTTTTCTGATTTCATCTGCTCGCGCCCAATTTTTAGAGGCCTTGGCCATTTTTCTCTCTTCAATAAGGCCTTCAATCCACTGAGCGTCAACGCCGGTTGAGCTTGTGTCTTGCTCGTGCTTCAAGAGCGCCTCTAAAACAGTTACTGGATTTTTATTAATAAGCCCCAGAGTCTCTTCTACGAAGGTCATTGTCTTTTTCACTATGACGAGACTTTCCACAGAGAGTTCTTCTTTGTGGGCCTTAACATTTCTCATGAACGAGAAAAAATGCCCCATAGCACCTGCAGAGTTAAAATCATTTGAGAGCTCTTCAGTCATTTTCTCGACACATTCAGTAATTTCTTTTGCTGTGTAAGATCCTGCAGATTGATACGTTTTCACATCGAGAGCAAACTCATGAATCTTCTTCACTTCATCCAGCGCTCGATTTAAAACCTCATCACTCCATTCAAGACGTGCACGGTAGTGTACTGATAACAGAATGTGACGAAGAACTTGTCCACCGTACTTCTCGACAAAATCGCGAATCTTGATAACATTTCCGAGTGATTTGCTCATCTTCTCGGAGCCAAAATTTAAGAACTCATTATGGGCCCAGTTATTACAAAATGGGCAATCATTGGCGGCTTCCGATTGAGCAATTTCATTTTCGTGATGAGGGAACATAAGATCCACTCCACCGTGATGAAGGTCGATCGTTTTTCCAAGATATTTCTTGGCCATTGCAGAACATTCTATGTGCCATCCTGGACGACCTTTCCCCCAAGGTGAATCCCAAAAAGGTTCTCCCTCTTTAGCGGGCTTCCATAAAACGAAATCTGATGGGTGCTGTTTCTTTGTATCCACTTCCACACGTATTCCGTGCTGAAGTGAATCCATATCTTTTTTAGAAAGCTTTCCATAATCAATCGCTTTAGGAACATTGAAGAAAACTTCCCCATCAACTTCATACCCCTTACCATGATCAATGATGTCTTGAATCATCTGAATGATCTCAGGCATAGTCTCAGACACTTTAGGTGTGTGACTTGCGGGAATCATTCCTAATGAGTTCATGTCTTTTTCACACTCTTTCACGAAGATCGCTGCATGCTCAATTGGATCACGCTTGAGCTCTCGTGCACGCTCAATAATCTTGTCATCAACGTCAGTGTAATTACGGACAAAATTCACTTCATACCCAAATGACTTAAGAACTCTATGAAAAAGATCTCCAATCACTAAGGCACGAGCATTTCCGATATGAAGAAAGTCGTAGGTTGTTGGACCACACGAATAATATTTCACCTTCCCAGCTTCGATAGGAGAGAAAACTTCTTTCTTGCGATTAAGGTTGTTGTGAATTTTTAATTCGCGAATCATATAAGACCTTATTTCTTAAGTTGAGCGAGGCGTTTTTTAATAATAGCAACAGGTGTGAGCGGGATTAAGAGTTTAAGGTCCGGCCCGTGGTCTCTTCCAGTAAGACTTGCCCGCACACCTTGGAAAAGTGGCTTGCCTTTGACACCCAATTCTTTTTTGGCATATTCCATCCAGCCGTTCAGTTCAACGTCCGTCACGAAGTCTGTCGAAATTTTTGAAACCTCTGAATAGATGTAATCAATAATCTTCGGAGTCGTTTCCCAAGAAAGAATATCCTTAAGCTGATCCGTCATTTCAAGATTTTCTTCAAGCATCATCTCTTGCATCATCCCCGGAAAATCCGTGATGAAATTCACTTGTTGCTTAATAATCTCTACCACACCGTTTTGCCAGCTTGCTGATTGCTTTCTGAAAAAATCAGCTTCAGGTAGGGAGCCAACTAATTTGATGAGGTCTGCATTTGGCATTTTCTTAATATGCTGACTATTTACCCATTTTAATTTTTCTAAATCATACATCGCAGGACTTGCCGAAAATCGCTCGAGATTGAAGATCCCAAAGAGATCTTTCTTATCAAAAATATCTGTCTCATCCGGATGAGACCACCCTAAAAGAGTAAGATAGTTACACATCGCCTCTGGTAAGTAGTTCTCATTCCGATAAAGATTCACGGAAGTAGCGCCATGACGTTTTGAAAGTTTTTGGCGATCAGATCCAATCAAAAGAGAAACGTGAGCAAACTGCGGAAGCTTAGCTCCCAGAGCTTCGTAAATCATTAACTGCCTAACAGTGTTCGAAAGATGGTCTTCTCCGCGAATAACGTGGGTAATCTCCATCAACATATCATCAATCACACAACAGTAGTTATAAACTGGTAGTCCGTTTGACCGAATGATCACAAAGTCGCCTACCATATTTTCTGGATAAACAACCTTCCCCTTCACTTGATCATTAAGTGTATAGGCCTTCTCTGGAACAAGGAAACGAATCGGTGCTTTTTCTCCAGCTGCAACTCTTGCTTTCGCTTCAGCATAAAAAGCTGGATCTCTCCATTTACCACTGTAGCGAGGATCTCCCCCCTCTAACTCACTTTTTTCCTTCATGGCCTCTAACTCTTCTTCAGTACAGAAGTCATAGAAGGCAAGCCCTTTATCAATTAACTGCTGAGCATATTTCGCGTAAATATCTAGGCGCTCGGACTGGCGATAAGGACCGTACTTTGGATTTGGTTTATCAGGTCCTTCATCGTGGAAAATTCCCAGCCACTGAAGGTCTTCAATTTGTAATTTTTCATATTCTGATTTAGAACGCTCAAGGTCTGTGTCTTCGATACGAAGCACGAATGTTCCACCTGTCGCCTTAGCGTAGAGAAAATTATAAAGGGCAGTTCGTGCACCACCAATGTGTAAATAACCAGTTGGTGATGGAGCGAATCTTACTCGGACGGTCATATAGGAAACTCCTCAAAGAGAATAATGAGGAATAGAGTACACGCAGCAAAGCTCTTTGAGAACGTTCTTAAGTATAAAGTGAGTCAATTTTCTCTGAGATTGAGCCCTCAGGAGCACCTGAAGAGAGTGAAATTTCTTTCACAATAAGGTCTTTACATTGATCGAGCATTTTCCTCTCACCGAATGAGAGTTTTTTAGTCATCTTGAGGAGAAGAAGTTGCCGTAAAACATCGGCAATTTCTAGCAGAGAGCCAGTTTTAACTTTGAGAGTATATTCACGGTGCCGACGGTTCCAGGTAGACATATCGACCTTAACATTCTGATCTTCAAGAAGTTCAAAAACACCTTTAATTTCAGTTGTGGGAGTCAATCCACGAACACCATCTTTAGAATCAACCGGAATCATCACTTTCATCCCATTAGAGACGACTTTGATGATATAGAATCCCTTAATTTCACCATTAAGCTCTTTCGATTCTAAGCTGCAAATCTGACCAACCCCGTGGCCCGGACATACAACGTAATCGCCGAGATTAAACATGTGAACTCCTTCAAAATTCTAAATACTGCTCTTGTTATAACGCGTATAGACCGATAGGTGTAGGTTTTTGAAATTTTTACATATTATTGGCGAAACGAAACGTGTTGAGGTAGGGCTTGGACCCTTTTTTTCTATAAAAAGACTTAAATTCGAAAACAAGACCCGCCATCAATGACGGGCCTTGAATAAAAAACTAGAAACGGTTAATTACTTCGTGCTTCTCGAAGAAGTAAGCAATCTCTCTCTCAGCAGCTGTTGCTGAATCTGAACCGTGAACAGAGTTCTCGCCTACAGATTTAGCATAAAGCTTACGGATTGTGCCTTCAGCAGCGTTAGCTGGATTAGTTGCACCCATAAGTTCACGGTTCTTAGCTACAGCGTTTTCGCCTTCAAGAACCATAAGCATAACTGGACCAGAAGTCATAAAGTTTACTAGTTCACCAAAGAACGGACGCTCTTTGTGCTCAATATAGAAGCCTTCTGCTTTTTCTTTTGAAAGACGAGCAAATTTAGCTGCCGCAAGACGAAGACCATTTTTCTCAAAATGAGCAATGATGTTACCCATGTTGTTATCTAAGGTAGAATTAGGTTTGATGATTGAAAATGTTTTCTCGATGGCCATTGTTAGCTCCTTTTAAATTTTTCTATTTTACTTCTTTAATACTTCTGCGATCTTTTGTCCAAGTTCTGCTGGAGAACGAGCGATTGTAACGCCACATTCTTGAAGAACTTTGAATTTAGCATCCGCAGAATCATCCTCTCCAGAGATAATTGCGCCAGCATGGCCCATACGCTTCCCTTTCGGAGCAGCTGCACCAGCAATAAAGCTTACGACTGGCTTAGTCATATTCGCTTTAATCCAACGAGCAGCATCTGTTTCCGCTGTACCACCGATCTCACCAATCATGATGACAGCTTTTGTTTCAGGATCTTTCTCAAACATTTCTAAACAATCAATGAAGTTTGTTCCATTCACTGGATCTCCACCGATACCAACACAAGTTGATTGACCGATCTCACGTTGAGTAAGCTGGTAAACAGCTTCGTAAGTAAGAGTTCCAGAACGAGAGATCACTCCCACGTTTCCTGGCATATGAATGTGACCTGGCATAATCCCGATCTTACACTCACCTGGAGTGATCACACCTGGACAGTTAGGACCGATCAAACGTGATTTTGAGCTACGAAGAGCTGCTTTAACTTTCACCATATCAAGAACTGGAATCCCTTCAGTGATACAAATGATCAATGGAATTTCAGCATCAATACATTCCATGATTGAGTCAGCAGCGTACGGAGGTGGAACGAAAATCATGGCAGCATTAGCGCCTGTTTCTTGAACAGCTTCAAAAGTTGTATTGAAAACAGGAATGCCTTCGTGAACTGATCCGCCCTTACCTGGAGTGACTCCACCAACAACATTCGTACCGTAGTCACGAGATTGAAGAGTGTGGAATGTTCCTTGCTTACCAGTTAAACCGATCGTGATAAGACGTGTATTTCTATTAATTAAAATCGCCATATTATTTTACTCCCTTAGCGGCTGCCACTGCTTTAGCAGCAGCATCAGCGAGGTCATTTGCAGGTGTAATTTTAAGTCCTGACTCAGCAAGAATTTTCTTACCAAGGGCCACGTTTGTGCCTTCAAGACGAACAACTAGAGGCACTTTAAGTGAAAGCTCTTTAGCTGCATCAACCACACCGTTCGCGATAATGTCACACTTCATGATCCCACCGAAAATGTTCACAAGAATGGCCTTAACGTTTTGGTCTTGAAGAATAATCGTGAAAGCTTTTTGAACAGTTTCTTTCGTTGCACCACCGCCCACATCAAGGAAGTTGGCCGGTGTTCCGCCGTGAAGTTTCAAGATATCAAGTGTTGCCATCGCAAGACCTGCGCCATTCACTAAACAACCGATGTTCCCATCTAGTGAGATATAAGAAAGACCAAATTTACCAGCTTCAAGTTCTTGAGCTGATTCTTCAGTCACATCTCTCATCGCTTCGATTTCCGGGTGACGGAAAAGAGCGTTGTCATCAAAGTTAAGTTTTCCGTCAAGAGCAAGAACATCACCTTGTTTTGTTGTCACAAGCGGATTGATTTCAGCAATTGAACAATCTTTTTCAATGTAAAGCTTGTAAAGGTTTTCGAAGAATGAAATCGCTTTTTTAAGCGGCTCACCTTTAAGACCTAAAGCATAGCCAAGTTTTCTTCCATGAGCTGCCGTGAAACCTGTCGCTGGATCAATATAGGCCTTGATAATTTTTTCTGGATTATTGTGAGCAACAGTTTCAATGTCCATCCCACCTTCAGTAGAAACCATCATCGCGACTTTACCAGTTGTACGATCTAAAACGATCCCACAATAGTACTCGTGATCAATGTCACAACCTTGCTCGATAAGAACTTTTAAAACTTTCTTACCTTCAGGCCCAGTTTGGTGAGTGACTAGTTGCATTCCTAGAATTTCACCAGCGAGTTTTTCTACTTCCTCAAGAGAGCGAGCGAGCTTAACCCCACCACCCTTACCGCGACCGCCGGCATGAATTTGAGCTTTAACAACCCAAACCTTACCGTCCAATTTCTTGGCCACTTCCACTGCCTCAGCTGGAGTATTAGCTACTCCACCTTTCAAGACCGCGATGTTAAACTGTCGCATCAGGTCTTTGGCCTGGTACTCATGCACATTCATAGGCTCTCCTTAAAACTTCATTTGAATAGTCACATTATAGGCATTTTATAAGCTCTATCAATCAAAAGGTCTTGAAAAACGAGGAATTGAAGAGGCATGATGGAGGCGCGAGGTGTTATGACAAAAAAATATTTTATTCTTCATCCGGCCGTCTTTAAGCTTGATGGTGGGGCCATGTTTGGAATTATTCCTAAACCACTTTGGTCAAAGGCCATTGAAGCAGACGAATTAAATAGAATACAACTAAGCCTCCGGGTTATGCTGATTAAGACAAAAACTCGAAATATCCTTATTGATACGGGAATTGGTGATTACCACGGTCTCAAGTTTGATGATCGCTTCGGTGTAGAAGGATCAAAAAATCCTTTGATTGAAACGCTCAAAAAAAACTTTAATCTCACTGCTTCTGACATCACTGATCTTATTATTTCTCATCTTCACTTCGACCATGTGGGCGGACTGGGTCATAATAATGAAGAGCACCAGTCTCTCTTTCCTAATGCAACGTTACACCTTCATCGTCAACATTATGACTATTCTCTTCATCCAACCATGAGGGATGCTGGCTCTTTCCATTCCCAATATTTTAAACCTCTTGTCGAAGAGGCCGCAAAACTTGGAAAAATTCATTGGCTCGAAGGCCAGGATGGTCTGATTTTAAAAGATGGCGAAGATGAAATTAAATTTAAGTGCTCCCATGGACACACTCCCTGGCTTGTCCATGCCTATGACGAGTCTTTCATTTATATGGCCGATCTTGTTCCCACGAAAGCTCACATCCCTATTCCGTGGGTCATGGGCTACGACATCGCCCCGGGGCAAACGACTTTAGATAAGGAAGCTTTTTATCAATTCATTCTAGAGCATAGTCTTACGATGATTTTTGAGCACGATATGGACGTTTGGGGAGCAACACTGAAAAAGAAAAACGATACTGATTTTGAAGCTGCGGCAACCTTCCCCATCACTTCACTCGATCCTCAGAAATCTGAATTATTTTTTGGGTCACATCGGCCTTGATCAAACCGAAAACCTTCCGAGTATCCTCACCGTATTTTTTTAGGTCCTGAGGACTTGGTTTTGTTTTAAGTGCCTGGTACTGCTCGATCAGTTTCACTGACTCCAGACCAATCTTCTTTGTCATCAGACGGACCATGAACTCGTAGTTTCTTTTTTTAGAAATGCCTTTCGCAGTGGGATTGAGGTTCTTAAAATACTGCTCATTCTCCGTGATAAACGCCGTCAAGAAAGCTCCGTACTGCCTCGTATACTTATCAACCATCAGTTTTAGGTTTTTTGGAAAAGCCGCAGGAGGCGTCTCAAGGAAATCCAGAAAGTGCTGTTCGATTTGCAGAGTCATCGCATGAAGGGTTTCTAATTTCTGCTGGAGGTCCATCCAAAAAATTTCGTTCTGACTCTGCTCTTTGGCCGTAAGGTCCATCTTCTTCTTGATCAAACGGTCTAAAACCTTATGAAACTCCTCAGGGCCTTTAGAGAAAAGAATCACCTTTGTTCTCGCCACATACTCTTCATCCGGTGTCGAAAACAGATTCATCACAGAAGGAATAATCCCATCCCAGATACAATCAGTTGCTCGGACATCCATTTCGTAGAGTCCAGGAATAAGTTTATGTCCTTTCAGATACTCGAACGAAGAAAACTCGACTAAGTGCTGACTGAGTTTCCCTTTAGACCTGAAAGAAACAATTTCATCAGTCATGCTTATCGTTTTTCCTTTTATAGAAGAAAAACTCGCTTCAATCTTACACTTCTGAAACCCTGAAGTGACCAACCAGATCTTGCTATGGTCATCAGATAAGTATTCTCTAAAAAAAATCTTTTTTCCCCACCCATCAAAATGATTTTCAGAAAGCACTCTTTCATAAAGCTTCACCGTCATTTTAGAAGGCCGATTGATACCAAAAGATTCTTCATTCTTCACCACACTCATGAAAACAAAGATGAGAAGTAAGACGAGGGAGCCTAGAATGAATCCCCAAGTTGGGATTTTTCTAGACGGAAGAACTTCTTCGGCGATGACTTCTTCTATTATTACCCGCTCCATGCTTAAGGGAATAGGTGGCACATCATCGTCAGGTAAAGGTGGAAGGAAATCATCGATAAAACTTACGGGCCTTGGTTTCAAAGCATCATTTAAGCTATGAGCTTCCGTTAGCCCTTCGGCCCAAATCTTAACATCGCCAGAAATTTTTTTACTATCTCGCATTTTGACGATGGTTTTAAGCGAATAAGGCCCTTCGTGCCCAGTGGGCAACAAAATAAACCATTTCACAGAATCCTTGTCAGTCCAGTCAAAATTTGACAACGTCATCTCATTATTAATTGAGGTATAAAGAACATTTTATGTCGAAGCCTTCTATCACTCAATCACAAAAACGTTTCCACGAGTCTATTGCTTCATTATTTTCCGAGACTCCTACACCAACCAAGAAAAGCTGCCTATTTTTGAAAAGTTCTTCTGATGTCGGAGTCATCAGGAATGGTGGACGAAATGGGGCAAGGTTTGCTCCTCAATCACTATTGGCCACATTTAAGAAGTTTTCACAGAATCAAACACTCAAAAACTATTGTTTGATGGAATTTGAAGTCGCTTCGATCCATGAGGAAATGAGCGATTTTAAACTCGCTCAAACTCTCGAAGCTCAGAGAATTAGAGACATCACGAGCGCTCATCCTCATTCCATGATTTGCCAACTTGGAGGCGGCCACGACCATGTTTACCCACTTCTCATGGCGAAGTCCGGTGACTACTCACGAACCATTGTCATTAATGTAGATGCTCATGCCGATACCCGAACAGATGAAAATTTCCACTCAGGAACACCTTTCAGGCAATTTTATACAGATTATAAAGGAGAGCTTTATCTCTTTCAGATTGGTCTTCACCCTTTCGCTAATAGCTTCTCAACACTTGAAAGTTTGAAAAACGGTCAGAGTCAATTACTTTGGAAGCAAAATTTTAATTCAAGCTCACTTAAACTGTGCTTCGACGAAATACGATCTCTTGTGCACGAAAACACGCTAGTGGTTTTCAGCCTAGATGCTGACGCTCTTTCTGGGAGCGAAGTTCCTGGAGTGAGTGCGGTTAACCCGATGGGGTTCTCTCTCCGTGAAGTTCTTGAGATTTGGTCTCTTTATTCTGAACTAAAGTTTACTCATTCGCCCATTTTAGGGATTTATGAACTCAATCCACTTTATGATTCTTTGGCCAGTATTAGTATGAGGACAATTGGCTCGTTTCTTTTTGAGTGTTTTTTGGACAAAAAAAAGCCCGTCACATAGGACAGGCTTTTTTTCGAGAGACTAGGAATGAAATTAAAAAAATCCTTTCTTTAACTCCAACACACACACATTGATATACACAGCAAAGCATGTGCCAAGTTTGCTTGGATTCTAGAGCGAATAGAATAAAATCATATCAACAACTTAACGTTTTGCGCAATTTATTTCAAGTCAAGTTAATGACAAACCAAGAATGCTTAACGTCAAGCTTATGACATATTTATTAAGTAACACTAGCGAGGTGCTCAGTTTTTACTTCAAAAAACATCGCTTTCCCTGCATAATGCGAGAAATTTAGACATCCCGATTCTATTACTTCAAAGGAGAAGTTAAATGTTCACACGTGCTTTTTTCACAACTCTTATGGTTGGTTTACTCGCAGTTGGTTGTGCTTCTAATAAGCCAAAAAACGATCAAGACGGCGCTCTTAATGGTGCTAACGGTGCTAATAACGGTCTTTCACTAGAGCTTAACGGCGATTCTGATAACGGAAAAGCTGGCGGCCTAACTACTGTTTACTTCGGATTTGATTCATCTGATCTTGATTCAAGCACTCAGTCAGCGATTGCTACTAATGCTGAATTCCTTAAATCAAACGCAAACGTTGATGTTCAAGTTGAAGGTCACTGTGATGAGCGCGGCGGACGTCAGTATAACCTCGCTCTAGGTGAGCGTCGTGCTAAAGCTGTTCGTGATCAACTCGTTGCTCTTGGTGTTGAAGCGAAAAGAATCTCTACAGTTTCTTACGGTTCTGAGCGTCCTAAAGCTGAAGGTTCTGATGAATCAGCTTGGTCACAAAACCGTCGTGCTAACTTCGTTATCACAGCTAAATAAGGTCTAATGAGACTTGTTCTCTTAAGTTTTTTATTTATTTTGGGCTCGTGTGGTTTAGCGACCACACGACCTAAGACTGAAATGAGCCTGGCCCAAGCTGCTTTTATGGCCGCCAAAGAAGCGGGCGCAGATATCCACGCATCTAATACTTTTCGTAAAGCCGAAGATAATTATCTTAAGGCCAAATCTGCTTACAGACGTAAGTATTTCAATAAAGCTCAGGAATACGCCATCCTGTCTAAAAAATATTCTGAACAAGCTGAATACCAAGCAACTCGAAAAAAGGCGCTTGAAGGTAATGCGGAATAGAAAAATCTACTGTAATATCAAAGCATCTTAAGTATTAGAGGTGTGTGATATGACAAAATTGGCTTCTTTATTCATTCTTTTAGCAATTTCATCTTCCTGTATTAAAACTGCTGATCAAGTCCAACGAGAGAAACGCTTCGAGTCAATGTCAGAGCAAATGAAAGACTCTCAAGGTCTTCTGACTGAACTTCTCAATGAGACAAAGAGCATGAGAAGTGAGCTTGATAAATTGAACGGCCGCCTTGAAGTTGTTGAGCACCAGCAAAAACAATTAAGCCCAGATCAGATGAATAAGATGTCTGAAACTCTTAATGTCATGAAAACCCAAGAAGATTCACAAAACACTCAGCTTCTTCAAATTCAAAATGAAATGAAGGAGCAGAGAGCTTTCATTGAAAAAGTAACGGCCAGCCTAAGCTCAGTGAAAGAGACTCATTCTCCTAAAAAATCATCTAAAAAAAAAAGCGCTAAAGAAGAATTAAGTGAAGCTTTGACGCTCGTTAAAAAGAACAAATACACTGATGCCCGTGAAGATCTTGAAAGTCTTATTGATCACCCAGACCTAACTCCGGGAGATCATAATAAAGTGCTTCAAGGTTTAGGAAAGGTTGAATATTTTGGTGGGAACCCAGATAAGGCTTTAGTTTATTTTAGTAAAGTCTATACAAAGTATCCTCAGGCATCTATTGCACCAAGCTGTCTTCTTTATATTGGCCGTTCATTAGAAAAATTGGGTAAGAAGGACGAAGCGAAACAAGCATACTTAAAAGTTGTTGAAGACTACCCGAAATCGAAAGAGGCCAATGAAGCCAAAAAAGAAATCTGATCAAGAGCGAAGAATTATCTTAGGTGTCGAAACAAGCTGTGACGACACCTCGATTTGTCTTTTAGAGTTTAACGGCACTCCAAAAATCTTATCACTCAATAGTTACAACCAAGACTTTCTTCTCTCCAAATGGGGCGGAGTTGTGCCTGAACTGGCGGCACGGTCGCATGTGAAGGCCATTCCTCCACTCTTAGAGGTTTGTTTTAGAGAAGCGCAGATTGGTCCTGATGATGTCACAGAAGTGGCCGTGACCACTCATCCGGGTCTCATGGGATCTTTACTCACCGGCATTAATCTTGCGAAAACTTTTGCCATGATTAAAGAGCTTCCTATTGTGCCGGTAAATCACCTCTTTGCGCACTTAGAGGCCATCCATTTAACTGAAAAAGTTTCTTATCCCTATCTCGGATTACTTGTGAGTGGTGGGCATACGGCATTTTGGTGGGTCAAAGGACCTAATGAAATGGAAGTTCTAGGAACAACTTTGGACGATGCTGCTGGGGAGGCCTTTGATAAGGGCGGAAAACTTCTTGGCGTAGGTTATCCAGCAGGGAAAATTATTGATGAACTCGCCAAAGACGGGAACAACAAGAAATATGACTTCCCGATCTCTTACTTGAGAGATCGCCCAGGGAAAATGAGCTACTCCGGTCTAAAAACTGCTCTTCGGGTAAAACTTGCCAAAATGAGCAAAGAAGAAATTCAAGAAAATCTTCATGACCTGTGTGCGAGTTACCAAGAAGCGATTGTTCAAACTCTGAGAGTCAAGGCCGAAGAAATTATAGAAAAGATTCTTCAACTCAAGGTGAGAGACTTTGAAACTCCGATAGTGATCGGCGGAGGAGTTGCGTGCAACTCGCGACTCAAGACCATCATGCAAGAGCGTTTTAAAAATGTTCATGTGGTGAACCCCCTCTATTGCACAGACAACGCAGGAATGGTAGCGAACTGGGCTTCTCGAGTTCCAGAGCTCGCAGTCTCTTTCCCAGAATGCTTAGGATTAGATGCTCAGTCTCGCTTTGTGGAGAAAAAATAATGGGACATCGTTTTCCTATTGCTAATAAATCATTTGGTCAGCATTTTTTGAGTAGTCCTACGGTGATTAGTAAAATCACCTCTCCTCTCCCTGAAGGAGTGGATGCCATTGTTGAAATCGGCCCAGGGCCCGCAGTGCTGACTCCTCATCTTGCTCAATACAAAGTACCTCTTTTTGTCATCGAAATGGATGAGAGATTTGTAGAACTTCTCGTACCTGTAGTTGGAGCAGACCGTATTTATCGTCAAGATGCACTAGAATTTGATTGGCAAAAATTTCTAAAGGAGAAAGGTTTTAAATCGATCTGGTTGGTTTCAAATCTTCCCTACAATGTTAGCGTTCCTTTAACTCTTTCGTTTTTAAGAATTCCCCAAATCACCCACATGACTTTGATGTACCAAAAAGAAGTGGCCCAGAAAATTATTCCGAATGATCCGCGGAATGCGATGGGGTCCCTTCATGTTCTGTGTCTCTCTCAGTTTGAACTAAAACACGTGGTTTACGCTCCTCCGGGTGCTTTTGTACCACCTCCTAAAGTTGATTCTCAAGTGGTGGGCTTTAAGCGCAAAATGACCTCTGATGTTTCACTTCATGACGTTGATACTTTTGAAAAATTTCTCAGGCTTGTTTTTGCTCAACGAAGAAAACAGTTAGGAGGAATCTTAAAAAATGAATGGGGTGCTGATGAGGCGACGAGAAGGTTACAAACGGCGGGGCTTGACCCTCAGATCAGGGCCGAAGCCTTGAGCTATCAGCAGGTCCTTAAACTGTTCTCAACTCGCTAAAGAAGTAAGTTAACAGTCCTCAAATCACCTCAATTGGTATAGTCTTCTCAACATGGGAATCAAAATCATCTGTAAAAACCAACGCGCTGGACATGACTACTTTCTAGAAGATAAGTACGAATGCGGCATCTCTTTAGTTGGCACTGAGGTGAAATCTCTTCGCCTTGGAAAAGGCATCATCAATGAAGCCTATGTGACAATTGATTCTGCCGGTGAAGCATGGCTCCAAAATGCTACCATACCGCATTATGAATTTGGAAATATCAATAACCACACAGAGACAAGAAAGCGCAAACTTCTTCTTAACCGCCAGGAAATTCATCAGATTGAGAAGAAAATGGCCACAAAAGGTCTAGCAATTATTCCTCTGGCCTTGTATTTTAAAGACTCTTTAGTCAAATGTGAGATAGCGTTGGCCAAAGGGAAAAAACTCTTTGATAAACGCGATACAGCTGCTAAGAAGGACGTTGAGCGTAAACTGAGACAAGGACAATTTGAATAATGGAAAAAGAACTAGATAACGTTCGACAAATCTATCCCTTCAATCAATCTAAAACCTTTTCTCATGAAGAAGCGCTTGAACTTATCCCCCTTCTTCAACATATTTCTTCCAAAACGAAACGTGAATTGAATGTCCTAAACTCTCAGCTTTCATTTTTTAAATCTAATACTGAGAAGGCCCAGGCCATTCAGGAAAAAATAAATGCTTCTTTGCAAAATTGGTCTGATAAGATCCGCCGACTAGGGGCCATTCCTGTTTCACTTTGCAAAGTGAGAATTCCTGGTGAGGAAGGTCACTACCTTTGGGAATACCCAGAGAATAAACTTTTCATGCACTAGTATTAAAAACAACCTACTCGGTGCATCAGCTTTATTGCTGTCGATTACCTCATTTACAGTAAAACAGTTTTATAAGACCATTGCTGATGAGGAGATGAGAAAGGTCAATGGAGAGAAACCAACTCCAGCAGCACCAGTTCATTTTTCAAGCAATCAACCAAATGTCGTTTTGATTATACAAGAAAGTCTTGGTGCTAAATTAATTAAAGATCTCAATGGCCAAGTCGATACCACTCCATTTTTGAATCAACTGGCCCATGACTCGATGTTTTTTACATAACTCTACTCTACAGGAACCAGAACAGTGAGAGGGCCTTCATTGGAAACTACCAACAAGTGGGTCAGTATGAAAACGGTCAACTAGAAACTCGAGCGTGAAGAGATCGGACACTTCCAATTCGCGAGTCATTTGCTTGATAACCATCTTTATCGGAGCAGAGGACATCTTTAAAGAAGATCTCTCACACCTTCAATGATCACCTTGACTGAGATCATGCCTAGTAACACATTCACGGCAAGATCAAATTTTTTATCCGAAATCATTTTACTGATTGGGATAGAGAGTCCTACTCCCACCAGCGTTCCACAAACGAGTAAAAGGATATGATCTTTGAGAGTTGAGAAATGAATTCCTGTTGCCCCAGAGAAAGCAATAATTTTTGAAAGCTGTAACACCATCTGCCCAGCACTTTTGGTAGAGAGAATACCGTCTCGGTTTAACTTCAGTCGATTAAAAAAAGGAACCACTGCCGGGCCAACGGCCCCGACAAAGATTCCTAAAAAGCCAGATACGGCACCGATGAAAATAAAAGTCTGAGTCTTCGGTTCTCCCTGAGGTTTAAACTTGTAAGGAATAATTGAAACGAGAATAAAGAGACCAACAAAAATTTTAAGCACACTGGGGTTCACGTGATCAAAAAGTTTGGCCCCGATCCAGGCAGCAGGAAGCATGAGAGCTCCATAGGCCAAGACAACTCTCCATTGTACCGAACGAAAAAAAAGAAAGGTTCTTAGTGCATTGGCAGAAAACTGCGTAAAACTATGAAGAGGAATCGCCATCTCAGGCGGGTAAATAAGAAGTAGACCGGCCAAAATAAGAGTCCCACCACCAAGGCCCGTTAGGCTCGTGATTAACGAGCCCACCACAACTAAAAGCCCCAGAAGTAGCATGGGGTCCATTGCTACCAGCTCCGAAAATCTTGATAGAGTTCAATGCGCTTCATTGTTGTTTCAAAAGCAAGATTGAGCTCCATTGTGAGGAACTTACTGATCTTGTAGTACTTATCAAAATTCTGAGTGAGATCTTTTTCAATCACCTCTGCCATTTTGGGATCGAGGAGACCTTTTCGATGACCTTTACCGAGTTCTGAGCCAACAGAATAAGCAAAGTCACACTGCTCATCTTTATCCAAAAATTTTTTCACTTTTACCGCGAAGCTTGGAATCTGTCTTCCCCAGTACTGCTTATTTTGGTAGGTGCAAAACCCCAAGCGCTCTTCCATACCATCTGCAAAGACTTTACTCGCCCGGATCATCCGTTCACCGTGATGAGCACAAGGTGAGTAGAAAAATTTATTATTTTTTTCTTCGTAGACTTCTTTGATGTCTAAAATGATTGCATCTTGGTGCGAATCTGGATTCTGTGGAACGAGAGAAAAAATAAAGTGCTTTTTTCCAAGACTCCCCGGAGTAATCCCTACTTCACTAAGTCTGTACTCCTGAAGTAAGGAAAGCTCGTTTCTAGATTCTAAAAATTTATGCAAGAGTCCTGTAGTGATTTCGGTGTTTGTTGAAATAGCATTCTCACGCATTTTCTTCGCCCATCTTTTATTGAATCTCAAATAATCACGAGTGGTGGCCTGCCACTTTTCAGGCTCTACTTGCTTAAGCATTTTCAATTGTTTTGCTGGAATCTCTGGATTCAAGAAATGAACAATATAGGCATCAATAAAATACTCAACTACTCGAGGATCAAGAAATCCATTCGAATCTTCTCGCCTTAAAGACACTGAACTCAAAAATCGAATAATGTCCCAGCAATAAGGTCCAATCCTTGAACGGTCAAAATCAAGCATCGCAGAACCTAAGTTGGTGCGAACATAGTTATCAATATGAGGGTTCCCGTGAATGAACGTGCTTGGAACCTTAGAAAGATCAGTTAGTCTTGATAGCTTCCCTTGCATTAGAGGACAGGCCATTCTAAAAAACAAGTACCTTGCTTCTTTCCGAGGCAACGGACTCGCACTAAGTCGTTTTTGAAAAGTGGGGTTTTGTCTAAGATATTCTTCCATACATTGACTATAGACCCTTTATTGTCAGAATCAATATCGGAATTCACATCAAGGTCTGATTAAGGTAAAATATTTCCTATGAAAGAAAAAATGAAAGCTCACTTCCTTAAAATCGGACCACGCCGCTTTGTCATTGGTACGGTTATCTTGCTGACGATCCTCGACCTCATTAATTCACTTTATTTACGTTTATACTGGGTCCACAAGGATCTCTCAATTCAGATCATGAAAGCCGTTGCTCTGGGACAAAAGCTTAATTTTAGTGAACTGAGTCTTGATTCGATTCAAGAAATTGAGGGCGTTATTGATAATGCCTTTTTCTTTTTTCTCTTCATCATTCTCATAAATAATCTGTTCTTTTACGTCTTTTATCTAAGAAGAAAACTCTGGGCCCAAGGATACGTCTTATTTTATACGCTCACGACAGGTGTGCTCGCCATAACATTTCTCATCGAAGGAACAGTTCTCGGCTGGTCTTGGTTTCTCTACAACTTCGCGACACTCTTTATCTATTTGTATCTCTATTTTGGCGTCAAACTTCTAAAAAATGAAACCACCGATACTCCCAAGTATGCGAAGTCTAGCCCTGCACATGAAACGAAGGAACAATAAAGTTTCCTCCATCACAATTTCCCCAGATGGGTATTTCTCTTAATCCGTTCATCAACATACGCTGACCGATAACTGAGAGTAAGAAAGACTCAAAGGCCTGAGTATTTTTGACGATGGTCTCGAAATCATTTTTGTAGATGAAGATATCCATGTGTTTTTCAATATTCAGAATAATCTGCTCTCGTGAAGAACTCGCCAGATCCAAATCGAAGAGCTGAAAAAGAAGAGACTTGCTAATGATCTTTGCCCGATAAAGTTCAAGTAAGCAGATCTGCACATTGGATTCGTACATCTTTAAATCAACCGGAAGATGTCGAAGTAAATAGTTCAGCCGTGCCAGAAGCATGACTGAAACATTTCCAAACGATTCATACGATATTTTAAAAACTTCTAAGAGCTGATCGTAATAATTTTTCCAAACCCAAAAATCGATAGGACGATGCCAGTATGGGGTGAAACCTTTTCGAAGTTTCCGCTTAAACGATTTGGATAGCATGTGTTCATCGGTATTCTTATTTAAGATATTTTTTGAATAATCCACTTCATTGCTTGTGACTCTTTCCTGCTCGTATTTTTTGGGATTTTTTTGATGAAAATCTGCGTCTTCATCAAGAAGCTTTTGCATCTCTTCCCTAACGGCCGAAACGGAATGGCGAGGACAGCTTTTGGCCCCTGGACAGTTGGGCAAACAGGATTCTTCGCAGGGAGGTCTACTTAAAGGGAAATCTACCACGAGCTGTTTGAGCCCATAAGTTTCAACCCACGCCGTGATGATTTCATCACGGTCGCGGATTTCTTCGTCTTTAACCTGGTGGAGAGATTTTAAAAACCAGCGTTTTTTTTCAGGGTAGTATTCTAGGAGTGAGAAGAAAAAATTTTCTTTTCTTCCTCCTCCAAGGCTCATTCCCGCTACGTTTTTGATCACATCTTCCACTCTATTCCTTTAAAGAGGTGACTCTACTTTAAATGGCAGGATCTCCATTCCGTGAAGCTTGACCTTCTCCTCGATAGTTTTTCGATCAATCCCTTTATGGACAAGGATGAAACAGCCGCCGCCACCAGCGCCGCACATTTTTAATCCTAACACATTTCCTAGAGTTTTTAGATCAGAAGTAAACTGACGAATTTTATCAGTCGTAATTCCTGGAAAGAGCTTTTCTCTTTCAAGGCCTTCGAGAGCAATTAGATTCAACATTTTGTCCCACTGCTTAGTTTTCAGAGCTTCATAAGTCTGGTGAGAGATCTCCGCAATTCGCGTGAGACCTTGCACGACTTCAGGTTTCTTATCGAAAAAGGCCTTATAAACTTCCCAGTTGTTAATCCCTGATGCACGTGACTGGCCAGAAGAAATAAGTGTGAGATGATTTTCAAGAACTTCTTTGAGTTCATCTGTGTAGAGCTGTTCAACCTTAATTTCGCCTTCGATCCCTCTCACTGCAAGAACCCCACCGGTTAAGGCCGGAAAATAATCCTGATACCCGGCCATCCCTTGATTAAGAATACGGCTTTCAACTGCTTTGACTCGTAAGACGGCCGTGTGACGATCATAATTATGCCCTGTAAAATTACAAAGAGCACGGTAGAGAGTCACTCCCATGGCAGACGAACCACCAAGACCAGAACCTGCGGGGGCACCAGATGAGAGCTCGAGCTTAATGTGAGAATTTATTTTAAACAAACGAAGGATCTGTAGAACAAAAGTCATTTCGGCAAAATCGCGTGTATAGACGACTCTATCTTCGGTCAGTTCTTCAGACGTGTACTTATACGACTTATTGTAATCAGAGGAAATAATTTCGACGCCATCAAAGGCAGTTTTTGAAAGCTTTACTTCTGCCTTCAGTCCTGTAGCGACGTTTAATGTCACGACATTTTTAATGATCAGGTTAATCGGCTCAATATCAAGAGTTCCGCCAACTAAATCAACTCGTACACTTCCAGTATTAGTTACCTGCATTTAAAATTCCTATGTAAGGTAGTTCACGGTATCGGCCGGCATAATCAAGTCCGTAGCCGATGACAAATTTATCTTCAATTTCAAAACCAAGGTAGTTAATTTCAACTTTATGCTTAAGTTTTTGAGGCTTAAAGAGTAAAGAAGCGAGCTTAATGGTCTTCGGCTTTCTCACGGAAAGAATTTCCATCAGTGTTTTTATCGTGAGACCAGAATCCACAATATCCTCAACGATCAAAATATTTTTTCCTTCAATATTACCTGTGACATCCATCTCCAAACGGACGCTACCGGAACTATTGGTAGAATCTCCATAACTAGAAAGAGAAATGAATTCTAGCTTCAAAGGACAGTTGATCTTTTTCATGAGATCAGAACAGAAAATGAAGGCCCCTTTTAAAACACAGATCACAACAATTTCTTCATTTTCAAAGTCTTTTGTGATCGCCTTTCCGAGAGCTTCAATTCGAAGAGCAATTTCTTCTTCTGAGATCAAAGCTTCAGGTGTGTATAGTTCCATAGTCCCTCCTCGGGATAAAATGCCTAGCAGTACGAATTGTTAAGAATCTCTCCTAACCCACCCGCTCCTGGGACAATGTATTGATGCTGATTAAGACCTTTTTCCTCTGACCAGAGCTTACCAGGAACTTCGCTCAAAACCGATACTGGAGACAATCCACGATCAAGTCTTAAGGTAAAAATATGAAGATCTGGGCACTCGGTTGTGACTCTTTTAAGCGACTCAGGTGTCACAATTAAATGAAGTGCGGCCATTATGAAAGGCTTCCCTTTCACACTCTTTTTATAATGCTCGTAAACCTCGACGATAGTTCCGCCAGTGGCTCCCATGGGATCAGGAAATAAAACAATCGCTCCATCAATGTCACCACCGATTTTTGAGCCCGAGACGTTGACACCAACAACTTCCCCGTGCTCATTAGTCGCGCGAGCAATATAGAAATGATCTTGTCTTACCTTGTCTGGATTCATGAGATAATTGAGTCTTTCGTAGCACACTTGAGAAGGAAGTGTTCCTGCACGAGCGAGATCCACCACCACACATGGAACTTCGGAGTCAATCATCTCACCTTCGTAAATGCCTTCAGGATGAGATGATCTCATTCTTGTTTCTACTTTCGCACTCACTCTCGGAAATAGTGTATCCACCACATTCTCAAATAAATGCGTATAAAGCATTTCGACGAGTTGGTTGATTTGGGGTTGTTTCGTTGCAGGTGACCCTAACTGGGCCAAAAGCGAAAGCATGAGCGGAGATGAAAGGATATGAACATTCTTTCCGTAGTGATGGGAAATTTCACTAGGAACAAAACGCAAACTTTTATGTTGAACGTCACATGCCATACTTTATCCTTTAGAAGAAAAAAGCTTAGCATGTCCTTAAATAAAATGTCTCTTAATTAGAAAGCTGAGTCCCTAGAGGGAGGATCTCTTCATTTAAAGGTAGTAGGGCCTGCTCTTCAGATTCATCGTACTGGTAGTGTCCGCGGCAGCGCGCTTCATAGGCATCAGTTTCACCGAGTAAAACTTGGGATTTAGATTGTGAAAGACGTTGAGTTCTTGTGGCAGGAGCACCACAAACTGTACAGATAGCATGGATTTTGTTCACTTCATCGGCCACAGCTAAAAGAGCTGGCATAGGACCAAAAGGTTGAGCACGGTAATCTAAATCTAAACCAGCACAGATAACTCTGTATCCACGGGCCGCAAGTTTCACAACTACAGTCGTGATATTTTCATCAAAAAATTGAACCTCATCAATCGCTACGACTCGAGTGGAATCTTTGAGCTTAACGAGTATTTCGATCGCAGATTCTACAGGCTCAGCCTTCACAGAGCGAGAAGTGTGAGAAACGATCCCTTCCTTATCATAACGGACATCAATGGCCGGTTTAAAAATCTGCACTCTTTGCTTAGCGATCTGGGCCCTTTCTACACGGCGGATGAGCTCAGATGTTTTTCCTGAAAACATTGGACCACAAACAACCTCAATCGAACCGTGAAAATATTGGTGCGTCATCTATCCCGATCTCCTCGAACTTAAAATCAATAGCTAGCTTTATGTGAAGTCTCATATTTTCAAAAAAGAGCATGAATGACAATCAAACGAGATCGTACAAAGATGCGAATTTGCATGGCCGTAAGAAAATAAAAGAGAGGAATTTAGCTAAATAAATAAAAAAATACGAATAGAAGTGTCATCAAGATCATGAGAAGAAGGATTGTTGGTGTCAAAATTATGACCCATGCTAAAGTGCGTCCTGCACCGAGATTCGAGCGAAGACCAGCATAGAGTAAAAAATAGTAAGCACCGCCTTGAATCACATCACCGATAAAAGGAATAATCACAAAGAGGTTTGAAGACAAAGCGTGAGTCGTAATCTGATCAGCAATTTCTTCGGCCGGTAAATTGGGGTTTAAAAGTTGGGAGTATTTTTTTATGAACCAAGACCACACTTCTGTCATCACGATGGTAGAAATGGGAAAAAAGATAATATCGAGTGCCGCAGAGAAAAGAAAAAAGTAGTAAGTCGCAGAACCAGAATTTTTCAAGAGCTCTTGAAGGAACGGGAAATCCTCACTCTGCATGTTCAGAAATGACTGCAGAAAAAAATTCAAAATCACAATTTTTGTAAGACCTTTAATGATCGCAAACACCCAAGAAACACCAATTGATTCGGCCAGAGTCAGAGGTTTTGAGAGCTCGCCTTCCTGGCCAGGAAGAGGTAATTGAAACCTGAATTGCTGGTGAATCCGGAAAGGATGCACTAACACTAAAAGGTAGGTTTCAAGAATTCGCAAAATTGATTTCATAGTCTTTCTATTTTAACACATCTTCAAAGGTGCCAAGAAAATTTTCATCCACTAGTCCAAAATGGGCCTTGAATCCCTGAGTAAGATTCACCACTATCACTTCTTCCTTTTTTCTCCAGATTAAAAGACTCTGTCCCATGACTTCAATCCGAAGATGATCCTCTGAGAGAATTTGTTTTCTTTCACTTTTTGAGAGCAGCGAAACTCTATCTGCCTGATCCCTAGAACCAAGGTTAAATATCATCGAGGTAATGACTTCCAACTTGGCCTGGTCGGCCTTGAATTTTTTTGATTCAAACCCTAGAGGCTCTCGATTTAAGATAACAATCCTTTCACTCTTGTCCTTCTGTGAAAAAACTGTTTCTAGTTTGGTGAAAGAAACAAAAAATTCTTGCGGGATAACTTTTTTATCCCAATAGTCCTGCACCTGAATAAAGAAGAGTTTAAGCGAGCCTCCGGCCATTGAAAAAGTTCTTTTTGAATCAGGCTCAATAATAACGGCGTCAGCAGAATCCTTACTTTTTAACCATAACTCAAACACTGTTTTTTTCGTCTGATCTAAAAATGTGAGACTTCCAAGCTTCTTAAACTTCAAGTTCTCAGAGTAAGGGATCTCTTCCTTGATCATCATCTGAGTAAAAAGAGAAAAGAATTTACCACGTAAATCCTTATGCCCGTTGATTCCAGGTATCGGAGGTGGCTCAGTAGTATTCTTTTTAAGGTTCAATTCGAATGGAAGACTCCCATCGACATTCAAAACGACTCTTTCTCCTACGACGTTAGGAAAAAATCTAAAAAATTGATTCTCAAGCAACTCACTTGAGTCCTTGGATAAAAAGGAGAGGAGTTCATTTAATTTGATGCCAGCAATCTCGCGCTCATCTTGAGTCAGATGGGTACTCTCCCCTTCGATCATCGCAAGATAAATCTTTTTATCCTTAGCTATGTAAAATCCTTGCTTATCCAGCGACAGATCTCCCACGGTCCAGACGACATGGTTCACTTCGAAAGAAAAAGGGTTCGAGAAAAAGCTTTTCCAATCTCCTTGGACTTCTTTTATTTTTTTGATCTCCGTCAGTTTTTTTTCAACCTGCTTAAAAACATTATGAGACAAAAGCTGATCATCTTTCCACCACTGATCTTTCTTTTTCGTTGCTTCAATTCTCGGAAGCTTTAAGTGAACCACTTCTTCTTGAATAAGACGATCTTGAAAGTCAGCAGCTGCGTGCTCTTTTTCGACACGCTTCTCCTGAAAGACGTACGTCAGTCCCATCAGGAGGATGAAAACACCAAAAAGGATGAGATTTTTTTTCATAGTAAACGGCGCCTACGGTAAATGAAAATAGCACAGCTGAAGAAGACAATAGGAACGACAAGAATAGAAATCACAAAAATCATCTGGAGATGTTGAGCACTCAAGATAACTGGAAATTCTTCTATGCCAGGACGATTGAAGGAAATAATTCCCTCATCATTAACCATCCATGAAACCGTATTGAGAAAGAGTGTTGTGTTCCCAGATTGAGCTTGGTAGGCGTTGATTAAAAATGAACTTGATCCAAGTAAGGTCACACGCGACGAAGAAGCCCCAGTGCCTTCAGCAATCCCTAAAAGTCCTATCGGTCCTCGCTGATCTTTTCCTTCCTGAAATTCAGCTTTTCCTTCTGTGATTCCTTTCAGATTTGTCTCTGCCCAACTTCCAGGAAAAGAAGAAGTCATGGCGAGTAGCTCTGGAGTGTCGTTCCCAGCAATGACTTTTACCGATGAACTCAAAGGGAATATGGTTCTTAAATTAAAGCCTGAGGTAATCGGATGATCTGATTCATATTTATTAACAATCGGAATTGTGGCCTCAGCACCCTGAACAGTTGAAAGTCTGTCAATCACGACATCTTTTCCAAGCTCAAGTCCAAAGGGTCTCATCAAAGACGTGAGGTTATCGTACAACTCCGCTTTGAAGGCCGGTGCAAGGGCCAGGAAGAAACTTCCGCCATTTTTTATGTAGTTATCTAGAAGGTCGATTTCTTGCTTAAGAAATCCCGACACAGGACCTAGAACAAAGACGGCCGTCGCATCTTTAGGAATACTTGTGATTTTTGTGAGATCGAGTTCTTTGACTTCGTAATTTTGTGTCCTCAGTTTTTCACAAAGAATAGAAATTCCCTCTTGAGAGGTTTCCGAACAGCTCAACTCTTGGTGGCCAGTGACAAAATACAAAGTGATCCTATCAGTTCTCAAAAGTTTTAAAAGAGCGTTGGTGACCGATAGTTCATCTATCAGGGTAAACAGAGACTCCTTTCCACCATAGGAGAGAACGATTGTTCCGTTCTGAGTGATTCCTTTTGATTTCACAAGATCAGGTCTCAGATCAGTATCAACTGCTTCGATTTGAATATTTTTACTTTGGGCCTCATAAAGCCTCATCAAATTAAGCATCGAATTCCACTCTTCTCGCTTGGCAAAGAGAGTCATCTTGAGAGGTGATTTCACCATCTCAACAACTTTTTTTGTTTGCTCAGTGAGGCTGTTCCTCTTTTCTCGAGTGAGGTCAAACTCTTTGTAATTCTTATTCCCTAAATAATTCACGACTCCCAAAATTAGAAAGATAAGAAAGGCGTTAACCCCATGGTAGAGAACTTTTTTGAAGTAATGGCTTTTTACAAAAATACGTATTTCATCAAACTTGGTGAACACAAGAAGTAGTCCTAAGCAAGCAGAGAATACCGTCAAACCAATATTCAATGTTTTAAATTCGGGAGCAGAAATCCACAAAGAAAGTGATGCTAGGAAAAGCAGAACATCAACAATCACCCATAAAGGAAATAACCAATTTTTCATTACCAATTCCTCCTTCCGAGGCTTTTCACAGTGAGAATGCCAAAGAAGAATACAAATGTTCCATAGTACACAAGGTCCTGGGTTCCAATAAGGCCTCGCAAAATTCTTTCAAAGTGAGAGCTAATGCCAACGTAAGTAAAAATCTCTGCCACTAGATAGTTTGAATTTAAATGCCCTCCCCAAGTAATCATCCAAAGAAACATGATCCCAAGGATTGAGCACAGGCCCGCGATAATTTGATTTCCAGACAGAGAAGAACAAAAAAGTCCAAGAGAAATGTAACAAGAAGCATTTAATAAAATGCTTAAATAAGCTGAGGTAAGAAGCGAGAAGTCCCGGACTCCGACTCCCCAAATGATAAGAGGAAAAATAGCAGTCATCAGCATCATCGCAAGAATCAAAGTAAACGCAGCAAGTCCTTTTGAGATCACCACTTCCCACTCTCTCACAGGAGAAAGCCAATAAAGATCCAGAGTCTCAAGTCTTTTCTCCTCGGAGAATAGCCTCATGGTAATCAGTGGAATAAAAAAGAGAAAAAGAAAATTAATATTCGCAAAGAGCCTTAAGACCACTTCTTCGACGAAGGAAATTTCCTGGGCCATGTGTTGAGGAATCGCTTGGATCCCATCAGAATAAGTCACCAGTAAATTGAAGAATATTACTCCTGTGATCAGAGAGAAGAGTCCAATCAGGACGTACGCAAGTGGCGAAGAGAAGTAAGACTCAATTTCTTTCTTCCAAAGTGTCCAGATCATTTTTTAAGCTCCGTCATGTGTAAAAAGATGTCTTCGAGCTCTGGGGATTCAATCTGCATTGTCAAAAGACTTACCCCCTTGGAGACAAGAAGCTTACTGATTTCTGAACGACAATCGCGCTCATCATCAAAAACCAGATGGAACTGTTTCTCACTACCCACCAAATGCTCATGTTGAATTTCGTATCGGCCTAGGGTGCTTAGATCCGGAAGAGACTCATGTTCGCTTATACCTATTTTGAGAACCAGGCCTTGTCTAAATTTGCGATGAATGTCATGGATATCACCTGAGGCCCTGATTTTTCCTTGGTGAATGATCGTTATTTGATCGCAGAGCTGCTCTACTTCAGGGAGAACGTGAGTAGAGAAAAGAATTGTTTTTTCCTTGGCGAGTTTTTTAATGAACTCTCTAAGCTCAACTACCGACTGTGGATCAAGTCCGTTAGTCGGTTCATCTAAAATCAAAAACGGGGCATCGTAGACAATGGCCTGCGCAAGTCCAACTCTTTGTCTAAATCCTTTTGAGAGGTTTCCAATGAGTCTTTTCCTGACACTAATAAGGCTCAGCTCTTCCATCACCTTCTCAACTTGATACTTCAAGTCTTGCACAGAATGGAGTTTTGCTACAAATGTTAGGTAGTTTTCAACAGACATATCAAGGTACAACGGAGCATTTTCTGGCAAAAGTCCAATTTGATTTTTCAAATTGAGTTTTTCCGGCAGAATAATTTCTCCAAAAAGAGAGATCGTACCGCTTGTTGGAGGCAGCAGCCCAGCAATCATCCTCATCGTTGTGGATTTACCGGCACCGTTTGGTCCCAGGAATCCATGGATTGAGCCCCTCTCAACCTGAAAACTCACTTGGGAGACGGCCGTTCTACCGGGGTAATCCTTAGTAACATTGTCCACTACTAGTATTTTATTCATATTCACCATACAATTTCAAAATCGCTCTCTAGTTCAAAGGTACTTGTGCCGAAAAAGACTACATAAAACTATGACTATTTTAGATACTTTTAAATCAAGAATTCAAGCAGCAGAGCGGATCTTAATCACCACTCATGAATTTCCCGACGCAGATGGGATAGGCTCAGAAATATCTCTTTGTCTTGCGCTTAGAGAATACGGCAAAGAATGTTACTGCGTAAACGAAGAACCGCTGCTTGAGAGGTACCGCTATTTAGATCAGGACAGTGTGGTTTATGGTTTGAAAGAACTTGTGGAAAAAATTCCTGGCTTCAACCCTGATCTAATTATCATCGTTGATACAAATACCAAGCTTCGGATTGGAACTCAGTTGTGTGCTTATATCACTGACTCGATGAAAGTTCTCTATATAGATCACCATCCATGTAGAGGACGAGATCTCTCTGATCACTGTATCGATATTAAAGCAGCGGCCACGGGTCAATTAGTCGGTGAGATGATTGAACACCTCGGAATTAAATTTACAAAAAAAATGGCTCTTCCGATTTATACATCCATCATCATTGACACAAGCTCATTCCGTTACCCAACAGTTTCAGCGGCCACTCATAAACTAGTGGCCAAGCTCATGGATACCGGGATTAGTCCTCCGGAAGCCTACAATGGGATCTATGGGACAAAACGTGTACATCACATGCATCTCCTGGCCAGTATTCTCAACACTGCAGCGACCAATAAAGATGAAACAGTTGCGTGGATGCTTCTTAAAAAAGAAGATATTGACCGCTTTGCTGGTGATGTGGAAGATACTCATGCCTTCATCAACAATTTACTAATTTTAAATAGCATCAAAGTCGCTTGTATGTTCCGGGATGATGGGGATCATATAAAAATGAGTCTTCGCTCTTCCGGAGAATATGATGTGGGAGTGATTGCTCTAGCTCTCGGTGGTGGTGGACACTCACATTCGGCGGCCACGATCTTAGTTCGTCAAAAAGGTGAAACAACTGAAGCGGTCATAGACCGTGCGGTGAAGAAAGTCGAAGAAGCACTCCGAAAGCTAGAGAAAGAATAATCCTAGATCAGCCCGTGTCTCCACAGAAAAAAAAGTGATACAACTCCAATCGCAAGAATCGCTGCGATCTGGTTTATTCTTGATTTATCATCTGAAGGAGCAGCTTTTACCGATGCAGATTCTGTTCCAATTGAACTTAGCTCTTCCTCACTGAATGGGGACTCTTCTTCTTTGTAGATTCTTAAATCAAAAAGTTTTGAAAGATCAGTTTGAGAGATTTTAGCAAACTCATCTGCTTCAATTTCAATCTGAAGCAAACTATCCATAAATTTATGGTTCACTCTTTTGGTTGGATCATTGATGTAATCTAACGCTGTGTCAGGGACAGAAGTCTGGTACTTCACATTATGTCGATCGAGAATATCCGTTATTTTTTTTAATTCAACTTTATTAAATCCACGATAAATCATTTTATATCCTAATCATTTTTCCGGAGAAACTTGGCCATTTTAGATTTAAAAAGACGCTCATTCCACTTAAGACCAAGACGCCTTAAAACTTTACGATCAAGACTTCCATAAGAAGATTCAACGTCATTGTAAACAGCGCCTATTTCTTCTGGAGAAAATCCCTGAAGGAAATATCCGCCTTGCGTGAGGTACTCTCTATTAAGCTTCGTCTCTCTCACCACCGCTGGTCTTCCCGTTGAAAGAGCACCGAAAGCTTTCGAAGGAAAAAAATGGTGACTCAAATCCCAGATGGCCTTTGCTTGGTGCGAGTAGAGAGCACTTGTGGCCTCACAATGGTCTCCGGCAAAGTCCGCTTTAGGAAATTCCTTTTTAAGCTCACCTAAGTGTGCATCTGGTCCAAGGATTCTTACCGTTTCATTTTTTTCAGTAAGGTATTTCAAAATTTGCCTAAACTCAGGAACACTCAAGTCGTGAGTGTAAACTAAATGATGCGTAAACATAAAATTATGGTCTTCATCTTTTACAAATGGATATTCTTCTGTCCTGTATGTCGGGGCGATGACTTCTGCATTTGGCAGTTCGAGTGTTTCTCTCAGGGCCCCAGAAGTCACAGCAATATGATGAAACTGCCGCAAAGCCTTTTCTCTCCAGTCGTTTACGAAAGGAGCAAAGAATCTCTGGAATCCAAGATTCTTTTGATCAACAAGGTCCCACTCAAGAATATAGAGAAATTTTTCCACATGGGCCGGAAGATTAAGCCCATGAACATAACCACGACTGAGAACGATGACTTTCTCAATCGACGGATGAAGAGGGATCCCTTTCACTGCCGAAGGCATAATCCAAAAGTTTTTTCTAAAAACCTGAGCATCTTTGGCCTTATGGGTAAGAAATGAAGAGACGATTGAGCGTGTTTCAATGGTGCCTAGTATGCCACCTTGCTTATGAGCAATCGTATAAATCTCAGAGTTTGGAAAAAGGTTTAACACCATCTCGACTAAAAAGATTGAATCATCTCTTAGGAGTAAAGAATCGATAGCGATAGCAGTTTTCATATCAGTACTTTTTAAGTTGGATAACAAGAGATCCAATAATAAGGATGCCCCCACCAATGAGTTGAAGTTCGGTTAGCTGTTTATTTAAAAAAATCCAATTCACAACGATGGCGAAGAAAGGAAAAAACATTTCTGCAACGGCCGTGGTCTTGGCCGAAAGGCGTTTCATTCCCTGGTAGTAGAACCACATCGCGGCCACACCTGAAATGATCACCATCACAACGAGACGAAGATAGTCCTCACCGCGAGGGAAAATCAGTTCTCGGTTCCATTGGACAAATGGAATAAGAACGAGAAGACCTGTCAAAAAACGGCCTCCCATGATGGACCTTGTCTCGAACCCCTGCAAACTTAAATATTTACCAAAAACAGTGGTTGCTCCCCAACCGAGGACAGAAATTCCAACTAAGAGGTACCCCTTGATAGCGATGTCTGTAGAGTCGGCGCCTAAATCAGTGACCATTAAATGATAAAATCTCTCAATGTCCGGCGAACTCACAAGAAGACCGCCAAACAAACAAACTCCCGCCCAAATAACAAACTGCTTTTGGATTTCTTCTTTAAGCACAATGGCAGCGAGGATGATCGCAACAATGGGTTGAAACTTTTGGAGTAAAATCACGAGAGATGGATTGAGGTACTGGAATGACTCAGTAAAAGCTACCGTTGCGATGGCCGAGCCAACTCCACCTACGATCAAAAAACTAAAAACGTCCGAGAGCTTTAGCTCTCCGATTCGCCCAATTTTAGTGATTAAACCGCTAGAAAAGATGAGGGCCAGGATACAATGCTCATAGAAAACAATCGAAATTGGATGAATTCCGCTCTCGACCAACGGATACCGGATTAAGGTATCCATCCCCCAAAGTAAGCACGAAAGAATAACAAGCAATGTTCCAGTCATGGAACTATCTTAACGAAGATTGGAAGCTTTGGAAAACTTCTTGTGCTTTTCTGGCCACAAGTTCTTTCTTGAGTTTTTTCCCGCCGGCCTTTTTCTGCTCTCTTGTGAACTCAATCGAAGGGAGAAGTCCAAAATTAATATTTGATGGACAGGGTTTCTCAATCGTCATGATGTAGTTTACGAGAGCACCAATCGCCGTCTCTACTGGAAAACTAATTGGGGCCTGTCCTTTGATTCGACGAAGAATCTGAAAAGCAACATAAAGCCCCATCGAAGCAGACTCAGTGTATCCTTCGACACCAGTAATTTGTCCCGCGAAATAAACGTCAGGAAACTTCTTTGATTTCAGATCAAAGTCGAGAAGCTTACGTGCATTTAAAAAAGAATTTCTGTGACATGAACCGAGGTGAATGAAACTTGCTTCTTCGAGTCCAGGAATCATTCGGAATACACGCACCTGCTCTTTGTAGGTTAAGCGGGTTTGGAAACCGACTAAATTATAGGCCGACCCCAACAGATTTTCCTTACGAAGCTGGACAACAGCAAAAGGCCATTTTCCATTGATATCAGGCTCTAATCCAACGGGCTTCATGCACGAAAAGCGAGCGGTATCTGGCCCCCGCTCGGCCATCAGATCAATCGGCAGACATGATTCAAAAAATTTCCAATCTTCAAAAGCTTTTGGCTGCACTTTCTCAGCTTTTGAAAGCTCTTCGATGAAAGCGTAGTACTGCTCTTTTGTCATCGCTGAATTCAAGTAATCACCGCCCTCGTCCATTTCTTTATGGCGGTCTTTGAAATACATTTTTGATAAATCGAGTGTGTCGGCATCTACGACCGGAGCAATCGCATCGTAGAAGTAAAAATCATCACCTGAAACTTCTTTCAAGATCCAGTCTTCTAATTTTTTTGTCGTGAGAGGACCTGTGGCGACAATGGCAAAGTCACATTCGAAGTGTTTTTTTAGCGCAATAGGATCATCAGCTTCGAGCTCAACCACCCTTATGTTAGGATGAGACCTTAGCTTCTGAGTGACTTCTGCAGAAAAAAGATCACGATCCACGGCCAGAGCGTCGCCAGCAGGAACGGCGTGCTTTTCCGCAGACTCAATAATAAAAGAACCCAAGGCCTTCATTTCAGATTTTAAAAGTCCATGGGCCGAATAAGGATCCAGAGATTTAAGAGAATTAGTACAAACAAGTTCCGCGAAATTAGGAATTTTCTGGGCTGGATTAAGCTGTAGCGTTTTAGTTTCAACTAAAACCACATAAATCCCATTACGTGCTAAGAACATTGCTGCTTCAGAACCAGCAAGACCAGCACCGATAACTAACACCCGAGTTTGCCCAGATTTCTGCATGAGTACTCTCTTTTTTTCTACTTTCTTTGTATAATCAGAAGGTCCTCAAATACCTTCTGATTAGGCAATGTGTCAAGTAAACGGCGAGCTCTTATGAAAACAACTCTTACGCTTCATCAAACTCATCATACCCTGGCAGATTTTGATGCAATTTTCCAAACTTTCACTGAAGTCGTATCAAACGATGGTCTCCATATATTCCCCGAACTCTATCTAACGGGCTACCCTCTTCAAGACCTCGTTTTGCAAAGACCATTTATTGAAACATATCAGGGATTTTTGAAAGACTTAAACACGTGGGCCCATACACAAAAAGCACAATGGCGGGCCCTCATTGGAGGACTTCAGTACGAGCTTGAAAATGATGGAATTCCTAAGAAGATTTCAAACGTTATCTACGAAGTCACTCCGGGACAAGGGCTCAAAAAGCTCTACACGAAAAGACTTCTCCCGAACTACGACATCTTTGATGAACAAAAATACTTCTCTCCTGGAGACCAGACGTTTTATTACAAATTTCAGGATAAAACTTTTGGACTTTTGATCTGTGAAGATATGTGGGCCTCGAGTTTTCATGAAATTGATCCTTGTGAACTAATGCTCCAAGAAGTAGAAGCAAAAAATCTCAAACTGGATGCCATTATCAACATCTCCGCTTCCCCTTTTGAGGTTTCAAAGCAAAGTAAGCGGATTGAACGCGCCAAAAATATCTCCCTGAAATTCTCCTGCCCTTTTATTTATGTCAATCGTGTGGGCGGTGAAGATGAAATACTTTTTGATGGAGCAAGCTTTGTCACAAGTGGCGGCCTGGTAGGTCTTGAGCTTCCTTCCTTTACATCTGAATCAAAGTCCTTCTATTTAGAAGATCTTCGAGGAAATTATGAGCAAGAAGCCATCTTTAGTACTGCAAATACCTGGGAAGGACTTTTTTCTCCTCGCCTGGATTTTAGTTCGGGCACAGCAAAACTTAAAAGCTGGTCGGATGAAGAATGCGCAGAAGCCCTGAAGGCCCTGACCTTTGGACTTCAGGAATACGCCTCAAAGAGTGGATTTAAAAAATTTTTAGTAGCTCTCTCAGGAGGCATGGACTCAGCATTGGTGCTGGCCATTGTTAAACTTGGTTTGAAACCTGGCCAGTCCGTGGAAGCGATCTATATGCCTAGTATTTTCTCCGCCGCTTCAAGCACCGAGCTCTCTGAGACGATGTGCAAAGGCTTAGGGGTTCCCCTTGCCTATTTCCCTATAAAATTTCTTCATTCTGCTATTAAGAATGCTTTCACAAATACTTTTCCTGAACCTTTTCAGGGACTTACTGATGAAAACATCCAAAGTCGTTTAAGAGGAACTCTGCTTTACACAAGATCTAATCAAACAGATGCTTTGGTGATTAACACCTCAAATAAATCAGAACTCGCCGTCGGATACTCGACTCAATATGGTGATTCTGTTGGGGCGATCTCAATTTTGGGAGACCTCTATAAAACTGAAGTCTACCGGCTCGCAGAGTACATCAATAAACATCACAATCGTCCTATTCCGGTGGGGATTTTGAACCGCGGTCCTTCAGCGGAGCTTAGAAAAAATCAACTTGATCATGACTCTCTTCCACCTTACGAGAGGCTTGATGCGATTCTTGAAGGAATCCTCAGCTATCGGCTTGGAAAAAAAGAACTCATTGAACTAGGCCATGAGGAAGCAGAAATTACAAAAGTACTTCATCTCTACTTGAAATCAGAGTATAAGAGAGCACAATTTTGCCCAATCCTGAAAGTGAAGGCAAAAAGCTTCGGTTTTGGTTATCGCGTCCCGATGAGCAAAAATCTTAGTTACCAACTTTATATATAGGGAGAAATAGTATGTCTGAAGACACAAAAAACAAAGTTATGGGTAAAATCAACGAAATCAAATCAAACATTGAAACTTTTATTTCAGATGTTAACGTGAATGATCTTAAAGCAAGCTTTAACCTCATGGTGAAAGATGCTCAACAAGACTTCAATAAACTTGTTGAAAAAGATCTTGAGAACGTAAAAAGTAAACTTCAGAAAGAAAAAGAAGAATTTGAATCAAAGGCCAAAAAATTTCTTGAAGGCCATAAGAAAGAACTCACATCTCTTCAAGCACGCTTTGATAAACTCGTTGCGGCCACAGCAAAACTTAAAGGTAAGAAAATTCAAGCGACTGTAAAAGTTAGCAAATCAGCTCCGACAACGAAGAAGAAAGTATTGAAGAAAGTTGCAAAAGCGACTGCTAAGCCAGTAAAAAAAGCAACTGCAAAAAAAGTTAAGGCCTAATCAAAAAAAGTAAAGAGGCCCTGGGGCCTCTTTACTTTTTAGCTTCTATAGATACTTCTGTGACATGAAACACTTTTCCCCGTCCTGATTTTTTCGACATATACATCATCTCATCTGCGAAATGAATAATCGACTTGGCACTCGTGGCGTCTTGGGGAAACTGAGCAAGACCGATAGAAAGAGACAATCGGTATTTTTTTTCTTCATCTATGTTGAACTCGGCGTTTTTAACGGCTTCGGAAATACGAAGAGCAATCTTTTTTGCCACTTCAAGAGGAGTTCGCGGAAGAAGAACAATAAACTCATCTCCACCGTAGCGATACACAAGGTCTGATGTCCGGAGCTCAGTTCTGAGAACCGAAGACATATCAACCAGAAGTTGGCTCCCAACCACATGCCCATACTGGTCATTCACATTTTTAAAATAATCAATGTCTATGAACAAAAGACTAAAGCCTGTTTTTTCATGTTCATAACGAGCAATATAGAGCTCAAGATCTTCAAGAAGTTTTCGTTGATTAAACAATCCCGTAACTTCGTCCGTCAAAGAAAGCATTTTTATTTCATCGCGTTTCTTCGACTCAGTCAAAATGGAAAGAGATGTTTTTAAAACATTTGCAAGGTAGTCACTCAGGATGTCCCGGATAGGGTAATGGGACGTTTTCTTCGCAACCAAGTAAGAAAGCTTCCCATTTCCTTTTTTTACTAAAAAGTAGAAATGATCTTTGATAAATCTAAGTCCAAAAATAATTCCAGATTCATCGTAGAGAAATCTCTTGATACGTTTTAATTGACGGTCTGAAAATCGAAGTTTTCCTTGTAGAGAAAGAAGAACTTTATCATCGATGTTAAAGCTCATGTCTTTTTTGATGTCAAAGAACATGTTGAGGTACTGGTTTAGACCTGAGGCCACATCTGGAATCGTTGAAAAGCTCTCTGGTCTCGAGAACAAATGCAGCACGGCCCTTTCAGGACTCCATTGACCGCTTTGAATGGCGCCGTGGATTTTTAAACGATAAATCACTGTGCGCATTTCATGCTCGTCGATCGGTAGCAGCAAGAAATCAAACAAACCTGCACGGAAAGCGCCCACAGTTCCATGGAGATCAGGCCTTGGGGATAACAAAGTTATCCCTGCTCGCGGCACAAGCTGGTGAATTTTTCTAATCTCATCGATTGTTTTTTGACTCTGACGGTTGGAATAAAAGAAAACGGCATGAGCATTTCTTTTGTTAAAAGAACTGAGATCGTTCACGTCTTGCAAAAAACTAATTTGATACTTAAGGTGATTCTCTTTAAGAGACTTCTTAAGAGCTTCGATGGCAACCGAATCAAGACCAATGGCCAAAATATCTAAATACTCTTCTTTTCTCATCATTACATATTTATATTTTTCTTAAGCGCATTAATAGCACTCGAATGATCTGTTTCATCTTCCAGGACAGTGATCGCATTTCTTAATGTCTTAATGGCCCGGTCTAACTTGTCTTCCAGTTCAAAACGAGACTCCACCGATCTCTTTTCTTGGCTTGAAATAGACTCCATATCAAATTCCATTCCGTCAATCTTACGTTTGAGTTCAAGGATTTTCAAATCCCTGTGTCGTATCTGTGATTCTGCGTCTGATTTCAGCAGTTCAAGTTTCTGCTCGAGCTCTCTTTCACGCATTTGCACTTTCTTAACATCAATTTTATTTTTTTGAGCGGACCGATCAAGTTCTTGGGTCAAAAGACGTATCTTTTCTTCCCAGATTAATTTTTTCTCGTCATAGAGTTTGATGCGGTCTTTAAGTTCATTAATCTCTTCATTGAGTTTTTTACGGATAATCGTCAACTCGATTTTCTTCTCATCAAGCTCTGCCCTCATGCTAAGAGACTGCCGTGCTTGAAGAATTTTTTCCTCTTCAAACTTTTGGATTTTTGCCAAAAGCTCTTCACGATCAGAACGAAGATTTGAAATCGTCGCCTGCATCCTTTCCATCTCACCAGAATAGGCGCCTGAAATTTCTCTCAAATCCTGGCCAAGATTTTTTGAAGACGTGACCTCCAAAGAAGGCGCAGGAGTTGCTTTTTTGCTTTCTGCACGCGGTAGCTCTTTTTGTACAGGGGCCACTTTTTCTTCGAAAGATTCTTCTTGAAAATCCATCCCACCAAAATCCAACGCTTCCTCTTCCTGAGACTCTTCAGGAGAACTCTCGGCCTTAAGATCGTTTTTAATATTGATTTGTGAAGCATCAAGCTCCATGATAGCGTCAATTTCTTTTAATTTCTCCATCGCTGCTTCCGAAAGATCAGCATCGGATTCATCTGCATGGGCCGAGAGTCCTTCAGGTAAATCCTCTTCCACATTGATAACTGAAGAAGCGTCATAGCCTAAATTCAAATCAAGTGTTGAAGCATCATCCGTGAGCTTTAGTCCAGTGGCCGTGTGGTGATCAGGAATCTCATCCTCTATCGGTACTTCGTCTAGCGGCTGATCAAAATCAAGCTCACCCAAAGTATCTAATGCTTCATCATTTGCTGCAGTTTCCAACTGATCAAGAGAGAACCCTTCATCAGCTTCGAGGGAATCGAGCTCGCCAAATGTTTCGTTGAGGTTGATCGAATTACTGGCTTCGCCTAATTCAAGACCTTCGTCGCTCATATCTGCAAGTTCTATCCCTTCGTCCAGTGGTGCAGAGTCAGGAGGAAGCTCGTCATCTTCGGCAAGAGAAATCTCAACATCATCTAAATTGTCGAGACTTAATTCATCAAGTTCGTTGTTTGCTTTTTCTGACATCGGCGGCGACTCCGTTCGGTTCAAACTTTCTACTCTTAGTATGGACCTATAGGCATCATCCATCTCTTTACTTACGGAGTGATTCTTTAGGGCCTCAAGTTGTGTAAGATCTTTGAAATCATTCTTCATGTTTTCATTTCGTCTTAACTCACTAAACTTGTGAGTAAAAAGTTAATTAGTTGGTCATAGCAGTGCATTCTCTAATCATAGCTGAGGTCTCTCGAAGAACCCATTTGAGGCAAAGATTGCTCGCCTAGTGGCATATCTGTATTGATTCATCTCGTCGCTCATAATACAATCGAAGTACATTTTGGAGGATTTTTGAAAAAGAACATACTCACTGCACTGTCTTTACTGACTATTTCCGTCGGACTTGTATCCGCCCAAGAAAATTTTCTTCCTTCTAATATTTTAATGATGGATCCCAAATTCGCCCATCATGTGATCTTGGTGGAAAAATCAACTCACAAGCTCCATATTTACGAAAACCTTGATTCCCACCCAAAACTTCTTAAGACTTTTTCAATAGCAACGGGGAAACTCAAAGGTGATAAATCTGGAGAAGGTGACCACAAAACACCTGAAGGTATTTACACTATTTATGACTTTTACTCTAAGAGTGAACTTCTTAAACGCCATGGAAAATATGCTGAGATTTATGGAAGTGGTGCTTTTCCTATGGACTACCCAAACTTCATTGATGCAAGAGAAGGCAAAGGCGGCGGAGGTATCTGGCTTCACTCGACTCATGACGATTCACGGATCTCGAAGGGCCTTGACTCTAGAGGATGCGTTGTGGTGCAAAACCAAGACCTAAAAGATATCTCACAATTTATTGAGCTTAATCACACTCCAATTGTTGTGGTTCAAGATATTTTCTTTTTATCAAAAACAACCTGGGACCGGAACCGCCAGGAAATTAGTGACTCTGTCCAAAAGTGGGCAAAGGCCTGGCAGGAAAAAAAATTTGATGCCTATATTAACAGCTATGATAAAGAAAGATTTTATGACAAAAAGCATGGATCTTACGGTAGCTACAAGGCCTACAAAAATGCTGTCTTTTCACGGGCCGATACACCAAGCATTAAGTTAGATTTTATCTCTATTTTGGCGACAAAAGAATACGCTGTCGTTCATCTTCAACAAGACTATCGCTCCCCAGTGATTAATGATATTGGTAAAAAAACCCTCTATCTTAAAAAAGACCAAAACTACGACTGGAAAATCGTAGGTGAAATCTGGTCACAAGTTGACAGTAAAGGTATTGCCTTTGCTCCGTCGAAGAGGTTTTTTAAAGAATAATCATGCAGGAATACATCCAAAAAAACGGAGAAGAAGTTGCCATCGTTATCTACGATGCCCCTCTTCCTCCAAAGTACTTCAGGCTCTCAAAGAAATTTATCCGGCATGTTTTTGTGGTGTTCCCTCTTTTATTTGTAGGGGTGATTGTTGCTTTTTTTGTTTGGGGTCTAGGGACACGTCTTGGTAAAGCACCTGCCCCAAGTCTTCCTTCGATCATGACAGATTCCGAAAGCAAACTCGTGACTCTTGAGAATGAAATCAAGTCCCTGGAGCAAAGTAACAAAGAGCTCTCCAATAAGCTCGCGGCCGGAGCTGCCACGGGTTCTGGGGCCGAAGAGCCTTATTTAATGATGATTAAAAAGCCTTATGGAATGCAGAATTTCACGGCGGAAAACCGAGTGACCCTCGATCAGTTTGATCTCGTTCAAGAAAATAATAGCGTAAAGTTTAAATTTCAAATCATAAGTACAACTGATACCAAAGTCACGGGCCATATTATTGTGTTCATGATTTCTCATAATGGCATTCTAGGTTACCCGGCCGAAATCAATAATTACCTCGCCCAAGGTGCAAAATACTCTTTAGGTGAACCTTTTTCTGTCTCTCGCCTTCGACCTACAGTTGCAGAATTCAAGCATATCTATAGTGAAGAATCAGTGAAATTTGTTATCTACATCCTGAGTCGTGAAGGAGACCTTCTTCTCACGAGAGAAACTGAAGCCTTTAAGTTGGGACCGAAATAATTATGAATGACCAGGATTTTAAAAACTTTCACTATAATGTTATTGGTGCAAAGTCTCAAATTAAAGGTGACCTCTCGCTCTCTGGTGACACCATTATTAATTCCTTGATTGAAGGCAACATTGAAGTTGTAGGCCAAGGGAAACTAGTGCTTGAAAGAGGCAGTATAGTTAAAGGCACAATCAAGGCCATTGATTTGGAAATTTTTGGGACTATCGATGGAGAGATCACTTGCAGTGGACTTGTTTCTATTAGATCTAGTGCTTATGTAAAGGGACAAATCACTTCAGGTAGACTTGTGATATATCCTGGGGCCACCGTAGAAATGAAGGCAAGCTCCCAGGAATTACCAAACTAAAGAAAATCTTCGACTTTTAAAACTCTGACTGGACGAATTCGCGCTAGGCTTTTTGCTAAACTCTTATCCCCCACTACGACAATTGTGAGTCTCTCCCAAGGAAAAGCTTCAGTTGTGGCACTCGAGAGTTCTGTCATCGTGAATTTATCAACGATCTCCGGAAACTTCGCAAGCTCATTGAGATCTCTGTTTTGATGATCATAAAGCATAATTTGCGATACAAAAGCACTTGTTTCCTCGAAACCAAAAGCGTACCCACCAATCTGATGGTTCTTTTGGTGAATAAATTCTTTCTCTTCAAACTTTCCAGATCCTACATCACTAAAAACATCTCTCACGATAGAAATCGCTTCGGCCGCTGTCTCATTTTTTGAGAAAGTCATAATTCCTGCTCGTCCATAGTCTCTTTGCATAGATACGTAGGCCCCGGCCGAATACGTTAGTCCTCTCTTAACTCGAAGTTCTTGGACAAGCTTCGAGGTGAACCCACCACCTAGAAAAGTCGACATAAACTGGAATAGGTCGTATTTACCTTGGAATTCACTGTTTGTGACGTAACGGCCAATCCGGATTTGCGCTTGGTTTGCGTTCGGAACTTCGACCAAATAAATCGCAGATTCTGCCTTCGGCTTTTTCAGAACCTGAAGGGTCACTTTTGATTCATTTTCCCACACACAGTTTTTCTCAAGCACCGAGCGGATCTTCTTCACATCGGCCGGACCAGTTAAATAAAGAACCTTACGAGTTTTATTGAGTCCTGCTAGACGTGACTTCAACAGTGCCGAATTCATTTGATCAAAGCTTTGAAGTGTTCCCTCAACAGGACGAGCATAATCGGTCTGCTCTAATGAGACTTTTCTAAAAACTCTGTCAGCAAGAGCTGCATGAGAAGTGACTAAATTCTTCAACTGGCTTTTTGACCGACTCACATGAGACTTCAGCTCGTTTTCCGGAAACTGGGCATCTTTAAAAAGCTCACAAACTTTTCCGACGACAGGATCGATATCTTTCACTAGTGCCTGCACGCTAAAAACTGAGTATTCATGAGTTACAGAATGACGGAGATTGGCCCCGTAAAAATCAAAAAATTCTGAAATCTCTCTCTGTGACTGTTTGCTTGTGCCTGAAGTCAGTTGGTCAAATGTCGTCTGAGTGACTCCTGAAATGGAATCATTCAAAGCACCATCTTGGAAATAAATCGAAGCCGTAAACTTAGGGAAATTATCATCTTCGATCCAAACCACGTCCATTTCATTATTAGGCCCAATTTTCCACTTCATTCTTTCAACAGAATCAAGAAACGAATCTTTGGCCTGTGCAAAACTCATGAGAAATAAAAAACTAATTGCGTACTTCATACTGGTCCTCATTTATGCTGATTCCAAACCGAGACAAAAACATTATTTTTCGCAAACGTTTCCATACAAACGTCTTTTACATCTTCAACTGAAACTTTTTCATAAAGACCTAACTCTTCTTTATAAAATCTCCAGTCTCCCATGAGCGTCTGACGATCACCAAGGAATTGGGCCAGTCCTGCGTTCGTATCTAGACCTCCGTAGAGATCAACAAGATAGTTGTTCTTAATCTTCTGCACACTTCTCTCGGTAATCTCAGTGCTGCAGTATTTTTTAAGCCTTTGAGTCAGGTCTGCCTGAAATTCTGTGAGCTTGATTCCCTTAACGAGTTCCCCTCCGATAAAGAAAAAGCCATTTTTCTCTAACTGCTGGTGGGCCGCATACATGGATGTTGCGGCTGGTTTATTAGTTAAAATATAGTCATTCATGAGAGAAGAACTTTTTCCAGAACCGATAATTGAAGACAACACATCTAGCGCGTACCCTTTTTTATGACCGGCCTTATAAGTTGGGTATGCCATCATAAAGATTGGGCTTGGTGACTCCCCTTTGCGATTGACGACTGTTGATTCTTTCCATTTTATTGCGAATGCTTCATCAGCTAATGACTGGTGATCCAAAACGACACTTTTTGAAGGGGGAATCTTTCCGAATTTCTCGGCAATAAGTTTTTTTGCTTCAGAAGTATTCACATCCCCCACGAGAACAAGTGTCACGTTGTTTGGAGCATAGAAACGCTTAAAATACGCGTAGATTTGTTCTCGTGTGACAGATTTCAAATCCGGAATTTCTCCAATCACAGGTCGACCGTAAGGAGTCCCAGCATAAAAAGTGCTCATTAAAAGCTGGTACAATTGACCCCGGGGAGAATTCTCATAGCGCATCTTTCTTTCTTCTAAGACAACCGCTCTTTCTTTGTTAAATTCGTCTGTGTCGAGGATTAAATTCTCCATTCGGTCTGCTTCGATATCAAGAATCATCGAAAGCTCTTTTGAAGGTAAATTTTCGTAGTAAACAGTCTGATCATTAGTCGTGTATGCGTTAGTTGAGCCACCGCTCCCCTCGATCACAAAATCCAAAGAATTTTTTCCGTATTTCTTACCGCCTTTGAACATCATGTGTTCAAGAAAATGAGATGCACCCGTGATACCTGGGACTTCATTTTTTCCGCCCACTTTATAGAAAAAATAGAGAGAAAAGATAGGAAGCTTTGGGTTATTCACAATCAAAGCCGTCATCCCATTTTCAAGTTTTAATTCATCAACTTCGAGATTAATACTATCGGCAAGGTTGGTTTCTTTTTTGGTTGATGAGCAGCTAAAGATGAAAAAAGAGGCAATGAAAAGAGACAGTAAGAACTTCATGTGGCCATCCTCAGATATACAAGATCACGGTATTGAGATCTGGAACTAAATGGAAACTCTCATTTTAGGTGGGAATCCAATCTTTGCAAATACACTTTGAAAACAAACTATTCCGACCCGAAAAGTCAGTTTTTCACCCCTATTCTTAGCTAATAAAACCATGTAAGATGATTCCACTTTGATTCATTTTTTGCCTTTACCAATATATGGGAGTCCTAATGAAAATTGCAGTTCCTAAAGAAATTAAAAACAATGAAAACCGTGTCGGCCTTGTTCCCAGTGGTGTTCGTCAGTTAGTTCAAGATGGTCATGAAGTTTACATTCAACATAACGCTGGGATGGGGATTGGAATCTCTGATGAAGAATACATCAAGTCTGGGGCAAAAATCGTTGCAACTCTCGAAGACGCTTACGCAACTGGAGAAATGATTATTAAAGTGAAAGAGCCTCAGCCAAATGAGATCGCACTTTTGAAACCTCATCATATTCTTTATACGTACCTTCACCTTGCCGCTGATAAACCGCAAACGGAAGGCTTAATGAAGTCCGGAGCAACTTGTATTGCGTATGAAACTATTCAGTTAGAAGATAACTCACTTCCGCTTCTTGTCCCGATGTCAGAAGTTGCTGGCCGTATGTCTGTTCAAGTGGGCGCGACCTACCTCCAGCTTGATAAAGGTGGGAAAGGGATTCTTCTTGGTGGCGTTCCTGGTGTTCGCCGTGCAAAAGTCACAATTATTGGTTGTGGTATTGCAGGAACAAACGCTGCTCAAATGGCCGTTGGAATGGGTGCTGATGTAACCCTCATCGATCTTTCAACAAAACGCCTCGCTGAACTTGATCAGCTCTTTGAAAACAAAGTGAACACCATTTTCTCAAATTCACACAACATCGAAGAAGCCGTTATCGCCTCTGATTTAGTGATCGGTGCGGTTCTCGTTCCTGGTGCTAAAGCTCCAAAACTTGTGAATAGAGAAATGATTTCGAAAATGCAAAAAGGCTCAGTTGTTGTTGACATCGCTGTTGACCAGGGCGGATGTATTGAAACATGTAAGGCAACGACACATGAGAACCCAACATTTGTTGTCGATGGTGTTATTCATTACTGCGTGGCCAATATGCCAGGTGCAGTTGCGCGTACATCTACTTTCGCTCTTACAAACGTAACACTCAAGTACGCTCGTATGATCGCTCGTGATGGAGTAGATCGTGCGATCATGAAGGATAAGCCACTACGCCTTGGAGTTAACATCTATAAAGGGAAACTTGTTTACGAGCAAGTTGCTAACGATTTAGACTTGCCTTTTACTCCACTACAACTTGATAAATATCTTTAAATAATAAAAAGGCCTGGTGAAAACCGGGCCTTTTTAATTGCTCAGAATACACACCATGCTATATTTAACGTATGGTTCAAAAAATCCTCATTATTGCGAATCTTGTTATTGCCTTATTAGGTGCTGGTCTCGTTTTCTATTCGCACACGATGATAAAACCACCTGTGACTGATGAAAAAGCTGAAATTCAAACGCTTAAAGATGAGGCCCTCGCCGCAAGCCAAATTAAACCGGTTCCTTTAAAAAAATTCGTCGTCAATCTTCATTCAAAGAGTACAAGACTAAGATACTTAGATATTGAGATGAACGTCCTCACATTTCATGAAGATCAGAAAGCATTGATCACTGCAAACGAGTATATTTTTAAGGACACGCTTATTGAGATCGCCTCTCAGCTTGAGCCTTCAGATCTTGATTCTGTAACTGGAAAGATTCTTCTAGAAAATAGAATAAAAAAACAGGTTAATTCCAAACTTGGAGATCAACCTGTTATTAAACAAATATATTTTTCAGGATTTGTCGTTCAGTAAATTACTGAAGGTTTTTTGCTTCTTCTTGATCAAGAGGAACAGCGTTTTTGGCCTCATCTGGAAGATTTTCTAAGTATTTCTTCATATCTTCTTTAGAGATTTTATTTTCAGCAAGAAGACGGTCACGAACTCTGACGTCTAATAGTTTTTCTTCAAGAGCTAATCTTAATTTCATAGGTCCTCACTTTTAATGCGAAATCTTTTGTACCACTTGAGCTTAGACTAATCAACAGATAATGCTGCTTGGCATTTATTTATTGCCAGTACTTTGGAGGCTTCTTATCCTCGTCCTTCACAACATAGAGGTGCTTTTTACCTTTTGAGCGGGGTTTCCAACTCGTATGGAGCACCTTATTTATCAGTGGGTTTGCTTGAAAATGAATAATCAAAAAACTAATGCCCATGGCCATTAAATGGGCCCATGAGCTTGCGGAAGATGACATCAGGGCCATGTAGGCTTCTATCCCTGCTAAAATCCAACAAAATGTCCGCGCTTTCATAGGAAACAACATCATAAAGGCCATTTGGCGATCAGGATAAAGAAGTGCGTAGGCCATCAATAGAGCGAAGTTAATCCCTGAGAGCCCATGAATTGATGAAAAATATAAAGGTGTTCCAAAAAAGAACAGTAGCCCTATAAGGGCGTAGATCAGTCCTACTCCTCCAACAGTCAAGAGAATGAACCGCAGGTAGACTTTCGATCCCCAGCTCGATTCAAGCTCTGATCCGATGAACCAAACCACCAGTGAATTAAAAATAAACCCCATGAGATTAATTTCAACAAATGGGTAAGTGAAAAGTTGATAGATGAGTCCGCTGAAAAGTCCATGGCCAGAAAGACCAAGCACTCCAACAAGAGAAAAACCACCAATGGCCTTAAGAATGGAGGCCACAATAAAACAAGCTGCAGTCGCAATCAAAATAAACTTATTTAGTTTTGTCAGCGGTGGTGCCTGGAATTGATATTGGTTCATGAATGGACCTTTTCTGGTCTTTGAGAAAGCTCGATCAAAACTCCCCCAGTCGATTTGGGATGCATAAAATTAACGAGGCAGCCACCAGCACCAATGCGAGGTTCAGGATAAATAAATCGATACCCTTTCGCCATCAGTTCTGTGGTTTTGAGTTTCACATCAGGGACCTTGAAACACAAATGATGAATTCCTTCCCCTTTGGATTCGATGAACTTATGAATTGTGCTTTCTTCAGAGGTTGGTTCTAGAAGTTCAATATGAGCGTTGTGATCAACATGAGCAAAGGCCGTTAGTACTTTTTGCTCAATGACTTCTTCAATCTCAGGAGCAAAAACGAGACCCATGTCTTCATACACTTTTTTAGCGGCCGGAATACTTCTCACAGCTATAGCAATATGATCTAAAATACAATCTTTGAGATCTGGTAAAGACATATACTCACTCCTTAGGAGTCCTATTATGCCCTCTAGATCGGATGGGATCAATCACTAAAAGCTTGGGGCCGGAACTGCATTGGCACAGGCATTTGGATCATTTGGGTCAAATGTTGGAATTGTTTCTTGGAACGGGGGAACACAAATACCGGCCTTACAATCCCCATATTCTTGAGTGTTGTAACACTGCTGACGGCAGGTCGTATTACCTTGTGGATCAGTTCCTGTCTTAATGACATAGCATTTAACTACCGTTGTCTTTTGGCACCATTCTTTGGCAATACAAAAATCACCAATAGGTTTACTACAAAGAACTGGCGTCGCAAGAATGGTGTTATGAGGAGCACACTGGCCTGAAGTTCGGTTGCAACAAAGACTTGAACACTCTAGATCAGATTGGCAAGACTCTCCGACAATTCTATTTCCTTGAGTGCTACTTGAATCAAAACACTGTGACACGAGCGTTTCATCCCAGCAACGGTTATTGAAACAACACTCAGAACTGCTGCAACCTGAATTCGCTGTACAGCTCTTAAAATTTGTATAAAGAACTTCATTTCCTGAATCAGTTCGGTACTGAGTCGGACGAACTAGCTGAAGCTTCACATCGTTAGCGATAGCGACGACGTAATCAACATTATTATCGTCCTTAGCAATCACCTCTAAAGTGGCCGAGACGTTACAAGAACCTATGTGCTCAAGATCGCTATTTCGGCTTTGGGCCCGGGCATTAGATCCATCCATCCACTGAGTTTTACCTGCAAGCGGTAAGCTCTGTTCACTCCTTACTCCATCGGCCTTCACTGAAGACAAGTGAGTGACATTGGCCGTGAGGTCAAGCTTTGTGGCCAGAGGAAAGAGGTAGGAATTGTAATAGAGTCTGTTTTGCGTAGGGGCCGTTTGGCTATCATCCGGAAGAGGATTCAATGGAAACTGAGAGTAACTTACCCAGGAATTTTGCCTAAAAAGTTTTTTATAACCGTCATAAGCTGGAAATTTGAACTGCCAGTTATTGGTATCAACAAGTCTGTAGGGACCTCGGTAGTAGTAAGTACCGCCTAAGATCGTCATCGCGTCCCAAACTCTTTGTGAATAAGTCACAGGTGGAGTCGGTGATAAAACAACGTCTCGTAAAAGAATCGAAATTGAATTTGAAGAATTCACAGGGCTTGCGGCATCACTGATACGAATCTGACCGATTTCATTCACTCCACCGAGAGGAATTGTATCCAAAAGGGGTTTTAAGAGTTTACTGGCCATAGAATCTTGGTAGTAGTTTGACCCTGTCACACTCTTGATCTGTGGGTAAGATGGCGACAACGGAACCATCGTGCTTCCAGAGGCCTGGACAAGCCCTTGGTCTAAAACTTTGGCGTAAGCATAAAGACATTCTTCTTCGGCCTGACCCGGTATCGATTCTAATCCATCACAGGCACCCACACCTGTGAATGTCGGGTCATCTTCTACGCGTAGACCTCGGCAATACAAACCGGTATCCCGATTGTCTTGAGTAGGTGAAACTCCATCAGCGAAGGTATGATCAGCTTTGGTGGGATAATCGTTATAATCATAAAGATCATAAGGAAGACGAATATTTCTAAAGGGCTCGGATCTTAGATCCATTACGAGAACACTGATTTCTGTTTGCGGTGTGATCCCTGGGGCCTGAGTCACTGTTGCTGGAATTGTCACGACTTCTCGGTTCACACCAAACTTGAACCTCACTTTCACGAAACGACTGGAGAGAGACCCAATGTTGATCCCGGCAACATAGAGTCTTCCAGCGAAGTTTTTTGGAAGAGTGAGTTTCCTCACATAACTTCCCCCACCGCTGTATCCTGTCCCCGTTGTGTAGGTTAAATCTGTCGATAAATTTGGTTCAATCAAATGCCTGATTTCTACTTTAGGTGGAAGAGATGTTCCGGACCCGATAGTGCCGGATGTCTCACCTGTTGAACAGTTTGTACCAAGAGCACAGTTAGCTTTGCCGGCCTGACTGAGAGCTTTGGTCCTTGGGACATCAGAGGGCATACAACTGGAAATGATAAAAATCATTACGAGGAGCTGGCTTAATAATTTCTTTTCGTATCTAAACATTTCCATGGTCATAGACCTCTCAGGATCTATCGGTCCTTTGTCTTGTAATTCTTAAGGTAATTATCGACGAGAATAAGATTCGAGGGGAGAGGAAAAAAAAATGCCCCCATTTTCTGAGGGCTTAGAATAGTAGAGTAATTCGATTCGGGCCTTGTAATTGCCCTAAGATAATGGCAGTGCTAACTAAAAGATATCATTTAAAATCATAGCAAGACGAACTCCTGCCTGAAAGAGTCTCTTCTCAACCACTGGAACAAACTTATAGCTGTATTCGTAAGCGAGTTTCGGGATCTCTTCGTTAGCTACTACAATATCAGCTCGGCAGTACTGCTTAACTGACATCGGTGTTGTCGTTGGGAGAACATTTTCCGGATAAATTTGACCACGGAGAAGCTTCGACTCAAGGGCCCAGTCAGTCACATCTCCCGTCTTCCAAGAAGCGATCTCAGCATTTGTTCGGCCTTGTGAAACAAAGTCAGCAAGCTCCGTATAACTGAGATTCGTGAAATCAATCATTCCTTCATCCCAAAGAGCATGAAGGTTTGTGCTTCTTCCCTGAAAAGTCACTTTGCATTTATTGCCACCTAGATCCAAACCATTACCTACGTGAAGAGGCATATGAAGATCCCCTACCAAGTGAACGATGAATTTCAATGCAAAAGCTTTCTTCTCTTGATCAGACTGCGGGTCTTTTAAAATAGCAACTTGCTCTTTGATTGCCGTGAGAAGCTTTCCTGATGAGTTTGTTTCATCGTGATTGTGATCCTCGTCTTTCCAGTCTGTGTAGTGCCAATTGAAAGTGTGAGCATAAGTTTGAGGCTCAGACTTTATTTCATCTGACCAGTTTGAAACTCGTGAAAGAGTTTGGTTACCCAAAATCGCACTAATCGCACTCACTGCTTCTGGTTTAAGGTGTTTCTCAGCAACGGCCCCAACAGTCCGATGCCCCGTAGGTCCCCAGGCAAAACATTGTGCTGACAAAAAAGTCATAGCAAAAATCAGAGTTTTCATTATTCAATCTCCTCAAAAGTTCCGCGCAGTTTATTTTTTCTAAGGTTAGGCACCTTATATAGTTTTCCGTGAAATGTGACGTAGTAGCCTGGGATTAAAATTTTTGCCGCAAAGATCGCCTCAATAACATTCTGATAGGCATCCGAATCATCGAACCCAAGGGGCTTCATGGAGCCAGTAAAAACCACTGCCACCTGAACTTCAGGATAATTCTCAAAGCAAAACTTTGAGGTGAGATCCATCGTATCTGTTCCGTGAAGAACAACGATGGGGAACTTACTTTGCTCATGATCTTTTATTGAGTTAAGTATGAATTCGCGGTCAGCATCATTCATGAAAAGCGAATCTTTAGACATGATTTGTCTAACCGTAATGTCGGTATAAGGTAGCCTCAATCTTTTTAAGATCTTGTTCTTAACGATCGTGTCACGGTTATGAAGGGAGCCTTCAAATTCATCGTAAATCTTTTCAATTGTTCCACCTGTAGCAAGAATTGAGAGAGGCATCATTTCATTAGACATATTTTCTTTGTAACCCTTGACGATTAATTAATTGATCCCATCTTTTGTAGGAATAAATGCTTTAAATGACAAGACTACAAAATGACACCAGCAAGGGAGAATCCATGAGTACTCGTAAAGGTTCGATTTCAGTTAAAACTAATGATATTTTTCCAATCATCAAAAAATGGCTTTACTCTGAACATGATATTTTTATTAGAGAGCTAGTATCAAACGCTTGTGACGCAATCACCAAAAGGGCCACACTCTCTCGCACCCAGGGCTACCAAACTCCTGACGGGAAGATCCAGATAGACGTAAACAAAGAGGCACGCACCATTACCATCACGGATAATGGAATCGGGATGACTGAAAGTGAAGTCGAAAAATACATCGCTCAATTGGCCTTTTCAGGGGCCGAAGAATTTGTCCAGAAAATGAAAGATGCCGGAAACACGTCTTCTAAAGATGAGATCATTGGAAAATTTGGTCTAGGGTTCTATTCCGCTTTTATGGTGGCCGAGAAAGTTGAAGTTGAATCACTTTCTATGAACCCAGGTTCTGTGGCCACAAAATGGACTTGCCTTGGTGACACAGATTACGAGTTTTCGGAATCAACAAAATCTGAGGTAGGGACTAAAATTACCCTTTTCATCGGCACCGACGGGGAAGAGTTCCTCGACACTTGGAAGTTCAAACAAACTCTCAGTCACTACTGCGATTACATGCCGTACCCGATCATGCTCGGGGAAGAGCTCATCAATGAGACGACCCCTCTTTGGAAGAAAGATCCTACAACATTAAAAGATGAGGACTACAAAGAGTTCTACCGTAAAATGTTCCCAGCAGAACCAGAGCCACTCTTTTGGCTACACCTGAATGTGGATCATCCTTTCACACTTCAGGGTGTTCTGTTCTTCCCGAAAATTAACCAGAACAAGCCGATGCAAGAAAACGGCATCAAACTTTACTCAAAACAAGTCTTCGTTTCAGACAACGTTAAGAACGTTGTCCCAGACTTCCTAGGACTTTTAAAAGGTGCCATCGATTCAGTGGATATTCCACTAAACGTGTCACGTTCGGCACTTCAAGGTGACCCAAACATTAAAAAGATTTCAAATTATATTATTAAAAAAGTCTCTGAATCTCTGAAAAAGCTCTTTAATTCCGATCGCGAACGCTACGAGAAGGCCTGGGAAGATATTGGCCTTTTCGTGAAGTATGGATGTATGCAGGATGAGAAATTTGATGAAGTGATGAGAAAGTTTGTACTTTTCAAAAATACTGAAAATAAGCTTGTGACCCTAGAAGAATACCAGGCCTCAATCCCTGAAACCTACAAAGAAAAACTCAAAGATACTTATGTTTATTTTGAGAAAAATCTTTCTGATGAGTCTCTTCGTAAGCAACTTCTTACAGAGGGAATTAATGTGCTTGAAACAGATCAGTACATTGACCCTCACTTCATGCAGCATGCTGAGTACAAGAAATTAGGTGAGCAGAATTTCAAATTTAGTGCCATCGATTCAATCGTCGAAACACTCCTTGATACGACGGAGACGACTCCTGAAGACATCAAGGTTAAAGAGTTTTTTAAGGAAGTTCTTGTTGGGAACAACAAAGACATCGAAGGAAAACTTGATGTCGACGTTAAAAATTTGAAAAATTCGGCTTCGAGCGCTTACTTCAAAGTTGATGAGACCATGAAACGTTTTCAACAAATGACTAAATCAATGGGCCAGAGTAGCTTTGCGATGCCACTTAAGAAAACTCTGGTCGTAAACCCAAGAAACGCACTCATTCAAAATGCATTTAAGCTTTGGGAAAAAGGCGAAAAGAAGGAACTTGCTGAGAAGATCTGTTACCATGTTCAAGATCTGGCTTCCATATCATCAGAAGGGTTGAGTTCAGAAGAAAAAGAAAGATTCGTGACAAGATCACAATCTCTTGTTCAAGAATTATCTCAATATATCGTCTAGTCTATCTAGTCCCCCTTGTTCAATGACTGTACAAGGGGGACATTTTGTTTATCCAACAATGTCTTGGTAATCGCTGTGGGACACGTGAAAATTTGAAGTCCCAGTCTCGTCCATCTTATAACCTTTCTCTAGGTGCTCGATCGGAAGCACTCTTCCACCCTTGAGTGAATCCCGGTTTTTATGAACCAGTTGATTCTCTTCTTTTTCTTCGACTTCTTTGCAGTGGATACAAAGATCGGCCGTTGGTCTCGCGAGAAGGCGGTTGTGTGAAATCTCACAGCCGCACTCCTGGCATTCTCCGAAAGTTCCCTCTTCAATTTTCTGAAGAGATTTGCGGATTTTTTTAAGATATATTGCGTTTCTCGCCTTTAAGCGGAAATCCATTTGGTTTTCTTTTTCAACAGAGACCACATCCACTTCATCCCCTTCCAGTGCGATCGGGGAAAGTTTCCCTTCATAAACCTCTTCATCGGAGAGGATTTCCATAAAAAGGTTTTTGAAGTGTTCCATCGTAGCTTTTTCCATAAAGCGCTCCTTAAAATGTTTCTCATCCGTGATCAGTAGTTCAGTCTCAAATCCTTTAAAACTGAATGCTATCCTTAGCGTTCGAGACCGAAGGTGAAATCCGTTTCAGGTTCACTCATCCTTGAGTGTCCCCTCGCTCTCTCGAAAACTCATCAAGCAGAATCCGTGCCAAGTTTTAATGCTGTTGTATTTTCGATGGTTAGCTCGCAAAAGAACCTTAAGATAAAGATTTCAAGAGGGGCATTTTAGACTGATTTGGCCAAAGTAGCTCCTCTACCTGGAGTCACTAAGACCCTTAGCAATATACTACGGAAAGAAACTGTAAGATTTACAATAACTCAACATCTCATGGGTAAATTGAGTTATGAGTATTTGCCGTCAAACAACATAGGAAGGACAACATGAAAAAAATGATCGCTGTTTTTGCTCTTATCATTTCAACAGGTGCTTTTGCTCAAGAAAGCATTGAACTCAACGCTGAACAAATCGAAGTTAATGCTTCAAGTGCTACTGTCGTTCGTACGAACAAGTCACCAAGCTCTATTGAACTCACATTCAGAGTGCCTATGGCAAACTCTGTTTGCGAAAGAACTGAGACTCGTGCTGTTCTTCGTACTTCTGGTTTCTACTGTGGTTACGAAACACGCATCCGCCGCATCAGCGCTGGAAGAGTTTGTACTCGCACAAACCCACACAATGGGCAGTGCCTAAGATTCGAAGAAACTTTCAGAGAAGAAAGAACTTCTCACCCACGTTCATGTCTTGTTCCTGAGTCTTATTGTGCTCAGTACGGAACGGCCACATCATACGAAACTGATTCAATGAAAATTCAATTTAAAGATCTTCCAGCTCTCGGAGACTCTGAATCTGAAACATTCACGATCGCTGCTTCTCAGAGAAGCTATGATTCTGGAAAAGTTGTGTATGAAGTAAAAGCTCTTGAGACAATCGGTGAGTATAAAGTCACTCAGAAGAAATTCTTGTTCTTTAAAAGAGATGTTTACGTCGTTCAGCCGAAATAGTCTGACGCAGGAAGGTTACATTCAGTGTAACCTTCCTACTTAAGTTGGAGAATCTCTATCACTTTTAAAAGTTCCTTACGAATATCTTCGTTTGAAAGATAAATATCCTCAGCCAGTGGGAAATTACAGGTAAGATCTCTTAAATCTTTTCCCCATATAAGAGCCTCTTCAATCATCTTCTTTTCATCTAAAGAATAACTTTTCAAAGAATGCACAAATTTTTGTGAAAAATCTGGGTCTATTTTTTTTACATCAATGAACCAATAGAGGAAAATATTAAAGGCTAAGTTGTTTTGACTAATTGATTCCACTTTCAATCCTTACACTATTCGTTTGAACACCACGACCTTGAAGTTCTGCGAGGAAACTATCAACAGTACTTGGGCCAGGTTGGTAATGACCGGACTTTCGGTTCACCATTTTGATTACTCCATCCACAACGTTTACTTCACCAGCTGCTGCCACTGGTCCACCAGAAAGGAAAGATGAGTGATGGAAAATCCCTTTTACATGTTCATGGGCTAAATAGATTTTACCATCTGGGGACATGACGAAGATTGCGTTTCCAGATCCTGGATGCAATGAAGAACTCCTTCTCGTATCAATTATTTCTCCTTGATAGTTAACAAGTCTGCCATCTTTCCTTACAAAAACTTCATAAATTTTTCTTTGTTCCTCATTTAGATATTTTACTTTAGTTCCAAAGAATTTACCTTCATCTTCACCTTCGAATTGAGATTTAAGATTTGTTTCTTTATATCTTTTTCCTGTACTACCTTTAAATGTTGAAGGATTATTCTCAAATTTATCTTGGAAGAATTCTTTTGAAGTTTTACTCGCTCTTATGGTTTCAATTCTTTCACCAGTAACAACATCTATTGATCCATCAGGTAACTCAATGTGAACTGCACCAGCTGTCTTATCAACTTTAATGATTTTTCCGGAAACTCTAGTATTCGCAAATTCAACTGAAACAAACGGGCTCTCTGGGATACGTCCTTGATTTAGTTCTCGTCTTACAAGAATAAATCTTTGATCGTTACTTTCTGGTAGATTAATAGTTAATGTCTGGGTTTGTTTTTTTACTTTCTGTACTTTTGTAATCTCGCTTTCAGCTTTTATTTCTATCTTTGGCGAACCTGAAGCGAGAGCATCAGCGGAATTACTAACCGGTTTACCTTGAGTTTGATTTTCTACCTTCTGAACTTTTGTAATCTCGCTTTCAGCTTTTATTTCTATCTTTGGCGAACCTGAAGCGAGAGCATCAGCGG
>JACCDH011021493.1_pt1 | contig 72676 bp, 67 predicted proteins | sample 7442481 | NCBI WGS metagenome assembly JACCDH01 (sample SAMN15323433, study PRJNA562643) | freshwater metagenome | isolation source: river surface water | place: USA:Blue River Watershed | collected 2017-08-15 | reverse complement strand
TGGCGTTCTCCTGTTTTTCCGCTTTGCGCCGCGCTTGTTCAGCGCCCGCCCGCAGTGACCCTGCCGAAGTGTCGGGCAATGTGAGCGCCGATCCCGAGCGCGCCGAGCAGGGCGCTGATGCAGCCGGCGTTGAGGCCAACCGTCAGCGGAGCCGCGCTGACCAGCAGCAGGCCGACCACGACGTTAAACAGGCCCCAGAATACGTTGGTGAGCGCCGAGGAGTAGCCAATGGTCGCGGGGATGGAAAAGGGCGTGGGGAACTTGCGGCCCTGCAGCCCTGCCACCAGGTGCGGAACGCTGTTGCACAGGAAGGCGCCGGCGAAGAACTGCTGCACCAGTGCAAGGTATTGATCATTCATGAGACTGGTCCTCGATCACAAGGTGTGGCTGGCTCAGTAAACTGCGGTCCTGATCCGGTGGCGCATCTGAACATAGAGGAAGCGGACAATCGCCCCCACCTTCGCCAACTGGCGCAAGGGGTGGGATTTGCGCACCGCATCCGGGGCGTTCCTGATGCCGTCGCCCAGCATCCATTCCACGGCGGGCAGCTCGTAATGCCGGGCATGCTTGCCCAGCTTAAGTGGATCGCGGGTGTCGAACATCAGGACGATAAACTGGTTGTCCATCTCTGCCGCAGGGTTGTGAAAGTACCGCTGCTGTTCTGGCAGGGGGCCGTGGGTCAGGCCGCGCGGATCGAGCGTCATCAAGCCCGGCTCGAAGCTCTCAGTCAGCGCTGACGGCTGGCCATCGTGCAGGAACAGCACTTCGTCACACTCAACGTTGTCATGAAACGCCGGCAGTTGCAGCGCGCTTGGATCGCTGGGTGATGGATAGGGCAGGAACGTGCACACCAGGAACCGATCGCTCAGGAAAGTGGCGTGCCCGCTTGGCACCACATGCGCGCGGCTGCAGGAAATCGGGCGGATGTCCTTCACGTTCAGGCGGACCGGGTAAAGATCACCCTTCCACCCTTCCGCATCCAGCGGGTTGAAGGGATATGTGACATCGGAGGTACGGTTTTCCAGCTTCACGCGGATCTGCCACTCGGCATCGCGTTTTTGCGCGCGGAAGCGCTCGTTCAATTGGGGCACGTCGAGCACCCCCGGATCGAACGGCAGGTGGCGCCCCAGGATCGATTCCTCGGGCAAGCGGTACGGCGCGTCGGTTGATTCAACCAGCAGCATGTCCACGTCGCCGTCAGCCTCGATCCGCCACATGGTGCCGCGCGGCAGGATGCAGTAATCGCCCTTCACGAGCGTTATATGGCCAAAGTCGCAGAACAGCTCGCAAGTGCCACGGTGCAGGAACAGCAGTTCATCGCCGTCTGCGTTGCGGACCAGGTGATCCATGCTACCGCTGGTCTTCCAGTAGCGGATGCGGACGCTGTCGTTGACCAGCAATTCCGCCGCGTGCCAGGGCGAACGGGTGATGTGCACGATGTGTCGCGTATCGAACACGTGTGGGCGCGGACCATTCTTGTCGATGGCGCTAAACGCGTTGGGCGGATTGCGGTGATAGAAATCCGTGGCGGGGCCGAAAAACGTGTCGCGCCCCAGTTCGCGCTCCCACAGGCCCGATGGAATATCGGCGTGGGCTTGGCGCGGCACTTCGCCTTGAACCATCGGTGCCGAAAAATTCCAATTGCCCATTGGCCTCTCCAGATTTTCAGCGGGATAGGACTGAGCAATGCCCGCTCGGATGGTCACCCAGCCAGATTGCTCAGCGTTTGCTTCGTCATATCGATCAACATCTGGCGGAATTCGCCACGGGTGAGCCGTTTGCTCTCAAGCCGTTGCTCGGCCCGAACACCTACCATCATCGAGAGCAGCGCGGCCGCCGCCACATAGGCGCGCCGCTCATCTGCTCCGGTTTCGGCAACAAGCTTGGCGGCGATCAACTGGCGCACATGTTCGTGAAAATCGGCGTAAACCGTGCGGACTGCCTTATCGCCATCGAATTCCCACAGGGTGCGGGCAAAGAAATCGGCGATCGAGGAGTTGTCGAACGCTCGGTCCAGCCGCTGGACCAGATCAAGCGTGTCTGAACTTGAGCTTAGGACCAGATTGGCTTTGGCCTGTTCAAGTGCGGTTTCGAGGCAGGCCTGAAGCAATCCGGCCTTGGTCTTGAAATGAAAGAACACCGCGGCCTGACCATAGCCGGCATGTTCGGCCACATCTTCGGTCTTGGCGCGGGCGAAGCCATGCTTGCCGAAAATGTGAATGGCCGATTCGATCAGCTTACGCCGCGCCAATGCCGAATTTTTGGACACACCGCGAACCCGGCGTGGGGCTGGTTCAAGTGTTTCGGGTGCAAGTTTTTCGAGCTTTGCCATGGCGCCGTTATGTCAGCAGGCAAAATTTCGAGCAAGAGCTTAATTGAGTCATGACTTTTATTTGCCGCTGGTCAATAAACTTTGCTGATGTGAATCAGCTATTTGGCCGACCTAAGGTGCGCTGAGTGGATTGGTCTAAGCCTGGGGCTTGCTCATTGTCAGGCTGGCAACACGCTCGCAGAGCGCTTCAGCCTGCCACCGAAAGCAGCCACTCCCGAAACAGCTTCAACGGCTGCGTGTCCGCCTTGGCTGGATCGCACAGGAGATAGTAGCCAAATTCCGTGGGTACTTCCTGATCCAGCGGTTGTACGAGGCGTCCGCTGGCAAGTTCGTCGCGCACGTAGGCCCTTTGCGCGATGGCCACGCCCAGGCCATTGACAGCCGCTTGCACGCAGAGGGCGGCATTGGCCAGAGTGACATTGCGTGCCGGCTGCCCTTCGCCAAGCCCGGCCGCGCCGAGCCAAGTGGGCCAGCCTTCCGGGCGCATCATCGAATGCAGCAGTTGGGCTTCCAGCAAATCTTCCGGCACACGGATGGTCTGCGCCAAAGCCGGCGAGCAGACCGGCACGAAGATTTCGTCAAACAGGGGATCAACATGCAGCCCGGGCCACTCGCCAGTACCATGGCGCACGACGAAATCCGCATTGTCCAGTTGCAGTTCCTCGGCCCTCGAAACGGTGGCGATCTCGATGTCGATGTCACTGTGTGCGGCGTAAAAGCTGGCGAGGCGCGGCACCAGCCACTTGATGGCGAAGGTTGGCAAGACCTTCAATCGCAGCCGTTTCGGGTTGCCGACCTCGGTCACTTCATCGACCACTGCCTCGATCCGATCGAACAGGTCGGATAGTCCCTTCGCAAGCATTGTCCCGGCTTCGGTCAGCTCGATTTCCCGACCCGCCTTGCGAACCAGCAGCACGCCCAACATGGTTTCAAGCTGTTTGATCTGCTGGCTTACCGCGCCAGGTGTGACATGCAGGGCGTCCGCCCCGCGGCTGATACCGCCTGACCGGTATACCGCATCGAACACCCGCAGTGGGCCGAGGAGATGGCGCAGTTTGTGCATCGACAATGCTTTAGCTTAACTAAAGTGTGATTAAAACATATCGAATGACATCAGTCGATTTGTCTGGGAACTGCTGGGAGAACGTTGATCCGAGGAGATCTCCCCGTGAAACTCAGGAAGCGCACTGAACCGCATTTCCGCATGACTGATAACGGGATGCTGCTCATCGCCACCCGCACTGCCAGTCATCCGCAATTGCAGTTTCCGCCGCTGGAATACGTCCACGGAGACGAACCCGTGGAGGACGTGCCGATCGGCCCGTTCGGGCAGCTTTACACCTACACGGTGGTTCATCCCGGCAAGGACCGAGAGCCTTATGGTCTGGCCATGGTCGATTTCGAACCCAGCGTACGCGCCTTCGGCCGCCTGATCTGCAAGGACGGCAAAGTCCCGGCCATCAACAGCACCATGCGCATCGTTCCGTCAGAACTGCCTGACGGCAGCCCCGACTATGCCTTCGAAGCCGTAACCGGAGTAAACGCATGACCGAGCCCAAGATCGTCGGCACCGGCATCACCGACTTCGGCCGTTTCCCGGAACTGACCGAAGAAGCCCTTGCCCAGTCCGCCATTCTCGAAGCGCTGCGCGATGCCGGCCTGCAAATAGGCGAGATCGATGCGTTTTACTGCGGCAATGCCATCGGTGCCTCGCTGCCCGGCCAACGCGCGCTGCGCGAACTGCACACCGGCGGCAATGCGGTCTATAATATCGACAACGCCTGCTCCAGCGGGGCCACTGCACTAAACGCTGCGCTTAGCGCTCTGCGGTCTGGTCAGTACGAGACCGTTCTGGTGTTCGGCATGGACCAACTGAGCAGCCTAGGCGGAGGCCCACTGCCGCTGGGCCGCAATGACTGGAACAACAAGCGCGGCATGATCATGCCGGCCCTCTACGCCATGCGCGCCACCCGATACATGCACGAACACGGCATGCAAGTGTCGACGCTGGCCGACATCGCCGTGAAGAACCGCCAGCACGGCCTGCTCAATCCGATCGCCACCTTCTGCAAGGCCACCACGCGCGAAGAAGTGCTGGCCTCGCGCCAAATCGCCGAGCCGCTGACCCTGCTGCAATGTTGCCCGGCGGTGGTCGATGGCGCGGCTGCGGTGGTGCTCAGCACCAGACCGTCCAAGGGGGGCGCCGCACCAGTCAGAGTGCTGGCATCGGTCGTTCAGTCCGGGCTGTTCGAGACCGGCCATGAAGACATGATCGAAGCCGAAATCACCGCCCGCACCGCGCGAATGGCTTACGAGCAGGCTGGCATCGGCCCGCAGGACCTGAGCCTGATCGAATGCCACGATGCCTTCACCATCAGCGAGCTGCTCTATTATGAAGCCCTAGGCCTGTGTGAGCGCGGCGAAGCACCCCAGCTGCTGGCCAGCGGTGCCACTGCGCTGGGCGGCCGCATTCCGGTCAATCCCAGTGGCGGCCTGATCGCCAAGGGGCATCCGCCGGGCGCCACCGGCGTGGCCCAGATTGTCGAGGTTTGCGAGCATCTCCAAGGCCGTGCCGGCAAGCGCCAGGTCGAGGGCGCCCGCCTTGGCCTGACGCAAGTCACCGGTGGCGGCATCTGGGGCGTCGATCACGCCGCCTGTTCCATCCATATCCTGTCCCTGTGAACCGGGAGTCCCGCATGACCACTGACGTTAACGCAATCCCCGGCTCGCTGCGCGAAATGACCGCAGTCATCACCGGCGGTGCCAAAGGTATCGGCCTCGGCATAGCCAAGGAACTGGCCCGCCATGGTTGCCGCATCGCCATCTGGGACATGGATCAGGATGCCCTGTGCGCTGCCACCGAGGAAGTTGCCGCCCTGGGCGTCGAAGTTCAGGCCTTTCAGGTCAACGTCGCCGCCGAAGATCAGGTCGAGGCAGCCGTGGCCCAGTTGCAGGCCAGCTTTGGCCGCATCGATGTGCTGGTCAATAACGCGGGGATCGGCGGCGACAAGCTGGTCACCAAGATGGACCTCGATTTCTGGAAGCGGGTGATCGACATCAACCTGACCTCGCAGTTCATCTGCAGCAAGGCGGTTATACCGGGCATGGTCGAGCGCAATTTTGGCCGCATCATCAACATCGGCTCGCGCGCCTGGCTCGGCAATCGCGGTCAGGCCAGCTATTCGGCGTCCAAGGGCGGCGTTGTCAGTTTCACCCGTTCGCTGGCGCTGGAATTTGCCCGCCATGGTATCACCGCCAATGCGATTGCCCCCGGTATCGTCGAAACTCCGCTCTTCGCGACCCTCAAGGACGAAGTCGTGGAAGGCCTGAAAAAGAGCGTGCCGATGCAGCGCATTGGTCAGCCGGACGATATCGCCCAGGCCGTGCGCTTTTTTGCTGAGCCGGCCTCCAATTACATTACCGGCCAGCTGCTGTATGTCTGCGGCGGACGCAGCCTGAGCAGCCCATCGGTCTGACGGAGCCGCGACCATGCTTTCCAGCGCCCTAAAGGGGATCAAGGTCGTCGACCTCACCCAGGTTCTGGCTGGTCCGGCTTGCACCCAGACGCTTGCCGACATGGGGGCTGAGGTGATCAAGATCGAAGCGCCAAGCGGCGACCTGTGCCGCGCCCTGCCGCCTTTCCCGGGCGGCGAGAGCCTGCCGTTCATGGTCCTCAACCGCGACAAACAAAGCATCGTGCTTGACCTGAAGGACCCGAAACAGGTTGCCCAGGCCGCGGCGCTGATTGACCAGGCTGACATTCTGGTCGAATCCTTTCGCCCCGGCGTGATGGAGCGCCTCGGATTGGGCTATGAGACTTTGCGGGGCCGCAATCCCGGGCTGATCTACTGCTCAATCTCGGCCTATGGCCAGCATAGCCCCGACAAGGGCCTGCCTGGCGTCGACGGCGTAATTCAGGCCGTGTCCGGACTGATGAGCGTAACCGGCCTTCCGGACGCCGAACCGTGCAAGGTGCAGGTGCCGGTGGTCGACATGGTGACCGGATATCTGGCGAGCATTTCAGTGCTGGGGGCACTAGCCCTGCGTCAGCGCGAAAGTGTCGGCCAGCATCTCGATGTGAGCATGTTCGGCAGCGCCATCGCCTTGCAGCAAACCAGTCTGGCGACCTATCTGCACGACCGGGAGATCCCCGCACGTACCGGCAGTGCGGCACCTTATTCGACGCCGAACGAAGCTCTGCGCTGTGCCGACGGCTGGATCATGGTCGCGGCCTATCATCCGGCCCGTTGGCAGGCCTTTTGCCGCGTTCTGGGTGTACCGGAACTGGCCGATGACCCCCGCTTCGCCGAGGCTGGTGCGCGCCTGCAAAATCGCGCCGAGCTGGTCACGCTGCTGGAGCAGGCGCTGATGACGCGCTCCAAACATGAATGGCTGCCGTTGCTCTACCAGGCCGACATCATTTGCGGCCCGATTAACGATTACCGTGAAGTGACCGAATCTGCCGCCTTCCAGGCCGCTGCCTTGGCCGAGACCTCTCTGCATCCCAGCGCTGGCGAATTGAACTTGCCGCGCAGCCCCTTCCGCCAGCCCGGCAGTGTGCGCCGCCCAGCGCCGCGCCTGGGCGAACACAACCACGAAGTGCTTGGCACGCCGCAAGCTGCCGATTGACCAACCATTCTTGCGCCCACGAGGATACCAGCATGCCCGTTACCCTGCAGATCAAGGACTATGTCGCCACCGTCACGCTCGACCGCCCGGAAGCGATGAACTCCCTCGATCCGGAATCGATCGAACAGTTGAAGGACATCTGGGCCGAGATCTCGCGGAATTCAGAGATCCGCGTTGCCATCCTCACCGCTGCCGGAACGCGCGCCTTTTGCACCGGCGCCGATCTCAAAAAGACAATGCCGCCGCAGGAAAGCTTTGCTGAGCTGCACTATGGACCTGCGGGCGCCGAATCCTTCGCATCAGTGCTTTCCAAGCTGCACACGGACAAGCCGGTGATCGCTGCCATTAATGGCTATGCCTTGGGTGGCGGACTGGAACTGGCCCTACTGTGCGACGTCCGCATTGCCTCCACCCAGGCGATCTTCTCCCTCCCTGAAGTCTGCATCGGCAGCATTCCGGGGGCCGGGGGCACCCAGCGACTGATCCGCGCCGTGGGCCGATCGGATGCCATGCTGATGCTACTAACTGGGGAACGCATTGAAGCAACCGAAGCCCTGCGCATCGGTCTGGTCAGCAGGGTTGTCGCACCCGAGCAACTCTTGGCAAGCGCTGAGCAGCTGGCTCAGAAAATTGCGGGCAATGCTCCGCTGGCCGTCGCCGCGGTCAAGCGTCTGGCCCAGATCGGCATCGAGATGCCGCTGGCCGGTGGGCTGGAACTGGAACAGCATGCGTTCGGTGTGCTGCGCGACAGCGAAGATCGCTTAGAGGGCCGCAAGGCCTTTGCCGAGAAGCGCAAGCCACAATTCCGCGGGCGCTAACCGATGAACAAGCAACAGCTCGCCAAGGGCACCTAAGTGTCGCGCGGTTTAAGTGTGCGTTTGCGGCCATATTTCACCCTAAGATCTAAGGACATCGCCTGCAGGAGGAGGGTGAATTTATGGCAGCCTTCTGCAAATGTAACCTCTAGCTGTCATTCTGGATCGTTCAACCAAGCAGCTCTAGTCGCGGATCGATTTTGCCGCTGATAGGAGTGCAAGGCAGCGTTGGATCTCTCGCTCGATGTATAATAGCGCTTCTCGCTGTTTCGTCGGTTCAACAGCTTGCGCCATCAGTGCCCGCTCGCTCGTGTCTTCCATGATTTTCCCAACCCACGTGCAGAGCTGGGCGACCAAGTCGTCTGTTTCTTCGTCCATGGTGTGCACCACGGTGTGATTTTGGTCAGAAGTCCAGATGCAGCTTTGTCGGGTGACATTCCATTCGACTTCCAACGCCAACCGAGCATTGGTGACACTTGTGAATCGCGGCCGGTTTAGCTGGCCGGCGCCCTGACCGACACGATCGGCAGGGCTCTGGGTGATGGGAACGACGAAGGTCGTCGTTCTGCAAAGGATAACCGCCCGATGAATACGGAAACTAGCATCTCGATTAAACGCCCGCGCAGAATGGCACGTGAGCCCCAAGCAATCGCCATCCCTGTAATCAAGCCACAAACCAAGGCCTCGTTGGTTGAAGGCCTACTCCTGCATGATGCTGGGGCGTCACTCGAGGATCTCAGTCAGGCAACTGGCTGGCTACCTCATACCTGTCGAGCCTTCCTTACTGGGCTACGTAAAAAGGGGCGACACCTGGAGCGAGCCAAGCGCGAGGATGGGGTGACCATTTACAAACTGACGTTGATCGCAGCGGTGGCCTGATGAACCGGCGTCGGTATATCACGCTCGGGCGATTGCCAGAACTGTCGGCGGACGAGCTCAAGTCTGAGTGGGCGCGGCGCTATGATGCGCCTGCGCCTAATCTCTCCCAGGACCTGTTGCGATTAGGGATCGGATATAAACTGCAGGAACAGAGGCTAGGTGGGATAAACCGCTCGACCCGGCTGCTGTTGCGTCAGGTCGCGGCAAGATCGGTGGAAGGGCGCGAGAAGAAGCACCTGCCGCGCAAGCTGACGCCGGGAACGCGCTTGGTTCGCGACTGGCATGGTGTCGGCCACACTGTGATCGTGCGTGAGGATGGCTTCGAATTCGATGGGAAGCACTGGAAGTCACTGACCGCCGTGGCCCGGGCGATCACTGGATCGCACTGGAACGGGAATGCCTTTTTCGGCCTTACAAAGGGTCGCAGAAAATGAAAGTGCTGCACTGCGCCGTCTATACCCGCAAGTCGACCGAGGACGGACTGGAGCAGGAGTTCAACAGCCTCGATGCCCAGCGCGAGGCTTGCGAGGCCTACATATTGAGCCAGCGGCACGAGGGCTGGACGCTCGTGCCCAACCACTACGATGACGGTGGCTTCTCTGGCGGCAACATGGAGCGTCCTGGCCTCAAGGCGCTGTTAGGTGATGTCGAAGCTGGGCAGGTGGACGTGATCGTCGTTTACAAGGTCGACCGTCTGACGCGCAGCCTGGCTGACTTCGCTAAGATCGTTGAACGTCTCGATGCCAAGGAGGCCAGCTTCGTCTCGGTGACGCAGGCGTTCAACACGACGACCAGCATGGGACGGCTGACACTCAATGTTCTCCTATCCTTCGCGCAGTTTGAGCGCGAGGTCACGGGCGAGCGCATTCGGGACAAGATCGCGGCCTCCAAGAAGAAGGGGCTTTGGATGGGCGGGCCAGTCCCGCTTGGCTACGAGGTAATTGAGCGCAAGCTGGTCCCGGTGCCCGAAGAAGCTGAGCGCGTCCGGAGGATCATGCGGCGTTACCTGGAGATCAAGACTGCACCAGCCTTGCTCCAGCAGCTACATGTCGAGGGCGTAGTGACCAAGGTCCAGAACAGGACGAGTGGTCCGCATCGCGGCGGCATTCCTTTTCGCAGGGGGAGCTTGTTCTATCTTCTCAAGAACCCAGTCTACCGGGGAAAGATTGTCCATCGGGGCAATATCTATGATGGCGAGCACGAGCCTATCGTCGACGAGGAGCTTTGGGAGGCGGTGCAGGTGCAGCTCAAGCAGAAAGCGCCGCCACGCAGACGTCCAAAGAACGACCGGAACAATGCGTTGCTCAACGGCCTAATCACAGACGTACATGGCCGGCCTGTTGTTCCGACCTATGCCACCAAGAATACACGCCATTATTGCTATTATGAGACCCGCAAGGACCTTGCCCGCCCTAGCGACCCAACGCCTGCTCGTTTTCAACAGGGCGCGCTGGATGAGCAGGTGATCAGCGGCATCCGCGATCTACTTGGTGATGAACACGAACTGCGGCGCTTGGCAGGCGATGCTGACGCCGGACTGCTACGCAGTCTGTTCGAAAAAGCGCACATCACAAGGCTCCAACTGCAAACTCAAGAAGCTACAGCGCTTCTGAGATCACTGGTGGTCGCGATCCGGTTCCAGCAGAAGAATATGGAGGTTGACCTTAATCCATGTGCGCTTGAGCTGCCTGAGCAACCAACTTGGGCTATCAAACTTCCGCTACCGACCAAGCGACCGTTCAGGGAGGCAAGGCTCCGTATCGATGCTGAAGGTGCAGCAGATCGTTCATCGGGTGACCTGCTTGAGCTCCTCGCCGATGCGCAGGACGCCCAGCGTCTCGTCCTCAAGTCGCCTGAGCTAAGCCTCAACCAATTGGCGAAGCGGGAAGGGCGTTGTCGGACCCAGCTTGCGAGGCTGCTTCGTCTGTCCTGGATGAGCCCTCGGATCATCGACGCCATCGCCGAGGGATCGCAGCCCAGAGGGCTAACTCGTCGATCGTTGCTCATCTCTGATATGCCGATCGATTGGGTTGAACAGGAGCGGCTGTTCGGCATCGTCGCCTGAGATACAACAACGCATGGAAATCTAGGTGAAGCCGGGTTCTTGGGAACGGAGAATCCGGCTACTTTATTGCCTGTTTCCGGCTGCTGCGGTGCGTCTCTGGCTGCAATGCCGAAAAGATGTGCTGCCAAACCTCGCGGGACTGCGCCACTTCACGCGAAGCGGGTGCCCGAAGGCAAGAATAAGTTACCATGAAGGACTGATTGGTGCGCGGTGCAGTCGCGGGCGAAATCGTCTCCAGGGAACCTTGCAACTTCCCGGTTTTCGCGGAAATTAACCGGGACAACGATCTGAAGGGCCCTAAACGCGGCGGCGAAGCCGGGTAAAGAGCTGTTTAGCTAAAATGCCTAACTGGGAATTGGTCCGCCCAAATCGGGGTGCGAACAGGTAACGAATCGCTGGTCCAAGATCGGCGCTAAGCGGGCGACGTGCTAAGGCATCCGGCGCGAACGTCACGATTGTGATATCCGGTGCCTGCGACGCAGCGTCGGTGGGCCGATCAGGCAAAATGTAACAGTGGTGACAATCCTCCCCGCCCGAATATCAGCCCTGTGACATTTTGGGGCGAGCCGATGTAACCGTTGTGACAACGGCCGGCGGGAGTGGCGCGGGCTCCACAGATGATTGAAATCTGGGCGGATATCGGCCATACTGAAGCCATGTTCGAGATCGCTTTTGACCATGCTTCCTACGCCGTGCCGGTTCTGGCGCGGCAGGTCGTGAGCCGATGCATGCGGGGATGGGCCCGCAGTGCTGGAGCACACGACCATGAAGCCACACGAAGTTGTTCAAACGCCCATTGAGGCTCTGCGGCCCGCGGCAGCAAATGCGCGGGTTCATTCCAAGAAGCAGCTGAAGCAGATCGCACGTTCGATCCAGCGCTACGGTTTTAACGCACCGGTGCTTGTTGGCGACAACGGCGAGATCATCGCTGGCCACGGCCGCGTTGAGGCAGCCAAGCTGCTCGGGTTGGATACGGTTCCGGCTATCTGCCTGGCGCACCTCAACGAGATCGAACGCCGCGCCTATCTCATCGCCGACAACAAGATCGCGCTCAACGCTAGCTGGGATACGGACTTGCTGGCCGGCGAGATGCAGGCCCTGATCGATCATGGCGTCGAGATCGAGGACACCGGTTTCACCATTGCCGAGGCCGATCTCCTGCTCGAAGAAGCAGGTGACGCAGCCCCGGTCTCGAAAAAGAAGGTTGAGGCCGAAGACCGCATCCCCGACGTGGCCCCGGTAGCTGTTACCCGGATGGGCGACGTCTGGCAGCTTGGACGCCACCGCTTGGTATGTGGTGATGCCCGCGATCCGGGCACCTACGCTGATTTGCTGGACGATGAGGAAGTCGACCTTGTCTTCACGGACCCGCCCTACAATGTGAAGATCGACCGCAACGTGAGCGGCAAGGGTGCAGTAACCCACGGCGAATTTGCGTTCGCGTCAGGAGAGATGGAGGAGGGCGAGTTCACCCACTTCCTCACGCAAAGTCTTGGCGCTGCTGCTTCGCGCTGCCGGGATGGCGCGATTGCCTTTGTTTGTATGGATTGGCGCCACATTGGCGAACTCCTCGAGGCGGGCCGGCAGGTCTTCACTGAAATGAAGAACCTGTGCATCTGGAATAAGCCGGTGGGAGGACTTGGCTCCTGCTATCGCTCGAAGCACGAGCTGGTGTTCATGTTCAAGGTTGGAACGGCCGAGCATGTGAACACCTTTGGGCTCGGCGGTGACGGCCGCTACCGTACGAACGTCTGGGACTACGCCGGGAACAGCTCGATCAATGCGACCCGCATGGAAGAGCTTGCCATGCACCCGACGGTGAAGCCGGTGGCGATGATCAAGGATGCGATCCTCGACTGCTCACATCGCGGGCATATCGTGCTCGATTGCTTCGCAGGGTCGGGCAGCACGCTTGTAGCCGCCCATAAGGTCGGCCGTGTCGCGCGGCTGATCGAGTATGAGCCGCTTTTCTGCGATGTCATCATTCGCCGCTTTGAGAAGCTCACCGGCAAGCAGGCTATCCTTGAGGCAGCCGGGCTCAGCTTTGAGGACATGCAGGAACTGCGCGAAGCAGAGACCCAGCTCGGTGAGGGCGCATAATGGCGAAGCCTCCCAAGAAGTCCCGCGCCCTTGCGCCGATTGGTGACTATCCCGTTGGCTACTGCAAGCCGCCAGTCGCATCGCAGTTCAAGGCTGGAAAGCCGTCTGCCAACCGTAAGGGGCGTCCGCCCGGTAGCCGCAACCGCCAGAAGGGTAACCGGCTGCCGATCGTTGATGTACCCATTCACAAGATGACCCTGGAGGAAGCCATGCGTCCGGTTCAGGTTCGCGATGGCGACAAGGTGGTCAAGATCCCGGCGTACCAGGCCGGGGTGCGCGCTACTTACATTAATGCCGCCAAGGGTAGTAACCCGGCCATGCGCAACGCGCACTTGATCACGACATACGCCGAGAAGATCGAGCGCGAGCGTCTCGAAGAGAAGGTTGCTGCATGGAGTGATTACAAGGATGCCGCATCGCGGCGTCTGTCCTATTGCGAGGCCCGCGGCATCGAGTTTGATTGGGAGATCCATCCCGATGACGTCCAGTTCGATGGGCGGACTGGCGAGATTTACATCCTTGGCCCGCTTAACCAGGAAGAGCGCGAGGCTTTGAAGTTTCTCACGGACAGTCTCGAGCTAGTGCACAAATCGGCCGAAAAAGCCGCGGAACGTGTTCGTGAAAACCCCCGCCGCCAGAAGGCGCGCATCTCGCTTGGCTTGCATATCGAGTTGATCGGGCGCTTGAACGCGCAGCTTCCGGCTCGGCTTCAGCGGGAGGTCGATCCTGCCATTCGTGCGCTGGCGATTATGTCGGCCCCTCCTGATAATTGAGAGGAACCTTAGTTATCCGCGCGAATGCCCGCGTCAAACCTTCGTTGCGCGTAATGGCAATCTAAGCCCTCCAGTAAAGCGTCTCGGGATTGTCGACCAGCAGCTGCTGCTGCAGTTCCTGCGTCGGGGCGATGCGCGGGATCATGTCTAGCAGGTGGCCGTCGTCGGGAATGGCATCCTGCATGTTGGGATGCGGCCAGTCCGTGCCCCACAGGGCGCGGGTGGGATAGTCGGCCACGAGCGGTGCGACGCTTTTGGCGAACATGTCCCAGGGATCCCCACTACCATCAAGCCGGTCCGGGCAGGTCGCCTTGAACCAGATGTCATCCCGGCTATCGAGCAGGCGGCGAAAGGCCTTCATGTCGGTACCGTCCGGCCCTTGGCTCACGTCAGGTCGGCCCATGTGGTCGATTACCAGCGGCACCGGGATCGCGTCCATGAACGAGCGCAGTTCCTCAAGGATGTCGGCCTCGAAATAGATCACGACGTGCCAGCCCTGGGGCAGCCGACGGGCGACCTCGATGAACTTGTCCTTGGGTGCATCGTCAACCAGGCGTTTCAGGAAATTGAAGCGGATGCCGCGAATGCCGCCTTCATGCAGGGCTTGCAGTTTGCTGTCGGAAATGGCTGGATCGACCACCGCTACCCCGCGCGCCTTGCCATTGCTCTTCGCAATCGCATCCAGGGTGGCCGAGTTGTCGGTTCCATGGCAGCTCGCTTGGACAATCACGTTGCGGTCAAAACCCAGATGGTCGCGCAAGGCGAATAGCATGTCCGGCCCGGCATCTTCGGGCAGGTACTTGGCCTTGGCGCTGAACGGGAATGCGGCCATCGGCCCGAACACGTGGCAATGCGCGTCAATCGCGCCAGCGGGCGGGCGATAGCGCGGCTTTGCAGGGCTCGGATGCCAGCTTACAATCCGGTCATTCATCCGAAGACAACTCCATCCATCAATTTGCGTGCGGTGCGCAGCAGCGCTGCGCTCGTCACATCCCCGGCCGCGTTTACTTCGAGTACACAGGTCATTTCCCCGGTCGGGTGCTCTACGGAAAGTATCTTGCGCGCGCCCTCTGGAACTTCCGCCACCTCGGCCGCCGGAGATCCCGCGATCAAGCATGCCGTCGCCACGGACACAGCGCCCAAGACGCCGATCGTGGCGTGCGCACGATGCGGGATAAAGCTGCGAACGCAGATTGCTCCGCCAGCCTGCGGAGGTGCCACCAGCATCATCTTGGGCACGGACTTCTCGCTCACGTCGCCCAGGTGCATCCGTTCACCGACCGCCAGCCGGATCGCCTCAATCTTGGCTTTGAGTTCAACATTGGCATCAAGCCAATCGCGATCCTCATATCCGGTGATGCCCAGGTCCGCCGCTTTCATGACCACGCAAGGCATGCCGTTGTCGATCAGGATCACGGGGATGCCATTGACCAGGTCGACCGGATTTCCGGTGGGAAGCAAGGAGCCGCAAGACGATCCCGCAGTATTCCGAAATTCCGTCGGAATTGGCGCATGGGTGCCAGGGACACCATCGATGGCAGCATTGCCGGCGTAGGTGACTTTGCCGCCCGGGGTCTGCACCGTTGCCACGGCAACTTGGCCGGTATTTTCCATGTAGATCGCCACTGGCGTTTCGCTCTGACAAGCCGGAACCAAACCGCGCTCGATCGCAAACGGACCGACCCCCGCAAGGATGTTCCCGCAGTTCTGGGCGTCGGTTACGATGGCCTGATCGACGAAGACTTGCAGGAACAGATAATCGACATCGCATCCCGGGCGCGCGGACTTGCTGACCACTGCGACCTTGCTGGTCAGCGGATCGGCGCCCCCCATGCCGTCGATCTGCACCGGATCGGGGCTGCCCATGACGCGTAGCAGAAAGGCGTCGCGCGCTGCCGGACCGGCTGGCAGATCGTCTTTCAGGAAATAGCCGCCTTTGGACGTACCGCCGCGCATCCACATGCAGCGGGCGTGGTCAGACATATTTGAGGCCTTCTTGCGCGAGCCGCTCGCGCATCTTGTACATATCGAGCCCGAGCACGCCGGAAGCCAGCTTTTCGCGCTTTTCGCCCTCGTTGGCTTCACGCGCTTGCGCTGCCTTTAGAACGGCTTCGGCCTTGCCACGGGGAACAACGCAAACCCCGTCATCGTCAGCCACGATGACATCGCCCGGGTTAACCAGAGCATTAGCGCAAACGACGGGGACATTTACCGAACCGAGCGTGTTCTTGACGGTGCCCTGCGCGTAAACTGCCTTTGACCAGACCGGGAACTGCATCTCGGTGAGATCGCGCACGTCGCGTACCCCGGCGTCGATGACCAGGCCACGGCAACCGCGCGCTTGCGCGCTAGTCGCGAGGAGATCGCCAAAGTAGCCGTCTTCACACGGACTGGTTGGAGCCAGGAGTAGGATGTCTCCGGCCTGAAGCTGTTCGATGGCAACGTGGACCATCCAGTTGTCACCCGGCGGCGCGCTGATCGTCACCGCGCTTCCTGCGATCCGGGCCCCGGAATAAATCGGCCGCATATAGCTGGCAAGAAGGCCGGTACGGCCTTGTGCTTCATGGACCGTGGCAACGCCGCAGGCAGCAAGGCCATCAACCACATCTTGGCTGGCGCGAGTGATATTCTGGACAACGATCCCGCTCATTACGCTCTCCAACTAATTCAACCCATCGGCCATGGGCCGGTCTCCGATGAATGCGAAATGCGAAGTTGGTTTGTCCCATAAAAATTTGCTAATCATCAGCTGTGCCTGATCGCCCGCCCAACATTCGCCATTTCGCCGCGCTGGCTGCGACAGTCCGCCATGGCAGCGTTAGTCGCGCCGCACGGGCCATCAACCTTTCTCAGCCGGCACTCACCCAGGCCATTGCCGGACTGGAGGCGAGCCTCGGAGCTGCCCTGTTTAATCGTGGGACATCAGGGATGACGCCAACCGAACCCGCAGCGCTGCTCGCGCCGCGGGCTGAAGCAGCTATTGCACACATCGGGAGCCCCCGCGTCACCGGAACCCAGCTGCGCGCATTCCTGGCGGTGGTCCGAAGCGGCTCCTATACCGCCGCCGCAGAACAAACAGGTCTCTCGCCAGCCTCACTTCACCGGGCCGTTGCCGACCTTTCCGTCGCGCTTGGGCAACGCCTGCTGGAACGGCGCGGCAAGAGCTTGATCGTCACCCAGGCCGGAATGCGGCGGGCCCGCGCCTTTGGCCTGGCGGCGGCCGAACTGCGCGCTGGCATTTCGGAAGTATCAGCTTGGCTCGGCCGAACGGGGGGAAGGATTGTGATCGGAGCAATGCCGCTCTCCCGCGCCCGGTGGCTGCCGGAAGCGATTGTGCGGTTCAATGCAATTCACCCAGAAGTCGACATCGCGGTCCTTGAAGGCAGTTACAGCGAGCTTGCCGGCCCCTTGCGCGACGGCGAGATCAGTTTGCTGCTAGGTGCCCTTCGCGCCGATACACCCGCGGATCTGTGCCAGGAAGCAGTCTTTGAAGACCGTCCCGCACTGGTGATGCGCGCTGGTCATCCGATCATGATGGCGCCCGACTTGGCTCAGGCCATGGTTTCCTATCCATGGCTCCTGCCCGACCGGTCGACCCCACTCCGCCGATATTGGGAGGCCATGCTCAGCGCGTTGGACCTTCCGGTTCCGCACGTGCGGATCGAGTGCGGTTCCGTCATGATGATCCGCCAGTTGTTGATCGCCGGAGATGGCTTGACGCTGCTCTCGCCCGATCAGGTATCAGTGGAGCTTGAAGCAGGTCTGCTGGCCACCAGACACCCACCGGCACCGGTTCAACGAACTATCGGGATCACTACCCGTACAGGCTGGCGCCCAACTCGCGCTGAAGCAACGCTCCTCGAGCTGCTCAGGACTCATCCGGACGAGCAGGCATAATTTGTAATTTCGAATAGCCGGCCAACGCATTCGATTGGCACCTTGCATCCGCCTTGCGCATTCTGGGCGCAATGACGAGTGATCTTGCCCTTATCGGCTTTGGAGAGGCTGCCGCTACCTTCGCAAAAGCTGCGAACTGGGGAGCGCGTGCTTGTGCCTGGGACATCGATTCCAACAGGCAGGCGGTAATGGAGAGCCTGGGAGTTGCGAGCGCTGCTACGGCTGGTGCAGCCCATGTTCGCGTCCCGCTTGTGCTTTCACTGGTGACAGCTGACCAGTCATTGCATGCGGCCCAATCCTATGCGCGGTTGCTCGGACCAAATGCGATCTGGTGCGACATGAATTCCGTGGCGCCGGAGACGAAGGTCATCTCAGCAAAAGCTGTCGAAGCTGCCGGAGCCCGCTATGTCGACGTTGCCGTTCTCGCACCGGTAAACCCTGCGTGCCTCGCGGTTCCCTTGCTCTTGTCTGGCCCTTCCGCTGAGGCGGCCGCGAGCGCGTTAGCGGCAGTTGGTTTCACGAATACACGCGTTGTCGGCGATAAGATCGGCCGCGCCAGCGCGATCAAGATGATCCGGTCAATCATGGTGAAAGGGATCGAGGCCCTCACCGACGAAATGATGGCTGCAGCAGAAGCGGCCGGTGTCGTTGAAGAGGTGCTTGGCTCGCTTGACGCTAGCGAGAAGGTGCAGCCCTGGGCCGTTCGGGCCCAATACAACCTTGAGCGTATGCAAACCCACGGTATCCGCCGCGCCGCGGAAATGGAGCAAGTTACACTTACTCTCCACTCGCTCGGCGTCGACCCGTTGATGACCTGCGCCACCACGGCTCGCCAGCGAGCAGCAGGGGGACGAGCGTGACCCAGTCAATGTCTGCGGTGCGCAAGTACAACGTCACCTCGTTCGACGTGGCTGAAGTTGCGCGGGTTTCGCAGTCTACAGTATCGAAAGCGCTGAGTGGCGCGCCCGGCGTGCGGATCGAAACGCGGGACCGCGTCCTTAACGCTGCCAAAGCGCTCGGGTACCATGTCGATGCGAGAGCCGCTGGACTACGCAAGCTCAAGGTCGATTGCGTCGCTGTGATCCTGGTTTGCAACAGGCCGATGCAGCTCACTGAAGAATTCGGATCCAATCTCCACCTGGTCCGCCAGATCTACGACGTGATCAGTTCGCTTGAATTCGAAATGATCCTCTCGATCCAGGACCCCTTGACCCCCAAGGATGATTTCATCAGCCGGCGGCGGGCAGACACCTCCATCGTGATCGGGCGACAGCCTGAACTGACCAAGTGGAAAGCGGGCATTGATCGCCCCGCTGCCAATAGACGGTTCAGCTCCTTCGGCAGCGAAGGCGCCACCTGGTTTGACGAGCATGCGTTCGCACACTGGCTCGGCAAGGCTGTTCAATCCGGCGATGCCGGATGCGAAATCGTTCTGGCTGATGCAGCCAACAACTCTTCAGGGCATCACGCATGATTATCGACTGTCACGGCCATTACACCGTCCTGCCCAAAGCCCACGATGCCTGGCGCGAAGAGCAGAAGTCTTCGTTCAAGTCCGGCAGCGAGTGTCCGCCTTATCCTGCGATCTCCGATGACGAGATTCGCGAAACCATCGAATCCAATCAGCTGCGCCTGATCAAAGAGCGCGGCGCAGACATGACGATCTTCTCTCCACGAGCGAGTGCGATGGCGCCCCATGTCGGGGACCAATCCGTCGCGGTAAAGTGGGCACAAGTCTGCAATGACCTGATCGGGCGCGTGGTAGGCCTTTATCCTGATATCTTTGCCGGCGTCTGCATGCTGCCGCAGTCACCGGAAGCGGACATGGCAAGCTCAATCGCCGAGCTGCGCCGCTGCGTTGGCATGGGTTTCATCGGCTGCAACCTAAACCCCGATCCGGGTGGCGGCCACTTCAAGCATCCTCCGCTTACCGACGAATACTGGTTCCCGTTCTACGAAACGATGTGCGAACTGGACGTCCCGGCGATGATCCATGTCTCTGGCTCGTGCAACCCCGCTATGCATGCGACAGGGGGGTACTACATCGCGGCCGATACCATTGCCTTCATGCAGCTGCTCGAAGGCGATTTGTTCAGCCGTTTTCCAACCCTGCGCTTCATCATTCCCCATGGCGGAGGTGCCGTTCCGTATCACTGGGGGCGCTATCGTGGCCTGGCTGACATGTTGAAGAAGCCAGACCTGCAGACGCACCTGATGAACAACGTGTTCTTCGATACCTGCGTCTACCACCAGCCGGGCATCAACTTGCTCGCCGATGTAATCGACAACAAGAATATCCTGTTCGGGAGCGAAATGGTCGGTGCGGTACGTGGGATCGACCCCACCACTGGGTTCCATTTCGACGATACCAAACGCTATGTTGACGCGCTGGACATCTCCGACGGCGAACGCCAGGCGATCTTCGAGGGCAATGCCCGGCGGGTCTTCCCCCGGCTTGATGCCCAGCTGCGGGAGCGCGGCCTGTGAGCGTCGAGACCGGTCGCGCCCCGACGGATCACGCCAGCCGTTATCTGCAACGGCTGGCCAAACACTGGGCGCATCGCAACGAAGTTACCTTCGATCCCGAGCAGGCCGACATCGCCTTGCGCGGCAATCGGGTGCAGATGCGGGCGGAGCCGGACGAACTGGTCGTGACGCTTATCACCAAGCCAGAGGGGGACGCGACGCGTCTGCGCTCGGTGTTCGAGGAGCACATCAATCGCTTTGCTTTCCGTGAAGGCGCACTTTCTTTCGATTGGAAACCACAATGACCGAGACGCGAGACATTCACCAATATCTGGCGGAGTTCGACGATATTCCGGGAACGCGGGTTTTCACTGCTGCACGCGCGAGAAAGGGGTACCGGATCAACCAGTTCGCAATGAGCCTAATGAAGCCTGCAAATCGCGAACGGTTTAAAGCTGATGAGCCAGCCTATCTGGATGAGTGGCAGGTCACTGGCGAGGCCAAGGAGGCGGTGCTCGCCCGTAATTACAATCGCTTACTGGACCTTGGCGGCAATGTCTATTTCCTGGCCAAGCTGTTCAGCACTGACGGGCTGTCGTTTGCGGAAGCTGTCAGCACGATGACTGACATGACCTTTCCGGAATACCGCCAGATGATGCTGGATGGCGGCCGCTCGCCCATCGGCAACCGTTCAATCAAGGGAGGCTATTGAGATGGCGCGTATCACCGCGGGCGTAGGATCAAGCCACGTTCCTCTTCTGGGCGTCGCCGTCGATCAGGGCAAGACCGGGGATGACTACTTCGGCCCGATCTTCAAGGGCTATGAATGGACGAAGGCGTGGGAGGCAGAGCAAAAGCCTGATGTCATCGTGCTGGTCTACAATGACCATGCCAGTGCCTTTGATGCCAACATCATTCCAACTTTCGCGATCGGCTGCGGTGAACGTTACAAGTCTGCGGATGAGGGCTGGGGGCCTCGGCCAGTGCCTGATGTCGAAGGTCATGCCGATCTGGCCTGGCACATTGCGCAGAGCCTGATCCTCGACGATTTCGACATGACCATCATCAACGAGATGGATGTCGACCACGGGTTGACGGTGCCGCTGAGTATGATGTTCGGCCAGACGGATAAGTGGCCCGTGAAGGTCGTCCCGCTTGCGGTCAACGTGGTGACCTATCCGGTGCCTTCGGGCAATCGTTGCTGGGCGATAGGTGAGGCTATTCGCCGCGCGGTGGAGAGCTACCCGGAAGATCTCAATGTCCAGATCTGGGGAACTGGCGGGATGAGTCATCAGCTTCAGGGCCCGCGCGCGGGGCTGCTCAACCGTGAGTGGGACAACCGCTTCATGGACCAGCTGGTCGGGGATAGCGACGCGGCGCGGCACATTCCACACATCGAATACCTGCGCGAGACAGGCAGCGAAGGCATCGAAATGGTCATGTGGCTGATCATGCGCGGTGCCTTGGGCAAGACCACACGCTGCCTTCACCGTCATTACCATATTCCTTGTAGCAACACGGCCATCGGCCACATTGTATTGGAGCCAGCGGAATGAGAATTGCTCTCGCTGGGGCCGGTGCGTTCGGTGAAAAGCACCTTGACGGGTTGAAGAACATCGATGGGGTGGAGATCGTCTCGATCATTAGCCGCCGTCTTGAACAGGCGGAAGAGGTGGCGCGGAAATACGGCGCCAAGCACGCGTCGACCGAATTGGCCGACGCGCTTGGGCGGGACGATGTGGATGCGGTGATCCTTTGCACGCCCACCCAGATGCACGCGGCCCAGGCGATTGCCTGCATGGAGGCCGGCAAGCACGTTCAGGTCGAGATTCCGCTGTCGGACTGCTGGGCCGATGCTGAAGCCGTGCTCAGGAAAAGCAAGGAGACCGGTCTGGTCTGCATGGTCGGTCACACGCGGCGGTTCAATCCCTCGCACCAGTATGTGCATGCACGGATCGTGGCGGGCGACTTTGCAGTTCAGCAAATGGACGTGCAAACCTATTTCTTCCGCCGCAAGAACATGAATGCCAAGGGCCAGCCGCGGTCATGGACTGATCACCTGCTGTGGCACCATGCTGCCCACACGATCGATCTGTTTGCCTATCAGGCCGGCAGGATCGTCAAGGCCAACGCTATCCAGGGTCCGAAGCATCCCGAGCTTGGGATTGCGATGGACATGTCGATCCAGCTCAAAAGCGAGAGAGGTGCGATCTGCACCCTTTCGCTCTCGTTCAACAATGACGGACCGCTTGGCACCTTCTTCCGCTATATCGGTGACGCCACGACTTACATCGCGCGCTACGACGATCTGGTAAGCGGCAAGGAAGAGCCGATTGACCTTGCAGGCGTGGCGATCAGCAACAACGGGATCGAACTGCAGGACCGTGAATTTATCGCCGCGATCCGCGAAGGGCGCGAACCGAATTCTTCGGTGTCCCAGGTGCTCGACTGCTATCGTGTGATCGACGAACTCGCGCAGCAGCTTGAAGCGCAAGACGGTTGGTCGTGACCGGCGTTCCCCACGGAATGACCCCATGAAGACCCAGGTTGCGATCATCGGTGCCGGGCCGGCGGGCCTGCTGCTCGGTCATTTGCTGACTGCGGAGGGGATCGACTGTGTCGTGATCGAACGGCAAACCGGCGAATATGTCCTTTCGCGCATCCGTGCTGGCGTGCTGGAACGGGGCACGGTTGGTCTGATGGAGCGGCTGGGGCTTGATGCCCGGCTCAAGGCAGAGGGCTTGGTCGAGCACGGGTTCAACCTAGCCGACGGCGAGCGGTTGATTCGGATCGACTGTCAAGAACTGACCGGCAAATCGGTGATGGTCTATGGGCAGACCGAACTTACCAAAGACCTTATGGACGCGGCTCCCGAGCGCGGGCTTGAAGTGATCTATAACGCGGAAGATGTTGCCTTGCACGAGGTCAGCAGCGACGCGCCTTTCGTCACCTGGCACGAGGGCGGGGTCGAACGGCGATTGGAGGCACGCTTCATTGTTGGCTGCGATGGCTTCCACGGTCCCTCGCGCAAAGCAATCCCCGACAACAAGCGGCGCGAGTATGAGCGTGTCTATCCGTTCGGTTGGCTGGGCATTCTGGCCGATGTGCCGCCGTGCCACACTGAACTGATCTATGCGAACCACGAGCGCGGGTTCGCGCTGGCCTCTATGCGCAGCAAAACCCGCAGCCGCTATTACATCGATGTACCCCTGGGCGAGCGGATCGAGGACTGGAGCGATGACCGGCTGTGGGACGAGCTGGCGGTGCGGCTGGGGCCAGAAGCTGCCGCCAACATTACGCGGGGTGCGGCCTTGGAGAAATCCATCGCGCCGCTGCGTTCCTATGTGTTTGAGCCGATGCGTCATCACAGCCTGCTGCTATGCGGCGATTCGGCCCATATCGTGCCGCCGACCGGGGCGAAGGGCTTGAATCTGGCGGCGAGCGATGTCCATTACGCCGCAGAGGCATTATGCGGCTTTTTCAGGAAATCCGATGCCGACGCGATTGCCGCTTATTCAGAGCGCGCCTTGGCGAGAGTGTGGAAGTGCGAACGGTTCAGCTGGTCGCTGACCAAGCTGATGCATCGCTTCCCAGATGACGGTCCGTTCGAACGCGCAATGCAGGTCGCAGAACTCGATTACATCGCCGGTTCACGCGCTGCCCAGACCTCGATCGCTGAGAATTACGTTGGCTTGCCGCTGTAACCATTAATCCGTCGGCCAAGACTGGTATCACAAGACCATCCAGGTCCGGATCTGGTTGCGTAGCCATTCCAGACCCAGGTCATTGGTGCGGGCCTGATGGAAGAACATGCACTGCTTCAGCGGCGGCATGGCGAAAGGCAGATCCGCAACCGCGATTTCAAACCGGCCCGACAGCGCCCGGGCCATGCGTTCATGGAGGATGGCAAGCCGCATCGTTCCTTCGATCAACCACGGGACCGCCGAGAAGAATGGGGCGATCATTTCTACCCGGCGGTTCCGACCAATGACTTCAAGCTGGCGGTCAGCATAAGAACTGGCTCCAGTACTGCCGATTGCAACGGCGACGTGACCGGCCGAGAAGAAATCTTCTTCGGTAATCCGCCCGGCGAACAGTGGATTGCCGCTCCATCCTGCGAGCACGAACCGCTCTTCGTAAAGCGGTTCTGCTGGATGGTCCGACGAAATCACATAATCCGGGGTGATGATCAGGTCGATCTTGCCTTCATCAAGCATGACGACGGCGTCCTCTCCCGGTAGGCCGATCTCCAGCCGAATATTCGGCGCGGCCTCGGCAATCTTGGTCACAACGGGTTTCAGGATCGCTGCAATGACATAGTCCGAGGCAACAATGCGGAACTGCCGCACCGAAGTGGCGGGATCGAACGCGGTCGGAGTCGCAAGCAGTGCCTCAAAGCTGCGCAAACCCTCGTTCACAAAGGGCAGCAAGCTCTCCGCAAAGGCAGTCGGGTGCATGCGTTTGCCGTTGGCCACAAACAGATCGTCATTGAAGAACGCGCGCATGCGGGAGAGCGCGGCGCTCATTGCTGATTGGCTAAGGTTCAGTCGTGCGCCTGCAGCAGTGACGCTACGAGTCCGCATCAGGGCGTCGAACGCCACCAACAAGTTTAAGTCGAGCCCTTTGTATCGCATCATTCATTTATATCATTCATGAATTGCGATTAAAACTAACAATTATTCGGATTTTGCTGCTCGGGTTACGATCACTCCACAAGGCGTGCTGAAGCCGTTGAACCTGGGGAGAGAATTCATGAAGCGTTTGCTGGTGCTGGGAACAATGTTGAGTTCCGCGATCCTGCCCGTGGCCGCTCAGGCGAAGGACGAAGGCGGCCTTGAAGACATCGTGGTGACGGCTCAGCGGCGCGAAGAATCGCTCCAACGCGCTGCTGTGGCAGTGACGGCTGTGTCCGGCGATCAGCTCGTCAAATCGGAGATCAGCGAAACGTCTAACCTGGGCAAGCTGGTACCGGCGCTGGTTGTCCAGCCTACTGGTGGCACGACCAGTTTCTTCCTCCGCGGCGTGGGTACCAACTCCCAGAACAGCTTTTCCGAGAACGCTGTCGCCTTCAACTTCAACGGGATTTACGTTGGGCGCCCCACAGCCCCCGCGGGCGTATTCTATGATCTTGAACGGGTTGAAGTCGTCAAGGGCCCGCAAGGTACGCTTTACGGCCGCAACGCGACGGGCGGGGCGATCAACGTCTTGCCCCGTAAGCCGCAGCTGGACCGCTATGGTGCAGAGGCCTTTGCGGAATACGGTAACTACAACAGCAAAAAGGCGTTCGCCGCGGTCAACTTGCCGGTCGGCGAAACCGTCGCAATCCGGGCGGCAGGCCAGCTGGTCAACCGTGATGGCTATATTTCCGATGGCTATGACGACGACAAGGGCGAAGCGCTGCGGGTCTCTATGCTGGTCAAGCCGTCAGACCAATGGTCAGTGACGCTGGTGGGCGACTATTACAACCAGCACGGCAAGGGCGCCGGTGCTGTTCTGTTGCCCAATGGTAGTTTCACGGTCCCGGCGCTAGAAGATCGCGTGAGCGTGTCGGACCCGCGTGCTATCTCCGCGATCAACGGCTTCGCTGCGTTCATTCCTGCGCCGCCGTTTTGCCCGGGTGGTTTCACCGTTAGCGGCTGTATCGAAAACGCTGGCAGCGACGGCTATCTCAAGAACAAGTTCTATGGTCTGAGCGCGCAGGTCGATGGTGATCTGGGTTTCGCCAAGCTCACTGTAATCCCCGCTTGGCGCAAGTCCGATGCCGACTTCCGCACTTATCTTCCCGGCTTCCGCGGCGAGATCAAGGACAACGCCGAGCAGACTTCGGTTGAAGCGCGGCTGGCCTCTTCGAATGGCGGCCCATTGAGCTACGTGCTCGGCGCATTCTACTTCAATGAAGATCAGGATACGCTCAATTACTTCCGTCAGGGCAAGCTCTCCACCACGCGCTTCACGCCGAAGCTTTCGACAGAGAGCGCCGCAGCCTTCGGCCAGCTGACTTTCGCGGTGACGGACGCGCTCCGGTTGATTGCCGGCGGGCGCTATACCCACGAAAAGAAATCGCAGCTGACGGCGTCTGTCTCAGGCGGCCTGCCACTCGCCATCGATCCGCCGCTTGGTGCGCCGATCACCGGGGAACTCAGCTTCTCCAAGTTCACCTGGAAGGCGGGCGTCGAGCTCGATGCCGGACCGGCATCGCTGGTCTATGCCAATGTCGCGACCGGATTTAAATCGGGCGGATTCTACGTTGCGGCCGCGCCTACCAATGTGTTCGCGCCGGAAACGTTGACGGCCTACACCCTCGGTACCAAGAACCGCTTCCTCGACAACAAGCTGCAGTTCAATGTCGAAGCGTTTTACTGGGATTATAAGGACCAGCAGGTCACTTTCGTTGGCGGCATCAAAACCGGTAGCGGGATTTTTGCCCAGGGGTCTCTGACCACGAACGCCGGGAAATCGCGGATCTACGGCATCGAAACCGAGCTCAGGTTCGCACCGACTAGTCGTGACCAGTTCAATGCGAACATTCAGTATCTGAATGGCAAGTACAACAGCTTGCAAACGGCAAACTTCTCACCAACCGGCGCGCCGGTCGCGACCGGATGCACCGTGACTGGATCGCGTGCGGCCAACCCGGGTATCAACGGCGCGCGGTTCTATGATATCGATTGCTCGGGCAAGCCGACTGTCAACTCGCCGCGCTGGTCCGCCAACATTGGTTACGAGCACAGCTTCCCGATCGCCGGTGACATGAATCTGATTGCCGGGGTGCGGTCCAATATCGAAAGTAGCCGCTACCTCAATGCGAACTACCGCGAAGTGGAAAAGCAGCGCGCCTACATGATGTCCGATGCCTTCCTGACGTTGGAAGGTCCGAACGAAAAGTGGACTGTTACTGCTTTCATCAACAACATCGAAGACAAGGAAGTCCTGGCGCGCGCGGGTACGCGCCCGATCCTCGATTTCCCGGTTGGTACGCTGCGTCCGCCGCGCACCTACGGTCTGCGTCTTGGTTTCAAGATGTAATGTCAGTCAGCCGGTTCTTCAGCCATGCATTAACTGCAGCGGCGGGCGTCGTGGTGTTGGTCCAGGCCTCTACGGCCTGGGCCGCGCCACCGAGTGACGTGCGCAGTGTCTTTGTTACACTGGGAACGATGGGTGGCCCCGTTCCTGATGCGGAGCGATCGCAGCCGGCAAATGCGATCTTGCGCGGCGAGCGGATTTACCTCGTCGATGCTGGCGACGGCGCGACTGGGCAGCTTGGTCGAGCGGGGCTTGCCCTGCCAGCCGTGCGTGCCGTTTTCCTGAGCCACTTGCATATTGATCACACCGGCGGGCTCGCCGCAATCATCGGGCTGCGCCTGCAAACTGAAACGCGGGCGGTGTTGCAGATTTATGGCCCGCCCGGGACGCACGAACTGGTGGCAGGGATCCTCGCATCGCTCCGGCCAGCCGCGAACGCTGGCTACGGCACTCCGGGTCATGGCTGGGCAGATCCGTCTAGCATCGTCAACGTTATCGAACTGCAAGGCGGCGAGACGGTTCAGGTCGACGATTTTACGTTGCGAGCGGTCCAGAACACCCACTACGATTTCGTGCCGGGGAGTGCCGAGGACGGCCGCTACAAGTCACTCTCCTTCCGTTTTACGCTGCCCGATCGCTCAATCGTCTACACTGGTGATACGGGGCCAAGCCAGGCGGTAGAGATGCTGGCGCAAGGTGCCGACTTGCTGGTCAGCGAGATGATCGACCTTGATTCAACCTTGGGCCGGATGGCGCGGGTTAATCCCAACATGCCTGCAGACGTGAAATCTGCGATGGTCCAGCATCTGTCCACTCATCACCTCACAGCTGCGGAAGTCGGTCGGCTGGCCGCCCGAGCAAAGGTAAAGTCGGTGGTCATTACCCATTTTGCCGGTGGTTTATCAGGGCCTGATCAGGTCAGCCGCAGTTCGGCTGCGGTGAAGCAAACTTTCCTTGGCCCGGTGACGGTCGCCAAGGATCTCGATCGGTTCTGACGGCACCAGCCGTTCTAATGACACTGCGACAAGGGAATTAGGGACTTGGAAATCTTGATCATCGGCGCTGGTATCGGCGGTCTTTCTGCAGCAATCGCGCTTCGCCGCAGGAACCACTCGGTTACGCTGATCGAGCGCGACCCGGAATGGTCGGTCTATGGCGTTGGCATCATTCAGCAGGCCAACGTCATCCGCGCCATGGATCAGCTTGGGGTGCTGGATGATTTCATCGAGGCGGCAAGCGGATTTGATGCTGTCGAAATTTTTTTGCCGGACGGCACCAAAGTTGCGCGCGTACCTTCGCCGAGGTTGGTGGAGGGTCAGCCCGCAAATGTCGGCATTGGCCGCCGTGCTCTCCAGAAGGTACTCGGCGACAGCGCCAAGTCGTGCGGCGCAGACCTGCGGCTGGGGGTGACTGTTGATGCGATGGAAGATGATGGCGCCAAGGTTCACGTAACGCTCTCCGATGGCTCTTCTGGCAGCTACGATCTGGTGGTTGGCGCGGACGGTATCTATTCGCAGACCCGACAAATGGTTCTGCCGGACGCAGAGCAGCCCGTTTTCACCGGCCAATCAGTCTGGCGTTACAACTTCTCGCGGCCGGAAGGCATGGATGCCTTGCAGGTCTACAACGGTCCTACTGGCGTCGGGCTCGTGCCGATGAGCGACGACCTCATGTACATGTTTGTCACCACCCCTGAGCCGGGTAATCCGCGCTATCCGACCGAGGGTATCGCCGCCGCCATGCGGGCCAAGATTGCGAATTGCAGCCCCCAAATTCGGGCGCTGGGTGAGCAGATCAGCGATGACGAGGCCGTGGTCTATCGCCCGCTCGAGGCGATGCTGGTGCAGGGGGCCTGGAGCAACGGTCGGATCGGGCTGCTAGGCGACGCGGTCCATGCGACTACGCCGCACCTAGGTCAGGGCGCGGGCATGGCGATCGAAGACGCCCTGGTACTGGCTGAAGAACTGGACCGGCACGATGATGTTGCAAGCGCGCTGAAGTCCTATCGGGACCGCCGATTTGAACGCTGCCGCTATATCGTCGAGAGCAGCCTGGCCATTTGCCACGGCCAGTTGGGTCTCGGCCCGGCCGTCGACAATCATAAGGCGACCGCAGAAATGTTTGCGGTTGTCGCCCAGCCCATCTGATCCATTTATCAAGGAAGAACCCAAATGAGCCGCGTTACCGAAATCCGTTATGTCGGGTATGGCGTAAAGGAATTCGACGCCGAGAAGGCGTTTTATGCCGAAGTCTGGGGCCTTGAGCCGGTTGGCGAGGACGCCAGCCACGCCTGGTTCAAGGCGGAGGGCCATGACGAGCACCACGTCGTGCAATTGCGCAAGGCATCGGAAAATCGGGTCGATGTCATCGCGCTCGCCGCGGATAGCCGGGCCGATGTCGATGCGCTGCGCGAGAAGGTGGCGGCGGCTGGGTGTAAGATTGCCAGCGAACCCGCGGACCTGACGTCGCCTGGGGGCGGCTATGGTTTCCGCTTCTTTTCGCCCGACGGTTTGCTGTTCGAAGTTTCGAGCGATGTTGCAAAGGGCAGCAAGCGGGATCTTGCGCGTTGGGAGGGTGTGCCGGTCAAGATCAGCCACATTGTGCTGCATTCGCCCGATCACCACGCCTTCGTGAAGTTTTTCTGCGATGTCCTGGGTTTCAAGGTGTCCGACTGGCTCGGCGACTTCATGTGCTTCCTGCGTTGCAATTCGGCCCATCACCGGATTGCCATCCTGCCCGGGCCGCCGTGCTTGAACCATGTCGCCTATGACATGCTATCGCTAGATGACATGATGCGCGGGGTGCACCGTTTGCGGCTGAAGGGCGTTGATATCGGTTGGGGGCCCGGACGTCACACCGCCGGCAACAACACTTTCAGCTACTTTGTTACGCCTGGCGGGTTCGTGACCGAATATACCTCTGAACTCGAAGAGGTCGATTTCGATAGTCACCAAGGCCAGGTCCATGCACCGGCTCCGCTGGTCATGGACCAATGGGGCATCGGGGTCGGCGGTCCACAGACTTTGCCCCATGCGCATCCCAACCCGGGCTTGTTCCAGCAGGAAGTGGCTTGAACTATGGCGCTGTATGAACCCTTCCCGAACTACATCTGGAACCTCTCGGTCTCAATCGCGATGGAGAGCGGCGGGCAGATCGGCGAAATCGTCGATATGTGCCAACCGATCATCGCAGCGGCAGCAAACGGCGGCGATGCTGGGACACCAGAATTCATGCGGCAGTGGTCGGCCTATGGCGACAAGCTGATCGAGCTTGCGGCAGAGGACGAGGCCAAGGACCGAATGCTGTCGGCCTCTGACAAGCTTGAACGTGCTGCGCTTTACCTGCTCGTGGCGGAAAGAATGCAGGGTCATGGTGCCCCAGGCCGCAAGGAGACCTACGCCAAGGCGCTAAAGACCTTCGAGAAGTCGACCGTGCTGGGCAAGATCAACCGCGAGCGGGTGGAAATCCCGCTGTCGAACGGGACAATGCCGGCATTGTTCACGCGTGCTCCCGGCGAAGCGCCACGCCCAGTGGTGGTTTATTGCAACGGCCTAGATAGCTGCAAAGAACTGCTTTACTGGAGCCGGCTGCCTGAAGCCCTCGCCCGCCGCGGCGTCTCCACCCTATGCGTCGATCAACCAGGATCGGGTGAAACGCTTCGCTTGCAGAATCTGCCGGTCGATCCCCATTCGGAAAACTGGGCGTCCAAAGCGGTGGACTGGCTTGAACGCCAACCAGAGGTTGATCCCCAACGGATCGGCATGACCGGGATCAGCCTAGGCGGCCATTTCGCTCCGCGCGCGGTCGCTTACGAGCCGCGGTTCGCCAGCGGTGCCGTGTGGGGCGCCAACCACAACTGGCGTGAAGTGCAAGACAAGCGATTGAAGCGGGAAGGCGAAAACCCGGTCCCGCATTATTGGGCGCACGTCATGTGGGCTTTCGGAGCGAATGACATGGACGAGTTCATGTCCAAGTCCGAAGACATGAACCTCAACGGCCATATGGACCGCATCAAGGTGCCGTTCCTGGTGACCCATGGGGCCCAAGACCGGCAAATCAGCGTTTCATATGCGGACGATCTTTACGACCAGTTGGTCAATTCACCGCGCCGCGAAAAGGTGATCTTCACCGCGCGCGAGGGTGGGGTCGAGCATGTCGGCGCCGATAACATGACCTTCGGCCGCGATTGCATTGCAGATTGGTTTGCCGAGACGCTTGGCGGCAAGACGGCCTGAATGGACAAGGCAGCTTACATCAGACGCGAAACGGGCGTCAGCATCGGGATCAACACGGCCCTGAGTGCGCTGTTCTTTGTGCTCGTGTTCGGGCGGAGCGGCGCAGTGACCGTTTGGGGGCAGGGCGGCTATGTCATCGACTTCGTTCCGCAGGGCTTCATGATCGGATTGATGTCGGTGCTCGTGCCAGGGGTCTTAGCGCGCAAGGCGCTGGCCGCCGGCAAGATTGGTGGAATCCAATGCGCATCGACCCCGCTACGCCGGTTGGGTGCGCGAGCCGTCATCTGGGGTCTGTTAGGCGCAGTAGCCGGAGTGGCCGGTTCCGCAGCCCTGTTCTCATTTATCAGTCTGGCCCAGTTTGCATGGCTACCCGCCTTGCTGGTCAAGCTGGGTTTCGGGGCGGGGCTGGCTGCAATCGCTACGCCGGCAGGCCTCCGCGCCGAGCTCGCCCCAAGCAGCTAGACCTTCCGGAGAAGAACCTATGACGCGCCGCTTTGTCGATCTCTCGATCACTCTCTGCAATGATGTGGTTAGCGACCCACCGTTTCTCAAGCCAGAAATCACCTATCAGACGCACCGCGAAACGGTGGACGAGATGCACTTCTTCTTCCCCGAACTGACGGCTGAGGATTTACCCGGCGGGGAGGGCTTCGCTGCAGCAGAGTGGGTGCGGCTGACTACCCACAGCGGTACGCACCTTGACGCGCCATGGCACTTTCATCCGACCCAGGATGGTGGCCAGCCAGCCAAGACTATCGATCAAATTCCATTGGAATGGTGCTTCCAGCCCGGAGTGAAATTGGATTTCAGGCATTTTCCTGACGGCTATGTGGTGACCGCTCAGGATGTCGAGGATGAGCTTAAGCGTATCAATCATGAGCTCAAGCCGCTTGAGATCGTCATGGTCAACACCGCTGCCGGCAAAGCGCTGGGCGATCCTGACTATGTCAATCGCGGCTGCGGCATGGGTTATGAGGCGACCATGTACCTCACTTCGCGCGGGGTAAGAGTGACCGGCACTGACGCTTGGTCCTGGGATGCACCCTTTGTCCACACCGCCGACAAAGTGAAGGAAACGGGCGACACTTCCCTAATATGGGAGGGTCACAAGGCTGGCCGCGACATCGGCTATTGTCACCTTGAGAAGTTGCACAATCTCGAAGTGCTGCCGCCAGCCGGATTCACCGTCAGTTGCTTCCCGCACAAGATCAAAGGTGCCTCGGCCGGCTGGACCCGCGCCGTCGCCATATTCGAGGATTGAGTAGATGCGCTTGGCTACTCGCAAGAACGGCGCGCCTGACGGTGATCTGGTTGTCGTTTCGCAAGATGGGCAGCGATGCCTTCCCGCAACTAAGGTCGCGCCGAATTTGCTCACTGCAATTGAGCGCTGGGAGGAGATCGTTTCCGCACTTGGCTACCTTTCCGCGGAGCTTGAAGCCGGAGGTGGCGAGCTGCTCGATCCGGAGTCGCTGCTCGCTCCGTTGCCTCGCACTTGGCAGTGGCTAGATGGTTCGGCGTTCCACACTCACGGCGAGCTGATGCAGGTCGCCTTCAATTCTGCGCCAACCGACAACAGCCGGCCGCTGATGTATCAGGGCCTGTCCGATCGGTTCTATGCGGCGACAGATCCAGTTCCTTTCCCCGATGAAGGGTTGGGAATCGATTTTGAAGGCGAGTTCGGTGTAATCGTCGATGCAGTCCCGATGGGCGTGACAGCGGACGAGGCGGCTAAGTACATCCGTCTTGTCGTCCAGATTAATGACTGGTCACTGCGGACTATCGCACCGATCGAAATGCAGACTGGCTTTGGCTGGGTACAGGCCAAGCCTGCTTGCTCGGTTGCACCATTCGCGGTCACTCTCGACGAACTAGGCGCGGACTGGCGCGACGGCCGTTTCTGCGGGCAACTGCAGGTTGAATGGAATGGCAGGGGTTTCGGCCTGGTTTGCGGGGATGAAATGGCATTCTCGTTCCCTGAACTGATCGCGCACGCAGCGCGAACTCGCGACTTGGTGGCCGGCACGATGATCGGCTCTGGCACCGTATCGAACCGCGAATATGCCCAGCGGGGTTCTGCGTGCATTTCGGAAGTGAGGGCGATCGAAATGATCGCCAACGGCGCACCGCAGACCAGCTTCATGGCCTTTGGGGATACCGTGAGCATGACCGGATTAAGCAGTGATGGCAGCACACCGTTTGGGACGATCCGCCAAACAGTCATCAAAGCCGGTTCCTGATCGATATTGGTAATACCAAATTGGGGGTGCAGATGCGCACGATTGACTGGATCCTGACTGGTGCTGGCCTGCTAGTCTTAACCGCCCCGGCGATCGCGGGGCCGAAGACGGAGAGCCCGCGGTCCGACCTGGTCTCTACGAGCTCAGGCACCGTAACCGGAGTGGCAACCTCCACTGGTATGGCGTACAAGGGAATCCCGTATGCTGCGCCGCCTGTCGGCCCGCTGCGCTGGCGCTCCCCTCAGCCCCCCCTTCCTTGGGACGGCACACGCCGAGCCGATATGTTTGGCGCGCCCTGCGCGCAGCTTCCCTCAGGCGGTCGCACCGAGGTGTCTGCTGCAAGCAGGGAGGACTGCCTCTATTTGAATGTCTGGACTCCTCGCCAAGCATCAAAGGCGGGTTATCCGGTATTGGTCTGGATCCACGGCGGTGGGTTCCAGAATGGCATGGGCACCAGTCCAACCTATGATGGTGCGGTGCTGGCCGATAAGGGTGTGATCGTTGTTACAATCAATTATCGTCTGGGGGTGTTCGGGTTTCTTGCCCATCCCAAGCTGACGCAAGAATCGACAATTCGTTCGTCAGGCAACTACGGCCTCGAGGATCAGATTGCAGCCTTGCGCTGGGTTGCCCGCAACATCCGAAATTTCGGCGGCGATCCGAAGAACGTTACCATATTCGGCCAATCTGCCGGTGGGGCGAGCGTGCTTGATCTTGTCGTGTCGCAGCAAGTCAAAGGGTTGTTCCATCGCGCAATCGTCCAGAGCGGCGCGGCTCGGGATGCCATGGTGCCGGCCCCACTGGGCCAGGCAGAGGCGCAGGGGGAAATTTTTGCCGGCGGCAGGACAATCGCCGAACTTCGTTCTCTGGAAACTGCTGCCGTGCTCGACAGCGCCGCACAGGCGACCCGCTCGGGCGTTCGATTTGCACCTGTGCGTGACAGCGTTGTGATCGACGACGCGCCCGTGTCCCTTGTCCGCGATAACCGCGCTAGCGGATTGAGAATCCTGGTTGGGAGCAACTCCCGCGAGGGGATTGCATTGATCCAACCTGAAGAGCTCGACGCGAAGCTGGACCGCGCGTTTGGCGCCAATGTCAGGGCTGCACGAGCCGCTTACGGCTTGCTCAACGATGCCAGGGGAGATGCCAAAGACCCGTTGATGGGAACCCCGGCGCAACAATTTGCCACAGATTCAACCTTTCGGTGCGGCAGTGTGGAGCTTGTCCAAGCGGCAGCTGAAGCGCGGATTCCAGTTTGGCAATACCAATTCGAGCATTTCGTGCCGGGCAAGGAAGCTCAGGGAGCGGCGCACTCATATGAGGTGCCCTACGTCTTCGGGAACCTATCCAATACAGGCTTCTCGGCTGCAAACTATGGCAAAGCGGACCGGGCGTTGTCGGAACTGATGGCCAGTTATTGGGTCAATTTTGCCCGCACCGGCAACCCTAACGGGCCGGGTTTGCCTCGCTGGCCGGCCTACAGGCAGCGCAGCAAGTCCTACCTTCGACTGTCCGGAGGCCTCGCTGGAAATGCGGCTGTTGCGGCTGATCTTCGCGGTGAGTTGTGCCGCTTGTTTGTTCGCTGAACCGAGCATGAGGCCAGGCCTAGGCGGTCATCTCCAGCTTGTCAGGCCAGTGTTCGCCAAGGGCCAGTTCGCCCCATTGAGGGATTATGGAGCTAAACAATTGTAAATACGTCTTTTTCTGCGTTTTTGAAGGATTTGAAGCGATAGGCGCAACTAAGCTTAATTGCGATGCCGCTATTGATCTGTCCTTACCTTTCGCGTAAATGTGGTCTTACCAAAAAAATTTAAAGTGGTACCCAAGGGAGGAGTTGCCGTGACTAAGTTTGGAACTTTTTGTCTTTTTGCGACGACCGCGCTGACAGCCGTGTCGGCTCCAGCCTTTGCTCAGCAGAGTAAAGAAGCTGCACCGGCAACTGAAGAGGCTGCTGATCGCGACGTGATCGTCGTTACGGGTTCGCGCATCGATCGCGCTGGGTTCGTTGCTCCCAGCCCAACCGTGGTGATCGGTGCTGAGACACTGAAGGATCGCGCTGCCGTCAATGTTGCGGACGTCATCAACGAAGTTCCAAGCTTCCGTCGTACCCAAGCCCCCGAAAGCGGCGGTATCGGTAACCAGGGTGCCAACAACGCGGATCTTCGTGGTCTTGGCCCGGTCCGTACGCTGGTTATGCTCGATCGCATGCGGCTTCCCGCGGTGAACTTCGCCGGCTCTACTGTTGCTGGCGCAACTGATCTTAACTTGATCCCGTCAGTCTTGATTGGCCGCGTTGATGTGGTGACCGGCGGTGCATCGGCAGCTTACGGCTCCGGTGCCGTGTCGGGCGTGGTCAACCTCCAGCTCAACACGCAGCTGAATGGAATCAAGGGCAGCGTTCAGTGGGGCCAGACCAAGTATGGCGATGCGGACGATCGCTTTGCTTCCTTGGCGGCCGGCACGACATTTGCCGATGGGCGCGGCCACATTGTCGTTGGCGGTGAGTATAACAAGAACAAGGGCACCGGCCTATTTAACGACCTGCGAGACTGGGGGCGTCTCAACGTAACCAGCCTGAGCCTTCCGACCACTCGGACGGCAGGTCTTCCGGCCAACCTGATTGCTCAGAACGTCGGGTTTGGGATCCTCACGCCTGGTGGTCTCATCAGTCCTACTGCCGCCGGCAATCCCGTCGCCCTTCGCAATCTCAAGTTCGTGGTCGGTTCAAACGGCGCGATTACGACTGCCCCGCTTGTTGCTGGTCTTTACCAGGGTCAGGCCGGCACGAATATGGCTGGCGGTGACATCACGCCTCCCTACCAGGTCCTGCGCGCCAAAACTGAGCGCATGAATTTTGCCACCAATCTTGACTATGAGATCGCGGACGGCGTCGAGGTTTGGGCACGTGGCCTTTACTCAAAGGTCAAAACGAGCAATATCAGTGCCCAAATCCGTGCTGCAACCGGCGGAACCACGGGGTTCCTCTCGCTTAGCGTAAACAACCCCTATCTTCAGGCTGCGCTGACCCCGGCTCAGTTGGCGCTGATCCCGGCAAACGGTTCGCTGACGATCGGCTATCTGGGCAACGACTTCGGCCCGCCGGTCCTCGACACCGACAGTGAGACTTACGCCCTGTCGGGTGGGTTCAAGGGTGATTTCGGCGGCAGCTGGAAATGGGACGCAAGCGTTCAGTACGGTCGCAATTCGGCCAAGCAGACTCAGGCCAATACGCCGATTACTGCCAATTTCCTGAATGCGATCAACGCGATTTCGCTCAATGGCCAGACCGTTTGCGCGGTTCAGGCCGCGCGTGATGCGGGATGTCAGCCGATCAATATCCTTGGCCGCGCGTCTTACACGCCGCAGGCTTACAGCTATGCCTTTGGCACTGCTAGTGCAGAGGCGATCAGCACGCTGTTTGAAGCTGCCGTCAACGTCAATGGTGACCTTGGAGATCTGTGGGCCGGCAATGTCTCGATTGGTGCTGGTGGCGAATATCGCGAAGAGAGTTTCCTTACGACAGTTGACTCGCTGAGCCAGGCCGGATCCTTCATGGCGCGTACCCCGCGCAACTTCCCGAAGGTGAAGGACACTGTTAAGGAGGCTTACCTCGAAACTATCGTTCCGCTGTTGAGCAAGGACTGGGCTACCGGTTCGCTTGAATTCAACGGCGGCGTGCGCTTCACCGATTACAAGGTGTCGGGTAGCGTAACGACTTGGAAGGGCGGCCTTATTTGGAAGCCCGTTTCGGATATCATGCTGCGTGGGACGCTTTCCCGCGATATCCGCGCGCCAAGCCTTACGGAACTTTTCACTGCCGCAGTTCCTTCGGTGCCCCGGCCTCTTTACGCAGATCCGCGCGCGGCCTTTGCGGGCCAGCCGTCGTATGCCTATGACGTGGTTACGGGCGGCAACGTCAACCTGAAGCCGGAAATCGCCAAGACACTCAGCTTCGGCGCTGTGTTTACACCTGGGTTCATCCCGCGTCTGCAGTTCTCAGCTGACTATTTCAATATCCGCATCAAGAGCGCGATCGGTGCAACCAGCGCAGGTACGTCGCTGACCAACTGCATCGGTACCGGCACGATCGATACGACCAGCCCTTATTGCGGGCTGATCACCTTCGCGAACGGTAACTCGACCAGCGGCGCGGTGCAGTCGGTGCTGTCGCAGAATGCGAACTTCGCCGAATTCAAGACGCGCGGCCTGGACTTTGCGCTGTCTTATGCTCACCCCGTTCGTGACATCTTCGACGGCGGCGATGCCCGGATCACCTTGAGCAGCCAGGCGACCCATGCCATCGAATATCGTTCGACCTTCGACGTCTCGCGCCAGTTCCCCAACGGGGTTAATCGTGCGGGTCAGACGGGTGCGATCTTCGGCGGTACGGCAGGCGTTCCGAACTGGGTGGTGAATACCACCTTGGCCTATCGCGGTTCGCGGTTCGAAACGAATGTTCAGTACCGTTGGATCAGCAAGAGCCACTTCAACAATGCGTTCGTTGGTCCTGATGACTCGGCTTACAGCCCGGCTCTGGTCAATTCGATCAGCGACAACATCGTTCCGTCGCGCGGCTACGTGAACATTGGCGCCAGCTATAATCTTGGCAGTCAAGAACATAAGATCCAGATCTATGGAACGATCAACAACCTGTTGAACCAGGCGCCGCCGCTTCCGGCGATCAACAACAATGCCTGGTACGACTTGCTTGGCCAGACGTTCCGGATTGGCTTCCGCTTCGACATCTGATGAAACTGGAAGGCCGGATCGAGAAATCGGTCCGGTCTTTCACTTTTGGTACTACCCATGACGTTTGGCCAAAGGGGCTCCCTTATGGGTGAGGGTACCGGACAAGGACTTACCATGACAAAATTGGCTTTCGGTCGCTTGGCCTTCGCCGCCTCCGCAGCGCTTCTGCTCAGTGCCTCGCCATTCGCGGCGCAGGCACAGCAAAAGGCTCCCGCCAGTGCCGACGCACAAAAGACGGCTACCGCCAAGCCCGTGCCTGCGATGCGGACCCGGCTGCTTACCTCGCTGACCGGGTACGAAGTCGCAGAATATCTGAAGCGCAACGATGTGCTTTACGTCCCGGTGGGGCCGACGGAAGTGAATGGCGGCAGCCCTACGGACGTGGAATATGTCATCCCGCTGGCCTATGCGATGAAACTGGCAGAGAAGTCTGACGGGCTGGTCATGCCCTATCTCGCCTATTTCTATCCAGGCGGCACAACGACGAGCCCGGCCACAGTCTATGTTTCCACCTCGGAGAGCCTTCCTTACCTGAAGGCATTGACCCGCTCGTGGATACGCCAGGGTTTCCGGCGGATCGTCTTCCTCACTTCGCATGGCCCGTCGGGCAATACGATGTTGCCGCTGGTCCGCGAAGTCTTTGACGAAATGCACGTCCCGGTTGTCTGGATGGATACAGGAATGGTCCGGGGACCCAGCCCGAATGGCCGTCCAGGCTTTGGGGAAGGCGGCCCTGATGCCCGCAAGTTTCAGACCTTTGGCGCTTATCAGATCGTCGGTCGTTTGAACGACATTCCGGTCGGGCTTAGCCAGCCGAAGCAGGAGTTTGCCAAGGACCCCAGTAATCTGTCCCGGTATATACCGCCGTTCAACGGCACCCCCGCCGGCAATTTCTATGCCGATCCTTCGGAACACGGCGGATGGGTCACGGCTGTTACGCCCGAAGAGCGGCAGGAATGGGGCCAGAAGGGGGTTGAACTCATCGAATCCCAGGTGGCGGCCTTTGACGCCAACGGTGCGCTCGAAGCGCTGCGTCAGCGTTACCTGTTCACCAAGGAACTTGAGAAGAAGTATGGCTCGCTGCTTCCCGGTCAAGGCAAGTAAGCATAGCTAAGGTGCGCGCGAGGTGGGAGCTACTTCCTGCTTTCGCGCGAACTTTTTATTGATAGCAAAATGCCCTCCGTGGAAGATCGGCAGGGTCCCCCGGAGACTGTGATGACCAACCGCAAATGGATGCTCTACGCTTCGCTGGCATTTCTGGTGCAACCAATTGCCGTGGCACAGGCGGCAGAGCGGCCAATTGCAGCCGCTAACGCCACGGAAGTGCGCTCGATCGTTGAACTGGCTGAAGGTTGGCGTTTCCGGAAGGGCGGTGACGACGCGGTTGATCCACAGCTGAACGACAGCGCTTGGGAGCAGGTGCGGGTGCCGCATTCCTGGAACCGGGTTGGAGAGTATGAACCAGCTGCAGGCGTGCCAGGTGCCGCCGGTCGTAAGATCGACAAGTATATGGGGGTCGGCTGGTATCGGCTCTCGTTCAACGCGGCCCAAGTCCGCAAGGGCCGTCGCGTCTGGCTCGAATTTGGTGCCGCCAGCCGAACTGCCGAAGTGTGGTTGAACGGGGTGCGACTGGGTTCGCATGCCGGTGGCTTCTCAACTTTCCGCTTTGATGCCACTGCGGCGATCAGGCCTGAGGGCAATGCGCTGGTCGTGAAAGTCGATAACAGCCAACCCGAGCTTGGTAAGCCGACTGGCTCTACTCTACCGCTGATGGGTGATTTCTTCGTTCAGGGTGGGCTTTATCGTCCGGTGAAGCTGATCGAAACGGACGAAGCACATTTTGCACTCGATGATTTCGGCGGTCCGGGGGTCTATGCCAAGACTGATGCCATCGCTTCGGACAATGCAGTCGTTTCGGTATTGGGGCGTTTGTCCAACCAATCACGCAGGACCTTGCGGGGGCAAGTCTCGGTGCGAATTGTCGCAGCCGATGGCGCAGTAGCAGCCCAGGCCAGCCAGCCGATCCAGTTGCGCGCCGGTGCATCGGGCGAGAGCAAGCTGACGCTGAACATTCCGTCACCCAGATTATGGCAGGGCACTAGCGATCCCTATCTATATACTGTCGAAGCCGACTTGCTGGACCAGCGCGGCAGGCTCGTCGATCGTCAGCGCCAGCCCCTTGGCATCCGTCAGTTTACGATCGACCCGGACAAGGGCTTTTTCATTAACGGCAAGCATGTTGCACTGCGCGGTGTTGGTTACCATCAGGATGATATGAATTCCGGTTGGGCAATGTCACGCGAGCAGATCGCCGAGCGCGTCGCCACGATCCGTGACATGGGTGCCAACACGATCCGTCTGACGCATTATCAGCATGGGCCGGATATGCACGACTTGGCCGACCGACATGGCCTTGTGCTGTGGGATGAGATCGCTCTGGTTACGGCTTGGACTCTAGATTCCAAGCAGGGCGATGCTCCTGAGGATATCCGTGCACAAGCTCGTCAGCAGCTGCAGGAAATGATCCGACAGAACTACAATCACGCGTCGGTGGCAGTCTGGGGCATCGCTAACGAAGTGGATTTTGGGCCGAACCGTCCAGACTTCCTCGGACGCGGGATCAAAGCGCAGCCGGTTGATCCGACCCCGTTCCTAAAGGAACTGGCGGGCGTTGTTGCGAGTGAGGATCCGCTCCGCCATTCCACCCTGGCGACCTGTTGTGAGCGGGGCAATGCCGCGGGCGCTCCCGTGGTCGCCCGCGCGGTCGATGTAGTGGGGGCAAATCGTTATTTCGGATGGTACTACGGCGAGGCATCAGAGCTGGGTGCCCACCTTGACGAACTTCGCGCTCGCCGGCCTCGGCAACCGCAGGCTTTGAGCGAGTACGGTGCAGGTGGCGCTTTGTCACTCCACTCCGACGACCCCACTGGCGGGCCAATCGACATGGGCGGGCGGATCCAGCCTGAGGAGTATCTAAGCTGGATTCACGAACAGTCTTGGCCGCAAATTGCGGCGCGCCCCCACCTTTGGGCTAGTTGGCTATGGAACTCATTTGATTTTGCCACGTCGACCCGGGTCGAAGGAGATGCCCGTGACATCAATACGAAGGGGCTCGTTTCCTACGATGGGGCAATCCGCAAGGACGCGTTTTATTATTATCGGGCCCACTGGTCAGGACAGCCGACAGTCCACATCAACGGGCGCCGCTACGTCAATCGAGCATATCCGGTCACTGACGTTAGGGTCTACAGTAATGCTTCAGCGACCGAGCTGAAGCTCAACGGTCGCTCGTTCGGACTGCGCAGCGACTGCCCCAACCTGGTCTGTGTCTGGAGTAACATCCCGCTCGACGCTGGCGTGAACAAGATCGAAGCCGTTGGCCAATTTGCCAGCGGTTCGGTGTCCGATCAATTGACTTGGCAGCTTGATAGTGCACGTCAGAATGTGTTCCGGATCGACAGCGGTACGATCCTGACAGATGGCGGGTGGGGTTCGGATGCCTTCTTTAATGGCGGCACTGCGGGCTCGGCTGATCGCCGACCAAGGGGCCGTCAGCCCGTCCTGGCCAAGCTTGAACCGACCGAACTGCGGGATCAGCTCGCATCCTTCCGCGAGGGGACTTTCAGCTATAGCATTCCGGTCGCACCTGGTAATCAGGTCATAACGCTGCGGTTCATAGACCCATCGGCTAAACCGGGCGAGCGTATATTCTCAGTCATCGCGAATGGGAAGGTGATCATCAAGGATCTTGATGTTGCGGCCCAGCTATCGGCTCCGAATGCTTCGTTGTCACGAAGCTTTACCGTCAAGGTAATCAAGGGGGCGCTTGAGTTGTCGTTCGTGCCTAGCAAGGGGCAGGCGATTGTCTCAGCGATTGAGGTTACACCGGCCGCGCCCAAGCAGAATTAGCTTGTCGCTGCCGCCCCAAGGTGAGGGGCAGCAGCGGAGCCTGTCAGGTTAGGTCCAGCAGCCCGCCATGACCAAATAGCGCGTTCGCCAGTCCGGCATCGTCATGGCTTACCGCGAGGGCCTGCAGTTGCGGGGCCAGAGGATCGTCCACCGGACCGTTCGCGCCGCGCAGGTGACTGAACCAGGCCGCTAAAGCAGCGTCGATGGCCGGGCAGTCACGCCCCATCGCACGATTTGCTTTTAGCGTTTCCAGCCATCGCTGGGGGATCTTCTGGCTTCCGTCCATCGCGATCTGGATCAACTTGTGATTGAGCGCGGGATTGGCAAACCGGGTGAGGAGCGCATTGGCATAGGCGGTCAGATCCTGGCCAGGCGCTGCCGCGACGGTTGGAGCCGCCTCTTCCAGCATCAGACGAGCGGCAAGAGCGCGTAATTCTTGATCAGCCACTGCTTCGTGAACGAAAGTGAGGCCGCGTGCCAGGCCAAGATAGGCAAGCGCGGAGTGGGCTCCGTTCAGCATGCGCAGCTTAGCCATTTCGTAGGGTGCGACATGGCCAACCAGCTCGGCACCGACAGCATCCCAGCCGGGCCTTGGACCAGCAAAGCGATCTTCAATGACCCACTGGCTAAAGGGCTCGGTCACGACGGCCGCCTCATCCGCGAGCCCAAGCTGAGCAGCGGTGGCAGCGCGATCTTCCTCGGTGGAGGCCGGTACGATGCGGTCGACCATGGTAGCCGGGAATGTGCAGCTATCTGCAATCCACTTGCCAAGGTCAGGGTGGTGCACCTCGCACCACTCCTGCATCAGTCGTTCCAGCTGGCGGCCATTCTCGGCCAGGTTGTCACAAGAGAGCAGTGTGATCCCGGGAAGTCCAGCTGCCCGGCGCGCCGCTAGCCCTGCGCCAAGGAGACCGTAAATCGATCCAGGCCCCGCCAGAGCCGGATCAAGTGATCCTTCGGCGGTGCGGCAATAACCCTTTTCGGTCACGGTAAAACTGGCGATGCAGGTATCTGGCGAGGCGAGGCGAGCAGTAATCGCGGCGGCATCGCGGGTGCCAACCAGAACTTCCCGGACCGCCCCCACGATCCTTATCGCCGAGCCTCGGGCGGAGCGTTCGGTGACGCTGTAAAGCCCATCTTGCGGGTTTAGCTGGTCCGCGACGGAAGCTGAGCGCAGGGATACCCCTGAAATAAGCCAGTTGCCGCCTTCGCTATCTATCGCGCGGTCTGTGTACCAGGCTTGATGGGCCCGGTGGAATGCGCCGATGCCGAAATGAACGATCCCAACCTTGCGGGTGGAGCGATCGTAGGAAAACCGCTCTGCAGCGGCAAAGCCGCTCCCAGTCGTTTGCGATAGCCTCACAGCTTGTAGGCCGCCTTGGCCAGATTATAGGCCAGATCGCTTGCCAATTCTGAGGCTTCCCAATCTTCGAGGCGGTGGTCCGCCACCAGTTCGGCCAAGAAGCCGCAATCAATCCGTCGCGCCAGGTCATGGCGGGCCGGGATCGAGAGGAATGCACGCGTATCGTCGTTAAAGCCGACAGTGTTGTAAAAACCGGCCGTTTCCGTAGTCATGCGACGGAAGCGTTTCATGCCTTCTGGGCTATCATGGAACCACCAGGCTGGGCCAAGTTTGAGACATGGGTAATGACCGGCGAGCGGTGCGAGTTCGCGTGCGTAGGTGCTCTCGTCCAGCGTGAAGAGAATGATCGACAGGTCAGGCGAGTTGCCGAAACGGTCTAGCAGCGGCTTCAATGCTTGGACAAATTCGGTTCGGCTCGGCAGGTCAGCGCCCTTGTCTCGCCCGAACTTCGCAAACACCTGAGAATTGTGGTTGCGATATGCGCCCGGATGAATCTGCATGACCAATCCGTCCTCAATGCTCATTGCTGCCATCTCGGTCAGCATCTGAGCGCGGAACAGCTCGGCATCATCGGAGGTGAAGCTTCCGCTGGTGACCTTGCGGAACAGTTTCTCCGCCTCTGCTTTGCTCAAGTCTGCCGTCAGTGCGGTCGGGTGACCATGGTCGGTGCTGGTCGCGCCCATTGATGCAAAGAAGGACCGCCGCTTGCGATGGGCGGTAAGGTAACCGGTCCAGCTCTGTGTGTCCTCACCCGTCAGTTCAGCGAAAATCGTCAAGTTATCGTGGAAGCCTTCGAATTCTGGGTCGACCACCGGATCCGGACGATAGGTAGTAATAACCTTGCCTTGCCAGCCAGAGGTGCGGATCGCCGCGTGGTGTTCAAGCGTGTCGATCGGGCTCTCCGTCGTGGCAATGACCTCGATATTGAACCGTTCAAACAGGGCGCGTGGCCGGTATTCAGGGCTCGCGAGCGCCTCGGTAATCCGGTCAAAGTAGAGGTCACTCGTTTCGGAGGAGAGCTGGACATCAATCTTGAAGGCTTCAGCAAACACCCAGTCTAGCCAGATCCGGGAGGGCGTGCCGCGGAACAGGTTATACCGTTCCGCAAAGAGGCGCCAAGCTTCCCGCGGGTCAGCATCGGGATGGCGGATTCCGAGCGCCTCAAGGGATACGCCTTGCGAATAGAGCATCCTGAACACGTAGTGATCCGGCGCCAGCAACAGGTCTGCTGCGTTTCCAAAGGGCTGGTCATAGGCAAACCATCGTGGGTCGGTATGGCCGTGCGGCGATACGATCGGCAGGCTTTTCACCTGGTCGTAAAGCTGTCTCGCGATACTACGAGTTGCCGGGTCCGCCGGAAACAGGCGGTCCGGATGGAGGATCAAAGGGCGGGTCATAAATTCCTAGGGATGTGGGTTAAGGATCAGGCGCTGGCTCGGGAATATCTGGCGCGCTTAGCTTCGGTCGCGCGGCGAGCTTCCTCCAGCGCCCTTTCTTCCGTCGCGAAGAGTAGCGTATCAAGTACTGCGGTCAGGTGCGCGCGCATGGCCATGCGGGCGCCGTTGGCATCCCGGGCGCGAAGTGCACGCAGGACCTGGCTATGCTCATCAACGACGGGCTTAATATTAGCTGTGCGGGCTTTTTCATGCAGCAAAGCGGCATCGGGCGATGCTGCACGCAGGTCCCACAGATGCTCAATCGCCTGGAAGATCGCGGTGTTGCGCGTGGCGCGGGCGATCGCGAGATGGAACTCACGGTCAGAGCGTTCTGCCCCATCTGTGCGCTGGTTCTCGCGGGCGATTTCTTCGACCAGTCGTTCAATCTCGCGCAGCTCTTCCTCGGTTGCTTCGGTGGCTGCCAAGGCAGCTGCCTCGCCCTCGAACAGCAAGCGTGCCTCCGTAAGTTCGAAAGCGGTGATGTTGAAGCCCGGTGTGTCTTCCTTGCCCGGAAGGCGGCGGACATAGGCGCCAGATCCCACGCGAACTTCGACGATCCCTTGAACTTCGAGGGCAATGATGGCTTCGCGCACTGTCGGACGGCTGACGTTGTACTGCAGCGCAAGCTCGCGTTCTGCCGGCATCCGCGCGCCAACGGGGTAGGCGCCGGATGCAAGTTCACTGAGAAGTTTTCGAGCAAGTTCCTGGTAAAGGCGGTCTTGCCCGGTAGCGATTTCGTTCATCTGGGATCCTCTTGGTCTTACCAATTATCTTGACAGGTCTGCCCGGCCAGTCAACAGACGGTTGCTCGACATATGGCCGTAACAGGGACTTCAATGAAAATTCTTTCTGCACGCGTTATCGTCACCTGCCCAGGACGCAACTTTGTTACCCTGAAGGTCGAGACGGACCAAGGTGTTTACGGGATTGGCGATGCTACCCTTAATGGCCGCGAGCTGGCAGTCGTATCGTACCTTGAAGACCATGTGATCCCTTGCCTAATTGGAATGGACCCGCGGCGGATCGAAGACATTTGGCAGTATCTTTACAAGGGGGCGTACTGGCGGCGTGGCCCAGTGACCATGCGGGCAATCGCCGCGGTCGACATGGCGTTGTGGGATATCAAGGGCAAAATGGCCGGTATGCCGGTGTACCAATTGCTCGGTGGACGTAGCCGCGATGGCATCATGGTTTATGGCCACGCCAATGGCAGCAACATTGCCGAGACAGTTGAGGCAGTTGGTCACTATATCGATCTGGGTTACAAGGCGATCCGCGCCCAGACCGGCGTGCCCGGGATTAAGGACGCCTACGGTGTCGGCCGCGGTAAGCTCTATTATGAGCCGGCCGATGCCAGTCTGCCTTCTGTTACCGGCTGGGACACGCGCAAGGCGCTGAACTATGTCCCCAAGCTGTTCGAGGAACTGCGCAAGACCTATGGGTTTGACCATCACCTGCTACACGATGGCCACCACCGCTACACCCCGCAAGAAGCCGCGAACCTGGGCAAGATGCTCGAGCCGTTCCAGCTGTTCTGGCTGGAAGACTGCACCCCGGCCGAGAACCAGGAAGCCTTTAAGCTGGTGCGCCAGCACACGGTTACGCCGCTCGCCGTGGGTGAGATCTTCAATACGATCTGGGATGCCAAGGATCTGATCCAGAACCAGCTGATCGACTATATCCGCGCAACTGTAGTCGGGGCCGGTGGTCTGACCCATCTGCGGCGGATTGCTGATATGGCAAGCCTCTACCAGATCCGCACTGGCTGCCACGGCGCGACGGACCTCTCGCCCGTTACCATGGGCTGCGCGTTGCACTTCGATACCTGGGTCCCCAACTTCGGGATTCAAGAATACATGCGCCACACGGAAGAAACTGACGCGGTCTTCCCGCACGACTATCACTTCGAAAAGGGTGAGCTTTTCTGCGGGGAAACGCCCGGTCACGGCGTCGACATCGACGAGAAGCTGGCCGCCAAGTATCCCTACAAGCCCGCCTACCTGCCAGTCGCCCGATTGGAAGATGGCACAATGTGGAGCTGGTAATTGGCCCGGATCGTCTGCTGCGGCGAGGGAATGCTGGAGCTGGCTAACCGCGACGGTAACTGGATCGCCGGCTTCGGGGGTGACACGCTCAATACTGCAGTTCACCTAGCGCGTGAGGGGCACAATGTTGGCTACCTCAGTTCGCTTGGCAATGATCCTGTAAGTGTTGACCTTCGATCTCGGTGGCAGCGGGAGGGCGTGGATTGCAGCCTGGTGCTGACCCACCCTGAGCGGCAGGCCGGCATCTATGCCATATCTGTCGACGGCAACGGTGAGCGCACTTTCGCTTATTGGCGCCGTGACTGTGCAGCCAGAGATATGTTCACATTGCCAGGCATGGCCGAGGCCGCGGCGGTGGTCGAAACAGCACGACTGTTCTATTTTTCACTGATTACCCTGGCGATCTTGCCCGAGGCAGGGCGCAAGGCCTTGCTCGACCTATGCCGTTCGGTCAGGTCAAAAGGCGGACTGGTGGCGTTCGACGGAAATTATCGTCCCAGCCTGTGGCAATCGGGCTACGAAGCCTGCGCGTGGCGCGACCGGGCCGTCGCGCTTGCGGATATCGGCCTGCCAACTTTTGATGATGAAAAACTGCTAGGTGCATTCCACCCCGAAGAAACAGTTGCGCATTGGCAGAAGCTTGGCTGCGGAGAGGTTGTCGTCAAGCTTGGTCGCGATGGTTGCGTCCTGTCAGATGGTACGGTCCTGCCGCCGCCGCGTGTCGTCCAGCCGGTCGACACGAGCGGCGCAGGCGATGCATTCAATGCAGGTTACCTTTCTGCACGATTGAAAGATCTCGATCCGAGGGGCGCGGCGCTCGCAGGGCATCTCTCAGCAGGACGGACGATCCTGTTCCCCGGTGCGATCCCGCCTGCAGAAAACGACTAGCCAAGGCCACACCAAGTAGGGTCCTATCCTCGTTCTGGAGAACTGAAATGGCATTCACGAAGAGCAAATTGCGCTGGTGGATGATCGGCCTCGTGACGATCGGCACGATCATGAACTACCTCGCCCGCTCGACCCTTTCGGTCTCGGCGCCCACGCTCAAGGCTGAATTTGGGATGACGACCGAGCAATACAGCTGGGTCGTTCTTGCCTTTCAGGCCAGCTACACGGCGATGCAAACCGTAGCCGGCGCGGTGCTCGACTCGCTCGGCACACGGCTAGGCTTTTTCATTTTTGCGGTGGGCTGGGCGTTTGCAAATATGGCTCACGCCTTTGCGACTGGCTGGCCGAGCCTCGCCGCTTTTCGAGCCGCCCTCGGCGCGACCGAAGCTGCCGCAATTCCGGCGGGAGCCAAAGTGGTCGCCGAATGGTTCCCGGCGCGGGAGCGGCCATTGGCCACAAGTTGCTTTCAGATGGGCACGAGCGTGGGCTCGATGGTGGCGCCGCCGCTCGTTGCCTTCTGCATTCTTTGGTGGGGTTGGCAATCAGCGTTCCTGGTTACGGGCGGACTTAGTTTGATCTGGGCGATCGGGTGGTGGTTCCTCTATCGCTCTCCGGAACAGGAAGTTGGCGCTAGCGGTGAGGCTGAAGAAGAGCCTGCACTGGTCGGTCGGCCGGCAACGCGGGGCGCTGTGCTGAAAAGCCGCAGCTTCTGGGCGATCGCTATCCCGCGATTTCTGGCTGAGCCAGCATGGCAGACCTTCAATTTCTTCATCCCGCTTTATCTTGTTGCGGTCTGGAAACTCGATCTCAAGGCTATCGCACTGTGGGCCTGGTTGCCGTTCCTGGCTGCAGATTTTGGTTCGCTTGCAGCTGGCTTGTTGCCGGGTTGGTTGATGAAGCGCGGCAGCGGCGTCATCCAATCGCGGAAATGGACCATGGCGGTCGGTGCGTTGTGTATGATCGGACCGGCTTGCATCGGCCTTGTCGGATCGCCTTTCCTCGCCATTGCACTGTTTTGTGTCGGCGGGTTTGCCCACCAGATGCTTAATGGGGCATTGATCACTCTGTGCGCCGACGTGTTTGACAAGCGAGCCGTTGGCACGGCCAGCGGTATGGCCGGAAGCATCGCCTGGATCGGCGGAATGCTGTTCACCTTCCTGATTGGCAAGAGCGCCGACGTGATCGGTTACAATCCGCTATTCGTGGCGCTGGCGATGATGGACATCGTTGGGGCAATTGTCTTGTGGTCGTTGCTGCGTGACAAAAAGCGCTAAGGCCGACTTCGCCTGAAGAAACGGGGTGGCTTGGCCGAGCCAAACCACCCCTGACTATTACTTCGTCTTGGTACGCCAGCCGTCGGCGTAGCTGTCGCGAGCGACTTCCGAATAGGGCACGGGGGCGACCACAGCCTTGATTTCAGTCTGCACGTGGCGCTCCACAGTAGGCTTTGAGGTGCCGCCGTTGGGTTCACCCCAAAGCAGCGAGACTTCGGTGCCCGGCTCAGCAACGCTTTCGTCAACCATGGCCAGCGCCAGAAAACGACCCGCATTGATCGTATAGCCTATCCAGGTCGAAATCCCCACGGTCTTTCCGTCTTTAAGCACGGCGTCGTAAGGGTGCATCGAATAAACCGCGCTAGGGAATTCAAGGAACTTGGCCTTCTCTCCCGTCTGGAGCATCGAGCTCATCACTCGAACGATGTCTTCATTGTCGAGCGCCAGGGTAACCTTCTTGCGCTTCGGCAGCTTGTCGAGCCGTTCAAGCGCTTCTCGGCCTACGAAATCGTGGTCGAACTTGACCATGATGCCATAACCCAGGTCCCACGGGGTCAGGTAATAGTCTTCGATATTGTCCGACACGAAGCTGCCGCCCAGCGAGCACATCCCGCCATAGGACTTCTCGCCCAGCCATTGGCGATATTCTGTAAGCGCGTCGCCAGTGTAGATTGCCGGCAACGGCGAGGGAATCCAGCCGGACTCAAGCGTGTTGGATGAATAGGTGCGACCGCCGACCAGGGTCAGGCCATCGTCCTTGCCCGCGGCGACCAGCGCGCCGTGCACGGCTTCATAGTCCTTCCACGGGCCGAACAGCTCATAACCGGGCTGGCCAGCCATGCCGTGGCGCAGCGCGCGCACCTCAACGCCGTTGATCATGATCGGCGCCATCCGGAAGAAAGCCAGGTCAGGTGGTGTCTGGCCCATCGCCTTTTCCAGTATCTTCATTGCGTTCGGGCCCTGAAGCTGGAAGCGATAGTTGCGGCGGAAGCCCTTGTCCGCTTCGGGCCGGGCGGCAGTGCGTTCGTCGCGCTCGACTTGGACGTTCCACTTGCCGGTCTGTGCGTGGAATTCGACCCATTCGATCGAAGGGGCGCGGCCGACTAGTTCGAACTTTTGCTCTTCAAGGTAGAACAGGATAACGTCACCGATGACGTAGCCATCGGGTGTAACAGGCGCGAACTGCTTGGCCATGTTTGGCTTGAAGTTCTTAAAGCTGTTGGGCGCCAGATAGGCCAGCATCTCAAAAGCATCGGGGCCGGTGACCAATAGGTCGACCATGTGATAGCTTTGATTGAACAGCACGGCTGTCTCTGCCCACGCGCGTTGCTCATCCCGCCAGTTCGAGTACTCAGCGGGGACGCCTGGATAGGCGTTCGGTCCGGTCTGCTGATTGCGCAGAAATTCGACTATATTGGCGGCGTTCGCCAGCTTTGCTTCAAGCGATTTCGTACTCATTGCGGCTCTCCATGTGAGTTGTCGTTTGATCTTGGCGCGGGCTCGCCGAGCCATTCGCGCAGCACGTTGTTGAATTCTTCGGGCTTCTCCGCAGGAAGCATGTGGCCCGCCCCGACAATTTCGCGCAGCTGGGCGTTCTTGATCCGGGCGGCAAACTCGGCGTGCTGGCTTGGGGGGGCCCAAAGGTCCTCAGTGCCGACGATGACGTGGGTTGGACAGTCGATCGCCTCTAGAACGTCGTCCGTCGGACTTCGCGCAAGGATCGCTTCTATGTGTCGCTCGAACGTCGCTTGTCCGGCGGCGAAGCACATGTACTCTAGCCGCTCGACGAGTTCCCGATTGGACCGCGCTGCGGCAGTGAGCATGGGTGGTAGCCAGCTGTCGACGAGGCTCCGAAACCCCTCGCTGCGGCCCAAGTCACGCAGGGCGTAGCGCTTTTCGGCTTCGCCGTCCCTGACTGCGTGAACGCCGGTATTGACTAAGGCCAGTCGGCCGACGCGGTCCGGCGCCTTGCGCATGATTTCCAGCGCAACGCGGGCGCCCATTGAATGCCCCACGAGATTGCAGCGGTGTGGGATTCGCTCCAGCGCATAGTCGGCCATGTCCGGCAACCGAGTGGCGTTGCCATAGAAGCCGTCGATTACCAAGGCCTCAGGAAAGGCAGCGATTTGCCCCAGAAACATGCGGGAGTCGCACATCAGGCCGGGCAGGATGACCAAAGGTTCCTGATCAGAGAAATTCATATCCATGTAAAATACGTGTATGCGAAGCGAATAGAAACCGCTAGTGGCAAAACGCAACAAGGCGGAATCAGTGGCCCCAGGAGAGGACATCGGCATGGCGAAACCCATCCTCCATGCGAACTGGAGCAAGCCGATGGAGCACATCACGGACGGCTTCTCGTTGGAGATAACGGCCAAGGACGTAACCGCGCTACGTGACGCAGCTGCGCTCATTCCCGCAAAACATCCGGTCGCTATTACCTTTCTGCCCGGCGAAGGCGTGGAGCAGCGCATCGCCGCTGCAAGATTGGTGCGCGAACTCGGGTTCGAACCAATGCCCCATTTTTCCGCGCGACGGATCGAATCGAGCGAAGAATTCGAGCGTTATCTCTCGTCGGTAATCAGCGAAGCCGATGTGACGCGCTGCTTCGTTGTTGCCGGCGATCCGTCCGAACCCATAGGTCCGTTCGCGGACAGCATGTCACTGATCACCAGCGGGGTGTTTGAGCGAAATGGTGTGACTGCGATCGGCATTGGCGGCCATCCGGAAGGTCATCCCAACATGACTGACGAGCAATGCTGGCAGGTGCTGAAAACCAAGTGCGACGAGATTGAGCGGCGCGGCATGGCTGCGCTGATCGTTACGCAGTTCTCGTTCGATGCCCAAGCCGTCCTCGCATGGCTCAAGGAACTCCGCCAACGTGGAATCCATGTACCAGTCCGTCTGGGTGTTCCTGGCCCCGCCGGCATCAAGACTTTGTTGAGGTTCGCCAGCCGATGCGGGGTTGGCGCGTCGGCCAGTGTCCTTGCGAAGTACGGGATTTCGTTAACCCGTCTGATCGGACAAGCTGGTCCCGACAAGCTGGTCGACGCGCTGTCCAATGGGCTTAGCAAAGAGCACGGCGCTGTCCGGCTTCATTTCTATCCATTCGGTGGATTGAGCGGGACGATGGACTGGATCCAGCAATACAATGCCCGCAGCGCAGCCGACGCGATCAAATCAAGGAATAACCAATGACCCAGTACACCTTGACCCTCCAGTGTGCGGATCGTCCAGGACTGGTCGCCGATGTTGCTAACTTTCTGGCGGATTGCTGCTGTAACATCGTCGATGCGCAGCAGTATAACGACCAAGGAAATGGTAGGTTCTTCATGCGGGTCGAATTTGTTGCGCCGACCGAAGGACCTGATGTGATTGAGCGATTTGGGACCCAGCCCATTGCCCTAGCCTCAGAATGGTCCATTCGCTGCAATGACCAGCCGCAGAAGGTCCTTATCCTGGTCAGCAAGTTCGATCATTGCCTCGGCGATCTGCTCTATCGCAACCGCATTGGGGAACTCGATATGGAGGTTGTCGGGATTGTTTCTAATCACCCGATCTCCGCCCTGAAGACCACTATGATCGGCGATATACCTTACCACCACCTGCCGATCACCAGCGAAACGAAACCGCAGCAGGAAGCAGCGATCAAGCGCATCGTCGAAGAGACTGGCGCGGATCTGGTCGTGCTGGCGCGGTATATGCAAATCCTCTCAAACGACCTCGCTGGCTTTCTGTCAGGCCGTTGCATCAACATTCATCACAGCTTTCTGCCAGGCTTTAAGGGGGCAAAGCCCTATCACCAGGCGCATGAGCGCGGGGTCAAGATGATCGGCGCGACCGCCCACTACGTGACATCGGATCTCGATGAGGGACCGATTATTTCGCAGGATGTAGAAGCGATCAGCCATGCAGACACGGCTGACGATTTGGTTCGCAAAGGGCGCGATATTGAACGCCGTGTTCTGGCGAGCGCCGTGTCGCACCATCTTGCCGGCCGCGTCTTCCTGAATGCCGGCCGGACCGTGGTGTTCAGGACTTAGCGCTGCGTGCTGCTGCATCGCACACGAGGCTTTCCTGTGCGGCAGGGCTCGCTTAGGATCGCGTGATCATGAACTACTCTGCGCCTGCGCCAGTAAAATCCGCGATGCGGACCATGGATGTCATCGAATTTGTGGTGGCTCACCAACAGGGCGTAGTGGCCAAAGACATCGCGAGCGGCCTGTGCATCCCGCTGAGCAGCCTATCGTACCTGCTCGCGACTCTGACCGAGCGCGAATATCTGCAACGTGACGGGCGGCGCTATCTGCCAGGTCCGGGTCTTGCCCGTTTACTTGCTCCGCGGGAAACTTTGACGCTGGAACAACGTCTCGCGCCTATTATCCGCTCGATCACGGCCGAGCTCAACGAGACGGCTTCGTTCATGGTCCGCGATGGCTGGGATGCGCGCATCGTTGTGACGGAAGCGAGTGCGCAGGCACTGCGCTATGCTATCGAACCTGGCGAACGGCGCCCGCTGCATTGCCTGGCAGGCGGCAAGGCTATTCTTGCCGGTATGAGCGCTAAGGAACTCGATCAATACTTTGCGCAGTCGCACCGTGAGCGGCTTACCGACAAGACCGTGTTCGGCGAGGCAGAACTGCGCGCGCAATTGCGCGACGTGGTGGTTGGCGGTTTTGCCACCGCGCTCGAAGAGAGCACGCCGGGCATTTCCAGCATCGCCCTTGCGGTTACGCTGGCCGGAAAGCCGGTAGGCGCAATTGGCGTCGCCGTGCCGACCTTGCGTTTCACGGACGAGTTACAGGCGGCAGCGCAATCCGCCCTGCAGCGGGCGGCGTCGGCATTGCATTAGGTTCAAAGCAGCTTGGGCGCTGGATAGGGGGGCTCTGATGGCAAACAATTTGGTGATAGAGCCGCAGCGGATCATTGACGAAAACCCGATGAACTGGCGGCAGCATGTCGTTGTCGCCCTGATGGTTGCGCTCAATGCGCTGGATGGCTTCGATGTCTTGTCGAGCGCCTTCGCCTCGCCGGGAATTGCTAAAGAGTGGGGCGTTCCGCGCGATGCGCTTGGCGTCATGCTTTCTGCGGAATTGGTCGGCATGGGCTTCGGCTCGCTGATGTTAGGGGGCATGGCAGACAAGTTTGGCCGCAAGCCAACGATGCTGGCCTGCCTGGTGATCATGGCGCTGGGCATGTATTTCGCCCATGCTTCGAGCGGGGTTAGCGAACTGACCCTTTGGCGTTTTGGCACGGGGCTGGGCATTGGTGGGATGCTGACTGCAACCAACGCTGTCACCGCCGAGAGCACCAGCGCCGCAGGACGAAGCATCGCCATGGCCCTCTATGTCATTGGCTATCCGCTAGGGGGGGTAATCGACGGAGTAGCTGCCCAGAAATGGCTGCTGGTGGACTATGACTGGCGGGCAGTATTCTTGTTCGGCGCGACTGTTACGGCGGCCATGATCCCGCTGGTTGCGTTGCTCGTTCCTGAAACCCCAGCATTCTTTAGCGCAATGCGCCCTGCGGCTGCCGTCGAAAAAATCAACCGTTCGCTGGCGGCGCTTGGTAAGCCCGCGATCTCGGCCCTGCCTCTTCCATCGGGCGGGGATGCAAGACCGAAGCTGAGCGATATTCTGACCAACCCCCGGTTGCGCCCGGTGACTTTGCTGCTGGCCTTTGGCTACATGTTTCACACGATCACATTCTATTACATCCTCAAGTGGGCAGTGAAGATCGTGGCCGACTATCCACCGGGCTATCCGCAACCAGAAGCGGCCAGCGTGCTGACATACGCAAATGTAGGCGGTGCGCTTGGCGGGCTGCTGCTTGGTTTTTTGATGAAGCGTTGGCACATCAAGGCCCCCACAGTCGGCATGCTGTTGCTGGCAATTGTCGCGGTATCGGTATTCGGCATTGGCTATGATAGTATTGGAGGCTGGCGCTTGGCGGCGTCGCTGGCGATGTTTTTCGGCAATGGGGCAATTGTCGGTTTTTACGCAGCCTTTGCGCTTGGCTTCCCTGCCTACGCGCGCGCAACCGGGACCGGTTTCGTCCTTGGCGTCGGTCGGTTGGGTGCAGCCAGTTCGCCAATTATCGCTGGCTACTTGTTCAAATCGTTCGGGAACGAGAGGCTGTTGGTCGTATCGTCCATCATGGCCCTTGGTTCGGCTGCAGCGCTAATACTCTTTTTGTTGCTGCCTCTTCGCGATGGTGACGCCGAAATCCGCAATGGGGGTTAGAGCTTAAGTTCTGCTCTGGCCTGTGCCTTGAGTAAATGCTTCTGTAGCTTGCCCGATGCAGTCCGGGGGAGGGCATCAGTGATGACGGCGGTCACAGGCACCTTGAATTTGGCGAGCCGCGATGCGCAATGGGCCAGGATCGCTTCTGCGGTGATCGTGTGAGCCGCTGCGGGAATAACATAGGCTCTGCCGACCTCGCCCCAACGAGCATCAGGCACGCCAACGACGGCGCATTCGCTTACCTCGACCAGTTCGGCGACGACTGCCTCGACTTCTGCCGGATAGACGTTCTCTCCGCCGGAGATGAACATGTCTTTCTTGCGGTCAACGATGAAAAAGAAGCCGTCGGCATCCTGCATTGCTGCATCGCCGGTCTTGAACCAGCCGTCAGAAAACGCCGACGCGGTCAGTTCAGGTTGGTTCCAGTAGCCCCGTGTGACGCTGGGGCCGCGCACCCAAAGCTCACCAGTTTGTCCGGGTCCAACGTCGTTGCCGCGATCATCGACGATCCGCGCCTCAACACTGATTAGCGGCAGGCCGCACGAACCTGCCTTGTCGATCAGGCGTTCGACGTCGAGCACCGGCATGGCGAAATTGGAGCAGGTCTCGCTCATTCCAAATCCGTCAGAAAAGCGAATTCCAGCGCGGGCAAAGCGTTCGACCTGCGCTTTTGGATTGGGGGCCCCGCCGGTGACGTATAAATCAAGACCCTGGAATTTCTCCGGCGTAAAGTCGGGATGCTGCCACAAAGTCGTCGCCATCTGAGGAACGGAAAAATAGTGCGTGATCTTTAAATTGGTATCGGCAATCCGGGCAATTGTCGCGGCGGGATCGAAGCCCTGACTGATCCAAAGCGTGCCTCCCGCGAGTATAGGCACGCGGACCGCGGCAAACAGGCCTGCAGTGTGGAACATCGGCATGTCGCAGAGAAACACGCTGTTGTGGCTGACGAGGCTACCGTGAATGAAATTGGACGCACCCCAAAATGCATTCGCCTCGCTGATCATCACCCCTTTAGGGTGGCCACTCGTGCCCGACGTATAAAGCAGGGTGGCCGTTTCCTCCCAGCCGCGCCGCGCGGTTTTCGGCGGACGGGATCCAGCTTCGCCCAGGCCGGCTAGCTGTGCTATTTCCAGACACTTGGCCCGCGAGTTGGGCACGATAAATTCTTGGTCATGAAAAATCAGTGCCGGATCGGCATCATCTATCAGTGCCGCTATCTCCGCGGTGGCGAGGCGCCAGTTAAAGGGGACAAAGATCGCCCCGGCGCGGACGCAGGCCAATTGCAGCACCAGGATATTGGGGTGGTTGCGGGCCAGAGAGGCGATCCTGGTGCCGCTGCCGGGGCCAAATCGGCTCACCAACCAAGCTGCCGCCCGGTCAATTGCAGAGTCCAGTTTCGACCAGGTCCACTGCTCGCCAGTTCCACAAAAACCGACGGCAAGCCTATGCGGCATTGCTGCGGCATAGGTCTGGACAGGATCAATCCTGGTGCTCGCCATGATGCAGCTCTAATCGCTTACCTTGCTTGCATCGAATGTGCCGAGGCCAGGTTTGAAGCTTTTCTCATCTAGGAATTGGCGCGTGGCTTCTTTGCGAATGGCGGCGCCGCCAAATGAGTGGAGCGCCTCTTGCGCGCGGATTTGGTAGTCCAGGCCATTATCATAGGTCATGTCGACCATCCGCCGCACGGCCCATTTTGTTGCGCGGAGCGCATGCGTGTCCTTCTTCTTCAGCGTTTCGCAAATCTCACGGACGCGGGCATCCAGTCGATCTGCCGGGACGGCCTCAGTCACAAGCCCCTGTTCTTCAGCCTGCTTGCCAGAGAGGTTTTCACCCATCATTGCGTGGTACATCGCCTTGCGAAACGGCATCAGTTCCTGAGCAACCTTGCTGGCGCCTCCGCCCGGAAGAATGCCCCAGTTGATTTCAGACAGGCCAAACTGGGCGTCTTCGCTGGCAATGGCGATGTCGCAACCGAACAGCGGACCATAACCGCCACCAAAGCACCAACCATTGATCATCGCGACGGTCGGCTTCTCGTACCAACGTAGTCTTTCAAACCAACCGTAGCTCTCGCGTTGGCTCTTTCGGATGGCCCAGAGCCCCTGTTCCTCAGTTTCACGAAAGTATTCCTTCAAGTCCATCCCAGCGGTCCAGGCATCCCCTTCGCCGGTCAGCACCAAGACCTTGACGTCTTCGCGGAACTCAAGCTCTTCAAGAACCGCCTTCATGCGCCGGTTAAGTTTGGGGCTCATGCAGTTGCGCTTTTCGGGGCGGTTGAATTTCACCCAGGCGATACCGTCCTCGACAGTAAAGGCGACGGTGTCTTCTTCAGCGCGTTCAACGGTCATGGACTCATCCTCAGCTTGCAAGATTGCTTGCGCGCAGGAACCAGGCCCAGGCGCATAATTTGTTATGTCGCATAACACTCCACCTTGCCTTGGTCAAGGACGGGCAATAGGGTGCAAGCATGGCTAATGAACAAATTGACCCCTTGAGCCTGCTGCCCGGTTATGTCTTGCGGCGGGCATCATCGGCGATGATGGGCATTCTAGCCGAGCGGCTGGCCCCCCTCGGCCTGCGCCACGTCGAGGCGACTATCTTGATGGTATTGGCTCACGCCCCCGGAATGTCGCAAAGCGCGTTGGGGCGCAAACTTGGCATCAAACGGGCAAACATGACCCCCTTGGCAGCTCGCCTCGATGAGCGCGGGCTGCTGACGCGTTCCGCCAGCGATGGTCGCTCGTTCGGGCTGGAGCTGTCCGCGGCCGGCGCAGACCTGGCCGCCAAGGTCCGCGAGGTTGTAGAGAGCCACGAGCGTTCGCTTCTCGAGCGGGTCCCGGAGCAGCATCGCGCGCATCTTCTGCCAGCCTTGCAGGCGCTATGGACTGAAAACGACGCCGAATAGGGCGCCACCTCCAATACCTTCGTTTACAGTGGGACAGCGTTCACAATCTGTGCCTGCGTGTATTCGAGCAGGCCCGCCTCGCCCAGTTCCGCACCGAGGCCCGATTGCTTAGCTCCGCGAAACGGAATGCCAGCTTCGATCGCCATGTGTTGGTTGACCCAAACGGTGCCGGTGTTGATCCGCTGGGCCACCGCCGTGGCCCGTTCTAGATCCTTGCCCCAGACTGTTCCCCCAAGGCCATAATCGCTGTCATTGGCGCGCGCGACTACGTCATCAATGACACTGTATTTCAGCACCGGTAAAACTGGACCAAACTGCTCCTCGCGGACCAGTGGATGCTGCTCGTCAAGACCCGCCACAATAGTCGGCGGAATGAAGAAACCTGGACGGTCAAGCGGTGTGCCACCAGCAACGACAGTGCCGACTTGCGCGGCATCAGCAAGCAATGCGGAGACTTTATCGAACTGCATGCGGTTTTGCACAGGGCCGATGGTCACACCTTGCTGGGTCCCGTCGCCAATCACGGCATTGCTAGCCAAGATAGCAATCTCATCCAGAAATGCGTCGTAGATGGATTCGTGGACATAGGCCCGCTTGATCGCCACACAGATCTGGCCGGCATTGGTCATTGCGCCCTGATAGACCTTCTCAGCTGCCAGCTTGGCGGGCATGTCATCGAGGACGATGGCAGCGTCGTTGCCGCCCAGCTCCAATGTGACCCGCTTAACGCTGCCCGCCGCCGCAGCCATCACCTTTTTGCCTGTGGCTGTCGAACCGGTAAAGGCCACCTTCGCAACACCGGGATGGCTCGTCAGGATGGGGCCAAGCTCGTTCTGGTCACAGATGATGTTGACCACGCCTGCGGGCAGCACTTCCGCAAGGATTTCCCCGAATAGCAGGGAGGTCAGCGGGGTTGTTGGTGCTGGTTTTGCAACCATGGTGTTCCCGGTCATCAGACAGGGGCCAAGCTTGTTTGCCAGCAGGATCATCGGGAAGTTCCAGGGCGTGATAGCTGCGCATACACCCAGGGGCGCGCGATGCTCGAAAACCTGATGGCCTGGTTCATCAACCAGCATCTTGCTGGCCACGCGCATCTGGGCAAATCCCTTGAGCGTAAATACAGTACCCATTATCTCATGGTGCGCTTGATCGAGCGGCTTGCCCTGTTCCGCAGTCAACAACCGCGCAAATTCGTCAGCGCGAGTAAGGAGCTGATCTGCAACCGTTTCGACCAGTGCGGCCCGTTCGTCCTGTGTTTTCGCTGACCAGGCGGGAAACGCCTTTTTTGCCGCAGCGATTGCAGCTTCAAGTTGCGCAACATCCGCCTTTGGGCAGGCCGCGATCACTTGGTCGGTGGCAGGGTTGATTACGTCAAATTGATCGGCACCCGGCTGGAGTTGGCCATTGATGAGCAGATTGAAGGTGTGGGTCATGGCTAGTGTCTCTCTGGAAAACTTGAGATCATTTCGAAGCAGCAGCTGCTGCCATCAGCAGGTCCCAGGCCGCGAGGTTGCGAGTGACACCAGGCGCGCGGTATATTCCGGCGTCCCCAGTGTAATAGGCGTTGGCTTCATTGAATATGAAAGCGCCCTTACCGGCAGATTTGGGTGAATAAACTTGATGGTCTAGTGCTTGGGCAAGCATGATTCCGGTCTGCGTAAGATCGCTCTTGCGTAGCCGTTGGCCTTCCTGAATGTAGGTGGCCGCAAGCGCATAGTTTGCTCCCATCCAGATTTCTCTGGCGTCAAAACCATTTTCGCCGACGTCCATAGACGATGCTTGTGGCAGTCCCACAAAGGGATACAGCTTGCCATCCAATCGCATGAGGTTGCCGGCGCCGCGCCAATGTCCCGTAGAATCCTTGTTCTGCGCGATCAGCCGGGCTTCTGTCCGCAAATGCGTGACGAGATGATCCGTTGGGACGATATCCGGCAGCCCGAGCAGCGCGGCATGATGTTGGGGCCACAATGTGTCTGAAAACAGATCGTCATAGCGTCGGCCTTCGCTAGATGCGCGGTAATAAGACCCGGCCCAGAACGCTTTTTCGTAGGCGGCTTTAGCTTTCTCCAGAGTGCTCGCCAGCTTGACCGGATCAACAGCTACTGCCTCTGGTATACCTGCCTTGTGAGCCTGGTCGGTCGCGGCGATCATTATCTCGAGGCTCAGCAGATACAGGCCAGAGTTGTAAACCGACTGGGAACCCTCCGTGTTACCCATCATGTCATACGTGCTGCCGAAGAACGGCGGTTCGATCGGCAATGCTTTGTCTGCGGGGATGCGCTTGGCAACATCGTTAAGATAGGCGCGGAGCATCGCCGGATAGAATTCCCGGAGCGCGGCGCCAGACTGATCATTCCGGATCAATCCGTAGGCGCGGATAAGATATTTTGGCGCTACATCGAAGTAACCAGAACCGGGGCCAATTATCCGTGCAAATGTAGCAGCTGGCGCGGCAGCCACTGGCTTGGTTCCACCTACCGCCTGTACTTGGCTTACGGGAGCAGGCTGGGTTGGGAAAGGGGCTGGGGCAATGCCGCCAGCTGCGAAATAGGGGGTGCCGGGCAAGCTGCCAAACTTATCCGGAACGGCACCGGTGCCAGTCATGATCTGTTCTGAAACCGCCCGGACCCATGCCCTTTCGCCCTCGGGCAGCAAATCCCGGAATGCCAACAGGCCGTGTGCCTGTACGTTGGCCTCATTGGCTGCGGCCCAGCCGCCGCCGGTGCGTAAATAGAACAGGTGCGTTCCTGGAACCTTCGTGCCGATCCGGCTTCCCGAAAGGCCGGTCTTGACCAGGCCAGATTCCCAAAAGGGCCCGGTCCATACCAGATGGTGCGCTTGGTTCAGGCCAAGCCTGCGTATTTCTGGCGAGATCCGCGTGTTGCTGGCGAGGGGGTGCCACCATGCGAGCACTTGGTGGAGCGCTGTGTCTGCCCTTGCTAGGTTGGTCTTGGCAATGGTGAAGCCTTGGCCGAAGGGGTAACTCCCTGCGACGTAGTTGTTGGTAGCGTCCTCCTGCCCGCCGTAGAACGAAGTATACCGGCGCATCCAGACGGTTCCTTGGTCAAGGCCGAAGCCGACCTGCGGGAAGTCCCACGCCAGGGCATAGTGGATCGTCGTGCTGGAGTGCGGGGCGAGCTTGACGGACACGGCCAGCGCACCGGCTGACTTACTCTCATCCAGCGGAGCGTTGGGCAATTTGCCCTGGCGGTTGAAGGCCGCGAAGACATCCTCCCCGGATCCATCAGCCTTCCAGGAGGTGGTGTAACTGACTTGCTGCCCGTTTTCGGCCCTGACTGCCTCAGTCCATTCGCTATGCTGCGCGTCAGGCGTGTTGTCTGGCGAGGATGCGCCGAGAGTTACGCCGTGAACCTTGGTCGCAGGATCAAAGTCATACCGCGAATAAAATCCGGTCCGGGTACTCGTCACTTTCGGCGGCACGAGGCCATGGACCTGGCTGACTATGTGGGCCGGAGCATTCGGGAATGTCAGCATCGTCGATATGTCAGCGGGCTTTGACGACGTATTGCTGATTGTTAGATCAAAATAGGCGACTGGCTGCGCCATCAATTCGTCATGGCCGACCGCGAAGGGAGACCAGAACCGCAGGCTGGCTTTGGCCTCCGGTGCGACTTGGCCATAGTCAATCATCCCGAATGGATAGAGCGCAGAATAGGTGCCAGTCCCCGCCGGCAGCGTTGGCCATGCGGGAAGCAGCGAACCAAGCTGTTTGTCGTTGACGGCCAGAGTGCGGGTGGTTGGAGTGCTGCTGCCATTCTGAATGCGGACATGGAACGCCGCTTGCGGCAAAATCCTGTCCTCGTAATTCGTATTGATCGAACCGCCCATATCCCAAGGCCCGAAGGTGCCGGCTTGATTGAGCATGAATGATCCGGTGCCTACCCCGCCGAGGGGAATGCCAAGACCGGGCCGGGCCATTGGGTTTGCGTAGGCGCGGGTTCCGGGCACAGGTAGCGTTGTCGGTCCCGCGCAGCCGGGCCAGAAGAGGCCAGGATTGTTCTGCGTAGCGAGCTTAAGGTCGCATGGGGGGCCATCGGCGAATTGACCAAGTCTCGTGCGAAATGCAGCGTCACTAGACAGAGCTGCCGCAGCTCGGGCTGTGTCGTGAGCCACGGGGTCTTTGTCCCTTGTTTGGCTGCTCTCAGATTTGCGATCGTTGGCATTTGTCCAGCATGGCCAGATCATTGAGGCTGACGCTGCCAAAAGAAATGTATGCTTTGCCCAACCCATCGCAAATCCCGCTTTCCCAGCTTTCACTTTTGTTTTGCCAGAGTGGCTATGGCTGGATCACGTATTTGTCGAGTTGATTAAAATGATCGTTATCCAACCATGATTTTAATGGCTGGACGAGCGGTGTAGCTCCAACGGGTTCTATGCAGGGAATGCGCTTGTTGGCTCGACGAGCAGGATTAAGCTGCGGGCTAGATCAGGCGCATTCCGCAAAGTGGTGTAGCCGTGTTGACAGGACAGACCTTTCTTTATCCCTTAGCCCCCAATCGCCGAAGCAGACGGTCGACTTCAAAAACGGGCTCCTCAGGGCGATAAGTTCCGTCCAGCACCCGTCCGAGATAGCGGGCCGAGTTCCGCAGGTAGTCATTTTCGCTTATCGCTGCCCGCTCAATTGCGGCACGGGCCGGAGCTGCCATGAGGCCCAGATTGGTCAGGGCATCCATCGCGTGCAGCTTGACCTGCCAGGGGATCGATGAATCAAGCTGGCGGGCCAGTTCGGGCACCGCTGCCGGATCGGCATCCAGCCGGGCCAGGGCCTCGGCCGCGACGATCCGCACCACCGGCTCGCTGTCCGTGGTCATCGCGCGGCGCAGGCGCTCTGCTGCCGGGCGCGCGGCATCGCCCAGCACGACGAGGCCGGTCGCCGCCCAATAGCGCATGACCGGAAGGTCGTAATCGAGCCCGGCCACCAGCTGCGGCAGGTTGGCCGGCTGTCCGGCGGCAGCCATTCCGGCAAAGGGCATGACTTCGGCCAGCGGATAGACTGCGGCCACCCGGCTCTCGAAATAGCCTTCGCCCTGCATCGATTCCGGCAGGAAGCCATTGTCGTTGATCGCCAGCATGTGCTGGTCGAGCGCCTGCGACAGTTCGCGCAGCTTGGCCGCAGCTACGGGCTGCGCGGCCAGGTTGTTGACCTCGTCCGGATCGGACTTGAGGTCGTAAAGCTCTTCATGCGGGCGGGGTTCGAAGAACCGCGCCTGGACCGGCGACAGCTGCCCCGCGAGCCAGGCCCGGTGCAGCGCCTGATAGCTTTTCGCCTGGAACGAGAAGGCCTGGTACTGGCCCAGCGGACGGTGCGGCAGGTAATTGCGGATGTAGCGGAAGCGGCCGTCCGTGACCGAGCGCTGGAAATCGATCCGCTCATCCATCCGGTTGCGCATGCCAAAGGCGTAGCGCTGCGGGCGGGCCTTGGGGCCCAGCAGCGGCTTGCCGGCCATCTGCGCGGGCGGTGTAACCCCCGCCAGCGCAAGTACGGTCGGCGCCAGATCGATGAACGAGACCGGGCTGGTCACTTCGGTCCCCGGGCGGGCCGGCAGCAGATGCTGCCACTTGGGCGGGCAATAGATCACCAGCGCACAGTGCAGGCCTTCCTCATAGCAATAGCGCTTTGAGCGGGGCAGGACGCCGCCATTGTCGGAATAGTAGAACACGATGGTATCGTCCGCGAGGCCATCGGCCTCAAGCTCGGCGAGCCGGGCGGCAATCTGGCCGTCCATCTTCTCCATCGAATTGTAATAGCCGGCGTCGTCTTCGCGGAGGCCCGGCAGGTCAGGCAGGAAGGCCGGAACCTTGATCATGTCGGGCGTGACCTTGCCGGGCGTGGGCCGGAACAGGCTGGTCTCGTGCGTGGTCTCGTAATTGAACACGGCCATGAACGGCTTGCCTGCCGGCCGTTGACGCCAATGGCCGCCATTACCTTGGACGTCCCACAGCGCGTTGGGATCCAGCGAGCAATTGTAATCGGTCTTGCTGTTGTTTGTGCAGAAGTAACCGGCAGCGCGCAACAATTCAGGATAGGTCTTGAAGCCATTTGGGACCGTGGCATTGGCGCGCATGTGGTTCGCAGGGGCGCAGCTTTCAGGATATACCCCTGTAAGGATCCCAAAGCGCGAAGGCGCACAGACTGGGGCATTCGAGTAGGCGTGGCGGAATAAAACGCCTTTGCGTGCAAGGGCGTCGATAGTCGGCGTGTGTGCCAATTTATCGCCATATGCCCCTATGAAGGGGTTGTTGTCTTCGCTCACTACCCAAAGGATGTTGGGGCGCGCGTTGTTAGCTGCACCAACATGGGCTGGGAGTGCAGATCTAGCGGCGAGGCCAGCTCCGGCCATCAAGGCAGTGCGGCGGCTTATAAATCCTGTGGCCACTTTTCCCTCTTAAACAAGCTCTGGTTAGGTAGCGTTAGTGATGTCGCCGCGATCAGTGTGAAGGGAATCTATCCCAGAGCACGGCAGGTCCACGGGACATCCTTATTCCGATCTATCAGGCTATCTATTGAATGAGGCGACGTTGTTAGTCTCCGCCGGTGGTGTCAACGCCGGGTGGGGCTATGAATACGTAGTGCACTTTATGACTACGCAAGCGCATTCGCGAGCGATAGTAACGTTGCAGCTTTCTTATGCTGCGCGACATTCTGCTCGACTTCTGCTGCGGCTGGAGCGAGTGGACCGACAAGAGTGAGGCGCCGCAGTTTTAGGCGCTATTTGCCCCGACCGGTGCGACTGGCGGGGCCTGAGGTGGTGCAGCGGCAATAGGGCCGCTGATGGAGGCCACCTCTTGGATCAAGCACAGCACAATCAATTTGGGACTGCGAGCAAAGCGGCCCTCGTCCGTGCCCTCCTTCTTTTAGAAGGCGGCACCACGCTTAATGAGATCATGGACGCAACCGGCTGGAAGGCTTGCTCCTGCCGGTCGTTCCTAACGTCGCAGCGCAAACACCACCGTTACAAGCTCATGCGTAGTAAGGTTGATGGCGTTAGCCGCTACACTCTTGAGCTGCTGCGATGAGCGATCTTGAGGCAGTGCTCGCTGCTATTCCCGAAATGAGCGCGTCCGAGCTCACCGCTCGCTGGCAGACGCAGGGCCTCGGTCCAGTGCCACGCGTGCTGCTGCGCCTGCTAAAGCGCCTCTATGCCCAGCTGCTGCAGGAGCAGGCCTTCGGCGGCTTGCCTGCATCCGTGTTGCAAGAACTGGGTAATGTGGCAGCGGGAACAGGACAGGGCAGGGCACCTTCGCCCCCACCACAACGTCAGGTCATGCTCTCGGCTGGCACGCGGCTCGTTCGCGAGTGGAATGGCCGCACCATCAGCGTAGATGTTCAAGGTGAGAGCTATGTCTGGAACGACCAGCGCTATGGTTCACTGAGCGAGATCGCCCGCGCGGTCACCGGCACCCGCTGGTCAGGTCCGAGGTTCTTCGGAGTGGCTAGCCGTGGCTGAGAAGATCCTACGCTGTGCAGTCTATACCAGGAAGTCGACCGAGGATGGACTGGAGCAAGAGTTCAACAGCCTCGATGCCCAGTATGAAGCCTGCTCGGCCTATGCCCTCAGCCAAAAGCACGAAGGCTGGCTCCTGCTACCGGAGCGCTATGATGATGGCGGCTTCTCCGGCGGTAATATGGAACGACCAGGGCTCAAGCGCCTGCTGGGTGATGTGGCAGCCGGCAATGTCGATATCATCCTCGTTTATAAGATCGACCGCCTAACCCGCAGCCTGGCTGACTTTGCCAAGATCGTTGACGTCCTCGATACTGCTAAAGCGAGCTTCGTCTCGATTACCCAGGCGTTCAACACCACCACCAGCATGGGGCGGCTGACCCTCAACATGCTCCTCTCCTTCGCCCAGTTTGAGCGCGAGGTCACTGGCGAGCGGATCCGCGACAAGATCGCAGCCTCCAAGCGCAAGGGCATGTGGATGGGCGGACCGTTGCCGCTGGGCTATGATGTCGAGAACCGGCGCCTCATCATCAATCGCAAGGAAGCCGAACTCGTCCGGCAGATTTACCAGCGCTACCTTGAACTCGGTTCGGTCGTAGAGCTAGCCGACGATCTCAATACCAAGGGATACAAGACCAAGATTCAGATCAGAGCCAGCGGTCCCCACCGGGGCGGCTGTGCCTTCCGCCGCGGCACGCTCTACCATCTCCTCGCCAACCCGATCTACCGCGGGCAGATCGTCCATAAAGGTGAGGTCTATCCCGGAGAGCACGAACCCATCGTGCCTGAAGACCTCTGGCAAGCAGTGCAAGCCAAGCTCAAGGCCAATGCCTCGGGCACCTCGCGCCGCCTCAGGGGCCAGCAGCCCAGTCTGCTGACTGGCATCCTCAAGGACAGCAACGGCCGCGCCATGACCCCAAGCCACGCCAGCAAGGGAAAGGCCAAGCGCTATCGCTATTACGTTACCAGGCCAGACCAGAACACCAACGAGCCAGCCTACCGTGTCTCAGCGCATGACCTTGAGCAGATCGTCACCGCCAGGCTCGCCAGCTACTTTGCAGCACCGAGCAACATCGCCGGTATCACCCATCCGGAGATCGAAGCGCATGCCTTGCAGCAGGCGCTGGCAAGGGCAGACCTGACAGCCGCGACGCTGCGCAGTGGGACCATGCAGGCCAAGCACGAGATCATTACCACCGTTCTCAGCCAAGCTACTTTACACGAAGATCGAGTGACGCTTAATCTATCGATCAATGGCTTATCCGAACTACTTGCAACATCGCTCGAACAAATAGCAACACCGATCACGCTCAGTGTACCCGCTCTTCGCCAACGCCACGGGCATCAGATCCGGCTTGTGATCGAGGGGGAGGGGCAGGCATCGAAGCCAGCCCCCAAGCCCGCACCAAAGCCAGAGCCCCAGCGTGACAAGAAGCTCGTGGCGCTGCTCGCGGAAGCCTACGCGGCTAGGCAACTGGTACTGGATAACCCAGACATCCCACTGGCCGACCTGGCCAAGCAGCACGGCAAGTGCCGCAAGCATCTCATCCGGATGGTCGAGCTCTCCTGCCTCGCGCCGGACATTGTCACGGAAATCCTCGCGGGCAAGCAGCCAAGGGCGCTGACCGCAGCCAGACTCCGATCAGAGCAGCTGCCTCTGTCATGGGCAGAGCAGCGTACTGCTCTGCTGACGAGCTAACTCAATGGGGTGCGCGGATCAGGTCTGCCGGCTCCACGCCAAGCGGCTTAGCCAGCTTGACCAGTACCTCGATCGTCGGGTTCCGCGCCCCACGCTCGATGTCGCTGATGTAGGTTCGGTGGATCCCGGCCTCAAAGGCGAAGTCTTCCTGGCTCCAGCCTTTGGCGGTGCGCAGGCGCTTGAGATTAGCGCCAAGGATCTTGCGAATGTCCACGCGCAATGCATCGCCTGCGTGTCGACTATCGATCTACAGACGATAAGTGACAAACGACTTGACTGCTGCGGTAAATGAAGGCGCATAATGTCACTTATAGTAGACTTAATGGAGGCGAGAATGGCGTTGGAGATGCGTACTGCAGTGATTGCTGTGACGCTTGGTGTGGCGTTGGGCGGCTGCGTCCATACACCGAACGGTTGGCGAAAGTCAGAGCCCCTGCTGGAAGTGACAAGTCAGAAGTCTGTCGACGATGTCGTTCGCTGTGTCGCGGACATTTGGCAATCGCAGGGCCAGCAACCCACCTATTTGCCGTCCGCGAAAGGCGCGACGTTATGGATCAAATCGCCAGAAGCAATCCTTCCAAACAGCCTCGTTTATTCGCTTCTCGACGTCGAGCGCGCGGAACTGGGCAGCAAGGTGCGCTACTACTCGGTCTTTGGGAAATCGACGAAGACCGAAATTGAAGGCTGTCTCTGAACTGACAGTTTGGATTGTGCGAATTCCGAAGAGAAGAGGTTCATTATCAAGACTAGTCTGACCCATCCGCTACAGATTGCCGAGGTGCCAGCGGCAAACGGCACCATTGGGATCACCTTCTGTCCCGGCAAGCAGCAGCGCTCGGCCTTCTCAGGCCAGTGGAGCCGAGATCTCGCGATTGATCTCGATGCTATCCATGCCTGGGGCGCAGCCGCAGTTGTGACCCTCGTTGAGCATCATGAACTCGCCAGCCTCAAGGTCGAGCAGCTTGGCGCAGAGGTCCAAGCGCGGCACATGGCCTGGCACCACCTGCCGATCCCGGATGTGTCGGTACCATGCTCGCGCTTTGAAAAGCAATGGCAGCAGCACGGCGAAGGCTTACGCAGCCTGCTCCGGCATGGCTTCAAGGTCCTGGTCCACTGCAAAGGTGGGCTGGGGAGGGCGGGGACAGTCTCGGCACGCCTGCTGGCCGAGCTTGGTACCGCGCCAGCAGAAGCAATTGCCATGGTGCGGGCCGTGCGGCCAGGAGCCATTGAGACCGAAGCACAGCGCCAGCATGTGCTCCGTGCAACTTCCATCCCAGAAAAGCAGCCCGATACCTCAGCCGAGGCAATCCGGGACCGGGCCGTCGGCGCGCTGCTTGGTCTGGCGGTAGGTGATGCCATTGGCACCACGCTCGAGTTCAAGGCGCGTGATACCTATCCCAAGCTAACCGACATGGTCGGGGGAGGGCCGTTTGACCTAAAGCCTGGGGAGTGGACTGATGATACGGCCATGGCCTTGGCTCTAGCCGACAGCCTGATTGCCGAAGGGCAGATTGATGAGCGTGATCTGATGAAGCGGTTTGTGAGCTGGCACGAGGAGGGAGATTACTCCTGCACCGGCACTTGTTTCGATATCGGCATCACCACCCGGCAGGCGCTGATGCGGTTCAAGCGGAGCGGTGATCCTGTTGCAGGTTCAACTGATCCTAACACTGCTGGCAATGGCAGCCTGATGCGCCTGGCTCCAGTTGCAATCCGGTTCCACCGGGACCGTCCTGCCCTGCGTGATGCGGCAGCACGGCAGAGCCGGACGACCCATGCTGCACCTGAGGCGGTCGATGCCTGCGTTACCTATGCTGAACTGCTGGCTGATGCGATTGAGGGCAGGGCGATCAGTGAGGTGCTGAGCCCAACACGAAGTGTCTGGTCGGAAGCAATTATCGAGATCATGGCTGGGTCCTGGCGCGGCAAACCCAGGTATCAGGTTCGTGCTTCCGGCTATGTCGCGCATGGCTTTGAGGCTGCTTTGTGGTCAGTGGGGCGGAGCAGCAACTTTGCCAACGCTGTCCTGCTTGCGGCTAACCTTGGTGAGGATGCTGACACCACCGCGGCGATCACTGGGCAGCTGGCTGGCGCGCTCTATGGTGCGTCCGGTATCCCCGCACCTTGGTTGAACAGGCTGGCTTGGCGAGCGCGAATTGCAGGAATGGCTGATGCGCTGATGAGCGCGGCTATCGAAAGCTGATTAGCGGCCCTTGCAGCGGATTGCTTGGGTGCTTTCGCCGCACAGCGCGCAGGGGCCAATCTGGCGCTCAAACTCAGATTGAGCGGCGAGTTCGTGCAGGACGACGCCTAGCGTCCGTTCTGCACTGACCCCGAGCCGATCCGTCACGCAGCGCTCGCACACCAGTTCCGGTGCGAGGCGTTCAACGAAGGCCTTGATGCGAGCGTAGATCATGAACGGCGCAGTTAGAGCCACCCACGCTCATGCGAAAGACTGGAGCGGGGCACTCTGGGTGCTTGTGCACAGGTAGGGCGCCAGCTCAGCCGCTAGGTCTGCTTTGTTCGACATTGCGGACTATCCGGAACCAAAAGAAGCCTATCAGTAAGCCGCCGATCGTTTAGCCAATCGCATTTTTTACTCGCATGATACGATTCCTTTGTGCGAATGCAGGCGTATGCCAATGGTGAAGCCTTCCATCCTGCAATGGGCGCGCGAAAGCGCGGGGCTGTCGCTTGAGGAAGCGGCTGCCAAAGTTGGCATTAACTCCGCACGCGGCATTTCTGGGGCTGACCGACTGCTCGCCATGGAAACCGAGGAAAGCGAGGTTTCCCGTCCGGTCCTGCTAAAAATGGCGAAGATCTATCGCCGCCCGCTTGTCTCATTCTACCTCAACGAGCCTCCCGCTCGTGGGGACAGGGGGGAAGACTTCCGCACTCTGCCCGACCGCCATACCCGCGGCGAGCCGCTTGTGGATGCGCTGGTTCGCGACATCCGCGCCCGGCAGGCCGTTGTGCGCGCCGTGCGGGTTGAAGAGGAGGAGGCTGAGCCCCTCCCATTTATCGCTTCAATGTCGCGCAACGATGGCGTTGGCCCGGTACTCGCGTCTATCCGCCAAGTGCTTGGCCTCGATCTTGCGGCCTTCCGCGCACAGGGATCGGCCGATGCTGGTTTCGCTCTGCTGCGTAGCCGTGTCGAAGCTGCCGGAATCTACGTTCTTCTGATTGGCAATCTAGGAAGCCACCACTCTGCAATCGAGGTTGATGCGTTCAGGGGTTTTGCTCTCGCCGATCCGATCGCGCCATTTGTGGTGATCAATGACCAAGATGCCAAAACGGCTTGGTCGTTCACATTGTTGCATGAGGTTGTTCACCTCTGGATCGGGGCAACTGGGGTCAGCGGTGGGCATTTTGAAGGCGCGGTCGAACAGTTCTGTAACGATGTCGCGAGTTCATTCTTACTCCCTCAATGGGAGCTCAATCAACTTCCAGTTACCCGCGCGACTGACCAAGATGAAGCAGCACGATTGGTAACGGAGTTTGCAGGAGAGCGGCTCGTGAGCCGTTCGTTAGTCGCTTACCGGCTATTCCGCGCGGACAAGATTAGCGAGCGCACCTGGCGCGCGCTGACAGATACGTTCCGCGTTCAATGGCTTCAAAGTCGGGCTGCTCAACGAGAACGTGCTCGGGGCATGGATGGCGGTCCCAACTACTACATCGTCCGTCGGCACCGTCTTGGTGCAGCATTGTTGAATTTCGTAGCCCGAAACATGAGCGAGGGTGTGCTCACGCCAACCCGCGCAAGTAAGCTGCTTGGTGTTAAACCCCGGAGCGTTCACACGCTGCTAAGTGGTGCCGCACTTGCCATCGAGCAGGGTGCCTGACGCATGGTGTACCTACTTGATGCCAACGTGCTTATCACTGCGCACCATCTCTATTATCCTGTCGATGCCGTGCCTGAGTTTTGGGAGTGGCTGGTCCACATGGGCGAAGCAGGCGAGATCAAGATGCCGATCGAGACGCTCGAAGAGGTCAAGGACGGCAGTAACGATGCGGAACGCGACCTACTGTTTGCCTGGATTCAGGACGACGCTCACAAGGCCGCTATCTTGTTTGACGAGGATGCTCAGCCGGCATTGGTGCAGAGAGTCACCAATAAGTACGCGCCCGATCTGACGGATGATGAACTGGAAGCAATCGGTCGCGATCCGTTCCTGATTGCCCATGCCTTGGCTGATCCCGCCAACCGCTGCGTGGTAACAACAGAAGCGTCAAAACGCAGGCAACAGCGTCAGAATCGCCGCATCCCGGATGTCTGCGCTGATGTCGGCGTTCAATGCTGCGACACATTCACGATGCTGCGAACGCTTAGTTTCAGCACGCGCTGGCGTGGCTGATTTTAAGGAGCCCACAGATATAAAGGATTGGCGGCTTCCAACAAGGTCTATTTAACCTTCCAGTGTCCGCCATGTCGGCGAGCCTAGACTACCGAATGCGTCTGGTTTCGAGAGCAATGCCAGCGAGGTTTTGCTCACGCTTGATCCAGCGGATCTTGCCCGGGCGATACTGCGCAAGAAGTGACAGAAGTGAAGCTGCATGCCCTGACTTCGCGTCACCCGTTGACGCAACGAGGTTGGCCTGCCGCGTTACTTCCAAAGAGTCTCCGACAAACTCCACGTCTTGCAGCCCAAGATCTCGTGCTAATTTGATTGCGCAAAGCAAAGCCTGCCATTCGGCGTCGGTGTTCGATCCTGTCCTCAAATCGTCGAAGAAGTGCGCGTTACCACGAACCACCACAGCTGCCTCCATAGGCCCCGGGTTAGGGTGACAGCCACCATCGAAGAATACCTTGAGCCTGCGTCTCATGTCGGATCCTAACACCCTAATAAGGTGGTTCGAAGCCTAGCGTGCGCAAGGTTATACTTGTTCTGGATCGGTGACATTGCCGTTTAGATCGATCTGCGTCGCGAGCCGCGCCTGGGAATCTCGCGCATAGTAAATTCGCCTGCTGGAGACGGGAGCAACTTTCCGGGATTCTGCTGAGGTTTCGGAGTTGTCTCCACGTCCAAGTCAGTTTCAAAAAAAGCGCGCAATTCAGAGCCCTTGCGGGCAAATTGAATTGCTGCTTATCTGGAGATCAGTCTCACTTTGGACTGAATGGTGCGGTCGAGAAGACTCGAACTTCCACGGGCTTTCGCCCACAACGACCTCAACGTTGCGCGTCTACCAATTCCGCCACGACCGCTAAATCATCGGGGCGAAGCTTGTCGCCCCCGGGGGGTAGG
>JACCDH010294905.1_pt1 | contig 73606 bp, 74 predicted proteins | sample 7442481 | NCBI WGS metagenome assembly JACCDH01 (sample SAMN15323433, study PRJNA562643) | freshwater metagenome | isolation source: river surface water | place: USA:Blue River Watershed | collected 2017-08-15 | reverse complement strand
ATTAGGTTCGGCAAAAGGTTGGGCTGGTGCATTTTTATACAACGAAAAAGCCAATACCGCATTAAAAAACTTCTTCAAAAGAGAAGATACACTTTCTGTAGGAATTTGTAACGGTTGCCAATTGATGATGGAATTAGAACTAATTAATCCTGACCACGAGGTACACGGAAAAATGAAACACAACGATTCACACAAACATGAAAGTGGCTTTACTTCTGTAAAAATTCAAAAAAACAACTCGGTGATGCTTTCTACTTTAGAAGGTGCTACTTTAGGGGTTTGGATTTCGCACGGTGAAGGAAAATTCAAGTTACCAATGCCTGAAAATCAATATAATATTGTTGCAAAATATGGGTATGAAGGGTATCCAGCCAATCCAAATGGTTCGGATTATAATACGGCGATGCTATGCGACACAACGGGTCGTCATTTAGTCATGATGCCTCATATTGAACGTTCTACGTTCCCGTGGAATTGGGCAAATTACCCAGACAGAGGACAAAAAGATGACGTTTCGCCTTGGTTAGAAGCCTTTGTGAATGCTAGAAAATGGATTGATAACAAAAAATAATAAACTAAATAAGCCTTGAATAATCAGGGCTTATTTTTTTGTATTATTGCATTTAAAATCAATTTGAAATGGTTTATGTAATTTTAAGTGTTTTTTGTAGCGTAGCTGTTGGAATTTTATTAAAATTAGCCAAAAAAAAGGAATACAGTTTTTACCAAATTATTAGTATTAATTATCTAGTAGCTGGGGTAATGACTTTATTGATATACGAGCCAAAACTTAAAACCAATTTAAACTTTTCAACAACTAGTATTGTCCTTTCATTATGTTTATTGTTGCCTTTTGTATTCCTATTTCAGGCTAAAGCCATTGCATATAGTGGTATTGTAAAAACAGACATTGCACAAAGGATGTCCTTATTTTTACCGCTTTTTTTCTCGTTTGTTGTGCTTAAAGAAACATTTAGTAACTACAAATGGATAGGTATTATTTTGACTTTTATGGCTATTTTTCTAACCTTTTATCGCAAAAAAAACACTGAAAATGGAACAAATAAGAAATGGCATTTCTTACTTCTTGTCTTACTTGGTTTTGGAAGTATTGATATATTATTTAAACAAGTGGCCAGTTTAAAAGAATTACAATTCACAGAACTATTATTCTTGGTTTTTCCTGGTGCATTTCTCATTTCGCTTTTTATTTGGAGCTATTACCTCATTAAACAAAAAGAAACATTTAAAAAACAAGTAATTTCATGGGGTATTGGTGTGGGACTTTTAAACTTTGGTAATATTTCCTTTTACATTAAAGCGCACCAAGCTTTAGCAACTAGTCCATCAACTGTATTTGCATGTATGAATATGGGCGTAATTGTACTAGGCAGTAGTGTTGGAATTTTAATTTTTAAAGAAAAAATGAATCGTTGGAATTATGTAGGTATTTTTCTTTCACTGCTCGCAATAGGATTAATTACTTACTCGTTACTAACATAATAAAAAGGGCCTTAAAGCCCTTTTTATTATCTAATTAATTTTTTATATTTAATACGTGTTGGTGTAACTTCTTTACCTAAACGCTTACGCTTATTCTCTTCATATTCAGAGAAACTACCCTCAAAGAAATACACCTGAGAATCGCCTTCAAATGCAAGAATATGTGTACATACACGATCTAAAAACCATCTATCGTGAGAAATAATTACGGCACAACCAGCAAAATTTTCTAATCCTTCTTCCAGCGCACGTAAGGTATTAATATCTAAATCATTTGTAGGCTCATCTAACAGCAAGACATTACCTTCTTCTTTTAATGTCATGGCCAAATGAAGTCGATTTCTTTCACCTCCTGAAAGCGTAGCTACTTTTTTATTTTGGTCACTTCCTCCAAAATTAAAACGAGACAAATATGCTCTTGAATTAACTTGACGGCCTCCCATCATAATTAATTCTTGACCATCACAAAAGTTTTCCCAAATTGATTTTTCTACATCAATATTTTTATGAGATTGATCCACATAAGCTATTTTAACCGTATCGCCAATGGTAAATGAGCCCGCATCGGGTTTTTCTTCTCCCATTATCATTCTAAAAATAGTTGATTTTCCAGCACCATTGGGACCGATAATACCCACAATACCTGCTTGTGGTAAAACAAAATTTAAATCATCATATAAAAGTTTATCGCCAAAAGCTTTAGCCACCCCTTTTGCTTCAATTACATTGGTTCCTAAACGAGGTCCGTTTGGAATATAGATTTCTAATTTTTCATCTAATTCTTTTTGATCTTCGTTCAATAATTTATCATAATTCTGTAAACGTGCTTTTTGTTTTGCTTGACGCCCTTTTGCACCTTGACGCACCCAATCCAACTCACGTTCTAACGTTTTTCTACGTTTGGAAGCTTGTTTTTCTTCCTGCTCTAATCGTTTCGCTTTTTGGTCTAACCATGACGAATAATTACCTTTCCAAGGAATACCTTCTCCTCTATCTAATTCTAATATCCAACCAGCAACATTATCTAAAAAGTATCTATCATGCGTTACAGCAATTACCGTTCCTGCATATTGTTGCAAATGTTGTTCTAACCATAAAACAGATTCGGCATCTAAATGGTTGGTTGGTTCATCAAGTAACAAAACGTCAGGTTGTTGTAAAAGCAAACGACATAAAGCTACACGACGTTTTTCTCCTCCAGATAAAACACTAATAGGCGTATCTGCTTCAGGCGTTCTGAGGGCGTCCATAGCTACTTCTAATTTATTATCTATTTCCCATGCCCCACAAGCATCAATTCTATCTTGTAACTCAGCTTGACGATCCATTAGTTTTTGCATTTTATCTGCATCTTCATACACCTCTGGCAAACCAAAATCATCATTAATTTTATTAAATTCTTCTAACAGAGAAAAAATTTCTGCAGCACCTTCACGCACTACTTCTATTACCGTTTTAGACTCATCTAATTGAGGTTCTTGTTCTAAATAGCCAACAGTATAACCTGGTGCAAAAACTACATCACCTTGGTAATTTTTATCTACTCCAGCAATAATTTTTAATAATGATGACTTACCTGCACCATTTAAACCTAAAATACCTATTTTAGCTCCATAAAAGAAACTTAAATAAATATCTTTTAAAACCGTTTTATTTGAACTAGAGTACGTTTTACTTACTCTAGACATCGAAAATATTACTTTCTTATCGTCTGACATATTTGTATATTATTTTATTACACTCTTCCTTTCAACGCATTAAAAACCCATGCAATAGCAAAAAAACCTATTCCAACTGCTCCAAAACCCCAACCAGCTACATCTGCATAGCGATAAACAGCTAATCCAACTAAAACAAGCCCCATCACTAGCATAATAAACGTTGCAATGCCTAATACTGTATTTTTATTCATCATTTTTTTCTGTTTTTGAGTGGCAAATATCGTGATAAAATTTAGTTCATGAAAATGGTTACCAATAACTCTTTCATTAAATCATAATCCGAACTACTCACTGTACCAACTCCCTTACTTTTCACATCAATATCTCGAAGTTTTTCTACAATTCTACTTACTTTCTTCATGGGATAAATTCGCGCTGCTGTAAAGTATTCCTCTATAAAATAAGGATTTACTCCAATGGCTTTTGCTGCATTAGCCTTTGATTTATCTTTTAGACCATGAAAAATTAATAATTGAGAGAAAAAAGCAAACAATTGACTTGAAACTACTACAAGTGGGTGCTCTTTAGGATTTTGAGAAAAATGATTGATTATGGCATACGCTTTCACTTGATTTCCTAATGCCAATGCAGATTTTAATTCAAAAATATTATAATCTTTACTGAACCCTATATTAACTTCGATGTCTTTAGGCGTAAAAACATGTCCTGTGGGAAAAATAATGCGTAATTTTTCTAGTTCATTATTAATTTTGGCTAAGTCTGTTCCTAAAAACGAAGCTAACATTGCGGCTGCTTTAGGCTCAATACCGTAATTTTTTCCTTTTAACACCTTAATTATCCAATCGGGGACTTGATTTTCATATAATTTTTTACTCTCAAACCATACGCCTTTATCTTTTAATAATTTAAATATTTTTTTTCGAGCATCTGGTTTATCTCTATAGGCAAAGACTAAAATAGTTGTAAGCTGTGGATTTTGTGCATAAGCCTCTAATTTGTCCATATTTTTAGCTAAATTTTGAGCTTCTTTAACTACCACAACTTGGTAGTCTGCCATCATAGGAAAACGTTTTGCCGTTCCTACAATTTCTTCAATTGTACTATCTCTACCATATAAAACAACCTGATTGAAAGCGCGCTCATCTTCTGTAAGCACATTTTCTTCAATAAATTCAGTAATCCTGTCTATATAATAAGGTTCTTCCCCACATAAAAAATAGATGGGTTTAAAATTTCTAGACTTAATGTCATTGGTAATTTTTAGTACGTCCGTCATGTTTTAATTTTCAGAATAGTGTAAATAGTTGGCAGTTGATTTTATTTCTTTATTTTTGACCATGCAAAATTTGAATTTTCCAAACTATTCCTTTCGGTTCAAAAATAGTGAAAATAAACACTACATTTTTGATGAAATAAGAAAAAAGTTCATCTTACTTACTCCAGAAGAATGGGTAAGGCAACATGTGATTCATTTTTTGTTACACGAAAAACATTATCCAAAATCACATATAAATGTTGAAAAAGTAGTTGCTGTTAATGGAATGAAAAAACGATATGATTTGGTTGTGTTTAGAGCCGATGGTTCTATTTTCTTAATTGTAGAGTGCAAGGCCCCCTCCGTTTCCATTACACAAGATACATTTGATCAAATAGCGCGTTATAATTTCACCTTACAAGCTTCTTATTTAATGGTTACCAATGGATTAAATCATTATTTTTGCCAAATGGATTTTGAGAACCAAAAATATATTTTCTTACACGAACTTCCAGAAAACTTAAATTAATGAAAAAAGTAGCAGTAGTCATTTTAAATTGGAACGGTACGCAATTACTACGAACCTTTTTGCCTTCGGTACTTCACTATTCGAATGAGGCTACTATTTATGTAGCGGACAATGCCTCTACTGATGATTCAATAGATGTGCTTAAAAATGAATTTCCTGCAATAAAAATAATTCAGAATAAAGATAATTATGGCTATGCAAAAGGATACAATGAAGCACTTAAAACTGTAGAAGAACCCTATTTTGCTTTAGTGAATTCAGACATAGAGGTTACGGAAAATTGGTTAGATCGAATCATTGAACTTTTTGACAATCAACCAGAAACCGCAATTATTCAACCAAAAATACTTGACTACAAAAAGATAACGCATTTTGAATATGCTGGTGCAGCAGGAGGCTATATTGATGCTTTGGGCTATCCGTACTGCAGAGGTAGATTGTTTGATACATTAGAAGAAGATAACGGGCAGTATAATGACGAAGTTTCTATTTTTTGGGCTACCGGAGCTTGTTTATTCATTAGAAAAAGAGTCTTTGAAGAGTTAAAAGGTTTTGATGCTGATTTTTTTGCACACCAAGAAGAAATTGATCTTTGTTGGCGCGCTTACAATCTAGGTTATAAAGCAATGTACACTTCAAAATCGGTTGTATATCATGTAGGTGGCGCTACATTAAATGAGGCAAATCCTAAAAAAACATTTCTAAATTTTAGAAATTCATTACTGATGCTCACTAAAAATTTACCTAAAAACAAACTCCTTCCTATTCTTTTTTCAAGATTGTGCTTAGATGGAATTGCAGGAATTCAATTTTTAATTCAAGGTAGAGGAAAACATACTTTAGCAATACTAAATGCCCATTTTGCATTTTATAAATTGCTAAAAATTTATTTAAATAAGCGCGAGAAAACGCAACTCCATACTTATTATTTACATAAAAACATAATTTGGAGTTATTTTATCCTGCAAAAAAGATATTTTAAGCGTTTAAAATGTTAATATTTTAATCTAAATATTGTTTTGGCATGATTTTTTATATGTAAATTTGCAAAAAATAGTATTCAAATGAAGAAAATTGTAGTTTTATCCCTAGCCCTTCCTTTCGTATTAGGTTCTTGCGTTTCTAAAAAGAAATTTGGTTTATTAGAAGCAAAACAAAAAGAAACTCAAGATTTATTAAATAGTGCAACTGTTCAGTTAAATAAATGTTTAGCTGAAAAAGAAGCATCTTTAAAACAAGTTGATTATTTACAAAAGAATAATGAAAACTTGATTAATAGTTCTAAAGAATTGACCGTACTAACTATGAAAGGTGCTGAAAATTTAGAGAAATCTTTAGAAAGTTTAAAAGAAAAAGATTTAAAAATTTCTCGTTTACAAGATGCACTTACGAAGAAAGATAGTGTTACGTTAGCTCTAGTTACGAGTTTAAAGCGTGAAGTAGGTATTAACGATCCTGATATCAATATCAATGTGGAAAAAGGAGTAGTTATGATTTCTATTGCAGATAATTTGCTATTTAAATCGGGAAGTTATGAAGTAGGTGATAAAGCTAAAAATGTATTAGCTAAAGTTGCAAAAGTAATTAACAGCAAACCAGATTTTGAATGTATGGTAGAAGGCCATGCCGATAATATTCCTATTAAAAGTACTGTTTTAGTGGACAATTGGGATTTATCTGTAAAACGTGCAACTTCGATTGTTCGTGTATTACAAAAAGATTTAGGTGTAAATCCAAAACAATTAATACCAGCAGGTAGAAGTTATTTTGTTCCATTAACTACAAATGACACTGCCGAAAATCGTGCTAAAAATAGACGAACACGTATCATTATTATGCCAAAAATTGACCAATTCTATGACATGATTGAAAATGAAATGAAAAATATGGGTAAATAATTATTATTTTTATAAAATGAAAAACGACAAGGTTAATAAACCTTGTCGTTTTTTTTATTACATTTATACTTATAAAAAAAAATTATGAAATTTTATGTTTTATTACTACTGCCCATTTTAGTTTTTAGTCAAAGCCATGTTGATAGTATTCCGCATAATTTAGACACAATATCACAATGGGATTTCAAAATTGATTATTCTGTTAAAAATACTAGTGATTCTATTAAACCATTAGCAGTTCTTCATTTTTTCAGAAAAGAACATATCTTCCTAATAAGTAGTGACCATAAACAAAAAAGTAAATGGACTCCTGAGATTAATTTTTCAATATATAAAATGTCCGATATTGAAAAATGTAAATTTCAATCTGTAAAAACTAAGGCATTATCAAGTTGTATTTCTACTAATATTGGAGGTGATATTCATCTAATAGGTAATTATATACTTTTAAACGAAGACCCTTGTGTTAACTGTTTAAATCCAAAAACTGAGATTGATTATTGCAGACCAATTATTAAATACCTTTTATCAAATATTATTATTTCGAATGATTCAACTTTTTTAGATATTGAAAATCAAATACGATTAAAATTAAATTTCTCAAACTAATAAAAAATCCCCAATCATGATTGGGGATTTTTTATTAGTTTTCTATGTAAACCATACATTGCCTTAATTCGGGTTTTTCTTGTGTAAAACTAAGTAACCATTCTCTTAGTTGATCAATCTCATAAGGAAGCAACATTCGAGTTGCTTTCTCTAACTCTTTGCAAAATAATTTTGCATCAAAACTTACTCGTTCGAGTATAGATTTGGTATACAAATAAATTTGTCTTGGCATAATTCATCTATTAATACTGCTAATTTACTTCTTTTTTTAGTGATATAATTCAACAAAATGTTAATTTTTATTTAAATTTTATACGCCCTTAGCATTTCTCTTTTTCCTGGTGCTCCAGGTAATTTTTCGACTTCAAAACCGACAGCTAACATGTTTTTTTTAATTACAGTTCGGCAAGCATATGTTACCAATATTCCATTAGATTTTAATGCTTTAAACATTTTTTCAAATAAAGTTTCCGTCCATAATTCAGGTTGTACATCAAATCCAAATGCATCAAAATAAATAACATCAAAAGTATTTTGAAAATCAATATCTTGAAATAACATTTGATATTTTGTGAGTTCAAATGAAGAACTAATTTTATGCTTTTGTTCCCAAGAAACAGCATGCAACTTAGTAAAATTTTCAAGCTGATTATTCATTTCTAACAAGGATGGATAATTAAGCTGTTTCAGTAGTTCACTTGGAACAGGAAACGCCTCAATTGCAACATAATTAACACTAATTGCCAAACTTTCTGAAGCACAAATTGTCATCAAAGCATTTAAACCTGTGCCAAAGCCTATTTCAAATACGTTTACCTGATTTGCATTGTACTTATTCACATACGTTTCTAAACCGTTTTTGATAAAAACATGTTCAGCCTCTTGCATAGCACCAAATCTAGAATGATAGGTTTCATTTAATGCAGGAAGAAACAAAGATGTGGAGCCGTCTTTTGTAATGATAATTTCGTGATTCATTGTTAAAAATAAAGAACAAATATACGTGTAAATTAGATAGTTTTTTATAAATTGAATAGGATAGCTTCTATGTGACTCATGAAGAAACAGGCTAAAAGATTGCTTCTCAGAATAGCAATACCTATCTTTGCCTAAATTTTTATATAATGGTAACATTTGAACATCTACAACTTCCTCTTTCTGTACAAAAGGCTATTGACGAATTAGGGTTCACTCACCCTACTCCTATTCAAGTCAAAGCTTTACCTGTAATTCTTTCGGGTAGAGATGTTATGGCTATTGCACAAACAGGAACGGGAAAAACATTTGCTTATTTATTACCGCTATTAAAACAATGGAAATTTCAAAAAATAGATACGCCAAGAGTGTTAATTTTAGTACCTACTCGCGAATTAGTGGTGCAAGTACATGAAGAAATTGAAAAACTCACAAAATACATGAGTGTTCGCTCATTAGCAGTATATGGTGGGGTAAACATCAATACACAAAAAGCAAACATCTATGAAGGTTTAGATATTGTAGTAGGGACACCGGGTCGAGTAATGGATTTAGCCTTAGATAATGTTTTGCGATTTGATACCGTTCAAAAATTAGTTATTGACGAATTTGACGAAATTCTTAATCTAGGTTTCAGAGTGCAGCTTACCTCAATCTTATCGATGATGAAGGCTAAAAGGCAAAATATATTGTTCTCTGCTACTATGACAGAAGAAGTAGACGAAATACTAGATGAATATTTTGAATTCCCCGAAGAAGTGTCTTTAGCACCTAGCGGAACACCTTTGGAAAAAATTGAGCAACGTGTATATCATGTGCCTAATTTTTTAACTAAAATTAATCTTTTAAAACATTTTTTAGCAGACGAGGCATACAGTAGAATATTAATTTTTGTCAATAGCAAAAGATTAGCAGACTTTGTATTAGAGAGTTTAGAAGAAGATTTTCCAAATCAATTTGGTGCCATTCATTCTAATAAAACACAGAATTATCGTTTAAATACCATGGAGTTATTTCAAAATGGTGAATTACGTGGTATTGTTACTACAGATATAATGGCGCGCGGACTGGATATTTCGGATATTACACACGTTATTAATCTTCAATTTCCAGAAACTTCAGAACAATATATACACCGAATTGGCAGAACCGGCCGTGCAGACAAAGAAGGTATTGCTATTAGTTTTATCGTACCAAAAGAAGAAGAAGATTTTATTGAAACAGAAGTCTTAATGCAAAAAGAAGTTACTATATTACCTATCCCTGAAGAAGTCCATATAGAAGAACGCAGGTTAGAGTTTGAAAAGGACCATAAAAAAATAAAGTTTTTACTGAAAAAAACCAAAAAAGAAGGCGGAGAAGCCTTTCACGAAAAATCTGATAAAAATAAAAAAGTAAATTTAGGGGGTCCCGGAAAAAGAACACCTAGAAAAACAGCACCTAGAAATAGAGCTGTTGAGAAAAAACGAGCTGCAAAACGTAAAAAAAGATAATTTATATTCCTTGAACTTTACAATTTAGTTGTTAAACGCTACTTCTTGTAAAAAGTATTCCATAAAAAAATATTTTTTCGTACTTTTGAAAAATCTTTTTTCAAAATGGAGTTTAAACATCCTGAAATTTTATATTTTTTATTCCTGCTAATTGTGCCTATTTTGGTACATTTATTCCAATTAAGAAGATTCCAAAAACAGTATTTTACAAATGTAGCGCTACTTAAAGAAATTGAGATTCAAACAAGAAAGAGCTCAAAAATAAAAAAATGGTTGTTACTTGCTACACGCTTATGCTTACTTACAGCCTTAATTATTGCTTTTGCTCAACCTTATTTCAAAGCTACTGAAGCTACTAAGCAAAATAACGAATTGGTAATTGTACTAGACAATTCTTTTTCTATGCAAGCTAAAGGAAACAAAGGGGAATTACTTAAAAGAACTATTCAAGAAATTTTAGAAGATACACCCGAAAATCAACAATTATCGATACTAACAAATGACAATACCTTTTATGATACGGATATTAAAAGCGTGCAGTCCGAATTGCAAAATATAACCTATTCGTCAACCCCTTTTAATCCGCAGGCTCTTATTACTAAAATACAAGCTAAAAAAACTGGTGTACCAAAAGACATCTTATTTATTTCAGATGCTGTAGGTTTAAAAAATAAACTAACACCTACTTTACATACCGATTCAAATATATATATCCAACCCTTAACTGCTGTAAAAAAGGAAAATACAGCTATAGAAAATGTGAGTATAAGTGAAGTTTTAGACCAATTTTACAAACTAAAAATTACATTAAACTATTTTGGTAAGCCCATAAATGATTTGCCTATCTCATTATATAATGGGAATAAACTTTTAGCAAAAGCATTACTTTCTAAGGAAAAATTACAGAAAGAAATCACGTTTACTATTCCAAAAACAACTTTTCATGGCTATGTACAAATTGAAGATCAATCTTTAGTATATGACAATTCCTATTATTTTAGTATCACAAAACCTAAAAAAACTTCTATTTTAGCTATAGGAAATGTGGCTAAATGTAACTTTTTAAGAAAAATTTATACCGAAGATGAATTTAATTATACTCAAACTGAAGTAAAACAATTAAAGTATAGTGCTATTGAAAATCAAGAAGCGTTAGTGTTAAACGAATTACCTTCGGTATCTTCAGCCCTGCTTACCACACTAAAAAATTATTATGACAAAGGAGGTACAATCATCTTTATACCTGACTCAAGTGGCGATAAATTTAGTTACAATTCATTTTTAAAAGTTTTTGGTACGCTTCAATTTAACGAAAAGAGTGCTGAAAAAAAAGTAACAACTATCAGTTATAATCACCCTATTTACCAAAATGTATTTGAAAAAAAAGTAACAAATTTTCAATACCCAAAAGTTAACAACCCTTGGAGTACAATTGGTACAGCAACATCGGTACTTCAATATGAAGATAAATCAATATTTTTGGGGCATCTTACAAATAGAATAGGAAATCTATATGTGTTTACTTCAGCATTAAGTAAAGAAACTACCAATTTTCAAAACGCTCCTTTAATTGTCCCTACTTTTTTCAACATGGGGCAACATAATTTGAGTTCAGGACTAACGTCCTTTACTATTGGAGAATCTAATTCATATAGTATAAACGAAACTATTGCTAAAGACAACGTGTTAACGGTTTCAAATGCCTCTTCTAGTTTTATTCCAATGCAACAAATATTAAACACTAAAATAAAACTTACATTTGGAAATTATCCTGAAATAGCTGGTAATTATCAAATAATGAAAGACAAAGAAATATTAAACAATATAAGCTTCAATTATCCTAGATCTGAAAGTAATTTAGAAACCGTAAACGAAACTTATTTTGATGCTTGTACGGAAGTAAATTCAATTGCCACATTTTTTAATGACATACATTCTAACCGTTCAAATACCGAAATTTGGAGATTTTTTATCCTCGCCACGCTACTCTTCTTAATTACTGAACTACTAATCCAAAAACTAATAAAATAGTGAAAAGCTAAAAAACTAAACGTATGAATATAGTTCTAAAAAACGCTACTATCCTTGAAAAAAACAATCCATTTAACACCCAAAAAGTGGATATTGAAATTACTGATGGTGTGCTGTCAAAAATTGGTATAAACTTAGCTATCAAAGAAGGTTACACAACAGTTGAAAAAGAAAATCTTCATGTATCTACTGGGTGGGTTGATACGCAAGTAGTATTTGGTGAACCTGGTTTTGAAACAACAGAAACCATAAAAAATGGGTTGCACGTTGCTGCTAAAAGTGGTTTTACAGATGTTTTTGTACATTCTAACACCAATCCTTCGATTGACAATCAGGCAGTAATACATTTGATACAAAACAAAGGATTAGGGCAAGCTACACAACTTCACCTTGTGGGAACTTTAACAAAAAATGCAGAAGGAAATGAATTAGCTGAATTGTTTGATATGAAAAATGCCGGTGCAATTGCTTTTGGAGATTACAAAAAAACACTTACAAACGCTAATTTACTTAAAATTGCTTTACAATATACACAAGACTTTAACGGATTAGTTTTTGCTTTTCCAATGAATAAAGATATTAAAGGAAAAGGATTTGTAAATGAAGGTGTTGTTAGTACTAAATTAGGAATGAAAGGAATTCCTGCACTCGCAGAGCTAGTTGAGTTAACTAGAAATATAGCCCTATTAAGCTATACAGGTGGTAAAATGCATGTGCCTACAATATCTTGTGCTGAATCTGTTGCATTGATTAAAGAAGCAAAATTAAAAGGATTAAGCATAACGTGTGGCGTATCTATAAATAATTTAGTTTTGAACGAAAATGAAATCACTGATTTTAATACGGACACTAAAGTATATCCTCCTCTTCGTAGTGAACAAGATAGAGTAGCTTTGATTGAAGGTGTAAAAGACGGAACCATTGACGTAATTACTTCTGACCATTGCCCTGTAAATATTGAAAATAAAAGAATTGAATATGATTTAGCCGCTTATGGTTCCATCGGTTTAGAAAGTATATTTGGCGCCTTAAATCAAGTCGTACCTCTTGAAATAAGTATTGAAAAATTAACAAATGGGCACCAATTTTTAAATGAAAAGTCTGAAATTGCAGTAGGTCAAAAAGCAAAATTAACATTGTTTAACCCTGATACGCACTGGACTTTTGAATCAAAAAATATACTGTCTTTCTCAAAAAACGCGATCATGCTAGGAAAAAAGATGAAAGGTGAAGTCTATGGGGTAATTAACACTAATTCGATTCAAATCTAATGAAGAAAATAATTTTTGGGGCACTCATTGCCTATTTTGGAGTTATTGGAGTAATTATAGCAGCGGCAATAAATAGTGAGAAAAAAGATGCGTTTATTTCTTTTCATTTAAGACAAGCTACTTTTATTACTAGTATAATTTTATGCTTAAATTTCATGAATTTACAACATGATAATACTACTTTTAGAATTATTATTTGGACCCTTTCATTATCCTTAAAATGTATCGGTTTATATAGTGTTACACAATGTAAAATGATTTCAATTCCAGTAATTGGAAATCTAGCACAAAAAATATTTAAAAGTTTATAAGATGAGCTTACACTATTTAGTCAAAGAACCAAAAGAAATTCTGGCTAGTAATCCTGCCTTGCTTTTGCTTCATGGTTATGGCAGTAATGAAGAAGATTTATTTTCATTTGCTTCACAGCTACCTGAAAATTATTATATTATTTCGGCAAGAGCACCATACAATTTAGACGGATATAGACATGCTTGGTATGCTATAAACTTTGATGCAGATGAAAACAAATTTTCTGATAATGAACAAGCTAAAACTTCGATTCAATTAATTGCTGATTTTATAAACGAAATCACGAAAAAATTTCCTATTAATCCCGCTGACGTAAATCTAATTGGTTTTAGTCAAGGTGCCATTTTAAGCTATGGTGTAGCTTTTCATTATCCTGAAAAAATTAAACGTATTGTGGCACTGAGTGGCTATTTAAATGAACAACTATTACCTGGTACTTACGATGTAAACACAATGCATCATTTAAGATTTTTTGCCTCTCACGGAACAGTTGACCAAGTGATTCCTGTAGAATGGGCAAGAAAAACAAAACCTTATTTAGAAAAATTAGGATTACCTATTATGTATAAAGAATACCCCGTAGGTCATGGTGTAGCTCCTCAAAATTTTTGGGATTTTAAAACATGGTTGGAACAGGAGTAAATGCAATTACTTTTCCTCTTGTTCATCACTTTCGATAACTTTTCTGTCAACCGCTAATGCTGGTTTAAAAAGGACTTTATTATTGTATAAAAGTGAATAACCTCCTTTTGCTTTTAGTTCAAAATCCTTAAACATAAAACTTTCGGAGTTGTCTTCACGGGCTAAAATAAATGATTCCTTAGAATCTGGTAAAAACACTTCCGCTTGTAGACTATCTTCTTGAATAAAAAAATAGGCATTTTTAGCATTCCCCAATGTGTCTTTTGATACGGATGTAAGACGATAGCCTTCTTCAAAAACACGAATACATTTTTGTTGTAAATTTGACCACTTATACCCTGCTTTTATTTCACATCCATGCTCATTTGAATCATCAATTACTTGATTTTTGCGAAGTGAATCTAAAACTACCATTTCATCATCTGAACCAAATGGTGTTTTAAGAATATAATCACATGAATAAAAAACAATCATAACTATAAAAAGGAAACTTACTTTTTTCATCTTATTTTGTATACATTACGGTTTCAATAGTTTCAAAATCCGTTGGTTTATCTTCATTATGAAAATACTTTATCAGTACTTCTCCCCAAACTGTTCCGTCAGAGTAATTAGCAATAAGCCATCTATGATTTAAAAACTTTACTTTATCAATAATAAAATTAGAACCATTTATAGGTTCATAAGGCACTAATTTATTCCCTATTTTAGCAGTGTTTAATTCGTTTATATCTTCTTGAACTTTAGCCTTTACTTCCATAAAATCGGCAGGATGAAAATAATCTTGCGCCTCTTCATTTTGTTCCAATGAAAAAAAGTTTTGCTCATTTACTAATTTTATTGAATCTCTAGCTATTTTGACTTGTTTCTTACTTTGCTGCACAACTTGTTCACTTTTGTTCAATATTCTTGTCGCATTCACATATTGAAAAATATTAATGAGAACAGAAAATAAAAATCCATACCATAAAAAACTTCGCTTCATAAAAGTAAAAATTTAGTCAAAATTAAATTTCAATTTCCAAATTATCATAAGCTAAGAACACATTTTTGGGCAATTTTTGTTGAACTTCTTCATGAAATCCCATCAAATGACTAATATGTGTAATGTAAGCTTTCTTGGGTTGCACCAAATGTATAAAATTTATTGCTTCCTCCATGTTAAAATGTGTAGCATGGGGCTCATAACGTAATGCATTAATAACCAAAATCTTAACCCCTTTTATTTTTTCAATTTCAAATGAATCCATTTGCTTTATATCGGTTAAATAAACAAAATCAGTAAATTTATAGCCAAAAACTTGTAAATCTCCATGCAAGGCAGTAATAGGCTCAATTTGCTTATTTTTTAAACTAAAGGATTCATTTTCTTTTACTTCAATTGGCACAACAGATGGTGCACCTGGATATTTATTTTCAGTTTCAAAAATATAATCAAATCGTTTAGCCAAATTTTTCAAAACACGCTCATGGGCATAAATAGGAATAGCCCCTTGCGTGAAATAAAACGGTCGAATATCATCTAATCCTGCCGTATGATCAGCATGCTCGTGTGTAAATAATACGGCATCTAGATGCTGACAATTACTCGTTAGCATTTGCTGTCTAAAATCTGGACCACAATCAATAACTATTGAAAAATCAACATCATAAATCCAAACAGAAACACGCAACCTTTTATCTTTAGGATCAGCACTTAAACAAACAGAATGTTTACTACCAATTACGGGAATGCCTTGAGAAGTTCCTGTTCCTAAAAAATATACTTTCATACTTTTTTGACTAACGTTAAATTTTTACAAAAATAATGAAATAGCCTTTTACAAACTGTATTATTTATTAACTTTGCTTCAAAATCATCAATTGCCCGTATTTATTTACTTGATAAAATAAAAAATGACAACTGAAATAAAATTGAAAGGTGACAAGAAAATTGTGCAAGTCCCGTCAATAAAAGACAAAGCACTTCGAATCAACCTCAACGAAAATATCTATGGTACTTTTGCTGAAATTGGTGCAGGACAAGAAACTGTTAGACATTTTTTTAGAGCTGGGGCTTCTTCAGGCACTATAGCAAAAGCGATGTCTGCTTACGATAAAGATTTTAGTGATGCAATTTATGGCATTGAAGATGACGCAAGATATGTAACTGAAAGTCGTTTACGTAAAATGTTGTCTCATGAAGTAATGTTAATAGAACAACGCTTAAAGAGAGACAAGCATCCGCATAAAATGTTTTTCAGCTATGCGAATACGGTAGCAACGATTGATTTTGCAAAACAATTTAAAGGCCACGGTTGGGTTGGAATCAAATTTCAAGTCGAGCCAGACGAAGATTACAACGAAATTATACTTCATATTCGTTTTAGAGAAAATGATGCTCGCTTACAGCAAGAAACATTAGGTATTTTAGGTGTAAATCTTATTTATGGTGCTTTTTACAAACATAACGATCCTAAAAAATTATTGCGTTATTTATATGACCATTTAGACAAAGACCAACTTGAGATTGACACCATCAACTTCTCAGGTCCACGTTTTGCTAATGTAGATAATCGTTTAATGAGTTTGCAACTAGTAAAAAATGGCATGACAGATGCGGTTATGTTTAACCCAGATGGCAAAAATATACTCCCAGCAGCGGTGCTTTACAAAAAAAACATCCTTGCACTAAGAGGAAGTTTTAGACCGGTTACCAAAGTAAATATGGACATGTATAAACAATCGTATGAAATGTTTATACAAGAAAATAAAGTAGATAAAGAAAATACTTTTGTTGTTTTTGAAATTACACTTTCAAACTTAAAAGCTGAAGGTGAAATTGACGAAAGAGATTTTCTTGATCGTGCAGAATTATTGTGTTCATTAGGACAAACGGTAATGATTTCAAACTTTCAAGAATATTTTAAAGTGGTTGAATATTTTTCAAGTTTTACTAAATCTAGAATGGGATTAGCCATGGGAGTAAGTAATTTGATTGATATTTTTGATGAAAAATACTACCGTCATTTATCAGGAGGTATACTAGAAGCTTTTGGTAAATTATTTTACCGTGATTTAAAAGTATATTTATATCCAATGAAAGATGCTGAAACAGGAGCAATTATTGATTCAGATAATTTAAAAGTACATCCTCGAATGAAAGAATTATATAAATTCTTTAAGTTTAACGGCAAAGTGGTTGATATAAAATTATACGATGAAAAAATTCTAGAAATTTTCTCCAGAAGTGTGTTGAAAAAAATTACCAAAAACGAACCAGGTTGGGAACAGATGTTACCAGAAGGAGTAGCAGATATTATAAAACGAGACCACTTATTTGGTTATCAAAAAGAAAAAGAATTAGCAGAATAACTAAAAAATCCCGAATAATCGGGATTTTTTTATTTTAATAGTTGAGCAGCATGCGCTTTTGTTTTTACATCGGTAATAATATCCGTTAGTACTCCATTTTCATCAATAACAAAAGTTGTACGATGAATACCATCATATTCCTTGCCCATAAATTTTTTTGGGCCCCAAACACCAAAGGCTTGGATTACAGATTTGGTTTCATCTGCCAGTAATGCAAAAGGAAAATTATAGTTCTCTTCGAATTTTTTTTGCGCTTTAATAGTATCAGCACTCACACCTAATAACTCATAATTAGCTGCTTTAAAACGCTCATAATTATCTCTTAAATCACATGCTTCAGCCGTACAACCTGGCGTATTGGCTTTCGGGTAAAAAAAGACTACTAATTTTTTACCTTTGTAATCCGCTAAAGTATGTTCTTTGCCATTTTGATCTACTCCAGAAAAATTTGGAGCTTGATCACCTATTTTTAAATGTGTCATATTTTTAGTTTAAATTTGTTTAAAGTTAAGCAATAAAAGTAGAAAAATGAATAAAAAGGAAAAAGTAACATTTGTTATAAATACGTTAAAAGAATTATATCCTGAAATTCCTATACCCTTAGACCATAAAGACCCTTATACCCTACTTATAGCTGTACTCTTGTCTGCGCAATGTACAGATGTGCGTGTAAATCAAATTACACCCCTACTTTTTGCAAAAGCAGACAATCCTTATGACATGGTAAAAATGAGTGTGGAAGAAATTAAGGAAATTATTCGACCGTGTGGTCTTTCACCTATGAAATCAAAAGGAATTCATGGTTTATCAACTATTTTAATTGACAAATACAATGGTGAAGTTCCTCAAAGTTTTGAAGCATTAGAAGCTCTTCCTGCTGTAGGACATAAAACAGCCAGTGTAGTCATGAGCCAAGCATTTGGAGTTCCTGCATTTCCCGTGGACACTCACATTCATAGATTAATGCATCGATGGGGGTTGTCTAATGGTAAGAATGTACAACAAACAGAAAAAGACGCCAAACGTATATTCCCAAAATACTGCTGGAATGATTTACATTTACAAATCATTTGGTACGGCCGCGAATATTCTCCTGCGCGTGGTTGGAACTTAGAAAAAGATATTATTACGAAAACAATTGGAAGAAAAGAACTAATAAAATAAAAATAAAAAAATGCCTCAAAAAAATTGAGGCATTTTCTTTAATTAGAAAGATTTTCAAAGGTAAGCCTACCCACTTTGACCATTTTTAAAGCTTTCGAATAACTCAAGATAAAATTAATTGTTGTTTTACTAGGCAGTAGTTCTTGTTCTTCAGCTTTTTTCTTTGTGTAAAGTTTTGCCATATAATTGAGTTTAAAATTATATAACGAATCAACTTTCATATTATTGTATTAGTTAGTCAAAACTATATTATTTTTCTCTACAATTTTTCTTAAATTAATTACAGCATAGCGCATTCTACCTAAAGCTGTATTAATACTCACACCTGTTAAATCTGCAATTTCTTTAAAACTTAAATCATCATAATAGCGCAATTTCAACACTTCTTGTTGGTCTTCTGGCAAAGATTCTATTAATTTTTGCACATCGGACTCAATTTGACCCTCAATAATTTGACCTTCAATAGTTAAAGATGAATCTGACATAAAGTTAAAAATACTATATTCATCTGTTTCACGTTGAAAAGGCATCTTTTTTGCATGTCTAAAATAATCGATTGTTAAATTGTGCGCAATACGCATTACCCAAGGCAAAAATTTACCTTCCTCATTATACGTATTTGCTTTTAAGGTTTTAATTACTTTAATGAAAGTATCTTGGAAAATATCATCACTTATATCGCGATTGCCTACTTTAGCATATATAAATCCATATATTTTTGCTTGATGTCTTGAAATTAAAATAGACAATGCCGATTCATCGCCATTACAATAGTTTCTTACTAAAACTGCGTCTGAAGTTTGAACATGATTAGCCATAGTTATACCTTTTAGTTGTTTGGGACAATAAAATTTCTAAAAAGTATTTTTATACTATAAGCCTTGTTTTTTGCAGTTAATAAGCAAATATAATGTTAAATATTTTGAAAAAGCAAATTTTATTTAAAAAAATAACATTTTCTACACAATATTACCTCATTATTACTAAAACAAAGTAACTGAGTTTACAGAAAAAATTAGACTAAAAAGAGTATCTTTGCAAAAATTCGCTTTACACGATGATACCTAAAGATATTACAGCCTTAAATCCTAAAAAATTCATTCTAATCAAAGGAGCACAATTACACAATTTAAAAAATATTGATGTAGCCATTCCTCGAAATGAATTAGTAGTTATTACAGGACTTTCAGGATCTGGTAAATCTAGCTTAGCATTTGACACACTTTATGCAGAAGGTCAGAGAAGATATGTTGAAAGTCTATCTTCTTATGCTAGACAATTTTTAGGAAAATTAGATAAACCAAAGGTAGAATATATCAAAGGAATTGCACCTGCTATTGCTATTGAACAAAAAGTAAACACTACAAATGCGCGTTCAACAGTCGGAACTTCTACTGAAATTTATGATTATCTAAAATTACTTTTTGCAAGAATAGGTAAAACTTATTCCCCTATTTCTGGACTTGAAGTAAAAAAGCATACGGTTTCTGATGTGGTTTCACACATTCAATCTTTACCCATTGAGTCAAAATGGTTATTACTTGCTCCTATTCATCTAGAAGAAGGTCGAAAATTACTCAATAAATTAAATGTTTTACTTCAACAAGGGTTTGCTCGTATTTGTATAGATAACCAAACGGTACGGTTAGATGATTTTGTTGCTACGCTGGAAATGATTGATGAAAAATCATTAAGCAATAAAGAAATTCTATTGATTATAGATCGTATAGTTGTAAAAAACGAAGAAGAATTTTATAATCGAATTGCTGATGCGATACAAATTGCTTTTTATGAAGGAAAAGGTGAATTGTACATTCAAAATGTCGAATCAAATGAACGTACCATTTTCAATACTAATTTTCAATTAGACAACCTCGATTTTTTAGAACCCAATATTCATTTATTCAGTTTTAATAATCCATATGGCGCTTGCCCTTCTTGTGAAGGCTATGGAAGTATCATAGGTATTGATGAGGAATTAGTCATTCCAAACACTGCTTTATCTGTTTATGAAAATGCAATTTTTCCTTGGCGAGGCGAAAGCATGAGTTGGTACAGAGACCAGTTGGTAAACAATTCTCATAAATTTGATTTCCCTATACACAAGCCTTATTTTGAACTTTCATTTGAGCAAAAACAATTAATTTGGGAAGGAAATAAGTATTTTACAGGTTTACATGACTTTTTCAAAGACTTAGAAGCTACTAATTATAAAATTCAAAATAGAGTTTTACTTTCTAGATACAGAGGAAAAACAAAATGTCCTATTTGTAAAGGTAAACGCTTACGTATTGAAACAAACTATGTAAAAGTGGGTGGTAGTACTATTTCTGATTTAGTTGACTTACCTATTATTAAATTAATTCCTTTTTTCGATAATTTACAATTATCTGAATATGATTTTAAAGTAGCTAAACGTTTACTCTTAGAAATTCAAAACAGGCTACAATTTTTAAATGATGTTGGTTTAAATTACCTAACATTAAATAGAAATTCTGCTACTTTATCAGGTGGAGAATCACAACGTATTAACTTGGCTACATCGTTAGGAAGTAGTTTAGTAGGTTCTATGTATATTTTAGATGAACCAAGTATTGGGTTGCACCCAAAAGACACTGAAAAATTAGTTTCAGTTTTGGAAAATCTAAAAAAATTAGGCAATACCGTTATTGTAGTTGAGCACGATGAAGACATTATGAAAGCGTCAGATATGATTATCGATATTGGGCCAGAAGCAGGAACCCATGGCGGACAATTAGTGGCACAAGGAACGTTTAACGAAATCCTTACTAGTGATTCGTTGACAGCAGACTACTTATCAGGAAGAAAAAGTATTGAGGTGCCAAAAAGAAGACGTAGTTATAAAAATTATATCGAGATAAAAGGTGCTAGAGAAAATAATTTAAAAAATATAGATGTTATTTTTCCTTTAGATTGCTTAACCGTAATAACGGGTGTTTCTGGTAGTGGAAAAAGCACATTAGTCAAGAAAATTTTGTTTCCAGCACTTCAAAAAAAATTAACGGGTATTGGCGAAAAAGCAGGTCAATTTTCTACCCTAGAAGGAAGTTTTTCACATATCAAAAATATTGAATATGTAGATCAAAATCCTATTGGAAGAAGTTCTAGGTCAAATCCCGTTACCTATATTAAAGCGTATGATGATATAAGAGATTTATATGCTAAACAAACTACATCTAAATTAAGAGGATACCAAGCCAAACATTTTTCTTTTAATGTAGAAGGTGGTAGATGTGAAACCTGTAAAGGCGATGGCGAAGTTACCATAGAAATGCAATTTATGGCTGATGTGCATTTGGAATGTGAGGTATGTAATGGAAAACGTTTCAAAAAAGAAGTTTTAGAAGTTACTTTTGAAACCAAAAATATTGATGATATCTTAAAAATGACTATTGATGAGGCTTTGCTTTTTTTTAGCACACACGGTCAAACCAAGATTACACAAAAACTGCAACCTCTTCAAAATGTAGGGTTAGGTTATGTACAATTGGGACAATCTTCTTCTACCTTATCCGGTGGAGAGGCCCAACGAATAAAATTAGCATCATTCTTAGTTAAAGGAGCAACGAAAGAAAAAATGATATTTGTTTTTGACGAACCCACAACTGGTCTTCACTTTCATGATATTAAAAAATTATTAACTTCTTTTGAAGCCTTAATCGAAAAAGGGCATTCTATTATTGTGATTGAACATAACTTAGAACTTATAAAATGTGCAGATTACATTATTGACATAGGCCCAGAAGGTGGTGAAAATGGAGGGAGTTTAGTCGCTTTTGGCACTCCCGAAGAAATTTCAAAAAACAAAAAATCATTAACAGGCAAATATTTAGCTGAAAAACTGAATTAGCTATGAAATTCCAAGTTGTATCAGATTACAAGCCTACAGGCGATCAACCACAAGCTATTAAAAAAATAGCTACTGGAATTGTTGAGGGTGAAAAATATCAAACTTTACTTGGCGTTACTGGGTCTGGAAAAACATTTACAATCGCAAATGTAATTGAACAAGTACAAAAACCTACGCTAATTTTAGCACACAACAAAACGCTTGCCGCACAATTATATTCAGAATTTAAACAATTTTTTCCAAATAATTCGGTTCAATATTTTGTTTCGTATTACGACTATTACCAGCCTGAGGCTTTTATTCCTGTAACAGGCACTTACATAGAAAAGGATTTATCCATCAATGAAGAATTAGAAAAATTACGTTTAAGTACCACGTCTGCCCTACTTTCTGGACGCAGAGATGTATTGGTTGTTTCTTCTGTTTCTTGTTTGTATGGTATTGGAAATCCCGTGGAATTTCAAAAAAATGTCATTAGTGTAGAAAGTGGCCAACAAATTTCGAGAACGAAATTACTTCATCGATTGGTACAAAGTTTATATGCGCGAACAGAAGCCGAATTTACAGCAGGAAACTTCAGAATTAAGGGTGATATTGTCGAAATTTTTCCTAGCTATGCTGACGAACCTTTTCGAATTCATTTTTTTGGAGATGAAATTGAAGAAATTGAAGCTTTTGATGCTAAAACCTCGCAAGTGATAGAGCGATATGAAAAATTAAATATCTATCCTGCCAATATGTTTGTTACTTCACCAGATGTCTTACATAATGCTATTTGGGCTATTCAACAAGATTTAGTAAAACAAGTAGATTATTTTAAAGAAATTGGCAAACATTTGGAAGCAAAACGATTAGAAGAACGAACTAATTTTGATTTAGAAATGATTCGTGAACTAGGCTATTGTTCTGGTATAGAAAATTATTCTCGCTACCTAGACGGAAGAGAAGCTGGAACTAGACCCTTTTGCTTATTAGATTATTTTCCTGACGATTACTTGATGGTAGTAGATGAAAGCCACGTAACTATTTCTCAAGTTCATGCTATGTATGGTGGAGATAGAAGCAGAAAAGAAAACTTAGTAGAATATGGCTTTCGCTTACCTGCTGCCATGGATAACAGACCACTGAAATTTGAAGAATTTGAAGCACTACAAAACCAGGTAATATATGTTTCTGCTACCCCTGCCGATTATGAACTCCAAAAAACCGAAGGTATTTATGTGGAACAAGTAATTCGTCCCACAGGGTTATTAGACCCCATAATTGAAGTCAGACCTAGTGCCAATCAAATTGATGACTTAATTGAAGAAATTCAACTTCGATGTGAAGCAGACGAACGTGTATTAGTCACAACATTAACCAAACGAATGGCTGAGGAATTAGCAAAATACTTAACTAAGGTTTCTATTCGATGTAGGTACATTCATTCAGATGTAGACACATTAGAGCGTGTTGAAATCATGCAAGACCTACGAAAAGGATTATATGATGTATTAATAGGTGTAAACTTGCTTCGTGAAGGATTAGATTTGCCTGAAGTTTCCTTAGTTGCAATTCTTGATGCAGACAAAGAAGGTTTCTTAAGAAGTCACCGTTCCTTAACACAAACCGTCGGTCGCGCAGCTCGAAATATAAATGGAAAAGCAATTATGTATGCCGATAAAATCACCAATTCAATGCAACGAACTATTGATGAAACGAATTATAGAAGAGAAAAACAAATTGCCTATAATTTAAAACATAATAAAACCCCGCAAGCTTTAAATAAGTCAATTGATAATGCTTTAAGCAAGAATCAAATAGCAAGTTTTAATTATTCAGATACTCCTAAAGTAGCCGCAGAGGAACCAACAGAATATTTAGCTAAACCAGAAATTGAAAAAAGAATTAGAGAAAAAAGAAAAGCAATGGAAAAAGCAGCTAAAGAGCTTGATTTTATGCAAGCTGCTAAATTAAGAGACGAAATAAAAGCATTGCAAGAAAAGCTGTAATTACTTAATTATATTGTTCAGAAAAAATTGCTAAAAGTGTTTGCCCATCGATAACACCTTTTTTATTTGTTTGCATTAGATGTAAAATGCGCTTCATTGCAAAAGGATTCAGCCCCATACGAATCCCTATTTCATTTATTTTCACTTGTTCTCGTTCATGCAATATACCATCACATTGCATTAATAGAGCCAAACGATAAAATTGACAAATTCGATTAAACTCATCTTTAATTACTTGAACAGCTGTTTTATTTTTATACAATTCTAATAAAGCCACTTTATCTATGGATAATTCATGCGCAACAACTTCAATAAAATCATATTCATTATCGTGTAACTCCCCATCTACAAGGGCAAAAGCAATCATTTCTTGTAATAAACTTAATTTTTCTTGATGACTATCCATTATTATCTTAATTTTATAATATTAAAAAGCCAAATATACTAATGAAATTTTACTATTTTATACTACTTTACTTATTTTTTTCAATGCAAGCTCTGGGGCAACATACGTTAGACTCCATTACACTTTCATCTGAATCCCTACATATAACCAAGAAAATTTGGATTTATATACCCCTCCTTTCCAAAAGCAATTCTAAAAAATTCTCCGTGCTTTATATGCATGATGCACAAAATCTATTTGATTCAAAAAAATCATTTTCAGGAGAATGGAATATTGATGAAACATTAGATAGTCTTCATGCTCAAACTATTGTAGTAGGTATTGAACATGGAAATGCTAATCGAATAAATGAATTAACTCCCTATAAAAATGAAAAATATGGTAGTGGAAATGCAGATGCTTATTTAGAATTTATAGTAACGGTTGTAAAACCTTATATAGATTCACATTATTCAGTAAAAGTTGGCAAAAATCATACGGGTATCATGGGCAGCTCCTTGGGAGGTCTACTTTCATATTATGCCATTTTAAAATATCCTAAAATTTTTGGAAAAGCGGGAGTGTTTTCACCCGCTTTTTGGATTAATAAAAAAGAAATCATTGATTTAACTGAAAAAACAAAAGATTTAAATGCAAAATTATATTTTATGTGTGGTGACCATGAAAGTGAAAATATGGTATCGGATTGTAACGAAATTATTCTTTTGGTTAATACAAAAAGATGTACCTGTAAAATGTTGACAAAAAAAGTAATTATTACAGGCGGTGAACATAATGAAAAATTATGGCGTGAACAATTTGCAAAAGCGTATCTTTGGCTTTTTTAATTCAAGCGACAACAAAATAAAAAATGACAAATAACGATATATTTAAAAAACTACGTGTTGCACTACAACTACGTGATGACCAAATCGTAGAAATATTAGAATTGGTCGACTTTAGAATCTCAAAAGGTGAAATTGGCAATATTTTTAGAAACGAAGATCACCCAAAATATGTTGACTGTGGAGAGCAAATTTTACGAAACTTTCTCAATGGATTAGTTATCTATTTAAGAGGCACAAAAGAAAACCCAAAAAATCCATTAGCCGTAATTAAAAGTCATACAGAAAATAAAATTCAATTTAAAAAAGAAGTAGCTACCCCATCATCTCCCGATAAAAAAGTTGTTGCTGAACAAAAAAAACAAAAAACAAAATTTAGTAAATCAAAAAACACAAAAACCAATCCAGTAGAAAAATTTACCTATAAACCGGGGAAAGAAAAGAAATAAACTAATTTTAAATACATTATAATCAGGTATTTAAACTATTTTAATTTACCTAACACTAAAAATTTAATCAAATAAATACCAATTAATTTAGAGCCGTAAAATAACCCAATAATACCTTATCGTTCTCTTTCTCTGGCGTAAATACTTCTAAAATACTTGGTGTTGATTCAGCAATAAAAGCATTCCAAACCGAGCGAAGAGAACTAAAATCAGAAGCTTTAAAATAAGACAAACCATGCATTTTTGCCACATGCTCAGCGGACAATTCATGTGAAGTCTCAAAGTATGTATTAAACGTCACTGTTTCTTCATGTCCCGGAAGGATTCTAAAAATTCCTCCACCACTATTATTGATGACTATAATTTTAAAATTACGAGGTATGTAATTGTTCCACAGCGCATTACTATCATAGAAAAAACTAATATCGCCCGTTAACAAACAAACGGGGTTGGTCGTTTGTACTGCGGCACCTATAGCCGTGGAAGTACTTCCGTCAATACCACTTGTACCACGATTACAATATATGCTTGTAAGTGAAGAAAAATCTAATAATTGCACATAACGTATTGCTGAGCTATTACTAACTTGTAATTGAAAATGTGTTGGTAAATGCTTACTCACAAAATCAAAAACTTTATAATCAGAATAAGGCATTTTTGTTAAGTACGCCTGATGTTTTTGTGTTTTTTTATGCCAAATTTCTAAAACAGTAGTAGCATAGTCCGAGTGTTTTTCTGGTGGATGTGCATATAATTGAGCTAAAAATGTATTTGGATGTGTTACAAAATGTTCTTTTAAGGCACCAAAAGTATCATATGCTCGTAATTCATCTGCATGCCAATGTGCTTGTGGCTGAAACTTTCTTAAATAAGATTTGATACGTTTAGAAACTACCATTCCGCCAAATGTGAGCAAAATTTCTGGTTTTAAAACAGTTAATTCTTGCTCATTTAAAGGGGTAATCAATGTGTCAATTTTGTCAATAAATTGAACATGATGTAAATTTGCTGATTTTTCAATAAGTACAACTAACGAAGGATCTGAAACTAACGATTGAATAACTGTTTCAGAAAGTGAATTAGGTGCTAACTCGCCTATTAGTATCATTTTTTTAGAAGTGGAATGCCACTTTTCTTGAATCCATTTGTCAAGTTTAAAAGCTTCTTCTTTTTGTATTAAATCAACTAAAACAGGAGCTCCATGTGGAAATTCAGTAGTTTCATATAAAGGTTCTTCAAAAGGAACATTAATATGTACAGGGCCTTTTTTTGAAACAGCATAAAAAATAGCTTCTTGTATTTTTAAATCATTTTCTTCTGAAGCTTCTTCATTTAGATTAGCATTATATAAGGAATGGTTTGCAAATACATTTTCTTGACGTATCGTTTGTCCGTCTCCAATATCTATTTTACTCTGTGGTCGATCTGCTGAAACAATAAGTAGGGGAATCTGACTATAAAATGCTTCCGCAACAGCAGGGTAATAATTTAATAGTGCAGAACCCGATGTACAAACTACAGCAACGGGTTGTTGCAATTGTTGTGCCATTCCTAAAGCAAAAAATGCAGCACAACGTTCGTCAACAATACTATAACAAGTAAAAAATGGATTAGCAGTAAATCCAATGGTCAAAGGTGCATTTCTTGACCCTGGTGAAATTACGATATGTTGGACTCCTTTTTGTTTAAATATCTCAATAAGATTTTGCGCTAAAGGAATTTTAGGATGCATCATTGTTTTTAGGTTGTAAGCTACAAAGTTACAAAGTTGCTGAGTATAATTATACTGTTTAAATCAAAAATACTACTTTTGAACTATGGAAATAAAAATCAGACCTTATCAAGTTGAAGATACAGCTGCGATTTTAGACATCATCAACGATGCTATTTTACACTCAACCGCTTTGTATGACTATAATCCTAGGACACTAGAAAATCAACTTGCCATTTTTGATGATAAATTAAAAAAAGGATTTCCAATTTTAGTAGCTACACTAAACGGACAATTAGTAGGTTTTGGCTATTACAGTGAATTTCGTTTAAGAGAAGCCTATAAATTTACCGTTGAGCATTCTGTTTATGCCCATAAAAAAGCAATAGGAATAGGTGTTGGTAAAGCTTTATTAACCGAATTAATCAAACTAGCTAAACAGCAAGAATTACACACCATGATTGGCGTAATAGACTCAGAAAACACAAATAGTATTGCTTTTCACAAAAAATATGGTTTTGAAGAAGTGGGGTTTATTAAAGAATCAGGATACAAATTTAACCGTTGGCTACATTCTGTTATTGTACAAAAGATGCTTTAAAATTAATCACAATTTTCACTCATAGTCAACAAATACTGCAGACTGAGACTGTTTACTATATTATTTCCCTTCAATCCAATTAATGATTTCAGTATCTGTAGGAAGTGTTCTTGGCGAAATTACTTTTACTAAATGTCCGTTTTCATCTATTAAATATTTTTGAAAATTCCATTGTACTTCGCTATCTTGTAATCCATTCTTCGCTTTTTGCGTTAAAAATTGATAAATGGGATGCATATCACTTCCTTTAACCGATATTTTTGCCATCATAGGAAATGTTACCCCATAATTCTTTTTACAAAACGTAGAAATTTGTTCATTCGTTCCTGGTTCTTGAGCGCCAAAATTATTTGCAGGAAAACCTATAATAACAAAATTACTGTTTTTATACTTTTCGTAAACAGCTTGCAATTGTTCATATTGCGGTGTTAAACCACACTCTGAAGCCGTGTTTACAATTAAGATTTTCTTTCCTTTTAGAGTAGCAAAATCAAACGCATCACCTGCTAAATCTATTACTTTAAAATCATAAATTGTATTTGTATCCATAACTAGATTATCAGTTTGTTTTGAATGGTTAATTTCTGAAACAATAGACGTTTTTGGTGTTTGCGAACACGCGAGTAAACCAATAAAAAGCGATGCAAAAAATATTACTATTCTCATACTATTTATTTTTTATAAAATTTTTGATGTTTCCAAAAAGCAATTGCTGCAACAACTACAACAGCTAAAGCTATATATAGGTAAATTTCTACTGCTTGTTTTTCACCTGAAGCATAAGAATGCATACCGCTTAAATGAAAGTTTACACCAAAATAAGTCATTAGTATACTTGCAAACGCGAAAACACTCATTACATTATAAATCCATTTACCTCGTAAAGCAGGAACAAATCGTGCGTGAATTACAAACGCATACACCATAATACTAATCAACGCCCAAGTTTCTTTTGGATCCCACCCCCAATAACGTCCCCAACTTTCATTTGCCCATTGTCCTCCTAAAAAATTACCTATTGTTAACATAACAAGTCCAACTGTTAATGCCATTTCATTTATATAAGTAATTTCTTGAATGGTTAAATCCATTTTTTGTTTATTTTTTGCATTGGTAAAAATCATTAAAAACAATGCCACTAAGCCCAAAATCATTCCTAACGTAAAAGGTCCATAACTCGCTACAATCACCGCTACGTGAATCATTAACCAATACGAATTTAAAACAGGTTGTAAATTTCCTATAGCAGGATCCATCCAATTCCAATGTGCTACCATTAAGATAATGGCTGTGACAAAAGCAGTTGAAGCGACTGTTAATTCAGACTTTCTTCCAAAAGCTAAACCAAAAAACATAGTTGCCCATGCTACATAAATCATACTCTCATAGGCATCAGACCATGGTGCATGACCCGAAATATACCAACGTATAAGTAATCCTCCTAAATGCATTAAAAATAATAATCCTATAATTATATGCGAAACTTTAGTTGCTATGGCCACCCATCTCTTTTTACTAAATATTTTCCAAATCACAAATATGAACATCAAAACACCTGCATACAAATACCATGAAAATAACTTCTTAAAAATATCATATTTATTATACAGAATTTCTGTATTGATTTTTTCCTCTGACAACATCACTTGTGCGCCAAATTTCTTTTGATAATCGCTAATTCCTTTCAAAAGTTGGTCCACCACTTTATAGTTTTTAGTTTGTGTGGCGTTTACACATTCATTCAAATAAAAGGGCAAAGCATTCTTAACAATATCTAAAGGCGTATTTGTGGCATGATTAAGCTCTAAATTAGAAACCCATTTATTATTTTTATCCTTTGGTAACGGAAACACTTTCAAAATTTCACCACTCAAGGCTTGATTAAGTAATCTAACTTTTTTATCTGCCTCTATAAAATCTTTTTGAAACTGATTGGGTATAGACTCTTTATAAGCCTCTTCTATTTGTTTTTCAATTTTATAATTGCCTTGCGCATCAAAGAAATTAATCATTGAGGCATATTTTGCTTCTTTATCTATTCCTAAAAGATTACGAATACTATCATTTCCCTTCTTCAAATAAATTAAAGGTACATGCACCCAATATTGTGGAAATTGATTCATTGAAATAAAGACCTGATCAGAAGTCAAACCTTCATATGTATCATTCTTTGATACTTTTCGAAGTAATTCTGATGAGAACGTATTAATAGGTTTCATTCTTCCTCCCTCATCTTGAATAACTAGTTTACCAAACTCAGCTGCTTTTTCTTCGGGAATACTATATTTTTTAATGTATATTAAAGCTTCTTCAGAAGTCGGCATTTTTTGCACTACTTTCGTATCGTGAGTATGCGTAGCATTATTTTTTTGAGCCATTCCAACAAATGAGAAAAATAAAAAAAGCATGGTGAAGACGCTCTTTTTACCTCTCACTTTATCTAATTTTTTCTTTAAATCTGCAAAACGGGTATTTCTATCAAAAAGTATAGCCATTAAAGCAAAGTACAATAAAAAATAACCAATATAAGTAATCCAAGTTCCCCAAAAATCATGATTCACAGACAAATGCGTACCTTTTTCATCAGGATCAAAACCTGCCTGAAAAAATCTAAACCCGCGATAATCTAAAACATGATTCATGTACACACTATCTTTAACTGTTTTATTCTCTTGTGTATCTTGTATTTGAATTTTACTTTTAAAAGAAGCGTAACTCTTCTCTGTTCCTGGATATTTTTCAGCAATAAAATCATCTAATTTAATTGAAAAAGGCAATTGATGAATTTTACTACCATATAGTAATGTAAATTCTAACGCTCCTAATTTAAAACTTTTAGGCTCACTTTGCTTTCCTTTTTGACCAAATAGTGTTACTAATTCTTCTTTTCCTTCAGAAGTCACTTTTAAAACAACTGCATCATCTGTATTTTTATCTTTATAATTCTCATCAGATTCTAATGCCAAAGTTCCTTTTACAGGTAATTCCGGTAAAACAAATTGAATACCACCTACATTATATAACGAACGGAATTGCAATTCAGACAAAGTATTTGCTTGAACGACTCCTTGTTTTTTATCGGCCATTCGCATATAATTACCTTCAAATGGTGTTTGTATAGTATAGCTATCTTGTTTTGCAGTAATATTAATGGCGCCAGGAGTTGCTTTATTAAATGCAAATAATAAGTTAGAAATACTTTTTACTTCTCCTTCTAAAAGAAAATGTTCTTTTCTGCTTCCTTGACTGGCTTCTACTAGTTTTAAATAAGTCTTTCCCTTTGAATTTGGTTTAAACGTTTGTTTAGCATTTAAAATAAATTCTTGTAGTTCAATGGTAAAAGGTTTTCCATCAAAATCATCAGAAATTGTTAACGAATTTTTTACTGCTTTAGAAAAAAGCGCCTGTTTTTCAATCGTTTTTCGCTTCATTTCACCTTTATAGTTGCCATCAACAAAAGCAGTAATATAGGGCGTGTCAGAGTATACAATATTTGAAGAAGCTCCTTCTCTTACTAACAACATCCCTTCATAACTAATATATCGTGTAACAAATGCACCAATAATTATAAAAATAAATGAAAGGTGTAATAAAAGTGTAGCCCATTTTTCTTTCTTATACAACTGATATCTTTTAATGTTTCCAAAAAAATTTATCACAAAAAACACCATAATTAATTCAAACCACCAAGCATTATAAACTAAAATTCGAGCGGTTTCAGAATTGTAAGCATCTTCAATAAATGTTCCAGCAGCCATTGCAGCGGCAAAAACAATAAACAAAATGGCCATTAAACGTGTAGAATAAAGTGGTGCGAGTATTTTTTGTAACATATAATTTGCTTTTTTTAAACCAATGCAAATGTACATATTTAAGAAGAATTTTTAGGTTATTTAACAAACCTTTGTAAAATGTTAGTTAGAATAAAAGTTTTATAGATTTAACTTCAAATTCTTCCATAGTGTCATCTTCACGTTTTATGCTGAGCAATCCATTTTTTGTAACTTCTTGAATACTACCCATGAACCTAGTTTTATCTAACATTTCAAAAGCTGCCGGTTGATTTCTTTTAAATAAATACTGATGGTATTTATCCCAAAAAAAACCTTCACCTTGATTTTGAAATACCTCTAAATTAGTTTCAAATTGCTGTAAAAAAAGATGCAATAATTCTTCCACATTCCATGATAGACCTGTCATTTCTTTTAAGGAAGATGCTTGAGGTAACCCAGAAAAATCATCTTGATTTACATTGATACCTATTCCTACAATTGATAAAATTTCACCCATGCTTTTAAAACTATTCTCAATTAAGACCCCTGAAATCTTCTTTTTATCTGCCAAAATGTCGTTAGGCCATTTTATAGCTAAATTGGCTATCTTATACTTTTCTAAAACCTCAATAAGTGTGACAGCAACACAAATATTTAAGTCAAAAATTTTATTGCTATCATGAAGCATGTTTTTAACCAACACGCTGAAAGTAAGGTTTTTATCTTTTTCAGAAACCCAATTTGCCCCCATTTGACCTCGCCCATTCGTTTGATTAGTGGTCCAAACTACAGCCAAATTTTCCACAGTATTTTGCGACACCAATTCCTTTAAATAAGAATTTGTTGAATCAATGGCACTGAGTTTGATAATATACATAGTAGAATTTTTTGTTAGTACTCAACTTTGTTTCAAAAGTAAAAACAAAAAATGATACCTTTGCAAAAAACGAAAAAATAATAGATGACAAAAAAAAATAACAGTACAGATGATTTACTAGCAAGTATAATCAAAGGAATTGAAGATGTAAAGGGGTTAAATATTGATATATTAGACTTAAGAGGAATTGACAATAGAGTGTGTGATTATTTTGTAATTTGCAATGGTACATCAAACACACAAGTTAATGCTATCGTAAATTCGGTACAAAAAGGAGTTTCAAAGGAATTAAAAGATAAGCCGTGGCACGTAGAAGGAACAGACAATGGAGAATGGGTATTAATGGATTATGTAAGTATTGTAGTTCATGTATTTCAAAAACACATTAGAGAATATTATAACATCGAGAGTCTTTGGGGTGATGCTAAAATCACATCATTAGAAAATAAATTTTAAGCACCTATGTCAGAAAACAATAAACCAAAAATTAAAGTATACAAAATTGGTCCTTGGTTTTTTCCAACACTAATTATTTTACTCTTCTTAGCCATCAATTTTTTTGATAAAAGCTTTTCATTAGGCTTTCCTGAGCCAATATCAATTTCAAAATTTGAAGAATTAGTTCAAAAAAATGAGATACAGGAAGTTGTGGTTTATAATGACAAAACAGCTGAAATTGTTTTGAATCAAAGAGGACTTGCAAATCCCCAACTTAAAAAAAGCCAAAATAGTGTTTTTAAATCAACCAATAAAACGGGTCCGCACTATATAATTGAAAGTATTGGTTCAGCCGAATTGTTTCAAAAAAAATTAGATGAAGCAAAGGCAAAAAAATTATTAGCAAACTATAATTTCAAAACAACGAGCGACTGGGGAGAAATCATCACTTTCTTGCTGCCAACATTCTTAATTATTGGGTTTTTCTATTTTATGTCAAGAAGAATGGGAGGCGGTGCCGGCGGTGGCGGACAAATATTTAGTATAGGAAAATCTAAAGCTAAATTATTTGATGAAAAAAATGACAACCGAGTTACATTTGAAAATGTAGCCGGACTAGAAGGTGCAAAAGAAGAAATTCAAGAAATTGTAGAATTCTTAAAAAACCCTGAAAAATACACAAGCATAGGTGGAAAAATTCCAAAAGGAGCACTTCTAGTAGGCCCTCCAGGAACAGGAAAAACATTATTAGCTAAAGCAGTAGCTGGCGAAGCTAGAGTACCTTTCTTTTCATTATCGGGTTCTGATTTTGTAGAAATGTTTGTAGGTGTGGGTGCATCGCGTGTTAGAGATTTATTTAAACAAGCCAAAGAAAAAGCTCCTGCCATAATATTTATTGACGAAATTGATGCAGTAGGTAGAGCGAGAGGTAAAAATAATTTTTCAGGAGGTAATGATGAACGTGAAAACACATTGAATCAATTATTAACCGAAATGGATGGTTTTGGTACAGATACTAACGTTATTGTTCTTGCGGCAACAAATAGAGCTGATGTTTTAGATAAGGCCTTAATGCGTGCAGGACGTTTTGACAGACAAATTTATGTGGATTTACCAGATATTAGAGAACGAAAAGAAATATTTGAAGTACATTTAAAAAACATTACCAAATTAGAAGAATTAGACACTGAATTTTTAGCCAAACAAACCCCTGGTTTTTCTGGAGCAGATATTGCTAATGTGTGTAATGAAGCAGCATTAATTGCCGCGAGAAAGGATAAAAAAGGTGTAAACAAACAAGATTTTCTGGATGCCGTTGACCGAATTGTTGGTGGATTAGAAAAGAAAAACAAAATTGTTACTCCTGAAGAAAAACGAGCAATTGCCATTCATGAAGCTGGACACGCTACAGTAAGCTGGATGTTACAATATGCGGCTCCATTAGTAAAAGTAACGATAGTACCTAGAGGGCAAAGTTTAGGGGCAGCATGGTATTTACCTGAAGAAAGACAAATTGTTAGAACAGAACAGATGCTTGACGAGATGTGCGCTACTATGGGTGGTCGTGCAGCAGAAAAAGTAGTGTTTGATAAAATTTCAACCGGCGCTTTAAGCGACTTAGAAAAAGTAACTAGACAAGCAAGAGCCATGGTAACTATTTATGGTCTTAATGACAAATTGGGAAATATTACCTATTATGACTCTACGGGTCAAAGTGATTATAATTTCTCTAAGCCTTATTCTGAAGAAACTGCTAAGGTAATTGATAGTGAAATTTCAACACTAATTGAAGAGCAATATCAAAGAGCTATTACAATTTTGACAGAAAATAGAGAAAAATTAGAAGAATTAGCTTCCATTTTAATTGAAAAAGAAGTAATTTTCAAAGATGATTTAGAAAATATTTTTGGAAAAAGACCTTTCGAAATAGCAGAAGAACCTTTAATTGAATAAAATTTAGTTCGAAAATGAAAAAATCTTAGTTCAAATGTTTTTTGGAACTAAGATTTTTTTATATTTGGGAGTTAAGAATCATTTAGAAGAAAAACATGAATATTTTTAAAAAAATATTTGGTACTCAAAGCGAAAATGAAAATCAGGATAAAATCGACAATAAAAGTCAATTTTTGCCAGACGAAATATTACCTGTTGACGAATTGTTTACTTTCAAATTCAGAGAAAATGGTGGTAAATTCATATATTGTGTAAACATAAATGAAGTACACGAAAACTTTGAAAATATTTTAGAAGAAAACGATTGGTATGAAAGGGATGTTTGTTGTTTTGACAGCAGATTATTTAACTTTTTAGAAGAAAACAAACTAAACTATACTGACATTCAAAATCCTTCATTTTTCTTTACTTCGTGTGAAAATCTAATTGCAGATGAAGGTTCTATTCTTTTTTCTTCAAAACAATTAAAGCAATTTAAAATAGACGAATTACCTGCAAATGTTGTAGTTTTTGCATCAACTAGTCAAATATTAATGTCAAAAGGCGATGGGTTAAGAAGTATTAAATCTAAATATGACAAAGAATACCCAACAAATATTACGGCCATAAAATATTTTGAAAAAACCTCAGAAGATGATTTTTTAAATTATGGAAGTTGTCACAAAAATCTTTACCTACTTCTACTAGAAGATTTATAAAATGAATGAAACTTTAACTCGAACCCTATCAGGAGCTGTTTATGTAGCTCTATTAGTTTTTTGCACACTTTTTTCGTCTGTTAGTTTTTATATCATTTTTACTGTTTTTATGTGTTTGAGCATTTTTGAATTTTCAAAAATGACAAATTATAAATACCCCTATATATTTATAGGCTTAGGCACCTTATTAGCCTTAGCTGTTTTTATAGCACCTCCCTCTCCTATTCAATTTACATATATATGTATTGGGTGCTTTTTGTATAATTTACTGTTAATTACTAATTTATTTAAGAATAAATCTTTTACGCAACATCATAAAACATATAGTCACTTATTTTTATACGTAACCCTTCCTTTTATTTTATTACTTCTTCTTCCTAATTTCAAAAGTCCTGCAGAATACAAAATTGTTATTTCCGTATTTATACTAATTTGGTGCAATGATACTTTTGCTTATCTAGTTGGGAAAACGTGGGGCAAAACAAAACTATTAGAACGCGTTTCGCCAAAAAAAACAAGAGAAGGCTTTATAGGCGGACTTCTATTTACACTTCTAGCTGGATTAGTAATAAGTTATTATTTTACATTTTTTAATGTAACTTTGTGGCTTGTTACAGCAATATTAGTTTCTATATTTGGAACTATTGGTGATTTAGTAGAGTCTAAATTCAAAAGAGAAGCTGGTATCAAGGATAGTGGAAACATTATGCCTGGTCATGGCGGCATTTTAGATCGATTAGATAGTGTAATTTTTGTTACACCTTTTATATATTTATTTTATTTAATTTATTTTTACTATGTTTCATAAAGAAGGAGCTAAAATAATTTTATTTTCAACGTTTTTCTCAACAGGCAGTATTTTTATACTTGATTATTTTTTAAATGATACCTATCCTGTATTATGTAAAATTTTCCAACTTATAATTGTAGCTTTTTTAATCTTGATATTACAATTTTTTAGAAACCCAGTAAGAAAAGCAGACAATAGTGACAAGCACATCTTGGCACCCGTTGACGGTAAAGTTGTAGTTATTGAAGAAGTATATGAACCAGAATATTTTAAAGAAAAGCGCTTAATGGTTTCTATATTTATGTCTCCAATAAACGTACATGTCACCAGATATGCTGTAAATGGAATAGTAAAATACAGTAAATATCATCCAGGAAAATATTTGGTTGCTTGGCATCCAAAAGCCAGCGAAGAAAACGAAAGAACGACAGTAGTTATTGACAACAGAGTATATGGTGAAATTCTATATAGACAAATTGCTGGGGCATTAGCACGTAGAATTGTTAATTATGCCCAAGAAGGAATGCGCGTAGTTCAAGGTCAAGACGCAGGTTTTATCAAATTTGGTTCAAGAGTAGATTTATATTTACCCATTGGCACTCCAATACAAGTAAAATTAGGTGATAAAGCCATTGGAAATAAAACTATCATATCAAAATTATCTTAATGTCAAAAAAAACATTAGACGAATTATTCCACGAAGCATTAGAAAATGCTAATAAAATACCAAAAGAGAGTGTTCCTCAAGACATTCAGTTGGTATTATATGGCTATTACAAGCAAGGGCTTTCAGAAACTATAACATATTCACATTATGGTTTAGAACCAAATGACTTAAGAAATGCATTTAAAATAAATGCATGGATGCAAGTCAAACATATTTCTCCTGACGAAGCAAAAGAAAAATACATTGAAATCATAAATCAATTGTTAAAAGATATACAGTAATGTGTGTCTTTTTTTAATTTTGTAAAGAATCTAAATACTACTTAAAATGAAAAACATACTAAAAACAGGAATATTGTTTTTATCTCTATTAACCTTTGGGGGTTGCAAAAAAGATAAAGACTTAGTAGAAGTAACCATACCCGAACCGGAAAAGGCAGTCTCACAACAAGTTGGAGACCCAGATGATGTAAAAGCTGAAGATCCAGACGGCCCATTTCAAATGATTCCACTACCGTATGCTTACAATGCATTAGAACCTTTCATTGATGCTAAAACAATGGAAATTCACTATTCTAAACATCATGTAAATTATTGCAACAAATTAAATGCTGCTGTAAAAGGAACTGAATTAGAAAATAAAAACATTGAAGAAATTTTAGCAAAATTAGATTCTAAAAATTTAGATTTAAGAAATAACGGAGGGGGATATTATAACCATAATTTATTTTTTGAAATTTTGGGTCAAAATGCTACAGAACCAACTGATGAAATAGCAGAAAAAATAACTTTAGATTTTGGTTCATTTGATGAGTTTAAAAAACATTTTTCAGAAAAGGCAAACAAAATTTTTGGCTCAGGGTGGGTTTGGTTAATAGTTGACATGAATGGTAAATTAGTAATTACAACAACTACTAATCAAGATAATCCATTAATGCCGAATGCCGAACAAAAAGGAAAACCAATACTAGCATTAGATGTATGGGAACATGCATATTACTTAAAATATCAAAATAAACGTAAAGATTACATTGAGGCTTTTTACAATGTCATCAACTGGAAAAAAGTGAATGAAAAGTTTAATGAAATTAAACCAAAAACAGAATAAAAAAAAGGGAGCAAATTGCTCCCTTTTTTATAGGTTATTCCAAGGGAATTATTTTAAATCAAATGAAGATTTAACTACTACATTTCCATCTTTATCAAATACATTTACAAAAAACGTACCTTCTTTCAAATTCTTAACAGGTAAGTCTTCTTGAATTTGAGTAGTTTTATTTTCATACTTAATCGTTTTTAAAAAACTATAGGATAAGAAATTTCCATTCAAATTTTCACCTTTTTTATCCCCTAACACATTACTTTTACTGTCAATTATTTGTACGTAAAAGGTTCTGTCTCCTTTTTTAGCAATCTGATTTTCAGCAATGGAAAAGCTTACTTTTAGCACATCTGCTTTACTTGCTTTATCGGTAGGTATTTGTTTTCCAGAGCTTTTTTGCTTAACCGCTAGCATTTGTAAATTTAATAAAGCTAATTTTTGTCCTCTTTCAATTGTTTTAGCCAATTTGCTATTACTGTTTTTTAATGTATCATTTAATGTTTTAGCAACATTTAATTCTGTAGAAGTACTATCTAAATCTTTTGAAAGCTTTGTGTTTCTTTCTTTTAAAGAATTATTTTCTGCAACTAAATTATTCATATCGCGTTTTAATTGTGAAAATTGAACTCTAAATTTAGCTAATGACGATGCGTCTCCTTCAGATTTTTTTAATTTCTCTAACAGTTCTACCATTTTTGCTTGCTCTTCTTCTAATTCCCCTTTCAAAGCCGTATTGTCGGCAATAGCGGTATTATATTCTGCAATTTTAGCCTCTAATTCTGTCTGTAATTTTTGTTTATCAGAAGTTAACTTAGTCGTTGTTTCTGTAGTTTCTGTTTGTAACTTATACGTATAAGCCATGCTCCCTAATAATAGTAAAAGGAGAATTACTATGATAGCTTTCAACCCAGAGTTTCTAGAATTTGATTGTGATAGATTCATTTTTTTTAGATTTGATTGTGTTTATTGCAAAAATAAAATTAATTTTAAATTTACTACTAAAATAAACGTATTCTTTATTGAAATAGTATATTTGTCAACAGATTTAACATCCATATGGAAAAATTAAAACTATTTAGTAGCACTGATTTAGCTAAAATTACCCAACACAGAAGCGGTGAAGTAAAATTTGGCGAAAAAATTATAACGCTTCCTCAAAATGAAGATGTTTATGAATCTTTAAAAATGAATGAAGCAAAATTTGTACTCATTGGCTTACCCGAAGATATTGGAGTAAAAGCAAATTTAGGTCGAATTGGAACGGCTTCAGCATTTAGTAGTGCGCTAAAAAGTTTAGTAAACTTTCAGCATAATAAATTTTGCAAAGGAAGCGAGCTAATTGCATTAGGCGAATTAGATTTTTCAGAAGAAATGGCTATTGCTTCAAAACTAAGTACAAGTAATAAAGAAGAACGAAAACAACTTTTTCAACTGGTAGAGCGAATAGATAAAGAGGTTTCTCATTTAATTTGTTTAGTCATAAAAGCAGGTAAAATTCCTATAATAATTGGTGGAGGCCACAATAATGCCTATGGAAATATAAAAGGATTAGCATTAGCCAAAGGAAAACCTATTAATGCTATAAATTTTGATGCCCATACTGATTTTAGAATTATGGAAGGTAGACATAGCGGAAATGGTTTTACTTACGCCTTTGAAGATGGATTTTTAAAAAAATATTTCATTTTTGGACTACATGAAAATTTTGTTTCAAAAAGTGTTTTTAATACAATTAAATCTATAACCGAACGCATAAAATATAACACCTACGAAGAAATTGCTGTTAGAAAAGAAAAGAGTTTTACCTCAGAATTAAGTAGTGCTTTAAAATTCATAAATGACACACCTTTTGGAATAGAACTAGATCTTGATGCGTTGCCAGGCATTTACAGTAGTGCTATGACATTAAGCGGGTTTAGCATAGAAAAAGCCAGACATTTTATTCATTTCTTTGGCAAAGAAGAACAAGCAAGTTATTTTCATATTTGTGAAGGAGCACCTGATTTAGACCATTCTAACAACAATCATTTAACAGGAAAATTAATAGCGACCCTAATTGTAGACTTCATAAAAAGCAAACATACTGCTGATTACTAAACATTTAGTACTTATTTAAAAAAAAGATGTAAATTTTTCTAAAAAAACATTGAATTTTAAATTAGTAATTCTAAATTTGTAAAATCAAGAAAAGAAATTTGGTAGTAATGAGTGAATTATCAAAAGTAATTGATTCTCTTGAAGTTAAATTCTTCAAATTATCAAAAAAATTGGAGAATTTAGAGAAGTTAAATCAAGATTTAACCCAAGAAGTCAATGCTGTAAAAGAGATGATGCAAGAGAAACAAAAAACTATTCGCACATTAGAACAAGAGCTTGAAAGCTTAAAAATTACCAATTCTCTTCTAGGCAGTGAAGAATATAAACGAGAAACAAAGCTGAAAATAAACGCTCTAATTAGAGAGATTGATTATTGTATAGCACAACTTTCTGAATAAAATGACAGAAAAGTTAAAAATTAAAATATCGATTGCAGACAGGGTGTATCCATTAACAGTGGAAACCTCACAAGAAGAAGGGTTACGTACCGCTTCAAAAAAAATTGATGCTACGATACGTAAATTTGAAGAAAGCTATGCCGTAAGAGATAAGCAAGATGTATTAGCCATGTGTGCTTTACAATTTGCTTCTCAAATTGAACAAAAGCAAATAGATAAAAGTTCAGATTTGGATGATGCTTTTGAACGATTAAAAAAATTAGACGATAAAATCGAAAGTTTCTTAAAATAAATAAAGAAATACGTTCTTAAAAATAAACTAAAGATACTGCCTACATTAGTATAATTTTGATAAACTCAACACTAACAATTAAAGTGAGTAAATCTGCATTACTAAAGCATGTTCCCTTGCGGAAATCCTTGAACAATGCGCTAGCTCAAATCCTGTTTTTACGAGTTTATTCAAACTCCTAATGTAGGCTTTTTTTATATATAACAATTAAATTATGACACTAACAATTATTTTATGTATCGTCGCCGGAATTGCAGGTGGATTTGGAGTTGCTAAATTTTTAGAAAAAAGCAATGTCTCAAATTTAATAAAAAATGCAAAAAAAGAGGCCGCTTCTATATTAAAAGATGCCAAAACAGAGGCAGAAACAATTAAAAAGGACAAATTGCTTCAGGCAAAAGAAAAATTTTTAGAACTGAAATCTGAACACGAAAAAGAGATTTTAGCTAAAGACAAACGTATTGCAGAAGCAGAAAAGAGAACAAGAGACAAAGAGTCTCAAATTTCCAATGAATTGGCAAAAACTAAAAAAGTCAATGACGATTTAGAAGAAAAAATTGAAGAATACAATACTAAAGTTGAATTCTACGAGAAAAAAACACAAGAAGTTGAAAAATTACATAAAAGTCAAGTAGAGCAATTAGAGACTATCTCTGGTTTATCGGCTGAAGATGCAAAAAATCAACTTATTGAAAGCTTAAAAGCGGAAGCTAAAACAGAAGCAATGGCTCATATTCAAGAAACTATTGAAGAAGCCAAACTTACAGCACAACAAGAAGCTAAAAAAATTATCATTAATACGATTCAGCGTGTAGGTACAGAAGAGGCAATTGAAAATTGTGTTTCTGTTTTCAATATAGAATCTGACGATGTAAAAGGAAGAATTATTGGTAGAGAAGGTAGAAACATTAGAGCTTTAGAAGCAGCCACAGGTGTAGAAATTATTGTTGATGATACTCCTGAAGCTATTATCCTTTCTTGTTTTGATCCAGTTAGAAGAGAAATTGCTCGTTTAGCACTTCATAAATTAGTAACCGATGGACGTATTCACCCAGCGCGAATTGAAGAAGTTGTTGCTAAAACACAAAAACAAATAGAAGAAGAAATAATAGAAGTAGGTAAACGAACAGTTATTGATTTAGGAATTCACGGATTACACCCTGAATTAATCAAAATTGTAGGTAGAATGAAGTACCGTTCTTCTTATGGTCAAAACTTACTTCAACACTCAAGAGAAGTGGCTAAACTTTGTGGTTTAATGGCTGCTGAACTAGGCTTAAATGTAAAACTTGCAAAGAGAGCAGGTTTATTACACGATATTGGTAAAGTGCCTGAAACAGAAAGTGAATTACCACACGCTATTTTAGGGATGCAATGGGCAGAGAAATACGGTGAAAAAGAAGAAGTATGTAATGCTATAGGAGCTCACCATGACGAAATTGAGATGAAATATTTAATTTCTCCTATTATTCAAGTTTGTGATGCCATCTCTGGAGCAAGACCAGGTGCAAGAAGACAAGTCTTAGACTCTTACATACAACGTTTAAAAGACTTAGAAGAAATTGCTTATGGATTCCAAGGAGTGAAAAATGCGTATGCTATTCAAGCTGGTAGAGAACTACGTGTCCTTGTAGAAAGTGAAAAAGTAAGTGATGAGATGGCAGCGAGTCTTTCTTTTGATATTTCACACAAAATTCAAACTGAAATGACTTATCCAGGTCAAGTTAAAGTTACAGTGATTAGAGAAACGCGTGTAGTAAATATAGCCAAGTAAAAAAGAGCTATTAAATAGAACAAAAAAAACCAGATGAATCATCTGGTTTTTTTATATGTAAAATTAAACTTATTTTTTTGCCTTTGGTTTAATTTTGTTTTCAATTACTTTAATAATTACGTAGTAAATTAATACAAAAGAAATTAAACGTAACCCTAAAAAGATATTTTCACTTTTCATAAATCTCAAAAAATCCAAATCAAAAGGAAAAGCTAATAAAGCAGCTATAATTCCTATTAATAACAGTTTTGAGTTAGTCATATTTTTAAAAAAATTCATTGTATAATACTATTATATGGTTAGTTAAAAAATGAATCAACAAATTCAAATTTATTAAATACTTGTAAATCTTTTATCCCTTCTCCTACTCCAATATATTTTACTGGAACCTGAAATTGATCTGAAATACCAATTACTACTCCTCCTTTTGCTGTTCCGTCTAACTTGGTCACTGCCAAACTAGTCACTTCTGTAGCAGCTGTAAATTGTTTTGCTTGCTCAAATGCATTTTGACCTGTTGAACCATCAAGAACTAATAATACGTCATGCGGTGCGTCTTCCACAACTTTTTGCATTACTCTTTTTACTTTAGACAATTCATTCATTAAACCTAATTTATTATGCAACCTGCCTGCCGTATCAATAATAACTACATCAGCATTTTGAGAAACAGCTGATTGTAATGTATCAAAAGCAACAGATGCAGGATCACTACCCATTTGTTGTTTTACAATAGGCACACCTACTCTATCTGCCCAAATTTGCAATTGGTCTATAGCAGCGGCTCTAAATGTATCAGCGGCACCTAATACTACCTTATAACCTGCATTTTTAAATTGATGCGCTAATTTACCAATCGTGGTGGTCTTACCCACTCCATTTACACCTACAACCATAATCACATAAGGTTTAGTAGTTGATGGCACAATAAATTCAGAGTCATTTCCAGTATTAGTTTCTGCTAATAAAGAAGCAATCTCTTCTCTTAGTATTTCATTTAGTTCTTCTGTACCCAAATATTTATCTTGAGCCACTCGCTTTTCAATTCTTTCGATGATTTTTAATGTAGTAGCTACTCCTACATCTGAAGAAATAAGAACCTCTTCTAGATTATCTAAAACTTCATCATCAACTTTAGATTTTCCAGCTACCGCCTTAGTTAATTTAGAAAAGAAAGTGGTTTTAGTAATTTCCAATCCTTTATCTAAGGTTTCTTTTTTTTCAGATGAAAATATTTTTTTAAAAAAATTCATATTTTTTTCTCTGCTTTATTATGAAAAACAAAAATAAATAAAAAAAGCTATTTTCATGAGAAAATAGCTTTTTAAATATCTTTATTTTAAGATTATTTCTTTTTTAAGAACTCATCAACTTCTTCTGGATTCATAACTGCTTCAACAAACGTATAAGCACCAGACTTTGGAGACTTAACCATTTTAATAGCTTTTGTTAATCTTTTAGAAGATGTCTGTAAAGTTGCTACGGTTTTCTTTGCCATGACTAATAATTATTTAATTTCTTTGTGAACAGTTACTCTTTTTAAGATAGGATTGAATTTTTTAATTTCCATTCTATCTGGTGTATTTTTTTTGTTTTTAGTAGTGATATAACGAGAAGTTCCTGGCATACCAGATTCTTTATGCTCTGTACACTCTAAAATAACTTGAATTCTATTACCTTTCTTTGCCATCTTGATTATTTTTTAATGATTAACAGATTATTTTACAAATCCGTTTGCTTTAGCTTGTTTCAAAACCGCAGCAATACCATTTTTGTTAATTGTTTTTAATGCAGCTGTAGAAATTTTCAATGTTATCCATCTATCTTCTTCAGCTATGTAAAAACGTTTTTTTACTAAATTAACAGAGAATTTTCTCTTTGTTTTATTCATAGCATGCGATACGTTGTTCCCAACCATCGCTCTTTTACCTGTAAGTTCACAAACTCTTGACATTATTACAAAACTTTTTATCGTTATTCAAAATCAGGGTGCAAAGAAACAAATTTTTATAATACTATACAACTATTTTTTACTAGTTTTTAGAAATTTCTTTATAAAGCATTTCCAAAGCTTTGCTAACCGCCCTATCTATAACCTTTTCGCGGGGTTGACCAAAATCAAATTCCTCCACAAAAACTTTACTAGGTGTGGCAATCGCTATGAATACTGTTCCAATTTTTGCTTTAGAATCGCCTTGTAGCGGCCCTGCATTTCCTGTTGTAGCTATAGCATAATCAGATTGCATATTTTTTTTACAATTTACAGCCATTTCTGAAGCTACTTCTCCACTAACTACTGAAAAATCTGTAATAGTCTTATGATTTACTTGTAGTAATTGTTCTTTCATTTTGGTTTCATACGCTACTATAGCACCTTTAAAATAAGCCGAAGCACCAGCTACTGACGTCAATTGTTGGGCTATTTTTCCTCCAGTACAACTTTCTGCTGTTGCAATAGACTGTCCAAATTCTTTTAACTTTTTACCAACTACAACTTCTATAGACTCCGTTTCATCATACCCTACAATACAATCTCCTATTAAAACATCTAATTTTTTAATTTCTTTTTGTATGGCTTCTTTTAATTCCAACTCATCATTTCCTCTTGCCGTCAATCGTAATCTTACCCTACCAGGACTAGGTAAATAAGCTAATTTAATAAACGTTGGCAAATTGGTTTCCCAAGATTCTATTTGTTCTGCTAACAAACTTTCTCCTCTTCCATAAGTCATAATCGTTTGATGCACAATAAATGGCCTTTTGAACTTATTTACTAAGTAGGGAATCACTTCATTTTCCATCAAATATTTCATTTCATAAGGAACACCAGGCAAAGAAATAAAAACAGTTTGATCGTATTCCATTAGCATACCCGGAGCAGTTCCAACCGCGTTAAAAAGCACCTTACACTTTGATGGAACGAGGGCTTGATCTTTATTTAATTGCGTCAAAGGTCTGTTAAAAATTCGTTCTATCATATCTTTGACATGTACTAGAACAGCATCATTTTCAACTAAAACATCATCAAAATAATCACAAAATGTTTTTTTTGTAATATCATCTTTGGTTGGACCTAAGCCTCCAGTAATTATAACAACATCGACTTTATTTTGTAGCCCATATAACGTTTGCAAAATATGATCTTTCTCATCAGAAATAGATACCATTTCATGTGTTGCAATTCCTATCTTATCTAGCGATTTAGCAATATAAGCCGAATTTGTATCTACAATTTGACCTATTAATATTTCATCTCCTATTGTTATTATGCTTGCTTTCATATATATAAAATTTTATTTGTAAGAGGTCATATATGTTATCGCCTTTATATTTATCTGTGCTTGCTTGCTCAAACTTTTTGTTAATGGCGATTTCATATGGCATATTTTTGTAAAAATAAAAAACATGGCCGTTAACCATGTTTTATTTCAATCATTTTTATCTATTAAATTATAATTTAAAATCTTTTTTTATTTCTAAAACAGCAGCATCAATCTTTTCTTTTAAAGATTTATAAACATCTTTTATTTCTTTTCTTTTACCCGCTTCTTTGGTCCAATTCATAATTAGTAAATTATCTTCATAAGCCAAATCCATGCCTAATAAGTCTAGAGTAGGTTTGATTTTATGAGCAGCGGCATAACATTTATCATATTGCTTGTCTTCAATAGCTTCTTTTATTATCTTAATTTCAATAGGAACTTCTTGCAAAAACAATGACAATATTTGTAATGCAAATTCTTTATCATTTTCTGATATTTCATACACCTTTGAAAGATTGTACTGTAAGGCCATATTACTTCACTTGAATTTTAAATACTTGCTTGCCCTCTAAAAATCCTTCTAAGACATCATTTTCTTGAACTTTCGCAACACCTTTTGGGGTACCCGTAAAAATAATATCTCCTTTTTTTAAAGTAAAATATTGTGAAACATAGGCAATTAATTCATCTATTTTCCACAACATTAAAGAACTATTTCCCTCTTGGACAATTTGTTTGTTATTTCTCAATTCAAAATTAATATTTTCTAAAGGAGGTAACTCTTTTTTCGGTAAAAAGTCACCAATAATCGCTGAATGGTCAAATGCTTTAGCTTTTTCCCAAGGCAAACCTTTTTCTTTTAAGTTAGTTTGTACATCACGTGCTGTAAAATCAATTCCTAAACCGATTTCTTCATAATATTTATGTGCAAATTTTGCATCAATATATTTACCTACTTTAGCTATTTTTACCAAAATCTCTACTTCATGATGCACATCATTACTAAATGCCGGAATAACAAATGGCGTTTGTTTTGGTAAAATAGCCGTATCAGGCTTTAAAAAAATGACAGGTTCAGTTGGTTTTTCATTATTCAGTTCCGAAATATGGTCTACGTAATTGCGACCGATGCAGATTATTTTCATTTGTCTTGGGTAATAGGTTATAGGTAATGGGTGATAGGCAAACCAATTACCTATTACCTATAACCTATTTACTTATTTAGTATTTAATTTTTTTAATTTAAGTGCCGTTAAAACTTTTTTGGTATACAAAGGAAAATCTGCATTTTGTATCCATCCATAATAGCCTGGGTCTTTATCAAAAACCTCATCAACTAATATGTTTTTATATTTACCAAACGTAAAATACTCTTGTCCTTTATCATTTATAGCTATAAACCCCGCAAAATCAATCGATTTTTTCCTTGTTGTAAACGCAGCAAGTAATTTCATGTCATTTTGTAAATCTGTATAACGATCTAACTGTGCTTTCAAAATTTCATAAGTGGCCATGGTATCTGCTTCGGCACTGTGTGCATTTTCTAATGTTTGTCCACAATAAAATTTATATGCCGCACTTAAGGTACGCTCTTCCATTTTATGAAAGATAGTCTGCACATCAACAGATACTCTATTTTTCATATCAAAATCTACCCCCGCTCTTAATAATTCTTCGGCTAAAAGCGGAATATCAAAACGATCAGAATTAAAACCAGCCAAATCTGAATCTTTAATCATATTGTATATTTGGGAAGCTAACACTGCAAAAGTTGGTTCATTTGCTACTTTTTCATTAGAAATTCCGTGTACAGCTGTAGCTTGTGCGGGAATAGGTATCGTAGGATTTACTAACCATGTCTTACTTTCTTTAGTTCCGTTTGGATACACCTTGAAAATAGCAATTTCTACAATTCGGTCTTTACCTACATCAATTCCTGTTGTTTCTAAATCAAAAAAACAAATTGGTCGATTTAATTTTAATTCCATAATGATTTTATAAGTGACAAATATAAGAAAACCCGATAGCTTACAAAAACTATCGGGTTTAAATAATATTTAGATTCTGAAATCGAAGATTCAACGAAGTTAAACAATTTCAGAAAGATAAAACTAAAAATCTCTATTCACATCAAAAGCTTCTAAATATTCCGCTACACGTTTAACAAAACTACCACCTAAGGCTCCATCAACAACGCGATGATCATAAGAATGCGATAAAAACATTTTTTGACGAATTCCGATAAAATCACCTTCGGGAGTTTCAATAACCGCTGGTACTTTTCTGATAGCACCTAAAGCTAAAATACCTACTTGTGGTTGATTGATAATTGGTGTGCCAAATACAGACCCAAAAGTCCCCACATTCGTTACTGTATAAGTTCCGCTTTGTGTATCGTCTGGCTTTAATTTTCCTGCTTTTGCACGATTTCCTAAATCATTTACGGCTTTAGCCATTCCTACTAAATTTAACTGATCTGCATTTTTAATTACAGGAACAATTAAATTTCCGTTTGGTAACGCTGCGGCCATTCCTAAATTGATATTTTTACGCTTAATGATAAACTCACCATCAACTGAAATATTCATTCCTGGAAAATCTTTTAACGCTTTAGCAACTGCTTCCATGAAAATTGGCGTAAAAGTTAACTTCTCGCCTTCTCTCTTTTCGAAAGCGGTTTTAACTTTATCTCTCCATTTTACAATGTTAGTAACATCAACTTCAATGAACGACTGAACGTGAGCTGAAGTTTGTATAGAAGCCACCATATAACCCGAAATCAACTTACGCATTCTGTCCATTTCTACAATCTCGTCACCGCCATTCAAAGACATTGGAACTGTGGAAGTTTCAGGTTTCAAGTTTGAAGTTGTTTTTGTGTCCAATACAGGCTGAACACCAGTTTGACTTCCTCTATTTTTAATATAATTTAATAAATCTTCTTTGTTTACGCGTCCATCTTTACCAGAACCAGCGATAGATTCTAATTCCGCTAAAGAAATTCCTTCTTGTCTAGCTATGTTTTTAACTAAAGGCGAAAAGAATTTGTCTGAACCTGAAAAATCTGCTGAACTTACAGTTTCAATTGCTCCCGAAGCTTCGGGATTCACTGTTTTCACAACTTCATCAATAGCAACTGGAGCTTCTGGTTTAACTTCTGCAGTTGCAGCAACAGCAACTCCTTCCGTTTCTATAATAGCTATAGTTTGTCCTACTTGAACAACATCATCCACATTGAATAAAATCTCGACAAGTGTTCCAGCTACTTCTGATGGCACTTCACTATCCACTTTATCTGTAGCAATTTCTAATACTGCTTCATCCATTTCAATAGTTTCGCCCACTTTTTTTAACCAATTTGTAATGGTTGCTTCTGCAACACTTTCTCCCATTTTTGGAAGTTTCAATTCAAATTTTGCCATATTTTTAACGTAACGTTGTGTTCTTTAAATTTGATTGCAAAAATACTAATTATTATCATTTTTTTTAAGAATATGATAATTTATTTTATTTACTTCTCCCTTGTCGTTGGAATTTAAACTTCCTATCATATAATTAGATCCTGAAAAATAATTTTTAAAACTAATATTCTTAAAGTTATTTGTCTCCATAAAATGAATAATTGATTTAAAATCATACGAAGAAACATCAAAAACAACTTCAATTTTCTTTGTTATGTCATTTTTAAATTGCTTAAAATCAGTTTCATAAATCACTTTATCATTTTCTATATTCAATATATTTAAATAGGGTTGGCTAGAAAAAACAACATATTTGTCAATTTTTCTTTTTTCATTTTGTGACTGAATTTTTTTAAAAAAACTAAATAACACCGTTCCTATTTTCATCATAACATCAAAAAACCATGATTTTTTAAAATGTTTTTTATAGAAAAACTGCATGGCTTCACGGAAACGTTTCATGTACATTTCATCCCGTACGGTACTTTCTCCCTTATAATGTATAATAGTAGTATCTGCAAAATAATAATTTTTTTTGCCTGATTTAATGGCTAAATAACTCAAATCAATATCATCTGAATACATAAAGCAATTTTCGTCAAACCCACCAAGACTGACATATACTTCTCGTTTCATCACCATAAAAGCACCAACCAAAATAGACACTTCTCCAGATTCGCTTTCAGACAAATGTTGCGCATAATATGAATTAAACCAAGATGAATTTGGAAATAATTTATACAATCCAAAAATTTTTGTAAATGCCACCCAAGGAGTTGGAACGCCACGTTTACTTTCGGGAAGAAAATTCCCTGAGCCATCGATAAGTTTGCAACCTATTATTCCGAGTTGCGAATTACGAGTTACGAATTGTGAGTTAAAAATTTTTGAAAACGTATCTTCCGCAACAACAGTATCTGGATTCAAAATGCAAATGTATTCACCTTTAGCATGTGCAACTCCGATATTATTTCCTTTTGGAAAACCTAAATTTTCTTTGTTTTCAAAGAGCTTTATGTGCGAAAATTTAGTTTTCATCATTTCGCAACTACCATCAGACGAAGCATTATCAATAACAATGATTTCCCCATCAATGCCTTCCAATGCTTTTTGAACACTAAGCACACATTGTTCTAAAAAATAGCGTACATTATAATTGAGTATGATTACGGATAGTTGCATTGATCTAATGTGTCAATTTTTAATTTGCCGATGTAACAATTGATTGATAAGTCAAATTTGCGATTTTTATTTATGAATTGCAAAAATACGAATTTGAAATAATAAAGCTATTTTTGCAAAACGATTGGCACATTGCCACATTGTCTAATTGCCAAATTAAAAGAATGAATTACTTATCTGTCGAAAATATCTCTAAATCTTATGGCGAACGCGTGTTGTTTGACAACGTTTCGTTTGGAATTAATAAAGATCAAAAAATAGCTTTTATTGCAAAAAACGGTTCGGGAAAAACAACTATTATGAACATTATAAATGGTTTTGATGAACCCGACACGGGGCAAGTTGTGATTAGAAAAGAAATTAAAATGGCTTTTTTATCACAAAATAATAATTTGCAAGACGAGTTAACTATTGAAGAATCTATTTTTGCGAGTGATAACGAAGTTTTAAAAATAATAGAACGCTATGAAAAAGCTTTAGAAAACCCAAACGATGAAGAAGCTTATCAAAAGGCTTTTGATGATATGGATCGTCATAATGCTTGGGATTTTGAAACACAATTCAAGCAAATTTTATACAAATTAAAGTTGGAAGACTTGAAAATGAAAGTCAAAAACATGTCTGGTGGACAAAAAAAACGATTGTCATTAGCCATTATTTTGATTAATAAACCCGATTTATTGATTTTAGACGAACCAACCAATCACTTGGATTTAGAAATGATTGAATGGTTAGAAGATTATTTTACCAAAGAAAATATTACTTTGTTCATGGTGACGCACGACCGCTTCTTTTTAGAACGCGTTTGTAACGAAATCATAGAGTTAGACAATGGAAAAATATACCAATACAAAGGAAATTATTCCTATTATTTACAAAAGAAAGAGGAGCGAATTGCTTCTGAAAATGCGAGTATCGACAAAGCGCAAAATTTATTTGTAAAAGAATTGGCATGGATGCGACGTCAACCAAAAGCTAGAACAACCAAATCAAAATCACGTCAGGATGATTTTTATGTAATTAAAGAAAAAGCCGAAAGCCGTAGAAAAGAAAATGTAGTGGAACTCGAAATCAATATGGAGCGAATGGGCAGTAAAGTGATTGAAATGGTAAAATTGAGCAAAAGCTTCCATCCAGAAACTTCAGCAAAAACCATTTTAAAAGATTTTTCTTATTCCTTTCAACGAGGCGAACGCATTGGAATTATTGGAAAAAATGGTACGGGAAAATCTACTTTTTTAAACATTTTAACGCAAACCTTACAACCTGATTCTGGTAAAGTAATTATTGGTGATACCATTAAAATTGGCTATTATACACAAAGCGGCATCAATCCGAAACCAGGACAAAAAGTAATCGATATTATCAAAGAATATGGCGAATACATTCCGTTGACGAAAGGTAAAATTATTTCGGCTTCGCAATTGTTAGAGCGCTTTTTATTTGATGCAAAAAAACAATACGATTTTGTTGAAAAATTAAGTGGTGGCGAACTAAAGCGTTTATATTTATGTACCGTTTTGATACAAAATCCAAATTTTTTAATACTAGATGAACCTACAAATGATTTAGATATTGTGACTTTGAATGTATTGGAAAGTTTTTTATTAGATTATCCCGGATGTTTAATTGTGGTGAGCCACGATCGCTATTTTATGGATAAAATTGTGGATCACTTATTTGTATTTAGAGGCGAAGGTGAAGTTGAAGATTTCCCCGGAAACTATTCTGATTTTAGAGCGTATGAAGATTCTACTGAACCGAAAGCTTTACAAGCGGTTAGTACCGAAAAATCTAATTGGAAAGAAAAACAAACAAAAGCGGGTTTAACTTTTAACGAGCAAAAAGAATTTCAAAAAATTGAAAAAGAAATCAAAGATTTAGAGTATCAAAAAAAACAAATTGAACAAGAATTTTTCGAAGGAAAAGTTTCTGATGACAAGATTGAAGCCAAAGCAAACGAATTACAAAAAATCATTCAATCTTTAGAAGAAAAAGAGGAACGTTGGTTTGAATTGAGTTCTAAAATGGAATAATAATTAGTATTCAGTCGCAGTGTTCAGAAAAAACTGTGACTGAAAACTGTGACTGAAAACTGTGACTATAATCAAATCATATATAAAATTCATCTTACATTCCAAAAACGAACATGGAGTGCATTCGCCTTTTGTGTTTGATTTAGTAACCAAATGTTTTTATGTTTCCAACTTTCCATTTGAAAATTTAAATTATCCTTCAACTAACAAACTCATTTTAAAAACAATACACTATTTAAATTTAAAGAATTGTGTGCGTTTTGATGCCCAACAAGAAGTCAATACAACAGTAGATGGTCTAATTGTATCGGGTAATTCTTTAATAAATTTTTCAATTGAAAAAATAATACCCCTTTGCACAAATGAAACATGTATTTTCATAGAAAAGATTCACCAAACAGAAAAAAACAAAGCAGTTTGGAAAAAATTACACAAAGACCCTCGCATTACCGTTAGTATAGAGACTTTTAATTTAGGACTGCTATTTATTCGTAAAGAGCAGAAAAAAGAACACTTCATTTTGAAATCAAAACCTTCATTATTTTCACTTTTTACAAAAAAAATACGCATTTGAGTGTAACAATTTAGTATATTAATGTACTTATTTAATACTAGAATAGTAAAGTTATGGCTCAACCAATCATTGAAATTAAAGGAATTACTCGAAATTTCCCCTTAGGTAGTGAAACAGTTTATGTATTAAAAGGCATTGATTTAGTCATAAACAAAGGTGAATATGTTGCACTAATGGGGCCTTCGGGATCTGGAAAATCTACCTTAATGAATATCTTAGGTTGTTTAGACACGCCAACAGCTGGATCTTATATTTTAAATGGCAAGGTTGTTAGTGAAATGCACGACGATGAATTAGCCGAAATTAGAAATAAAGAAATAGGCTTTGTTTTTCAAACTTTTAATTTAATGCCAAGAACAACTGCTTTAGACAATGTAGCGCTTCCTATGGTATACGCAGGGTATTCTAAAGAAGATAGGAATAAAAGAGCTACTGAAGTTTTAACACAAGTAGGTTTAGCTGATAGAATGGACCACAAACCTAATCAATTATCAGGAGGACAACGTCAACGTGTAGCCGTTGCGAGAGCATTGGTAAATAAACCTTCTATCATTCTGGCCGATGAACCTACGGGTAATTTAGACAGTAAAACATCGGTTGAAATTATGAATCTTTTCAATGAAATTCATGCCAATGGAAATACGGTAATTCTTGTAACTCACGAAGAAGACATTGCAGCTCATGCACACCGAATCATTCGCGTTAAAGATGGAATTATTGAAAAAGATGAAGTGAAAAATAAATAATTCTATAGTTTTATATTTCCTTCAAAAACGAATTCAGCAGGGCCAATTAAAAAAATATCTTTATAGTATTGTCCTTCCTTTGAAAAACGCACTTGTAATTTTCCACCAGGCACTAGTAGATCAACACTAGTTGATAACGTTTTACGCAATTGATGCATAGCAATTGCCACAGCAGTAACTCCTGTTCCACAAGATAAGGTTTCGTTTTCAACACCACGCTCATATGTTCGCACTTTGAATGTATTTTCATTTTCTTGTTCTACAAAATTAACATTACTACCAGAAGCACCATATAAATCTGAGTATCTAATTTTTGCACCGCACATTTTTACATCATAATCATTCAAATTTGTTACCAATTCTACATGATGTGGCGAACCTGTATATACAAATTGATAGGTATCATTTATCTTAATTTCAGTAACATCTATCATTTGTAACGCAATAGTGTCACCCGTTATTTTAGCATAATGATAGCCGTCAGAAGCTTCAAAATGTGCCTCAGAAGTAACTAGCCCTAATTTTTTAGCAAATGCCACTAAACAACGGCCACCATTACCACACATAGTACTTGTACTCCCATCAGCATTATAATAAACCATTGTAAAATCATACGATTCATGTTGTTCTAACAGCATAAGACCATCAGCACCTATGCCAAAACGTCGGTCGCAAAGACGTGCAATTAATTTGGTATCATTTTTGGGAAAATCAAGTTGACGATTATCTATAATAATAAAATCATTTCCTGTTCCTTGGTATTTATAAAAAGTAACTTGCATTTTTTATTTTTGAAAAACAAAAATAAGCAATTTCAAGTTTATGAACAGCAAGAAGTATTAAAATGATGTTAAAGAGTGTTAACCATGCGTTAAAGCATTAAAATGAAACAAAAAACCAATTAAATTTACAACTCAAACTATAATTAGAAATGATGAATATGCAACACGTAAAAAGTCTTTTTTTAGTTTCATTACTAAGTGGCGCCTTCACTTTAGGAGGATACAAGTTATTTATTGAAAAATCAAACAAATCTATTGTTACGAGTGCGCCAGATTATACCCTACCTGTTGGACTAGCACCAGAAGGCATCGATTTTACGGTCGCAGCAGAAAAAGCCGTACACAGTGTCGTTCACGTAAAAAATGTTTCTGTTATTACGTACACAGACCCATGGTCATCCTTTTTTTATGGCAGAAACAATACCCAACAATATGAACAAGTAGGAACAGGATCTGGTGTAATTATTTCTGAAGACGGATATATAGTTACCAATAATCATGTGATAAAAGATGCCAAAGAACTTGAAGTAACTTTAAATAATAATAAAGCCTATAAAGCAAAATTAATTGGTACCGATTCTAAAATGGACATCGCATTATTAAAAATTGATGCCGATGAAAAATTACCTTTTATTGTTTTTGGAAATTCAGATCAGATTAAAGTAGGCGAATGGGTATTAGCCGTTGGAAATCCATATAATTTAAATTCAACAGTAACGGCGGGAATCGTGTCTGCAAAAGCTAGAAATTTAGACAAAGCAAGCATACAATCCTTCATTCAAACAGATGCAGCTGTAAATCCTGGTAATAGTGGCGGTGCACTTGTAAATGCTCGAGGTGAATTAATTGGCATCAACACGATGATTTCTTCACCAACAGGAAGTTATGCTGGATATTCTTTTGCCGTTCCTTCAAACATCACTAAAAAAATAATTGAAGATTTAGTACAATTTGGCAATGTTCAACGTGGTGTTTTAGGAATAGATGGAAGCGAATTAAATGCGGAGGCTTCAAAAAAATTAGGCATAAAAGAAACTGAAGGTATTTTTGTTAATAAAATAAATAAAAATTCGGGAGCGCAGAAAGCAGGAATTACAAAAGGTGACATCATTATCAAACTTGATGACAAAAAAATAAGTAACAATGCCGAATTAAGCGCTATTGTAAATACAAAAAGACCTAATGACGTTATAAAAGTGTCGTTATTGCGAGAAGGTAAATTAGTAGTTGTCCCTGTAAAGCTTACTAAAAAAGAGTTAATTCAATATGAATATAACGGTATTGAATTTGAAGATGTAACAGAAGAAGATAAAAAAACGTTTAATATCACAAATGGGATAAAAATAAAAGCAGTAACGAATGAAGAGTTTCAAGAATATGCCGAATATTTAAAAGGTTCTATTGTAAGACGAGTAGATGGTCTTTTGGCTACTAATATGGAAACTGTATCTGCTTATTTAGCAAAAAAAGAAGAAAAACAGAAAACCCAATATGAAATAATTGGAAAAAACGGACGGGTTTACCGATTCATTTTATAAAATTGTATGCTATATAAACAAGTCAATATCCAGTCTTTACGATTGGATATTTTTTTTATAAAAAAAATAAAAAAATCCTTTACGAAAACGATTGAAATCTATACTTTTGCACCAAATAAACAACACTCATTTTCATGAACAACAACACCATTTACGAAAAAGAACTCGCTTTTCAAGCAGACAGAAGAAAAGCATGCGTGGAATTTGTTAGAATCATCAGTGATTTATGGTATGACAAATCCATCGAATTAGTATTATTTAGAAATCAATTAATTGATAGAAATGTAAGTGACATCATCAACTTACACGAATATGCCGTTGCTTTTGTTGAAAAACCAATTAATATTTTTGATTCGGTTGAAATTGCTAGAGCAATTGAAAACCTGGATTTACCACCATCACGAATTGATATTGGAAAACTTACTTACGAATATCATTTGGAAGACAATAAATACAATGATGCTAGAGCTTTTGTAATTGACAAATTAAAAAATGCAAAAAACACATCTGAAATAAAACCAAAAGATATAGTTTTATATGGCTTTGGCCGAATTGGTCGTTTACTAGCTCGTGAAATGATGAGTAAAATTGGTAAAGGGCAGCAATTGCGTTTACGTGCCATTGTTACTCGTGATAAAAATGATGCCGTGTTATTAGAAAAACGCGCTTCATTACTACGTTACGATTCTGTTCATGGAGATTTTGAAGGTTCTGTTCAAGCTGATGTTGAAAATCAAGCATTAATTATAAACGGAACAACTGTTCACATTATTACCGCAAATACTCCAGAAGAAATTGATTATACACAATATGGTATTCAAGACGCATTAGTAATTGATAATACAGGAGCATTTACAACCGAAGAAGCTCTAAAACGTCATTTAACATCTAAAGGCGTAGAAAAAGTTTTATTAACGGCTCCTGGAAAAGGTGTGCCAAATATTGTATATGGTGTAAATCATGAAGAATACAACCCAGATGAAGTTCTTATTTATTCTGCTGCGTCATGCACAACCAATGCAATTACGCCCGTTTTAAAAGCTGTTGAAGACACGCTTGGTGTTGTAAAAGGACATATCGAAACGATACATGCTTATACAAATGACCAAAATTTAGTTGACAACATGCATAAAAAATACCGTAGAGGTCGTTCGGCGGCATTGAACATGGTAATTACTGAAACAGGAGCGGGAAGTGCTGTAGCCAAAGCGTTACCTAGTTTAGCAGGCAAATTAACTTCAAACGCTATTCGTGTACCCGTACCAAATGGTTCTTTAGTTGTTCTAAACCTTGAAGTAGGCAAAACAACATCGCGCGAAGAAGTTGACGCAATTATGAAAAAATATGCTTTAGAAGGCGAATTAGTAGAACAAATTAAATATTCATTGAATAATGAGTTAGTTTCATCAGATATCGTTGGTACCGCACAACCTTCAATTTATGACAGCAATGCTACGTTAGTTTCTACTGATGGGAAAAATATTGTGCTATATATTTGGTATGATAATGAATATGGCTATAGCCATCAAGTAATTCGTTTAGCAAAGTATATTGCTAAAGTGAGAAGATTTACTTATTATTAATAGTTAAATAGATAAATAAAAAGACCGATTCGTTTGAATCGGTCTTTTTATTATTTTTTATGTTGTGACCAAAAATAGACCGGTATTCCAAGTAATACAATTAATAAACCTAACCCCGTACTTTTAGTGTCATAAATTAGCAAAGTAATACAAATTAATGATGTTATAAAAATATATAAAGCAGGAATAATTGGGTAACCAAAAGCCTTATATGGTCGTTCTGTATGAGGCTCTTTCTTTCTTAAAATAAATATTCCATAAATGGTTAAAATATAAAACAAAAGAGAGGCAAAAGTGGAGTATGTTAATAAATCACCATACTTCCCAGACAAACACAATATAGCTGCCCAAAAACATTGTACCCATAATGCTCTTTCTGGCACATTATTTTTATTTAATTCACTAGCTTGTTTAAAAAACAAGCCATCTTTACTCATCGCATAAAACAATCGCCCACCAGCTAGTATTAATCCACTATTACATCCAAATGTTGAAATCATAATAAGGCCTGCCATTACAAAAACACCTACATTACCTAAAATAACATTAGCCGCCGCAGCCCCTACCCTATCTTCACTTGCAAACATAATTCCTTTTTCTAACACGCCTATTCCTTCTGGCGTTCCTTGCATAGGCAACAATGCTAAATAAGCAACATTAGCTAATAAATAAATAACTGTCACTATTAAAGTTCCTAAGAATAAACTTCTTGGTATATTTCGTTTAGGGTCTTTAATTTCCGCAGCAATAAATGTAACATTATTCCATGCATCACTTGAGAACAAAGAATTTATTATTGTAGCACCAATTGCGCCTACTAATGCTAACCCTGATAATTCTGTGATTGTTGTAGTACCCTGCTCATTGACTACTGTTTTAAAAGCGTCCCAAGGATGTGCAAAATTTTGCGAAAAAATATCTGTTTGAAGTCCAACGTATAATCCTAAAACAATTAAAGCAAATAAGGCAAAAAGTTTGGCAATTGTAAATAATAATTGAACTTTTTTTCCACTTTGAACCCCGTTTGTATTGATATATGTGAGTAATATAATACTAACAATAGCCATGACTTGCTTATATGAAATACTAAAAGCATCACTAATAGTAACTAACTTTGTTTCCAATTGTGGAATAAATACGGATGTATAATTAGCAAAAGCAACGGCAACAGCTGCAATAACACCAGTTTGAATTACCGTAAATACGGTCCAACCATAAAGAAAAGAAACTAATTTCCCATAGGCACGTTGAATGTACACGTATTGTCCACCTGCATTAGGCATCATACCCGCTAATTCTCCATAACTTAAAGCAGCAGACATTGTTAGTAATCCTGTCAGTAACCACGTAAACAATAACCAGCCCGAAGATCCTAAATCTCTTGACATAGCTGCAGTTACAATAAAAATTCCCGAACCTATCATTGACCCAGCAACAATGCTAGTTGCGTTTAGCAAATTAAGTTCTTTCTTAAACTCCTGTTGATTTTCCATACTTACTTTATTTATGGCTAAATATAGTAATTTTTTAGATTATAAGAATTTTAAAAATAGAAGGGAAAACAAAGCCTAAAGCACTCTATTTATTTGTACAAAACGTTTCGCATAATAGCCTTCTTTTGTTGAAGAAATGACAATACCGCTATTTGTAGAGGAATGTATGAATTTGATTTCATCACCATTGATTTCAGTAATCATTCCTACGTGACCTATCCCTCTTCTTGTCGTTTTAAAGAAAATTAAATCTCCTTTTTGTGCTTGAGACGGATCTATTCGAACACCTAATGTTGCTTGATCTTGAGAAGAATGAGGCAGCTTCATTTCAATATGATTAAACATAAAAAACATAAACCCCGAACAGTCAAAACCTTTTGGATCTGTACCGCCGCTTCTGTATCTAATTCCAATATATTCTGAAGCTTTTGCAATTAAATAATTTGCCTTTTCTTCAGCTGCGGCGTCCATTGGTGGAACAGGTATATAATTTACTGGCGTACTAATTGTTAAATTTTCTGAATTAATTGGATTTGGAGCTACTATCTCAGATAATTGTTTCTTTTTAATTATTAATACTTCTCCAGGAATTAAATTTAGTATAGTAGGATTAAGTGCGTCCAATTCTTTTACCGTTAGTCCATACTTCTTAGAAATTCCAAATTTTGTCTCTTTAGGAGCTACTAAATGTGTAGTAATTAATATTTCGCAATCCTCATATACACTTGTTTGTACTGCTACATTAGTAACAGTCTCTGGTTTAGTAGTTACAACTGGGATTTGCACATTTGGCTCAATTTGTTTTTTTACAATTGATTCTTTCGTTTCTTTTTTTTCTGTACTCGTTTTTGAATCCACAGTCTGTTTTGAGACTACTACTTTAGACTTTAACTCTTTAACAGTTGGAATAATTAATTCTTCACCTACTTTTAGTTGATCATTACTTATTTGCGGATTGGCAGTTCGTAATTCATCTATTGAAATTTGATATTTTTTTGCAATAAAATAAAAAGATTCGCCGGACAAAATAATATGCTTAGTGGTAGCTATATCTTGTTTTTGAAGTAGTTTTTTTTCTTCTTTTTTAACTTCCTTTTTTTCCTCTTTTTTACTTTCTTTTTTAGAAATTTCTTTTTTTATTCCTTTAGGCAAAGCCAATAACTCTCCCATTTGAATTTGATCATTGACAATATGTGGATTTGCATCTCGAAGCTTTTCAATGGAAATATTATATTTATCTGCAATAGTTGATAGAGATTCACCTGGTGCTATCATATGTGAAGGCCCTTTTGGAACAAATTTTTTCTTATCTAATTCCTTCTTTTTAGATTTTTTTGGAATCCGCAATTCCATATCAAGTTGTAAAAGCCCTTTTGCTTGTGGATTTAAAGCTAAAATTTCAGATTCTAATACATCATATTTTTTTGCTATCGTATAAACAGATTCTCCTTTAACTACTTTATGCTTAATGGTTTGCTGTGCAAATGAATAGTTACAAATAAAAACTAAAAAAATAAAAATGTACTTCAATTTCATATCGCGTTTATTAGGTAGATTTATGTATAGGCTCTGCAAGATAAACAATTACAAAGAATTGTTAGGTTGATTTAACATTATATTATAAAAAAAGGCGGCTTTATTTTGGCCGCCTGAATTTAATTTTTGACTATCGGATTAATCAACCAATAACTTATGAGATGGTGCAAACTTAGTTAAGTTAATACCTTCTACTGCTTTTTTATACTCTTCTATAGAAGGTGTTCTTCCTAAAATAGTAGACAATACTACTACTGGAGTTGAAGACAGCAACGATTCTCCTTTTTTCTCCGCAGAATCTTCAACAACTCTACCTTGGAACAAACGAGTTGATGTTGCCATAACCGTATCTCCTTTTGCAGCTTTTTCTTGGTTACCCATACAAAGATTACATCCTGGACGCTCTAAATACAACATGTTTTCATACTCCGTACGTGCTGCTGATTTTGGAGCATTATCATCAAATTCAAAACCTGAATATTTTTGTAACACTTCCCAATCGCCTTCCGCTTTTAATTCATCAACAATGTTATAGGTTGGAGGAGCAACCACTAATGGTGCTTTAAATTCCACTTTACCTTCCTGTTTTTCAATATTTTTAAGCATTTGTGCCAATATTTTCATATCGCCTTTATGTACCATACACGAACCAACAAATCCTAGATCAACTGTTTTTGTACCTCCATAAAAAGAAAGTGGACGAATCGTATCGTGCGTATAACGTTTGGAAACATCTTTATTATTGACATCTGGATCGGCAATCATTGGTTCATTAATCAAATCCAAATCTACCACTACTTCTGCATAATATTTAGCATTCGCATCTGGTCGTAACGCTAGTTTTGATCCTGATTTGATTTCAGCAATTCTATTGTTTGCTTTATTAATTAACCCTTGAAGTACTTGCTTGCTATTATCCATTCCTTTGTTAATCATGATTTGGATTCTAGCTTTTGCAATTTCAAGAGATTGTATTAAGGTTTCGTCTTCAGAAATACAAATAGACGCTTTTGCTTTCATTTCAGCAGACCAATCGGTAAATGTAAAAGCTTGGTCAGCAGTTAATGTTCCAATGTGGACCTCAATAATTCTACCTTGGAAAACATTTTCTCCTCCAAATTTATGTAGCATTTGTGCTTGAGTAGCATGCACTACATCACGGAAGTCCATATAGTCTTTCATGGCTCCTTTGAAAGTAACCTTCACTGATTCTGGAATTGGCATAGACGCCTCACCTGTTGCTAAGGCTAAGGCTACAGTACCTGAATCGGCACCAAAAGCGACTCCTTTTGACATTCTTGTATGCGAATCTCCTCCAATGATAATTGCCCAATCATCAACCGTAATATCATTCAATACTTTGTGAATAACATCTGTCATGGCAGGATAAACACCTTTTGGATCACGAGCGGTAATTAAACCAAAATCATTCATGAATTGCATCAATTTTGGAATATTTGCTTGTGCTTTTTTGTCCCAAACCGAAGCTGTATGACAACCTGATTGATACGCTCCATCTACAATAGGCGAAATTACTGTAGCAGCCATCGATTCTAATTCTTGAGCAGTCATCAAACCTGTTGTATCTTGCGAACCTACAATATTGACTTGCACACGAACATCTGAACCAGCATGTAGCACTTTTCCAGGAGTTACACCCACTGCATTTTTGTTAAAAATCTTTTCAACGGCTGTAAGCCCTTGCCCTGGATTAGAAACTTCTTTAGAAGGAGCAAAAACTACAGGTGCCTGAATACCTAGCGTCTGAGCAGCGAATGTTTGTATTTTTTTACCAAATACGATAGCATAAGAGCCACCTGCTTTGATAAATTCCATTTTTTGTGGCGTAAACGATCTTGAAATATCAATCAATTCTTTATCGCCATTATATAATTTTTTAGTTTTTGTATTAATCGTTAGCACTGTTCCTGTAGCTACTGTATATACTTGCTCTAAAACAGACTCTCCATTTGCATCACGGACTAATTCCCCGTTAGCATCGGTTTTTTTAACCCAATTTTTTAAATCAATTCCTATACCTCCTGTTACATCAACAGTGGTAAGAAAAATAGGCGAGATTCCGTTAGTTCCACCCACAATAGGCGCAATATTTACAAAAGGTACATAAGGACTTGCTTGTTTACCTGTCCAAAGTGCTACGTTATTCACTCCTGACATTCTTGAAGAACCTACTCCCATAGTTCCTTTTTCAGCAATCAGCATCACGCTTTTATCTGGATGTTGAGCTTGAAGTACTTTAATCTCTTCTTGCGCTTGAGGCGTGATCATACATTTTCCATGCAATTCACGATCTGAACGAGAGTGTGCTTGATTTCCTGGTGATAATAAATCGGTTGAAATATCTCCTTCTCCAGCAATAAACGTAACCACTTTAATTTCTTCTGGTACTTCAGGCAATTTGGTAAAAAACTCTGCTTTAGCATAGCTTTCTAATATTTCCTTTGCAATGGCATTCCCTTTTGTATAAGCATCTTTCAAACGTGCCATATCAGCATCATACAAATACACTTGCGTTTTAAGAACTGCTGCTGCTTCTTTTGCAATAGTTTCATCATTTCCTAATGCCAAATCCAAAAGTACTTCAATAGAAGGACCACCTTTCATATGAGACAATAATTCCAATGCGAAAGCAGGTGTAATTTCACTCACAACCTCTTGCTCTAGAATAATTTCTTTTAAGAATTTTGCTTTTTGTCCTGCCGCACTTGTGGTACCAGGCAACGTATTATAGATAAAAAAGTGCAGACACTCTTTTCTATTTGGGTTGTTTGCTTCTTTAATTTGAGCGATAATTTCGCTTAACAATTCAGCACTATCAATTGGTTTTGGATGCAATCCTTGACCTTTTCTTTCTTCAATTTCTTTAATATACGCTTTATAAAGATTTAATTCATTCATGGTAAAACAATTTAAATTGTATTTTATGATACAAATTTAATTAATTCTATCGAAATTAAAAAATTTTTAATGAAATTACCTAATGAGGAAATTATTATTTACAAATTTTACATTTAACTAAATTTAATTCAAAAAAAAAGTCATATTTAACTATTTATTTAAGAATTATTAATTTTTTAATCTTAAAATACGAATTTCTAAAAAAAGGCGAGTTGTTTTTATTAAATCGGCAAAACAAAGACGTATTAAACAATTGATTTAGTGGGATAATGAATAAAAAAATCCTAATCAACCTTAATATCTTACGATGATTGATTAGGAGTAAAAATTATTTTTAATTTATAGCTATTAAAATAAACTTTCTATGATTGTTTCTTCAGTAATTCCTTCTGCATCAGCTCTATAATTTTTCACTATTCTGTGTCTTAATACGCCTAATGCAATGGCTTGAACATCTTCAATATCAGGTGAAAATTTACCATTCATAGCAGCATGTGCCTTAGCAGCTAATATTAAACTTTGAGACGCTCTTGGTCCAGCTCCCCAATCTAAATAACTTTTTACAAAATCTGTAGTTAAAGGATTCGTTGGGCGCGTCTTTGAAACTAAGCTTACAGCATATTCAATCACGTGATCGGTTACAGGAATTTTTCGAATTAAATTTTGGTATTCAATAATTTCTTCAGCAGTGAATAACGGTAAAACTTCCGTTTTTTGTTCTGTTGTTGTGGTTTTCACTACCTGAACTTCTTCTTCAAAGGAAGGGTATTCAAGTTTTACAGCAAACATAAATCGGTCTAACTGCGCTTCTGGAAGCGGATAAGTCCCTTCTTGTTCAATTGGATTTTGTGTAGCCAATACAAAAAATGGAAGTTCTAATTTATAATGATGTCCTGCAACAGTAACTGATTTTTCCTGCATGGCTTCTAATAAAGCGGCTTGTGTTTTTGGGGGCGTACGGTTTATTTCGTCTGCTAGAATAATATTTGCAAAAACAGGTCCTTTTATAAACTTAAAATTTCGTGTTTCGTCTAATATTTCACTTCCTAAAATATCGGAAGGCATTAAATCTGGTGTAAACTGTATGCGTTTAAAATGCAATCCTAACGCTTGTGAAATTGTATTTACCATTAATGTTTTGGCTAATCCAGGAACGCCAATGAGTAAAGCATGACCTCCTGAAAAAATACTCAAAACAATTTGATTAACAACTTCTTCTTGTCCTACAATAATCTTTGCAATTTCTTGCTTTAATAACTTTTGTTTTTGTACTAATTTTTCTAAAGCGGCTACGTCAGACATGTTATTGTTTTTTTAACCAATTATTTGTAAATACACAATCTTTATATTCCCCGTTGATTTTTATATAATTTTTTTCAATGTTTTCTTCAGTCCATTTTGCAATAGTTTTATATTGCTTATCTGAAAGTGCTAATTCTTTTATCTTAATATAATCAGTTGAAAAATCTGCTTTGTGTTCTGCTGTTTTTTTAACCACTTTTAAAATTTTGAAAAACTTAGCACCTTGACGTTCTTGATCTACAAAAACATTGGTCATTTGTCCCTCACTAAGCGTACTAATTTGATTGTAAAGTGCTGGATCTAATTTTGATATTTCAAATTTAGGTTCAGATGTTCTAGGATTCAATAACAACCCACCATTATTTTTGGTATCTTTATCATCAGATGAAGACCTTGCAGCATCTTCAAAAGAAATTTCTCCATTGATAATTTTGACTCTGATAGCTTCTATTTTTTCTTTTGCCTCTGCCACGGCTTTTTGAGATACTTTGGGACTGATTACAATATGTCTTAATTCAATATCTTGTCCCATAATTTTATCTACCTGAATAATATGATAACCAAATTCTGTTTCAAAAGGTTCTGAAATTTCACCTTCATTTAAACGAAAAGCAACATCTTTGAATTCTTTGACAAATTGCGTTTTTTTGTTTATTTTGTAATACCCCCCATTTGAACTTGAACCTGGATCTTCAGAATAAATAACCGCTTTACTTGTAAAACTTGACGTACCATCTAAAATATCTTTTCTAATACCATTCAATTTATCAATAACAGCTTGTTTATCTTCTTTAGTAATGATAGGCTTAACAATTAGTTGAGCAATTTCAACTTCTGCGCCAATGGTAGGAATTTCGTCTTTAGGAATACCATTAAAAAATTGTTTTACCTCTTCTGGTGTTACAGAAACCCCATCAATAATTTTTCGTTGCATTTGAGAAGTTAACTTATTCATCTTGATAATGTCAAAAAAATAAGTTCTAAATTCTTGTTCGTCTTTCTTTTTATAATATTCGTATAACTTTTCTTTTGAGCCAATTTGTTCAACCATTGAATTAATTTGCTCATTCATAAAGCTAGTCACCTCTTCATCTGTTACAACAATACTATCTTGAATAGCTTGATGCGCATACAACTTGTCTTCTAATTGTTTTCCTAACAATTCACACCTGGTTATATTTTTAGTATCAATATTTTGCGACTGCATTTCAATTAACATTAAGTCAATATCAGAATCTAGAACGATAAAATCACCTACTACAGCAGCAACTCCATCAACTTTCTGCTTCTTTTGTGCTGTTGCAACTAACGAAAATAGAATGATTAATAGGATAAGGTTTTGCTTATTTAAAAATTTCGAAATCATTGTCTTTAATGGCGTCATTTGTTATTTCTTTTTGAATTTTGTTAATTAAATCTGTTTTTCTATTATTTAATAAAATCTGTTTAATTGTTGGCTTACAATATTGCAAAGGTAAGATGTTATTTTTATTTATCATATCTTTTACTTTGACTAACCAAACGGAACTCGAATCAGTATATTGATAAGCAACTCCTGATGCGATATATTTGTCTCTATTTCCATGATTGATAAAGGGTAGTTTTTCATACACTTGGTTGCTATCAATCCATAGACTATCATTTAACGCATAACTTTTAAATTGTATAGCTTGTTTTTGTAAATCTTGCTTATCTTTTTTTGAAAATCTCAAAAATTTAGTATTTATGGCTGAAAATTTAGACGAACCTTTAACTAAATTAATATAACGCATTTTTACCAAAGGCTCTGTTGCTCTGAAATTAGTTTTATTTTTTTGATAATACGTTTCTATTTCTTGCTCAGTAATTAATGTATCTACCTTTGTTTGAACTAGACCTTCCAAATAAGCTTTTGTATATAAATCTATTTTATATTGATTGATTAATACTTCAAATTCTTGTTGTTGTATTTTACTAATATTTTTTTCAGCTTTATGCATTAATAATTGCTGCGTTGCCCATCTTGTCATAAAATCTTTAACCAAGTTGATGCTGTCTTTTTTGGATGTTCCTGCCGGAACTAAATTTTGAATATCGGCCAGGTACAAGTACGTATCATTTACTCGAGCTATAGCATCTGAATTATCTCTCTTTGATGTTTCAGCACAACCCAACAAAAATATCATTCCAACTAAAACAACAACTCGCTTCATTTACTTTAATTGAGCTTTTACTTTTTCAAAAGTCGCATTTTCAATTGTAATTGTAAATTCCTTTTTCAAATTATCTACCCAATGTGATTCTAAATATTGTTGGTAATCGTTCACTAATTTACTTTTACATTCGTTTATTGTTTTCGCTTCGGGTAGTTTTATTTGCTTCACTTGTATTTTATAATAATAATTACCCTCTTTAAAAACAGGATTTACACCCAATTGAATAGTTGGCATTTTTTTTATCACGTCATAATCTTCCTCATACAATCCTGATTTTGACATCAAAACTACTTTATTGTCTTTATTTAATTTTTGTTTGATGAAGTCAATATCTTTTCCTTTTTGCAAATAGGAAGAAGCTTTTTGAATAGCTTGCTCATCTGTACTAGATAAAATAGTTACATCATATCTTTTCTTCCATTGATAATTCCCTTTGTTTGATTCATAAAAGGCTTGTAAACCTAGCGAATCTGATTTTGATTTATTCCAAATTTCTTGCTCCATCAATTCAAATAACAACAAACCATCTCTATATTCATCCATAATATATTTAAAATCTGGAAATTCAATTTCTAAATTTTCATTGTAATATGCAATCAATTGTTCGTCTTTCCATTTATCATATAATTCTGCAACCAATTTATTAAGCGGCTTAGTGGTCAATTTATTTTTTTGTTGCGAATTAATAAAATTCATAAAAGAAGGCGTTCCTATTTTTTTTGTTTTATTAATAGTTGCAATATCACCTCTTAAATTTTCTTTGTCTTTTGGTAATTCATACGTTTGACTATAAATTTCTTCTGTTACTGCTTTTTCTACATTTTTATATTCTTTAGTGTTTGTTTCAAAACTGTATTTAGATTTTAATTTTTGTGCCAAAGTATTGGTAATGATTAAAGAACGTTCATCTCTTTTAATTTTATTCTCTAATTCAGCTTTCATTTGATCTAAAGGTTGAATTGGAAATTGATCAATTAATTTAACTATATGCCAGCCAAATTGTGTTTCGAAAGGTTGGGAAATGGCTCCTTTTTTATCAAGTGAAAAAGCAGCATTTTCAAATTCTTCAGCACTTAATTGTCCTGCACCAAAACGTTGTAAAACACCTCCTTTAGAAGCTGTAGATTTATCTTCAGAAAATTGTACCGCAAGTGCTTCAAAATTTTCACCTTGTTGTAATTTTGTATAAATTTCGGCTATTGTCTTTTGATTTTTTTCAAGTAATGCAGCATTATTGTCGGCTGGTTTTGCTAACATAATATGAGCTACAGCTACTTCACCTTTATTGGGTCTGCTATCTGTTACTTTTATAATATGGTATCCAAAGCGCGTGCGAACAGGATTTGACAATTGACCAACTGGCGTTTTATAAGCACCACACTCAAAAGGATACACCATTCTGAAAGCTGTAAAAAATCCTAAATCGCCTTTATTGTCTTTTACTGAAGGATCTTGAGATTCTACAACCGCAACATCTTCAAATTTTTCACCTTTTTCAATTCTTCTTTTAAGTTCCAAGGCTCTAGTATAAAAAGGAATAGTATCTGCTCCTTTTACACTTTCATCAAAAGAAATTAATATATGTGAAGCTCTCAATTCAATTAAATTTCGGTTATACGCTTCTTCAATTAGTTTTGAAGTTACTTTTGAATCATTTAAATACCCTTTTGCTAATTGATTTCTATAGGAATTAAGTTCGTTTTGGTATTTTGTACCGTGCTGCAAACCTAATTTATAGGCTTTGGCTACTTTTAATTTATACCCTAAAAACAAATCAAAATAATGATTTAAATCTTTTTGAGAGTCGTCTTTTACTAAATCTAAATTCTTCTTATATATACGAACAAACTCATCTGTGTAATAGGGTTTGTCGTCAATTTTGAATAGAACTTCTTTAGCATTTTGTGCTGAAAGCTGGCTAATAACTAGTAATAAAACACCTAAAAAAATAGATTTAAACTTCATTTTTTGTTCTTATGATTTTGTTAATTAACAAAAATAGGAAATCATTACAATTAAACAAGTATATTGCTACATATTAACTTAATTTTGACATTCTTGGTTGCGAGTAACTATTTTACTAAAAAAAGCCCAAAAGGGCTTTTTTTATTTTATTCCATTTTCTCTAGCGAGTAGCGTATTTTTTAATAACATTGCTATGGTCATAGGTCCTACCCCACCTGGAACAGGCGTAATGTAAGAGGCTTTTTTAGACACATTTTCAAAATCTACATCGCCTACTATTTTATATCCTTTTTCTGAATTTTCATCTGCAACCCTTGTAATACCTACATCAATGATAACCGCATCATCTTTAATCATTTCTGCTTTTAAATAATTAGGCACGCCTAAAGCCGAAATAATAATATCTGCTTGAGAAGTAATTTGATTGATATTTTTAGTATGTGTATGGGTTAAGGTCACTGTTGAATTGCCTGGAAATCCTTTTCTACCCATCAAAATACTCATAGGGCGACCTACGATGTGGCTTCTTCCAATTACAACGGTATGCTTACCTTGTGTTTCAACATTATAACGCTCCAATAATTCTAATATTCCAAAAGGCGTTGCAGGTATAAATGTACTCATGTCTAAGGCCATTTTACCAAAATTCTCTGGATGAAAACCATCAACATCTTTTGATGGATCAATTGCCATAATTACTTTTTGTGTATCTATTTGTGGAGGTAAAGGTAATTGTACAATGAAACCGTCAATATTTTTATCGTTATTTAATTCATCGATTTTTTTTAACAGTTCTGTTTCTGACGTAGTGCCTGGCATTCTAATTAATGTTGACTCAAAGCCAACACGCTCGCAAGATTTAACTTTACTGTTAACATAGGTTAAACTTGCCCCATCATTTCCCACAATAATTGCGGCTAAATGGGGTACTTTTTCCCCTCGTTGTTTCATTTTTAAAACCTCAGCAGTGATTTCATTTTTAATGTCGTCTGAAATTTTTTTTCCGTCTAGTAGTTGCATTTGTTAGTTGTTTTAGTTTTAACTTCTTTGTGTTCGGCTTCGCCTCGAGTTACGTTTTAGGGTTAAAGTTGTGTGTTACCCAAAACGAATAGTTAGATTTATAAAAAAAGGTTTAAAAATTCAAACTTGAACCTTTAAACCTTACACTTTTTTAGCTCATGCCCTTCATGCCACCCATCATTTTCATTAAGTTTTTTCCCGCACCACCTTGCATCATTTTCATCATTTTGCTCATTTGTTCAAACTGTTTCATTAGTTGGTTTACTTCTTCCATTTTTCTACCTGAACCTTTAGCTATGCGTTGCTTTCTTTTTACATCAATAATAGCCGGTTTGCTTCTTTCTTTTGGGGTCATGGATTGAATAATGGCTTCAACATGCTTAAAGGCATCATCATTAATTTCTACATCTTTTAATGCTTTTCCTGCTCCTGGGATCATGCCGACTAAATCTTTCATGCTTCCCATTTTTTTAATTTGTTGAATTTGCGCCAAGAAATCATCAAAACCAAATTCATTTTTAGCAATTTTCTTTTGGAGTTTTCTTGCTTCTTCCTCATCATATTGCTCTTGAGCACGTTCTACTAAAGAGACCACATCGCCCATTCCTAAAATTCGGTCTGCCATACGAGAAGGATAGAACACGTCAATAGCATCCATTTTTTCTCCTGTACCAATGAATTTGATAGGTTTATTTACAACGGATTTAATTGAAATAGCTGCTCCACCTCGTGTATCTCCATCTAGTTTTGTTAAGATAACTCCGTCAAAATTTAATCTATCATTAAATGCTTTTGCCGTATTTACAGCATCTTGACCTGTCATGGCATCTACAACAAAAAGTGTTTCATCGGGTTGTATAGCTTGATGCACATTTGCAATTTCGTTCATCATTTGCTCATCAACAGCTAAACGTCCAGCTGTATCGACAATAACAACGTTAAACCCATTTGCTTTTGCATGTTTAATAGCATTTTGTGCTATAGAAACAGCGTCTTTATTTTCTGGTTCTGAATAGACCTCAACACCTATTTGTTCGCCAACAACGTGCAACTGATTAATCGCTGCAGGACGATAAATATCACATGCTACTAATAATGGCTTTTTTGATTTTTTTGTTTTTAAAAAATTGGCCAATTTACCAGAAAAAGTCGTTTTACCTGACCCTTGTAAACCTGACATTAAAATAACAGATGGATTACCCGCTAAGTTAATACCTGTAACCTCTCCACCCATTAATTCGGTTAATTCATCTTTTACGATTTTAACCATTAATTGGCCAGGCTGTAAGGTTGTTAAAACGTTTTGACCAATCGCTTTTTCTTTAACTCTTGTAGTAAAATCTTTTGCAATTTTAAAGTTAACATCGGCATCAAGTAATGCTCTTCGCACTTCTTTAAGTGTATCTGCAACATTAACATCAGTAATTTTTCCGTGTCCTTTTAATATATGGAATGCTTTATCTAACTTATCGGTAAGATTGTCAAACATAGTTTTTTAAGATTTAATGAAGGGCAAATTTAAGAATTTGATTTGTAAGTTGCGCCATTTATTGGTATAAAAAAACCGTTTAATTACTTAAACGGTTTCGTACTTATCTTAAATCTAATTATTTTTTTGAACAACAAGATTTTTTCTCTGTAGTAGAGCACGATTTTTTGTCTGCTGCTTTTTTATCTGAACAACAAGATTTTTCTGTTTTAGTTGTTTTTTTCTCTTTTTCTTTGAAATCAACTACAGAAGCAGAAGAAACCATAAATGCCATTAAAGCAACTACTGATAATACTTTTTTCATGATTTTTATATTTAAATTATTTTAATTCATGTAACAAAGATAAAAATTTATTTTTACCAAATTGTTACTATTTTCTTAATTTTTTTCAAAAGTTAAATAATCTGTTCCTCCATTTCCGCCACTCACATCTCTTAATTCAATCTTCGTATCTGTTCTTGAAACAATATCCCAATCATCTGTTAATTCGACAAAATTTGCTGGGGTAGAAAATGCCAAATTAAAATCTAAGTCATTTAAAGAGTCATCATTACTATTTGAATCCGTTACAGACCAAGTACCAGAAACAGTTAATCCATTACCAACAGCTGTTACCTGATTGTTTGATGCAAATGTAAAATTGTACCCCGTAAAATTTGTCGTTTCATTCGTGCCAGAATCAACATAATTTGTGATTCTCCATGTTCCTGAAATTACTGTATTGACAACCTGTGTTTGATTAACATTTGTAGGCGAATCATTATCATCACTACACATAGATGCTACATTCAAAGTAAAAATCAATACTGATACTATTAAAAATTTAATTTTTTTCATAAGATTAATGTTTAGTTACTTTTTTATATAACGCAAAATTATGAAAAATATTGTTTTATTAGTCCTTAATTTTAAACACTTTTCTTAAAATATCTTCCATCAAGCACCACTTGGTAATGGATGATTGTAACAAATTGGCTCCAACAAAAATAGTGAACCAAAACCAATTTTCGTTAACATACATTCCTAACAGCACACTTAAAATAACAAAGGTTCCTGCTATTGCTCTAATTAATCTGTTTATCATAATTCTAT